>Ga0066710_100005614_pt1 | contig 11489 bp, 8 predicted proteins | sample GraSoiAngelo_159_FD_79666 | JGI IMG/M metagenome (GOLD analysis project Ga0066710, IMG submission 79666) | Grasslands soil microbial communities from the Angelo Coastal Reserve, California, USA - 14_1009_16_40cm | ecosystem: Environmental > Terrestrial > Soil > Grasslands | place: USA... | reverse complement strand
TGATGAGGGCGCTGCCGTTCGATTACCAGATCACCGAGCAAAATATTACGCACGGCAGCGTGTTATTCCGGTACCAACCGGAAATGCTGATTTGTTTCTTCAACCAGGCCCTGTTCCTGGCCGTGATCTTTCAGGTGTTTCTGCTGGCCCGACGTCTGTTCGATGCCTCGGTGGCCTGGATATCCGCCCTGGTGCTTGCCGGTTCGGATCTGTTCTGGCGGTTCAGTGTCTCGGGACTTTCTACCATGCTGACGGTGGTGATTTTCCTAGGGCTGGTCTGGTGCCTGGTCTCCATGGAGCAGGCGGGTCGGGAATCGCAGCGCAGCGGAGCGTGGTTTGCCGCGATGGCCTGGCTGGCGGGCGCGTTGGTCGGTTTGGTTGCGCTGACGCGATATTCATTCGCCTGGTTGATCCTGCCGGTGCTGGCGTTCTTCGCCATGCACTTTGGAAAACGCCGGATCGTGCTGTGCCCGGTCGCCCTGCTCGCCCTGGTTGTGGTGCTGGCCCCCTGGCTGGCGCGCAATTATTATTGGTCGGAGACCTTCTTTGGCACTTGCGGATACGCCGTCATGCAGGACACGCCGACCTTTCCGGCCGATCAGTTGGAACGTTCGCTAAAACCGGGTGTCGTCGATGTCACCCTGGGTGACTATCGTCGCAAGCTGGTGGCCAACGTCAGTGGAATTACCCAGAACGAATTGCCGAAACTCGGAGGATCCTGGGTCACCTCGTTTTTTCTGGTCGGATTGCTGGTGCCGTTCGTCAGCAAAGCGCTGGGGCGGCTGAGAATTTTTCTGCTGCTGTCCCTGGCCGTATTGACGGTGGTGCAGGCACTCGGCCGCACGCACCTGTCGGCCGACTCGCCGGAAATCAACTCGGAAAATCAGCTGATCCTGTTGACGCCGCTGATATTCATTTACGGCGCCGGGATGTATTCGCTGTTGTTGGATCAGTTAAACCTGCCGTTCCCGCAGTTACGGCACGTGGTGAGCGGCGCATTTGTGCTGGCGGCTTGCGCGCCATTGATTCTCGCATTGCTGCCGCGGCAATATCCCCTGGCTTATCCGCCCTATTATCCACCGTGGATTCAGCAATTCGGGCGTTGGATGGACGAAAAGGAACTGGTGATGAGCGACATGCCGTGGGCCATGGCCTGGTACGGCAAACGACAGAGTGTATGGACGACCTTGAACGTGCAGGACCGAAAAGGGCGGAACGATTTTTTCGCCGTCAACGACCTGCAGAAACCCATTCACGGGCTTTACTTGACCACGCTGACCATGGATGCCCGGTTCTACTCCCAGATGCTCCGGGGACAGGACTGGGCCTGGGGAAAGTTCGTGATGGACAGCCTGGTCACGACCAATGGCCTGCCCGTGGGATTTCCTCTGAAATACTCCCCGACCGGACCTTTCGTCAGTAACGGCCACCTGTTCCTGACCGACTGGCCGCGATGGAAAGGTCATTCGGAGCGAACGAGATGAAATTGTTTATTTCACAGAGATTTATGTTTGACAACGGGAGGGGCAAAACGTAAAACAAGGCCACTTTTCAATACAAGCTGTTCTTGGGCGAAACTTGTGTAAACACAGGAAAGTCAATTTATGAAAAAAATCATCGCTTCCGCCAGTCTAGCCGCGCTTGGTGCCACCGGTCTGCAGGCTGCCTACGCTCCGGGCCTGTCTCCGATGGAAAAGTCCAAGCCTTGGACCATTTCAGCGTTGGTTCGCGGCTTCTACGATGATAACCCGACGGATTCCATCAGAACCCAGAAGCAGGACACCTGGGGTCTTGAACTCAGTCCTTCTCTGGCGGTCAATCTCGCCCTGGACCAGACCTTGATAGGTTTTAATTACGTTTATGACCTGCGCTTTTACGAGGCCCGCCCGAAAAACGACGCGGACCACATGCACCAGTTTACCCTGAAAGTGGATCATGCCATTAACGAGCGCTATAAAGTGGGATTGAACAACTCGTTCAGCTATGCCCAGGAACCCGAGTTGACCAGCGTTGCCGCCACGACGCTGCGTACCCAGCAACCTTATCTCCACAACAACGCTCGCCTCGCCTTCAACGCTGAATTGACGCCGATCATCGGCCTGGAGGCTGCCTATCAGAACAATTTCTGGGATTTCGATCAACGCGGTCCCGGCAGCCTCTCGGCGCTTCTGGATCGTGTCGAGCACCTGGGTTCAGTCGTGGCGCGCTGGCAGGCGATGCCGGCCACGGTGGGGCTTTTGGGTTACAGATATGAAATTGTGGATCATACCAGCAGCGATTCCACCGCCCAGAACGATCCCGTCTTGTCGCCAATAACCGACCCGGCCCGTCGAGATACCACCTCGCATTACGTGTACGTGGGAGCAGATCAGAGCTTCAATCCGCAGTTGACCGCGCATGTGGAGGTCGGAGCCCAGTTTACGGATTATCCCAATCGCCTGACCGTCGATCCTGACAGCACGGTGAGCCCCTATATCGACGCCAACGCAACCTGGACCTACAATCCCGGCAGCTACCTGCGCTTCGGAGTCGTTCATAAACGGAACGCCACGGATGTCGCTTTCCAGCCGGTCTCCACGGCACCGACCCTCGACCAGGAAAGCACCGGGGTTTATGGCACGTTGAATCATCGAATCACGCCCAAAGTGACCGGCAGTGTGATCGGCCAGTTCCAGCACTCGACCTTCAAAGGCGGGTTGGATGATGGAAAGGTTGAGTTGCTCGGCACATTGGGGTTTAATTGCTCCTATCAGGTGAACACGTTTATTTCGGCGGACGCAGGTTATAACTATGATCGGCTTGATTCGGAAATCGGCCGAAGCTATACGCGGAACCGAATTTACTTCGGCTTGAGAGCCACATATTGAGCGCATCAGGATTTACTGGAAAAGACATCACGGGAGGCTGGAAGCGAAAACTCTGGCCTCTTTTTTTTTGACCCATGGAAGCACCTAAAACAAATTCCAATCCGGTGGAGACCAAACTCCACTTTCTCGATTACTGGCGCATCATTCGAATCCGTAAGACGGTCATTCTGGCCGTGTTCCTTCTGGTGGTGTTGACCACCACCGCGGTGACGTTCATCTTGCCGGAGTCCTGGTCCAGCATGGTCCGCATTGCGGTGGAGAAAGACATCTCCGACATCAGCCCCTTGGGGATCGCGCAGAACTCCACCCAGTACGATCCCTTTTTTCTGCAAACTGAGTTTGAGAAAATCCGGTCGCAAAAGGTGCTCTACAAAGTGATCGACAACCTGAAGTTGAACGAACGATGGGGCGAACGTTACAACAACGGTGTCGCGCTCAAAAAGGCGGAAACCTTCGACGTTTTGAAGGGAAAAATTGATGTGCGCCAGACCCGCAACACCAGTTTGATTGAAATCCGCGTCTATAGCGATGCCAAGGACAAACCGGCGCAGGAAGCCGCGGAGATTGCCAACGAAATAGCGACCGTTTATCGGGACACCCGGTTGGGGTTAAAGCAGGAGATGTCCCAGAAGGGCATCGAGGTGTTGCGGAAGGAATTGAGCCAAAACGATGAGAAGATCAAGGAAGCCGAGGCGAAAGTCGATGAGTTGCGCAAGGAATACAGTATTTCCGACATTTCTGCCGAAGGACCCTATGCCATTTCCACGCTGGAGCCGCAAACGGTTCGCAGCCTGGAGGAACAACGCATCCGGGCCGAGGCGGAAGTTAGCGGCCTGGCCGGGATGCTGAACGGGCTCCTCCAGCTGAGGGCAGACAAAGGGGACGCCGAGTTGAGAAAATCCATCCTGACGGCAATGAACGATGAGTTGCTTTCAAAACTCATGATGGACCTCGCCACCACCGAGGCCAACCTGGCCAAGCTGAAGGAGACCCTGGGCCCTCAACACCCCGACTTCAAGGGCGTTGCCGCAATGCAGGCGCACCTCGATGAGGAGATCAACCGGCGGATTAATGGCATCCTTGGTGGATTGAAGGTGCGGGTGGACGCCGTCAAGGCGAATCTGGACACCCTGGCCAAGTCGGTGGACGACGCCCGGAAAAAGGACGCCGACATGACCGAGAAATACCGCCCTTATTTCGAGGCAAAACGCAGGCTGGACAATCTGCAGAAGCTTCGCGACGCGGTGCATCTGCGCGTCTTGCAGGAGACCGTGGACGCGGCGTTGCCGAAAACTTCCATCGTCGAAATCACCGACCACGCAGAGCCGGGTCGGAAACCGGTCAGCCCCGATTTCAAATTGAACATCATCCTTGGGATCCTCGTGGGATTGATTGTAGGCGTCGGCCTGGCGTTTTTCATCGAGTATCTCGACACCAGCGTCAAGACGATTGATGATGTCGAGCGCGCGTTGCAGGCGCCGGTGCTGGGCGTTATTCCACAGAACGTCAGCTCGCTTATCCAGGAGGGGCCGGAAAGTCCGCATGCGGAAGCTTATCGCGTGTTGCGCACCAACGTCTTGTTTTCGCGCAAGCGGGAGGATGCCAACAGTATTACCGTCGTCAGCGGCGGCGCCGGCGAAGGAAAGTCGACCACGATTTTCAACCTGGGGGTCGTCTTTGCTCAAAACGGCCAACGTGTCCTGCTGGTGGACTCCGACCTGCGCCGGCCCAGTCTGCACAAGCTGTTGAACGTCTCCAATGCGGTCGGGCTCACCAACTATCTGTTGCGGCAAAACACGCTCGAAGAGGTGATCCAAACCACCAGCATTCCCACCCTGGACTTCCTGCCCAGCGGCAAATTGCCGAGCAGCTCGTTGGGAATTCTGAATTCGGTGCAGATGAAGGATTTTATCAAAGAAGCCAAGAAGCGTTATGACTTCGTCTTCTTTGATTCGCCCCCGATCATGGGAGTGAGCGATGCCTCCATTCTCGCGAGCGAAGTGGACCTGGCGCTGTTGGTCATCCAGTACCGCAAGTATCCGCAGGCGATGACGCTGCGGGCCAAGCAAATGGTTGAAAAGGTGGGCGGCACCATGTTGGGCGTCGTGCTGAACAACATCAATATTTCGCAGGATTCGTATTATTACTACTACAGCGGTTACTACTACGACTATTACTCCAAGCGCGAGGAGGAGCCTTCGAAGAACAACGGCGAGAAGAAAAAGCCCGCGGGTGAGCGCGCCCAGCTTGACCTCAAGCAAAAATATTGATTTGTCGTTCACGGCCGCTCTGTTAAGCATTTCCCGAGATGAATTCGTCTCTTAAGTTCGTCCCGCACTGTTTCCTTTCGATGCTCGCATCCCTCGCGGTCGCTTTGCTGACTGGATGTCGCACCCCGCAATATAGCTTCCCCGATGCGGAGTCCACCAACTCCGCGCCGGCCTCCCCGGTGTCGGCGTCTGGCGGCCAGACGAATTCTGCTTCTCAGGCCGGGCTGGGCCCTGAACTGCTTCGTTCCGGCGACAGGATTACAATCATTTTTTCCGGAACCACTCCCCTGGATAAGCATGAAGAGCAGATTCGCGAAGACGGCCATGTCTATCCACCTTTGCTGGGTCGCGCGATCCTGGCCGCGGGAAAAACAATCGGCCAGCTGGAGGATGAACTCCAAGCGCTCTATGTTCCCACCTATTTCAAAGCGGCGACCATCACGGTAAAAAGACAGGAGAGTTATTTCTTTGTTCGAGGCGAGGTCAAAAAGCCGGGTCAAATACCGTATCTGTCAAAGATGACAGCCACCAGCGCCATCGCCGCCGCCGGAGATTTCACCGAGTTTGCCAGCCGCAGGAACGTGGAGATTATTCGGATCAATGGCCGCAAGGAGAAGGTGAACTGTGACAAGGCCATAAAGAATCCGAAACTGGACAGACCCATTTACCCCCGTGACCAGATTATCGTTCACCAACGGTGGTTCTGATGATCCAGTTCAGCATTCTCTCCGGAAAGCAGGCGGGCGCCGTCACAGCCGCCCGCCGGTTCCCTTTCTTCATCGGGCGCAACGACTCCGCAAACCTTCGACTTGAAGAGCCGGGCGTTTGGGACCGGCATTTGGAACTGGATTTGCAGATGCCCGTGGGCTTCGTCTTGAAGGTTCATCCTCACGCCAAAGCCACGGTCAACGATCAGCCGGTTCAACAAGCCCTTTTGCGCAACGGAGATCTGATCGGGATCGGCGCGACCAGGATTCGTTTCGGGCTGAGCGAGACCCGCCAATGGGATCTGCGCACGCGCGAATTCCTTACCTGGGCCGCCTTCGCGGCGTTAGGCGCCGGACAGGGCGCGCTGATCTACCGACTGCTTCCTTGATCGGATGCCCGGCGCGGCGGCGCCCGGGGTGCGGATCTTCTTGACACTGCCCCCGGAGCGCCGGTCTCCGACCCGGCAGGTATTCAAAAGCACCCCGAAACGCGCCGGATCGGAGATCGGCGCTCCGTGGTGCCAGTCGAGTCGGGGGCAGTGTCAAAATGCGGCGGCGCCTGCGTCGATCCTGAAAGAAGCCTTGACCCCTCCTGAATTCAGGCTAAATGAATGGCGTCCCATTCAACAAAGTCAGTGTTGAGCGCGTGAAGATAATCCGGCCAATCCTTGAGTTTATGAAAAACAAATCCCTTCGCAGTTCCATCGCCTGTTTCTCGAGCCTGATCTGCGCCTTCGCCATTTCGGCGCAGGCGGCGATGCCTGGAAAACTTCTCGTCGTGACCGTGACCAAGGGCTTTCGCCACAGCTCCATTCCCACCGCCGAAAAAGTCCTTGGCGAACTCGGACAAAAAAGCGGAGCGTTCACCGTGGACTACGTCCGCAACGACCAGGAGATGGCCGAAAAAATGACCCTGGCGGCGCTCAGACAATACGACGGTGTCATTTTCGCCAATACCACCGGTGATCTGCCGCTGCCGGACAGGCAGGGGTTCATCGACTGGGTCAAATCAGGCAAGGCATTCGTCGCCATGCACTCGGGCAGCGACACGTTTCACGGGTTCCCGCCCTACATTGAAATGCTCGGCGGCGAGTTTCAAACCCATCATGCCCAGGTCGCGGTGGAGTGCATCAACCAGGACACGAAGCACCCGGCGACCCGCCACCTCGATGCGACGTTCAGGGTCTTCGACGAGATTTACATTCAAAAAAATTTCCATCGCGAGCAGGTGCACGGGCTCCTGGCGCTCAACGCGCACCCGAACGATAAGACACCCGGCGATTATCCGATTGCCTGGTGCAAAATGTTCGGAAAAGGCCGCGTCTTTTACGCCTCGCTGGGTCATCGCGAAGATGTTTGGGATCCGGATTGGACGGACAAAAACGGCAAGCGCGAGAATTCCCGCGAGGTCAGCCAGGCCTACCAGAAGCACATCCTTGGCGGCATCCAATGGGCCCTGGGCCTGGAAAAGGGCGACGCCACGCCGCAGACGAAGTAAACCGCTCCTTTATGAACAAGAACGAAACTGCCGAGCTGAACCGCCGGGATTTTATCGGCTCTTTTGCGACCTTGATGACCATGCTGGGCGGGGTGGAGTTGATGACCCATGCGCCGGTCCAGGCCGCCGACCTCGAAACCCTGGTGCCGTTTCAGATCAAGTGCGGCGTCATCGGCCTGGGCAACTGGGGCCGCGAAATCATCGCGACTTTGTCCCGGCTCAAAACCGCACAACTGGTGGCGGTCTGCGACACTTATTCCGCTTCGTTGAAACGCGCGGCCAACTCGGCGCCCAATGCAAAAGGCGTTGAGGATTACAGGAAAATCCTGGACGACAAGGAGGTTCAGGCCGTCATCATCGCCACGCCGACGCATCAGCATCGTGATATCGCTGTCTCCGCGTTGCACGCGGGCAAACACGTCTATTGCGAAGCGCCGCTGGCCAACACCCTTGAGGATGCCAAAGTGATCGCGCTCGCGGCCAGGGCCGCGCGCAAGCAGGTTTTCCAGGCCGGCCTGCAAACGCGCTCGGACCCGCAACGCCGTTTCCTCCTGGATTTTATCCGTGCCGGAGCCTCGGGCAAAGCCGTCAAAGCCCACGCTCAATGGCACAAAAAGCAGAGCTGGCGCATGACTTCCCCCAACCCGGATCGCGAGCGCGAACTGAACTGGCGCCTGAACAAAGCGACTTCGCTGGGACTGGTGGGTGAAATCGGCATCCACCAGATTGACGCGATGTCGTGGTTTTTGAGCGCGCGCCCCGCTTCCGTGACCGGCTTCGGTTCGGTCATGCATTGGAAGGATGGCCGTGACGTGCCCGACACGGTCGAAGCCATCTTTGAATATCCTGGCGGCGCCCATTTGAACTACGAGTGCACGCTGGCAAACTCGTTCGATGCCGATTATGAAATGCTTTACGGCAGCGATGCCGCCATCATGATGCGCGGCAACAAGGCCTGGATGTTCAAGGAGGTGGACTCGCCGTTGCTCGGCTGGGAGGTTTACGCGCGCAAAGACCAGTTCTACAAGGAAACCGGCATCGCGCTGATTGCAAACGCGACCAAGCTGGCGAACCTGACGGAAAAGGCGACTGAGGAAGCGGCCTACACCACCAAGCCCCTTTATTTCGCACTGGAAACGTTCCTCACCAATGTCAACACCGTCAGCTCCGCGGTGGAAGACTTCTCGGCAACGTTCGATGCCAGCGACAAGGCGGCTTTGGAAAAGTATGTTTCGGAGATCAAGCTGCTGCCGGCGGCAACTTATCAGGAAGGCTTTGAGGCCACTGTCCTGGCGATCAAGGCGAACGAAGCTGTTGTCGCCAGAAACAAGGTGGCGTTGCCAAAGGAATGGTTTGAATTGGCCTGAACATGCTTGAGTCGAATGACCGCGCGATTGCGCGCGGCAAATGCAAATCCGGAGAAATACCTCATGAACCCCCCCCGTTTTCTTTACGTTGCAACACTCGCCTTGCTTCCGTTGCTGCCCTTTTCCTTGCGCGCCGCCCAGGACTGGGTCCGTTACAACGCCGTTCCCAACAGCAGCAAGGTCAGAGTGGACGGCACTTCCACGATTCACGACTGGTCGGTCGAAAGTACCGCGCTCGGTGGATACGTCGAGTTCGATCCGGCGTTCGACCTGAACAAACCGGCGTTGGGCAAGGTCAACGCGCACTGCGACGTGAGAATCTTCGTCCGTCAGTTGAAGAGCGGCAAGACCGACATGGACAACGTCATGTACGACTCGATGAAAGAAAAAGACCACCGGCGAATCGATTACCGCCTCACCGAGATGACCCTCAAAGAAGCGCCTAAATCGCCTGACGCTCCGTTCCTCTTCGACACCAAAGGCGAATTGGTGGTTGCGGGTGTGACCAACAAGATTCAAATGCCCGTGTCCCTGTTCCGCATCGGCGCCGATAAACTGAAATTCACCGGCTCGACCTCGGTAAAGATGACCAGTTTCGGTATCACCCCGCCGACGAAGCTGGCGGTGTTTTCGACCGGCGACGACGTCAAGCTCACCTTCGAGTGGCTGACGGCGAAGAAAGAGCAAAAGTAGGGCGGGCGTCCCGCCTGCCTCAATCGCCGGAACAGGATCGCTCTGAGGTTGGTTCTTCGCTGTTTTCGGTGGAATAGCGCGGCGGGACACAAGTTCAAAGCTCCAAGTAAGTTCCAAGCATCAAATACCCAATCTCTGCGCTCTTCGCGTCCCGGCGGTTTCATTTTTCACCGCGGAGGCGCGAAGAGCGCAGAGAGGATTTCGTTACTTTTCCCCTTGCGCCATGCCGGGCGGCGGCAAACGGCTTCTGGCCTCCAAAAACGTTTTCAGCTCCGCGGCCGCTTTGCCGCCGAAGCCCGGCACTTTCGCGATTTCCTCCACGCGCGCCAGCCGCAGCCGGTGCACCGAACCGAATTTCTTGAGTAACGCCGCTTTGCGTTGCTCGCCGATGCCGGGGAATTCGTCGAGAATACTCTCCGAAATCTTCTTCAAGCGCAGTTGAGCGTTGTAGGTATTGGCGAAACGATGCGATTCATCCCGCACCCGCTGCAGCAGTTTCAACGCTCCGGAATCACGGCTTAATCGCAGCGGTGCGCTCTCGCCCGGCTGATAGATCTCTTCAAATTCCTTGGCCAACCCGATGATTCGAATGTGGCTCAGGCCGAGTTTCTCCAGTTCGGCGCAAGCCGCATTGAGCTGTCCCTTGCCGCCGTCGATCAAAATCAGATCGGGAACATTCGACCACTTGCCGCCTTGTCCGCTCGCGGTCTCTGTTTTCAGCCGCGTGTACCGCCGGCGAACGGTTTCCGCCATGCAGGCGAAATCGTCCTGGCCCTCGACGGTCCTCATTTTGAATCGGCGATAATTCGCGCGGTCGGGCCGGCCATTTTTGAAACTGACCATGGACGCCACTGCGAACGTGTCGCTGATGTTTGAGATGTCAAACCCCTCGATGCGCTGCGGCGGCGCGGGCAGTTTCAATGCCTTCGCGAGATCGGCCAGATCGCGGTCCGGGTCAAGCGCCACCGGTAACGTATAAGGCAGTCGCTCGAACTTTTCCGTTTTCTGCGTCGTGCGCTTCAGATCGAACAGCATGTCCCGCAACTGCGCCGCCTTCTCGAAGTCCTGCGCGCCGGCCGCCTTTTTCATCTCGGCTTCGAGCTGTTCCTTCATCTCCCGAGACTGGCCGTCAAGGAAATCGCACGCGGCCAGCACCTGCATCCGATATTGCTCGCGCGTCACGTTGCCGATGCACGGCGCGGTGCACACCTTCAGATGCGCGTAGAGACAATGCTTGTAATCCGTCTCGGTCGGCGTCAGCGGACGGCAGCCGCGCAGGTTGAATCTGTGCCGGACCAGGTTCAGCGTGCGCCGCAGCGCGCCCGAGCCGGCGAACGGACCAAAGTAACGCGCGCCGTCGTCCGTCTTGAGGCGCGTCAGCGTGAAGCGCGGAATCGGATCGTTGAGGTTCACCTTGAGCAGCAGAAACCGTTTGTCGTCGCGGAAACTGACGTTGTACCGCGGTTGAAATTCCTTGATCAACTTGCCTTCGAGCAACACCGCCTCCGGTTCGCTGCGGACGATGTGCACGTCGAAATCGTGAATCGCCTCGACCAGCGCGTTGAACTTCAGGTCCCAGCCCATCCGCCGCGACGGATGAAAGTACTGGCTCACGCGCTTGCGCAAATCGCGCGCTTTGCCGATGTAAATGACCGTCCCGAACCGGTCCTTCATCAGGTAAACGCCCGGCTTGTGCGGCAACTGGCTCAGCTTGCTGCGGATCTGTTCCGTGACGGCCATAAGTTGCTCACCAAGTAATGTAGCCGCAGGCTTTAGCCTGCGTCCGTGCGTCAATCAAACAAAGCACGGCCCTGCTCGTAAAAATACGCGGCACTTTTTAGCAGGTCGCCGTATTCAGTGCCAAGTCCTGCCACGATTGCCCAAGAACGCCTTTGTGCGGCCAGTCTTCCCACCGCAAACAAAGCCCGCATCGGACCGGATTCCTCAATACGTAGCGGACGTGGGCCGCATAATCTTCGTTGGCTCGAATGAGGTGATCGTAAAAGTCCTTCTGCCACGCAAATTGCATCCCTTCCTTCCGGAGGCGAAAGCAAGTCTTCTGCTTGAATTCCGCGACCAGACGAAGA
>Ga0066710_100005613_pt1 | contig 11489 bp, 10 predicted proteins | sample GraSoiAngelo_159_FD_79666 | JGI IMG/M metagenome (GOLD analysis project Ga0066710, IMG submission 79666) | Grasslands soil microbial communities from the Angelo Coastal Reserve, California, USA - 14_1009_16_40cm | ecosystem: Environmental > Terrestrial > Soil > Grasslands | place: USA... | reverse complement strand
CAGGAACGGCTCGACCCGGGCGTGTTCTGGCGGGTGCACCGATCGCACCTGGTGAACATCAACAAGATCAAGGAGATCGTCCCTTGGTTCAGTCGGAACTACATCCTGCGGATGAAAGACGAGAAGTCGACGGAAATTCCGGTCAGCCGAACGCAGACGCGCAGGCTCAGGGAGTACCTGAAGCTGTAAGCGAACGCTCGCCTGAAAGGCTCGCGCTACCCGGTGAACCAGAACGCCCGCCTGAAGGGCTCGCGCGGCCACCCGAATTGGAACGCTCGTCCGAGACGCAGGCGGTACGGGCCGAACCAGAGCGCTCGCCTGAACAGCTCGCCCTGCCGGCCGAACCAGAGCGCTCGCCTGAACAGCTCGCTCTGCCGGCCGAACCAGAGCGCCCGCTTGAACGGCTCGCGCCACCGGCCGAAGCGGAACGCTCCCTCGAATCGACAGCACATGTAGCGCGAGGCTTTCAGCCGAGCGAGGCGATCGCAGTCGACGCGCCCGACTTGCGCCTGACGAGTCCGGGCATCCGCCTCGCGCAGGTAAAGGAAGAGCTAATCGCGTGGGTGAAGACGCTCGTCTCTGCCGCTGTCTACGCGATTCTCATCGTCACGTTCGGCTTCCAGATCGCGCGCGTCGAGGGCCAGAGCATGGCGCCGACGCTCGAAGATCAGGATCGGCTCGTCGTGAACAAGCTCGTGTACCGCATCGGCGAGCCGCGACGCGGCGACATCGTCATGCTGTACTACCCGCTGAACCCCGAAAAATCATTCGTCAAACGCGTCATCGCCGAAGAAGGCGACACGGTGCGCATCGTCGACGGCCGCGTGTACGTGAACGACATCCCGCTGAAGGACGATTACGTCCCGACCGAGTTCCGGAGCCACGACGACTGGGGACCGCAGGTCATCCCGGAGGGCTACTACTTCGTGATGGGCGATCACCGGAACAACAGCTCGGACAGCCGTCACTGGGGCATGGTGCCGAAAAAGTACATCATCGGGAAGGTGCAACTGCGCTGGTGGCCCGTGCCGAGCGCGCGAATGTTCTAACGCTGGTTGCTGGGGGCTGGGGACTGGTTGCTGGCGGCTGGGGGCAGCGGACCGAGTTTGGATAACCGGACGGCATGAATACTCGCGAAGCTCCCACCGTTGAGCGCCCAGCACCGACACCGGACCCTCCGCTCACCAAAGCTCCAACGCCCGTCTCCGAGCAAGCAGCAACCAACAACCAGCAACCGGCAGCCAGCCGATACGCAGAAGTCGCGCGCGTCCTGATTCGCGTGTTCGCGTTGAACCTCGCGGTGGCGCTCGCCAAGATCATATTCGGCTACTCCAGCGGGACGATCAGCGTCCTTTCGGACGGGTTTCATTCCCTGACTGACGGCGCATCGAACGTCGTCGGCCTGGTGGGCGTCTACGCCGCGCGCCAGCCTCCCGACGCGGATCATCCGTACGGGCATCGCAAGTACGAAACGGTGGCCGCCTCGGTCGTCACCCTGTTCCTGCTGCTGGTCGTCATCGAAGTACTGCGCAATGCCGTCGACAACCTGACCGGTCGCACGAGCGCTCACGAAATCACATTCGGCAGCTTCGCCGTCATGCTCGTCACCGTCGTGATCAACCTCTTCGTCGTCATGTACGAATCGCGCGAAGCCAATCGACTTGGAAGCGAGGTTCTCCTCGCCGACGCGACGCAGACGCGCGGCGACGTGTGGTCGTCGTTGACCGTGATCGGAGCGCTCATCGGCGCGCGCGCCGGGTTGCCGGTGCTCGATCCGCTCGCGGCGCTGGTCGTCGCTGCGTTCATCGCGTTCTCCGGGTACAAGGTCGCGCAGACGACGACGCGGATTCTGAGCGACCGCATCGTGATGGCCGAATCGGACCTGATGAAGGTCGTCATGAGCGTGCCCGGCGTCCTGGGATGCCATCAGATTCGCACGCGCGGATCGTCGGATCACGTGTTCCTCGACCTGCACGTCTGGCTGCCGCCCGCGATGCCGCTCGTCGACGCGCACGCGCTGTCGCACATCGTCAAGGATCGGTTGATGGCGCGGTATCCTCAGATCGCCGATGCGATCATCCACATCGAACCCCCACCCAATATTTCTTGAAGAGTGGCGAGCCTTTGTCGCAAAGAAGGAAGCCGAGGCTGTTTCCGCAGCTCTGTGGCCGCTGACGACGGAGACCGATGAGCATCCGATCGGCGCGGTCGCAATCGGCAACGACTGGACGCGGAAACTGTTCGGCGGCGACTTCTACGTGTCGCCGCCGTCAGGCGCAGACCTGCCGTCGACGTCGCTCGTGTTCGTGCAGTCGCGCGACGGCAACACCGGCGCGAGCAATCCATCGACGCTCGGGGCCGGCGACACCGACAAGCATCTGATTTACGAAGGACTATCGCGCGTGGCGGCCGATGCGGTCATGGCCGGCGCGCAGACGGTTCGCGGCGGCAAGATCGTGCTGTCGACGTGGCATCCCGAGCTCGTCGCGCTGCGCGCGTCGCTCGGGCTGGCGCGCCACCCGATTCAGATCGTCGCGACGCTGCGCGGGATGCCGTTCGACGACTCGCTGATGCTCAACCTGCCCGATCTGCGCGTCGTGCTGCTGACGATTCCGAGCTGGCTCGCGCTGATGCACGACCAGCTCGTGTCGCGCCCGTGGGTCACGCCGGTGCTGATGGACACGCCGGCCGATCTCGCCGGCGCGTTCCGCCAGCTCCGACGCCTCGGCATCGAACGGATTTCCTGCATCGGCGGAAGGACGCTCGCGCGGCAGCTGATCGACGCAGGATTGATTCAGAACCTGTATTTGACGACGTCACCGAAGGCGGGCGGTGAACCCGGCACGCCGCTCTATCCGACTCCGATTCATGCGCCGGTCGTCGTCCGCAAACACGGCACCGGCCCGGAAACGGGCGTGACCTTTGAGGAGTTGGACCTGCGACCTATTCGCCCTTCTTCACCAACTTGATCTCGAAGAGCTTCGGCCAGAGCTTGCCGGTGACGAACAGACGATCCTGTTTCGCATCGTACGCGATGCCGTTGAGGACGTCGGTGTTCGCGCGTTCGGTGGCGGTGAGCAGACCACGCAAATCGATGTACGCCGTCACACGGCCGCTGTCGGGCGCGACGCGGGCCACGTAGTCGGTCATCCAGATGTTGGCGAGGATGTCGCCCTTCATGTACTCGAGCTCGTTGAGGTTGCGAAGCGCAATGCCGCCGGCGGTTACTTTGATGCGGCGCTTCTCCGCGAACGTCACCGGATCGAGCACGCGCAGCTCGTCGGTGCCGTCGCTCATGACGAGGTTCGTGCCGTCGCTCGTCAGGCCCCAGCCTTCACCGGGGTACGTGAAGCGCTTCTTCGGCTCGAAAGTCGCGCGATCGTAGACGAATGCCACGTGCGACTGCCACGTGAGCTCGAACAGATCGTTCTTCCACACGGTGATGCCTTCGCCGAAGAACTCGCCGGGTACAGTGCGCTGCTGAAGCACCTTGCCGGTCTCGAGCGTGACCTTGCGGATCGATGAGCGGCCGTTCAGCCCAGTACCTTCGTAGAAGTACCCGTCGAGATACTGAAGACCTTGAGTGAAGGCGCTCGCATCGTGCGGGTACACGTTCACAACGCGATACCCGTACAAAGGAAGGCCGCCGCTTGAAGGGACCTGAGCCATCAAAATCGACCAGCCGCCGATCAGCGCGATGAGCAGTCGCATGTCTTGGTCATTATCGATCGTTATCGGACCCAGGGATCAATGATTGCAACGGTGTGCGCTGACTTGACGCCCGATGCAAATTACCCGTGATTGAATGGCCGCGGCGTCATCCCGCAGCCATCTCGCGCCCGCGCGAAACGCGAAACGCCCGAACGCCGCCGCGTTGAAAGCGTTCTTGCCGTTGCGCGTTCTTGCCTGCCTGTAACAGGACCGGTACGGCTCGCGGAGATACTCCGAGTTCGAATATTACGAAACCGGAGATCGTCTTTGCCGAATTATCAGGCGCGCGGTTTCATCCTCTTGTTGGCAGATACATCGGGCAGCCGAACAGCCCCCGGTCGTGGAGGCGCACGCGCGTGCCCGCGACCGCCGCATCCTCTGCGCGGCGATGGCGCGTGGGCACCGGAGCTGATGCGAACGTTTTATGGACGGGCGTGATCGCGCGACCTGACGAGCTCGCGCCTGGTTGCGAGCAGCGCGAGCTCGAGTCGAGTGGAGACACCCGTCTTGTTGAAGATCTGCGTGAGGTGGTGTTTGACCGTCTCCTCGCTGATCGAAAGCGTCGAGCCGATTTCGCGGTTCGTCATCCCACGCATGACGCTCGCGACGATCTGCATCTGTCGGTCGGTGAGACCGTACGGATGGCGCGTCTGCGGAGCGCTCCCGCTGAGCTCTCGTACGACCTGGACGAGGTCGGAGACCGATCCACGATCGAGCCACTGGCGGCCCTGCAGCACCGCGGAAATCGCGCCGAACAGAATGTCGCTGCCGGCCGTCTTCAACACGACGCCACGCGCGCCATGCTGCAGCGCTTTGAGAACTGCGGCGCGATCGATCGAGGCCGTGAGCGCGATGACCTTCGTCTCGGGAGAGTCCGGAGTGATCCGATTCAGTGCCTCGAGCCGCGACAGCTCCGGCATTGAGATGTCGAACAGCAGCACCTCGGGCCGATGCGCGCGCGTAGCATGGATGGCGTCGCGGCCAGTCTTCGCCTCGCCGACGACTCTGTAGCGCGGCTCCGATTCGAGCACACGCTTCAGCGCGTCTCTGACCGTTGAGTGATCATCCGCGATGACAATCCGAACAGTTGTGTCCGTCATACCTGAAAGTTGCACCCTACTTCGGTCGTTCACCTATGCTTCGTCCGCGGAAGCGGTGGCTCGGGCGCCCGTCCAATGTCCGCCGAACCCGATCTCCCCACGACACACGTCGGCTCCCAAAGGTGTTTTCCCGGCTCGCGGTCTCTAGGACCAGGTTCTGTCTTATTTTTGCGTCTTGCGACGCGTTCAACCGCGGACGAAATTCAACTCGGATGCCATTGCGCGCGCTCGAGCAATTACAGGCACAACGGTATTTTCTTCCCATGCTTGAGCGAGCACGCAGCGCGCAGGTCCGTGGCGATGATTCGGTCGGGTGTGGCCGCTTCGGCTGATTTTGCTTGGAAATTCGAGGGTGGACGCAAGATGCGGGTCTGCCGCCGGGCGGCGTGCGAAAAGTCTGCCCCGACCTTTCTAAATATTGTTGGCGGCGGAATTTGTCGCCGAGAGTATCCCTTCAGCGACACATCCAGTGGGCAACGAGCGACCACTGTGAGACGTAATGCCCTCGAGAATGGCCGGGTCCGACTAGATCAAACAACCTATCGCGTCGGGTCCGCGACCTCCACGGGCAGACGTGCGCGGGACTTTTTCAACCGCTCGCGGGGCCCCACCCCTGCTCGCCTCGCTCGCGCATTCGCGCTCGCTCCAGCCGCAGGCGCTGCCCGCGAGGGATCCAGGAAGAGAACGTCGCGTCGCCGGGGCGCAACTGCTGACATCACGTTCTTCGGAAGGTTCCTGATTTTCCGCCGCGCTTGAAGGTCAGCGTGATGTCGCCGATCACCATCGTCTTGTCGACCGCCTTCACCATGTCGTAGATCGTCAGCGCGGCAACGGCGACGGCGGTGAGCGCTTCCATCTCGACGCCGGTCTGCGCCGTCGTTCTGACGCGCGCCTCGATGTCGTAGCCGCGCGCGGTCGGCGTCAAATCGACGTCGACGCCCGAGAGCGGCAACGGATGACAGAGCGGAATGAGCGAGGAGGTCTGCTTCGCCGCCAGGATGCCGGCGAGCCGCGCGGCCTGAAGCGGATCGCCCTTCTTCACTTTGCCGGCGCGAATGAGGTGGCGCGCCTCGGACGACATGGCAATCGATCCACGGGCAATCGCTTCACGATCGGTTACCGGTTTGTCCCCGACGTCGACCATCTTGACGCGGCCGCGCGCGTCGAAATGGGACAGCGGAACAGAACGGCGCCGTTTAGCTCTCACCGTCGCCTTGCGCGAGAAAGAACGAGAGGCTTTCGAGAGAGACGGTGAGATCCACGCTTTTCAGCTTCACGTCGGGCGGCGCCTGCATCGTGCCCGGCGAAAAATTCAGCACCGCTTTGATCCCCGCGGCGACGACGAGGTTCAACACCTGCTGCGCCGACGTGGCGGGCACCGCGAGCACCGCGATGCGGACCTCTTCGCGCTTCGCGATTTTCTTCAAATCGTGGATGTCGTAGATCGGCACGCCGAGCCGCGACTGCTGCCCCACCTTCTCGCGCAGGTTGTCGAACAGCGCGGCGATCTCGAACCCTTCCATCCGAAATCCCGGATAGTCTGCCAGCGCGAGCCCGAGGTTGCCGGCGCCCATGATCGCCACGCGCAGCCTTTGATCGAGACCGAGAATCTGGCGGAGGTGGCGCTTCAGATCGCGCACGTAGTAGCCGACGCCGCGCACGCCGAACTCGCCGAAGTACGCGAGGTCCTTGCGAATCTGCGCCGCATTGAGGTGAAACTGCTCCGCCAGCGCCTGCGAGCTGATCGTGCGGACCCCCGCGTTCTCGAGCGCGTTGAGGCAGCGCAGATACACCGAAAGACGGTTCGTGGTGAGCTCGGAAACCTGGTCTGCGCTCTGCTTGACCGGCGCGGCCTTCGACGACCCTTTGTTCGAGACTTTCACAAGGCAGGAAGAATTCTAACGCAATGCTAATATCCGCCTCCATGGCCACTCCCGTCCAGAAGCACGCCACCGGTTTCCAGCCCTACGTCAGCCCGAATCAGTCGCCGCCGGAGTTCACGCTGAAGGCGGTCGTCATCGGATCGCTCTTCGGGCTGTTATTCGGCGCATCGACGGTATACCTCGGCCTGCGCGCGGGACTGACCGTGAGCGCCTCGATTCCGATCGCGGTGCTCGCCATCTCGGTGCTGAAGCGGCTCGGCGGATCGACCATCCTCGAGAACAACATCGTGCAGACGATTGGGTCGGCCGGCGAGTCGGTCGCCGGCGGCGTCGTGTTCACCATCCCGGCGCTGATTTTTCTGACGCCGTACGGCCCCGCCTACTTCAGCTACTTCCAAATCGCGATGCTCGCCTTCGCCGGCGGCATTCTCGGCACGCTGATGATGGTGCCGCTCCGCCGCGCGCTGATCGTCAAGGAACACGGCACGCTGCCGTACCCCGAAGGAACGGCGTGCGCCGACGTGCTCGTCGCCGGCGAACGCGGCGGCAGGCTCGCGACGATGGTGTTCGGCGGTCTCGGGATTGGCGCGCTCTGGAAATCGCTGTCGTGGATCTTCAATCTGTTCCTCACCGAGCTCGATTACTCCACTTCAAGGAGCGCGCAGTTTCCCAATGCCACGCTGAACATCGACATCTCGCCGGAATACATGGGCGTCGGTTACGTCATCGGACCGCGCATCGCGGGCACGATGTTCGCCGGCGGCGTGCTGTCGTGGCTCGTGTTGTTGCCGCTGCTGACGATTCTCGGCGCGTACATCCCGGTGCCCTTCCCGCCGATCCATCCGAACTTCGCGAACAACCCGGCGACCGGTATGCCCTTCAGGATCTCGGAAATGAGCGCGCCGCAGTTGTGGAGCGCGTACATCCGCTATATCGGCGCCGGCGCCGTGCTCGCCGCGGGTCTCATCACGCTCGGCCGGACGCTGCCGACGATCATCGCGTCGGCGCGCGAAGGGTTGAAGGACTTCGGCGCCGGCGCGACGGCGACCGCACGCCTGCGCACCGAGCGCGATCTGCCGACGACGGTCGTGCTGGGCGGATCGCTGCTGCTGGCAATCTTCCTCGCGGTCGCGCCGAAGATGCCGACCCAGGGCAATTTCCTCGCGGCGATTCTCGTCATCATCTTCGGATTCCTGTTCGTCACCGTCTCGTCGCGCATCACCGGGCTCATCGGCACCTCGTCGAATCCGATCTCGGGCATGACGATCGCGACGCTGATCCTCACATGCCTCCTGTTCGTCGGGCTCGGGTGGACCGGTGATGCGTACGCGCCGATCGCACTCTGCGTCGGCGCCGTCGTCTGCATCGCGGCCGCGAATGCCGGCGGCACGTCTCAAGATCTGAAGACGGGCTACATCGTCGGCGCGACGCCGATCCATCAGCAGGTCGGCTTGATCATCGGCGTCATCACGTCGGCCGCCGTCATCGGGCTGACGACGATGTATCTGCATCGCGTCTTCGGCATCGGGACCGCAGCGGTGCCGGCGCCGCAAGCCACGCTGATGGCGACGATCATCAGAGGCTTGCTCAGCCGGAATCTGCCGTGGGGTCTCGTCCTGGTGGGCGTGTTCATTTCCGTCACGCTCGAACTATGCGGCGTCCGCTCGTTGTCGTTCGCCGTCGGATCGTACCTGCCGATCGCGACGACGGCGCCGATCTTCGCGGGTGGTCTCGTGCGCGCGTTCGTCGAGCGGAAGACGGGCGTGCACGAGGAATCGGAAATCGGCGCGGGCACGCTGTTCAGCTCGGGGCTCATCGCGGGCGGCTCGCTGTGTGGCATCCTGTTCGCTGTGCTCGTCGGCACCGGCCACATCGCCGGTCCGCAGTCGATCGGCAACTCGCTGCCGTTCCTGCACGACGGCGTCAGCGGCTACATCGCCGGCGCGGGCCTGTTCCTCGCGCTCGGCGCGATTCTGGCGAACGCGGCGCAGAAGAAAATCATGTGATCAGCGATTTGGGATTCTGGATTCGCGCTGTCGCGGTCGCTCTCGTCGTGACGACCGTGTCGATCTCCGCGCAGCCGCAGGTACGGCGCGCGACGAACATTGCGGCGCTGCTCGCGTACCCGACCTTCTACACCGGTCGGCCGATCGTGATCGTCGGCAAGGTCGGCGTCGAGAAGGACGAGATCCGCGTCTCGAGCGAGGCGGGATCGATCCGGATCGTGAGCAAAGGCAGCGCGCCGGACGGTATCGACGAAGTGCGCGGCGAGTTCTGGGATCTTGGCCGCATGAAGCCCGACGACGTGCGGTTGAGCACCTACGATTTGCGCGCGACGTTCCACATCGATCCCGACGGCCCCTGGCCGAGAGCCGGCGAGGTGACCGCGATTATCGCGACGTCGGTTACGCCCGCCCAGCCGCCGCCGGCGCCGTCGATCCGCGCCATCGTGCTGAATCCCGATCGGTACTTCGATCAGAAGGTGACGATCTCCGGACAGTTTTCGGGACGCAACCTGATGGGAGATCTGCCCGACGCGCCGGCCAAGAGCCGGTACGACTTCGTGCTCCGCGCCGCCGACGCGGCAATCTGGATCATCAACATGCGCCCGCGCTTGAAGGGCGCCGACGGCAAGGATTTCGAGCTCGGCCTCGATGCGCGCATCGACACGAGTCGATGGCTCGAATTGCGCGGCACCGTGCAGCAAGGACGCGGTCTGATGTGGCTGGACGCCGAAGCCGGCAGCCTGAAGTTGTCGAAGCCGCCTACCGAGCCGACGCCGACCGAAGAGGCCGTCCGGGTGCCGGCGGGTCCTCCACCGGAAGTGATCTTCAGCACACCGACGGAAGACGAGACCGACGTGGCGACGACGACGACCGTCCGCGTCCAGTTGTCGCGCGATCTCGATCAGGCGACGCTCAAAGGTCACATTCAGGTACGCTATCTCGCCTCGCAGAGCGCTCAGCGCGGCGAGCCCGATACGCCGCCGATCGAATTCACCGCCCGATACAACCCCGCAAACCGCGTCGTGGAAATCAGATTCGCGAAGCCGCTGGAACGGTTCAGAACGGTGAAGGTGGAGCTCGGCGAAGGGATTGCCGGGACCGACGGTCAGCCGTTGAAGCCGTGGGTGCTGACCTTCGCGCTCGGCGGCTCGTAGGGCCGATCGATGTGTCGGCCCCGCGGTGTCCGGTCCGCAAGAGAGCGGACACGCTGACGACTACGGAATCACCCGAAACGCGGCCAGCACGCGGTCGCTTCCTTCCGATAGCTCGATGACGTAATCGCCCGCCGCGAGCGGCGACAGCGCAAGCTGCGCCGTCATCCATCGCGATCCGTCGCTGTCGGTGCGAACAGCCGCCGTCACCGGAACGGCGAGTGCCTTCCCGGTGCGGTCGAGCAAACGGGCGGCGCGAGCCTCGTTCGCGAGCGTCGGGATCTCGACGCGGACCTGCTCGCTGCGGCGGAAGCGGAGATCGGCGGTCGCGACATCACGATTACCGGTCGACTGCCCGCGGCGGATCCAAATCGCGCCGGTCGCCCGCGGGCTCGGCGGCAGCGTGAGGTGAAGCGTGTCGCGCGTCGGGATCGTCGCGTCGACGCCGCGCGCGGCAACGCGGACGATGTACTCGCCTGGCTGGAGCGGGTGGTCTGCCACGAGGGTCGCGCGAAAGCTCCGCACGTCGGCGGCAACAGTGGCGCGCGCGCTCGCGATCGATGGTCCGTCGGCCGCGGCGAGCTCGAACGTCATCGACGCGCCGCCCTTCCATTGTTCGTTGAACTCGGCGGCGGCGCCAAGCTCGCCCTCGACCCAGACGGTTGCGACCGGCGGATCGCCCTTCCAGCCGGCGGCCGCCTGCATGCGGATCGGCACCTCGCGTCCGTAGGCAGCAAGCGGCGAGATCGCCGTTGCGATCGCGGCGGCTTCCGCATTCCCCTTTGCCGGCGCGACGCCGGCGGCAGCGGTTGCGGCGGCAGCCATCACAGCGCCCGGCGTCGCGGCGAGATAGCCGCGGCGTGCGCGAACGTCGACGCCGCGCCGCTTCACGCGAACGGTGATCGCGTGAAACCGTCCGTCCAGTTTTCCGCTCGAGTAGTAGCCGAGCAAATAGTACGAGCTGAGGTCGTCGACGACGCGCCGCATCCCTTTCGACAGATCGTTCGAGTCGACGATGGCGAGGCCGTCGGTCGCCTCGGCCAGAGTCCGCAGCGAAGTGAGCCGCGCGCGCAACCGCGCCGCATCCACTGTCAGTGGTGTGATCGTCGTCGAGCCGGACGGCGGCGCGCCGGTCGTAAACTTCGAGATCGGCTCGTCGAACACCACGAGGCCGCGCGGATCGATGGGATAGAACGACACGTTGGCGGCGTTCGCTTCGTCGAGCAGCATCCGGAAGTGCCGGTCGTCGTCCATGTATGCAAGCGTCTGTCGATCGCGCTCGCACGCCATGTTCGATCGCTGTCCCGGCACCACTGGATCCGCGGTCGGCCTGCCAGACCGCGGATCGACGCCGATCGGCGGCAGCGACGGCGCCTGGCAGTACAACTTGCGGGCGAGGGTTGGATCTTCACGAAACAGGCGCCAGCCGTCGCTGATCGCAAGAATGGCTTTGCGTTCCTCGCGGACGCCGCGCAGATATCTGGCCAGATCCGACAACGCATCGAGTGTCAACTTCTCGCGCCGCCGCTCGATCATCTCGTCTGCGACGCCGCGGTCGTCATCGGAGCACTGCCGACTCGGTCCGAAGCCGGGAAAGCACATGCGATAGTCGTCTTCCACCGGGTCCGTTGAATTGAT
>Ga0066710_100005612_pt1 | contig 11489 bp, 6 predicted proteins | sample GraSoiAngelo_159_FD_79666 | JGI IMG/M metagenome (GOLD analysis project Ga0066710, IMG submission 79666) | Grasslands soil microbial communities from the Angelo Coastal Reserve, California, USA - 14_1009_16_40cm | ecosystem: Environmental > Terrestrial > Soil > Grasslands | place: USA... | reverse complement strand
ATCAAGTCAGTGAACCCGGCGCGCCCGTCGGAGGTGATCGGCATCCATCAGAAAGCCGGCCGCGAACACGTGGAGCCGGCGATGCAGGCCGCACTTGCCGCGTTCGGGACCTGGAAGGACCGGCTCATGGAGGAACGCGCCGAGCTGCTGTTCAAGGTGGCGGACATCCTGCGCCGGCGGAAGCTGGAGTTCAACGCCTGGCTCACTCTTGAGGTCGGCAAGAACTGGGAGGAAGCCGAAGCCGACACTTGTGAGGCCATCGACTTCTGCGAGCTCTACGCGCGCGAAGCGCTTCGTCTGGCGAGTGTCGAGCCCCCGGTGCAGCTTCCCGGCGAAAGAGACTCGCTCCGCTACAGCGCGCTCGGAGTGGGGGCCGTGATCACGCCCTGGAACTTCCCGCTGGCGATCCTGACCGGTATGACCGTCGCCTCAGTGGTATGCGGCAACACGGTGGTGCTGAAGCCGTCGAGCGATTCGCCGACGATCGCGGCAAAATTGTTCGGCGCGCTCGAAGAAGCCGGGATGCCCGCGGGCGTGGTCAACTTCTGTCCTGGCGCCGGCGCGACATTCGGCAACGGTTTGGTTGCGCATCCCAAGACACGCTTCGTCGCATTCACCGGATCGCGCGACGTCGGCCTCGATATTCAGGTCCGGTCCTCGCAGCCCCAGCCGGGGCAGATCTGGATCAAGCGTACGATTCTCGAGATGGGCGGAAAAAATTCGATCATTGTCGACGCCGATGCGAATCTGGATGCTGCCGTCGAGGGTGTCGCGGTATCCGCGTTCGGTTTCCAGGGGCAGAAGTGCTCGGCTTGTTCGCGCGCGATCGTGCACCAGAAAGTTTACGATCAGTTCCTCGAGAAGCTGCGGCAACGTGTGGCCCAGATCCAGGTCGGCGATCCCGCGGAGAATAAGTATATGGGGCCGGTGATCAACGAAGGCGCCATGAAGTCGATCCTCAACTACATCGAGATCGGCAAGAAAGAAGGAAGGCTGGTCACCGGCGGCAAGCGCGCTTCCGGCGACGGCTATTTCATTGAGCCCACCGTGATCGAGGATGTTGATCCCAAGTCTCGCCTGTCACAGGAAGAGATTTTCGGGCCGGTGTTGGCGGTCATGAAAGTCAAGGATTTCGATGAAGCCTTAGCCACGGCAAACGACACAGACTACGGCCTGACCGGCGCGATCTACAGCACATCGGAAGAGAAGATCGAGCGCGCCAAGCGCGAATTCCACGTGGGCAATCTTTACATCAACCGCAAATGCACAGGCGCTGTGGTGGGCGCGCATCCATTTGGCGGATTCAATATGTCCGGAACCGACTCCAAGGCGGGCGGGACGGACTATCTGTACCTGTTCAGCCAGGCGAAGTCGATCGGGCACAAGCTGAACTGAGCGGCCGTTAGAGGACGCCCCGGATGATCCCGCCGTCCACTTGCAAACTCGCTCCGGTGATGTACGAAGCGGCATCGGAAAGCAGGAACACGGCTGCGCTCGCAAACTCTTTTGGGTCGCCGTAGCGGCCCATCGGAATCGTTGCGGCCATGCGCCCGTGCTGCTCTTCAACGCTAATTCCAAGCCGCTTGCTGTTGGCTTCGTCCAGCTCGCGCACGCGATCCGTATCGATGCGGCCAGGGATCAGTTGATTCACGCGAATGCTCTGGCCGGCCAGTTCGAGAGCCAGCGTCTTCGCAAGCGCCGCCACCGAGGCGCGCACAATATTCGATAGTGCGAGATTCACGATCGGCTCCTTGACCGCGGACGATGTCGGCAGCAGGATGCTCCCGCCGCCGCGCGCCGCCATGGAGGGTACTGCCAGCCGGATCATCCGCACGGCGCTCAGCAGGAGTAGTTCGAAAGCGCGCTGCCAGGCCGCGTCGTCAAAGCTGAGCGTCGCGCCGGCTGGCGGGCCCCCCGAATTGGTGTACAGCAAGTCGACGCCGCCGAAACGATCGAGCGTCGCCTGGTGCCAGCCCGCGACCGCGTCCGCCGACTGCACATCCACGGCTATCCCGAACACGGCGCCGCGAGTATCCTGCTCAATGCGCTGGCAGGCGGCAGCAACGACGTTCGCATTGCGCGACGAGATGGAGACCTTCGCTCCCTCCGCCGCCAGCATGTGAGCCACTGCGTACCCCAGACCCCGGCTCGCGCCGGCGACCATTGCTACTTTGTTCGTGAGGCCAAGATGCATCCCGTCCTCCGGCATTTCAGAGAGTTTCTCCACGGCTCGCCAGATAGTATCTTAGTGCCATGCGGCGAATCGCGCTCTTATTATCGGCTTTCGTGTTCACGCTCGCTTTATTGCCCGCGCAGCCGGTCCCGCCGGCGTTGTTTCAAGAAATGCGCTGGCGTATGATCGGGCCGTTTCGAGGCGGCCGCACCCCGATCGCGACCGGAGCCCGCGGCCAGCCGAATGTGTTCTACATGGCGGCGAACAACGGCGGCGTGTGGAAGAGCACGGACTACGGCAATGTGTGGCGGCCGATCTTCGACGACCAGCCGACCGGCTCCATCGGCGCCCTGGCTGTGGCCCCGTCCGACCCCAATATCATTTACGCCGGGAGCGGCGAAGGTTTACAGAGGCCGGATCTCTCCGTCGGCGATGGCGTCTACAAGCCGCTCGATGCAGGCCGCACGTGGCGTAATCTTGGGCTTCGCGACGGCCAGCAGATCAGCGCAATCATCGTCGATCCGGGCAACGCAAATCGCGTGTTCGTTGCCGTGCTCGGACATCCCTATGGGCCGAACGAGGTGCGCGGCGTATTCCGCTCCACCGACGGCGGACAGACCTGGCAGAAGGTTCTCTACAAAGACGAGAACACCGGGGCCGTCGACCTGGCATTCGACCCGAAAAATCCCCAGAAGGTATTCGCCGTCCTGTGGGCGGCAAGGCAATTCCCGTGGGAAGCCGGCGCGAATGGCCCCGGCAGCGGACTATTCGTCTCTACCGATGGCGGCAACAACTGGCGGCCGCTATTCTTGGGGCTTCCGGCACCGCAAGATGGACTCGGACGTATCGGGATCGGCGTTGCGCCCAGCGATCCGCGCCGCGTGTACGCGTGGGTTGAGGCGCCGCCTCGCTTCGGCGGCATTTATCGCTCCGACGATGGAGGCGAGAATTGGCGCCGGGTGAACAGTGAGAACCGGATCTATGGGCGCGGTTCCGACTTCTCCTGCGTCCGCGTTGATCCGAAGAACCCCGACATTGTTTACGTCGCGAACACGTCGACCTACCGCTCCACCAACGCGGGTGAAACGTTCACCGCCATTAAAGGCGCACCCGGCGGCGATGATTATCACTCTATTTGGATCAATCCGGATGATGGGAATGTCATTTTGCTCGGTTCCGATCAGGGAGCAACTCTTACAGTGAATGGCGGGCAGACCTGGAGTTCCTGGTACAACCAGCCGACCGCGCAGTTCTACCACGTGATCACCGACAATCGGTTCCCCTACTGGGTCTATGGGGGCCAGCAGGAGAGCGGCTCGGTTGGAACCGCCAGCCGCAGCGATTACGGAGAGATCACGTTTCGCGATTGGCATCCAGTGGGGGTCGAGGAGTACGGCTACGTCGCGCCCGATCCCCTGAACCCCGACATCATCTATGGCGGGAAAGCCACGCGCTACAACATGATTACGGGCGACGTGCAGAACATCGCGCCAACGCCTCTGCGGGGCCGGGGTAAATATCGTTTCGTCCGGACCATGCCGATTATTTTTTCCTATGTCGATCCGCACATTCTCTACCTCGCCTCGAACGTGCTGTTCAAGACCATCAATGGTGGACAGAGTTGGGAAATCATCAGTCCGGACCTTACTCGCGAATCTTACCCGGCGCCGCCCAGCATGGGGATTTTCGCGGCGCTCGATCCGGAGAAAGGCAAGCACCGCGGAGTCATATACGCGGTCGCGCCCTCGCGCAAAGACGTAAACATGATCTGGGCCGGAACCGACGACGGGTTGGTTCACGTCACGCGCGATGCCGGCAAGACTTGGAAAAACATCACGCCTGCGGATCTGACGCCATGGAGCAAAGTGTCACAGCTCGACGCGTCACATTTCGATACTGAGACCGTTTACGCGGCGATCAATCGCTTCCGGCTCGACGATCTGCATCCGCATGTTTACCGCACGCACGACGGCGGCAGGAACTGGAAGAAGATCGTGGACGGGATTCCGGACAACGAAGTCGTGAACACCGTGCGCGAAGATCCGGTGCGCAAGGGTCTGCTATTCGCCGGCACCGAGCGCGCGGTGTACGTCTCCTTCGACGACGGAGACCACTGGCAGACGCTGCGCCTCAATATGCCTGCCACCTCCATCCGGGACCTGGTGGTTCACCAGGACGACGTCGTGGTCGGGACGCATGGGCGATCCTTCTGGATCCTGGATGACATCACCCCGCTGCGGCAAGTAAACGCGCAGCTTGCATCGGCCGTCGCGTATCTGTTCAAACCGCAGTTGACGTATCGCGTGGCGCGCAACCGGAACACCGACACGCCCCTGCCGCCCGAAGAGCCCGCAGGCCAGAATCCACCCGACGGAGCAATTCTCGATTACTATCTCAAGGCCAAGCCTTCGGGCCCCATCACGCTTGCCGTGTTTGATCACCTCGGAAAATCCGTGCGCCGCTTTTCGAGTGACGACCAGCCGGAGCCCGTCGGGAAGGACCTGAACGTGCCGACGTACTGGGTGAGGCCGCCGCACGTCTTGCCGGCGGAACCGGGGATGCACCGCTGGATTTGGGACCTGCGCTATCGGCCGCCGGATGCGCTGTCCCATACCTATCCGATCTCGGCGATCTATCAGGACACACCCCGCTATCCGCTGGGGCCCCGCGTGATGCCCGGCCAGTACCTGGTGAAGCTCACGGTGGACGGCAAGACGTACTCGCAGCCGCTAACGGTGAAGATGGATCCGCGTAACAAGACGCCGCTCCCCGGTTTGACGCAGCAGTTCACGCTCTCGCGCCGCGCGTACGCGGCGATGAATGAGGATTATGCTGCGCTCCAGGAACTGCGCAAGGTGCGCGCCCAGCTCCGCGAGCGCCGCCAGAAAGCCAGCTCCGGCGGGCTCGCCGACAAGATTGCGGCGCTCGATCAGAAGGCTGCCGCGCTCGAAGACGCTGGCAGTAGTGAAAGCTTGCCGAGGCTGAATGGCGAGCTGTCGTCGATTCTCGGCATCCTCCAGGGCTCGGACTCGACGCCGACGGCACAGGCCGCCAAGGCCGTCACCGAGTTGCGGAAGGCGCTGGACACGCAACTGGCGAAGTGGAAAGCGCTCAAGGCTTCTGTGGCTGCGTTGCCGTAGAGTCCTTACAGCACCCTCAAGGATTCCGCCGGGAACTGGATCACCCACTCCTTGTTATCCCGCTGGCGTTCGAATTCCGCACGCGGCAGATCAACCGCGATGCCGCCGGAAAACTCCAGGCGCATCCAGTGCGGTTTTTCGATGGTTCGTTTGAGCTCCGCCGGTATCTGATTCGGACCGGGGCGGCCGTTTCGCGCCCCAACCGTGAGCTGCTCCGGCCGCACACACACGGTCACGCGGTCGCCTTTCAACCTGCCGGGAAAATATGGCCCATTGAGCTCGAATTCCCCCACTTGCACGCGACTCGTGTTTCGACCCGGATCGAGTGTCCTGATTTCGCCCGCCAGCAGATTGAACGCGCCCAGCAGGCGCGCCACCTCCAGATTAGCCGGCTGATCCAGAATCCTGCGCGGCGTCCCGCTCTGCACGATCTTTCCCTCGCGCAGAATCAGCATCTCTTCGCCGAGCTCGAAGCATTCATCCAGGTCGTGGGTGACCAGGAGCGCGGGCGTCTTGAAATCGGCCCGCACCTGGCGCAGCACGTCGTAGAACTCGGCTCGCAGAGGAGCATCCAGGCCCTGCGCCGGCTCATCGAGCAACAACAGTTTCGGCGCGCCGATCAATGCCCGCGCGATCGAACAACGCTGGCGCTGGCCTCCGGAAACCTCGTGCGGACGGCGCCCTGCAGAATCGTTGAGGCGGAAGCGCTCGAGCATCTCGTTCACACGGCGATGACGTTCCAGGCGCGGCGTTCGCTCGGCGGCGAATTCCAGATTCTGGAGCAGCGTCATGTTCGGGAACAGCGCGTAATTCTGGAACACGTAACCGCAGTGGCGCGCTTGTGGCGCGAGATGAACGCCGGCGGCGGCGTCGAACAGAATGTCGTCGTCGAGCAGGATGCGGCCTTCTTCCGGCCGCACGAATCCGGCGATGCTGTCGAGAATCAGGGTTTTGCCCGAGCCGCTGGGCCCGAACAGCACCGTCACGCCGGCCGTGGCGTGAAACTCCAGATCGAGCGAAAACCCGGCTGAATCAGGCCGTGGAGGAAATGTTTTGCGAAGGCGCGCCTGAATCATGGTAGTTTCTCAGCGTGGCCCCAAACGATTCGCAAGCCCCAGTATGAGGAGCGCCGCAGCCGATACGACCAACACGAGAGTCCGCGCCAGCGTTCCATTGCCCGCCTCCACCGCGTCATAGATGGCCACGGCCACTGTCTGGGTACGGCCCGGGATGTTGCCCGCCACCATCAGTGTGACGCCGAAGTCGCCCAGCGACCGCGCGAGCGCAAGCGCTGCGGCGGCGAAAATCGACCGGCGGGCCAGCCGAAGCGTCACTCGCCAGAACAGGCGCCATTCCGATGCGCCCAGGTTGCGCGCCGCCCGCTCGTAGCTGCGGTCCACGCTTTCAAGTGCGGCTCGGGCGGATTTCACCAGTAGCGGCAGCGAATGCAGCAGCGCCGCCACCACCGCCGCCTTCCAGGTGAACACGAGCGGCGATCCGAACACCGCTTCCCATAGTCTGCCGAGCGGGCTCGCGCGCCCCACTAAGACCAGAAGATAGTAGCCCAACACCGTCGGCGGCAGCACCAGCGGAAGCGTGACTGCGGCATCCAGAGCTTCTTTGCCCCGGAAATCGCGATTCGCCAGAATGTAAGCGATCCACAGCCCTGCCGCAACGGCTATTGCCGTGGACACGATTGCCACGCGCAGGCTCAGCCAGAGCGGGAACCAGTCGATCTGCATGGAACGTCAATTATAGCGGTTTGCGTCACACGGGCTCAAAGCGAGCCGTGAGGCGCATCGTGGCACAGGACCCGGATGGCGAACGCGGTGGCGATGAGCGGATCGTCCTCTTTCATCAGATTGTTCGAATTGACCCAGCTGCCGTCAGGGCGTTGCGGCGGCAGCAGCACCGGCAAACCCGGCATCGCTCTCGTCGCCGCCGCCCCATAGTAGAAACGCAGCCCGGCCGCCCACGCGTGGCGCGCGGGGACCGTGAAGCCCGGCGCGCCATCCGGGAGATGATGGTCCTTCAACCATTTTTCCGCGCGCTTCACACGGGGATCGCCCGCCGGTACGCCCGCTGCACGGAGCGCGAGAATCCCATCCGCGGTGGTCGAACCGTAGCTTCGGTAGCGCCCGTTCTCTTCGCCGGCCTTGTTGGTGTCGGGGTTCACCGTGGAAAAGAAAAAGCCGCCATCCGGATTTTGGCAACGCTCCAGATAAACCGCCACTCGCTCTAGCGCAGGATCCGGCGGATGCACACCCGCCGCCGCCAGACCTTCGAGCACGTAGCGTGTCATCGCCAGATCCACGTGACCGGGGTCTGGAGCCCTGCGCCGCTCTCCGCCCATGCCCCAGGCGCCATACGGGGCATCCTCACGTCGCCAGCCGGTCTCTTCCGTGAACTGCTGCGCGCGCAGGCATGCGACCGGCAGAGTGATATCGCGTTCCCATCCCGGCCGCCGCGCGCGCACCATCGCCCGCACTGCCAGTCCGGTGGCGTAGTTCGGATAGTCGACCGCCACCGGATCCATCAAGCCTAGGGCGCCCTCCGCGTTCGTGTTCCGCTTGATGAAGGCAATGGCGCGGTCGATAGCTTCCACCGGCCGTTCCAACACATTCTCCGGCACATCGAGCAGCGCATCCAGCACGAACGGCGTGAGCGACTGCCCGGAGCGCATCAAGCCGTAGGTGTGGCTGTGCCACGCTCCGTCCTCGGCCTGCTGCGCCCATAGGAACTGCGCGGCTTTGCGAACGGCCGCGCCCGCTCCGCGGTGAGCGCAGCCGGCCGCGGCCAGCCCTGCCAATAGGAACGATCGTCTACTGCCGCGCATTGCGGGGCTCGCCATCCACCATCAGGTTGAGAATCGCCGCGCTCGTGGTCGCGACGCGTCCCGTAATGCAGTGGTGCCCCGCCCAAGTGCCGTCCTCATTCTGCATCTTGAGGATGCGATCGGTGACTTGCGCGTGCCAGCGAGCCCAATCCTCGCCGCCCGTGCGGCGAAGACTATCGCTGATGTTGAGATAAGAGAAAAACTCCTCGCCGCCAATGGATCCGAATCCGTTGACGAACCGCGCTTGGCCGAGCTGAGACTTAATCGCGGCGATCTGGTCTGCGTTCTCCTTACGATCTTTCTCGGTGCGGCTCAGTTGCTCGAGCGCCTGCGCGCTCTGGTAAAGCGGCACGCCGGCCGCTGCCGGAATAGCGGCCGGAATGCCTGCAACGCCACCGGGGACTCCGCCCACGGTCCCGAAGCTTTTCTTCGTGTAATCGTCCGCACGAGCCATCACTCGGTCCTCCACCACCACACCCTTCTGCCGCGCCCCATACAGGCTGCGTGATGCCATGGATGTGCCCAGAATCGGCGCCCAGCCGCCCGCCAGGTTCCAGCTTCCGTCCTTCTGCTGGTTTCGCTCGATCTTGGAGACGCACTTCTCGAGCGCTTTTCGCACGCGTAAATTCTCGGTCGCGCTTGGCAGCGTGCCGTCGACTTCCGACAGCAGCATCGAGGTGAGAAATGTGTCGATGAACGGACCCAGCTTGCGCTGGATCTGCGTGCCGTTCAAATTGGTCACCGCGAGCCCTTCCTGCGGGCTCCTCTCGACATTGCGCAGGATGAAAGCGAGCCCGCGGCCGGCCGCCGGTTGATATTCCTTCCCCGCGCGTCGCAGCGCAAGCACCGCGACAGCCGTGTTCGCAACATCGTTTCCATTCGATTCCAGATGCTCGCCCTGGCGGATGTAGGAAGTTTCACCTCCGTCCTGTCCCCAGCCGCCGTCGTTTCCCTGGACCGAGGCGAGCCACCGCGCGCCTTTCGCCACGGCGATCGCAACCGGATCGTTCTTGGGTTCGCGGGAGTTCCCGGCCCATCCTGCAGCCACCAGCGCGACGGCCACGCCGATACCAATCGTAATCGGTTTCATGAAGAATCTCCTTTCGGCCGCGCCCTTGCAGTCGCGGTTTGATTTGAACTGGCGGGTTTCGGCAAGGTGTTAGACAACTGGTTCAGCCGAAAAGTGCCGCTTCGCTTGCTGCACGGGAATGCCCTGAGGGTCGAGATCCTTTCAAGAACCTGGAAGATTACGTTGCCGTGATACAATCCGCGCATGTTCTTCCGTATTTTTTTGCTGCTCGCTGCTCTGACGCTGTGGGCCCAGGACCAGAAGCCGCCGGCCAAAAAACCCGGCCTTCCGCTTAAACCCGAGAGAAAGATCGAGTTCACCACGGATGAAGCCACCTGGCTATCACTGACGCTTACTCCGGACGGCAAGACCATAGTGTTCGAACTGTTGGGCGATCTCTATACGCTGCCAATCGGCGGCGGCGAGGCCAAACAGATCACCAGCGGCATGGCGTTCGACTCGCAGCCCTCGGTGTCGCCCGACGCCAAGTGGATCGCATTCATCAGCGACCGTGAGGGCTCCGAGAACCTCTGGATTTGCAAACTGGACGGCACGGAGCCGAAGCAGCTGAGCAAGGATGCGCAGGGCGATTTCGAATCGCCCTCATGGACTCCCGACGGTGAGTTCGTCCTGGTTTCACGAAAGCCCCCGACCGGGCTACACGAAATATGGATGTATAGCATCCAGGGCGGCTCCGGGGTGCAGATAACCAAGTCACCGGCCGAGCCCAACACGCCGCCGCAGCAGCGCGTGCGTGCACTGGGCGTCGTCGCGTCGCCCGACGGGAAGTACTTTTATTACGCCCGGCGCACAGGGAACTTCAGCTACAACGCGAATTTTCCGATCTGGCAGATCGTCCGGCGCGACCGCACTACCGGCGATGAGGACGTGATCACCAGCGCCCCGGGGTCGGCATTCCGCCCGGTGATTTCGCCCGACGGGTCGACGCTCGTCTTCGGCACGCGCTTCGATACCGAAACCGGCCTGCGCGTACGCGATCTCGCGACAGGGGAGGAAAAGTGGCTCAAGTATCCGGTGCAGCGCGACGATCAGGAATCCGCCGCCACTCGCGACGTGTTGCCTGGTTACGCGTTCACGCCCGATTCCAGGTACGTCATCGCTTCCTATGGCGGAAAGATCCACCGCATCCAGGTTGCCACTGGCGAAGCAAGCGACATCCCCTTTACTGCCAAAGTTTCGCAGGACCTCGGGCCACGGTTAAAATTCGCTTCCCGCGTGGAAGAAGGACCGGTGCGCGCCCGGCTGATCCAGGCGCCGGCGCAGTCGCCCGATGGCAAGCAGGTGGTCTTCTCCTCGCTCACACACCTATATAAGATGGACCTTCCCGGCGGCAAGCCTACGCGCCTCAACGCAACCGGCACGCACGAGTATCAGCCGGTGTGGTCGCCTGACGGCCAGTGGATCGTCTATGTTAGTTGGGCGAAAGAAGGCGGGCACATCTGGAAGACGCGTGCGGATGGCTCCGTCTCACCCGTCCAGTTGACCCGCATTCCGGCGTTTTACCGCGATCCGGCCTGGTCGCCGGACTCGACCCGCATCGTCGCGCTGCGCCAGCCGAGACAGGCTCGTTTGACGGGTACCAATGGTTTCGTGGCATCGTCCACGGGGATGGACGTCGTCTGGATTCCTGCCGGCGGAGGCGATGCGACCCTCATCGTGCCCGCGCGCGGCACCGGCCGTCCTCATTTCACGCACGACAAGGACCGCATCTACGTCTACTCTAATCAGGGCCTGCAATCGTTCCGGTGGGACGGCACCGATCGCCGGACAATTATCAAGGTGGAGGGCCGTAGCCGCGGGCCTCAGCCCACACCCGCATCCGACGTCCGCATCTCGCCGGATGGCCGCTATACCTTGGCCAAGCTGAACGAGCAGCTCTTTCTCGTCACCGTGCCGCCGCCCGGCGGAGAAACGCCGGCGGTTAACGTAAACACCCCTTCAGTGCCGGTCAAAAAGCTGACCGATATAGGCGCCGACGATTTCCAGTGGGCCGACGACGGCAAAACGATGACCTGGGCGCTCGGCTCGAGCTTCTTCCGCCAGCCGGTCTCGACGGTTGTTTTCGATGACAAGAAATCGGAAGGAGAGGGCGAAAAGAGCGAGAGCGACAAGAAGGACGAGGCGGCCGACACTAAGCCCGCACCAAAAAAGTCGCTGGCCCAGGAGATCGAGATCTCCATTGAGCAGCGGCGTCACACGCCGTCGGGTACCGTGGTGCTGCTCGGCGCCAAGCTCATCACGATGAAAGGT
>Ga0066710_100005611_pt1 | contig 11490 bp, 9 predicted proteins | sample GraSoiAngelo_159_FD_79666 | JGI IMG/M metagenome (GOLD analysis project Ga0066710, IMG submission 79666) | Grasslands soil microbial communities from the Angelo Coastal Reserve, California, USA - 14_1009_16_40cm | ecosystem: Environmental > Terrestrial > Soil > Grasslands | place: USA... | reverse complement strand
GCGGGGGGGGGCGTCGGCGCGGGGTGGGGAGGCGAGGCGGCGACCGCCTAGACGGTGGCGGCTTCGCCGGGCGTCAGGGTAGCGCCCCACCCGTGGTGTATGGAGATGCGGGGATAAACGGTCGCGTTGAGGCGTAATGGTAGGCGGCCGCCGGCGAGTCTTGCCGGCGGCCCGCCGGGTATGCCTGCGCGCTAGGGTGTGGCCAGGCCCGAAGCTCCCGCCGGAATCGTCACGCCGGGGAGGCGAGCGAGGCTGCCGTCAGCGCCGACACGGAAAGCGCTGATCATGTGAGTACCGCCGTCGTTGGCGTAGAGGTACCTGCTGTTCTCGGTGAGCGCGAGATCCGTCGTGTGCGCCGCCGCCGAGTGCGCGGCTTGCGCGAAGACGAGTGCGAGGGTCCCGTCCTCGTCGATCGAGAAGGTCGAGATCGAGTCGCTTCCCGCATTTGCGGTGAAGGCGTAGCGGCCGTCCTTGGTAACCGCGACCCAGCACGCTGCGGCCTGGGTGGTCGGTACGGACCTGCTGACGGTGGTCAGAGTGCCGTCCTTCGAAAGCTCGTACGACGATGCCGCGGAGAGCGGCGCCGCTCCCCCCGCCTCGGAGACCACGAGGTCGCCGCGGTGACCGAACGCGAAGCCGAACGGGGTCGCGCCGGACGAGGCGTAGCGTGTCGCGGCGCCGGCCACGCCGTCCTTGCCGACTATGAAGACGTCGAGCGAGCTGGTGCTCTTCTCGGTCACGACGAGCGCGCGACCCGACGGCGCGAACTGGATTTGCGCCGCCCCGTTGCCGGTGAAGGTGCGGATCGAGCCCGCGACCGGGCTGAGCTTTCCGTCCGTCGAACGGAAGCCTGCGATGGTGCTGCTCGCCGCGTTCACCACGTAGACGAGGTCGTCGCTCGTGGTAACGCTGACGGGCTGGATTCCGCCCGAGGCGACGCGGTCGCTCCAGGCGAGGCCCTCGGGGGTGATCCGGAAGACGGCGATGTCGTTGCTGCCGGCGTCGACGGCGTAGAGCCAGCGGCCGTCTTCACTGATCGTGACCGCGCCCTGCGAGCCGAGGCTTCCACCGCTGCCGCCGGTCGGGAACGTACCGGACCAGGTGAGCTCGCCCGAGGCGGCACGGTCGTAGGCGATGACGGCATTGGCCGCGGTGTTCGTGAGCGTGTATACGGCACCCGCGCTGCCTTCAGCCGCCGCGGCCAGCGAGGCCGGACCGAGCAGAAGCGCGACGAACGCTACGAGCGTGAGGATGACGCGTGACATGGATTCCTCCCAGGATCGAGTTCCTGCCGTGCAGGTCGGAACGATCGTGGCGATGGCTGATGACATCTCGATGACAGCTCTTGTCACGGAGTTGTCATCGGATGCTGTCAGCGTGCGAACATGCGAGACATGCCGACCCCCGCCGACGGCGCGCCGATCCTGGTGGTTGACGACGATCCGAAGATCCTCCAGCTCGTCCGGATGTATCTCGAACGAGAGGGTTTTTCGGTGATCACGGCAGCGGATGGAATGGGGGCGGTCGCAGCGATACGCGAGCGCGCGCCTCGCCTCATGGTGCTCGATCTCATGCTCCCGACGCTCGACGGCTTCGCGGTGCTTCGCGCGGCGCGCGCCGATTCTGATCTGCCCGTCCTGATGCTCTCGGCGCGCGGCAGCACCGCCGACCGTGTGTCGGGCATCGCAAGCGGCGCCGACGACTATCTGCCCAAACCGTTTTCACCCGCGGAGCTCGTCGTTCGGGTGAAGGCGCTGCTCCGGCGAAGCGCGAGCCGGGACACCGCAAGCCCCGCTCTCCTCGAGCTTGGGGACATCGTGATCGATCGCGATCGTCACGAGGTGCGTCGCGGCCAGGACCGTGTCGACCTGAGCGAGTCAGAGCTGAACCTCCTCGTCGCCCTGGTCAAAGCCTCCGGCCGGATCGTCACGCGTGAGGCTCTTCTCGACTCGCTGTATGGCAAGGGCGAGTCCGAGGTACTCGACCGGACGATCGACGTCTACATCCGCAGGCTCCGCGATAAGCTCGGCGACGATCCCGAGACTCCCCGCTACATCGCGACCGTGCGCGGAGCCGGGTACCGGGCGCTTCTCGGCCGATGAAAGGTCTCGCCGGGCAGATCGCCCTCGCGGCCATCTCGGTCGCCGTCGTGGTCGCCCTCGTACTAGCGATCGGCACCCTCGTGTTCTCGAGCTCGTCGTTCGCGCAGCTCATGGTCGAACACGGCGAGACCCTCGCCGCGGCGCAGGCGATGTTCGAGGAGAGCGTGGCGCGTTTCTTCGTCGCCGCACTCGGCGTCGCTGCATTGGCGGGGGTCGCGCTCGCGATTTTCATCGCGCGTCGCGTCGCGTCTCCGCTCCGGGAGGTCAGCGACGCCGCGAAGCTCATCGCGCAAGGCGACCATGCCGTACGCGTACGAGCGCGAGGACCTGAAGAGATCCGCTCGCTGGCGTCGTCATTCAACCGCATGGCCGGCGAGATCGAGGAACAGGAGCGGATGCGGCGCGAGTTCGTCTCCAATGCCGCACACGAGCTGCGCACTCCGCTCACCAACCTGCAGGGCTATCTGGAGGCGCTTCGCGACGGGGTCATGACCGCGGACCGCGCGACCTTCGAGTCGTTGCACGAGGAGGTCGACCGCATGGTGCGGCTCTCCCGCTCGCTCGACGCCCTCGCTGAAGGAGATGTCGCAGGCCGGGCGGCGGGCGAGCTTCGCGAGATCGACCTTCGCGCCGCGATCGTCGCGGCCGTGGAGCTCTACGCCGCGGCGCTCGAGCGGCGCGGGCTTCGAATCGAGCTCGACCTCCCCGCGGCCATCACCGCGTGTGCCGACCCCGATCACCTCGCGCAGGTGCTCGCGAACTTGCTCCAGAACGCGGTGCGCTACACGCCCGATGGCGGACGGATCGGTGTGAGCGCGCGCCGGCGCGACGCGGATGTGCTCGTGACCGTCTTCAACTCCGGGCCGGGCATCCCGGTGCAGGACCTGCCGCACGTCTTCGAGCGCTTCTATCGCGTCGAAAAGTCGCGCGACCGCGCGAGCGGCGGTGCGGGGATCGGTCTCGCGATCGTGAAGACACTGGTCGAGCTCGGTGGAGGGCGCGTCGGCGCCGAGTCCGGGCCCGACGCGACTCGCTTCTGGTTCAGCCTTCCCACCGCCGCCTAGAACGACCGATCAGCCGCCGAAGAGCTTCACCACGCGATGGTTGTCGGTGTCGGCGATGAACAGGGCACCGCTCGAGCTGATCGCGACCGCCGACGGCGCAGCGAGCACGGCCCGGGTGCCATCGCCCGCGATCGTCGTGATCGTCCCGTTCGGCGAGACCTTTCGCACGCGGTTATTGCCGCTGTCGGCGATGTACACGTTGCCCGCGTTGTCGAAGGCCAGACCGGTCGGCAAATTCAGATCCGCCGCGGTGGCAGGACCGCCGTCGCCGCCGAAGGAAGGCCGGCCGGTCCCGGCGAACGCGACGATGTTACCGCCATGATCGATCCTTCTCACGCGGTTGTTGTTCGTATCGGCGATGAAGAGACTCCCGTCGTGGGCGATCGCGACCACGACCGGTGCGAAGAGCTCGGCGGACTTCGGCCCGCCCCCGTCGCCGGAATCTCCACGCTGGCCGTTGCCGACGACGGTGTCGATGGTTCCGTCCCGGCGAACCTCGCGTATGACGTTGTTCAGGCTGTCGGCGATATAGACGTTGCCGGCAAAATCGACCGCGACGCCGCGGGGCTGGTCGAGCGCCGCACCGACCGCCGGCCCCCCGTCCCCCGAGTAACCCGGGCGCCCAGCCGGCGATCCCGCTATGAGCCGTAGCACCCCGGAATCGACCGCTGCGACGAACTGAGGGCCGTAAGAGGTCACGCCCGACTCGCTCAGGTAGATCACATCCGACCCATCGATCGTGATCCAGCTCTCCGGACCGAAGTGCACCGCAGGCGCATAGGCGCTGGCGTCTGGGTCAAGAGTGCCGCCGCCCGCAATCGTCTGGATCTTCCCGGTGCCGTCGATCCGCCGAATGCGGGTGTATCCGTCGAGCACGCCCGCTGTGCTCAACGTCTGCGAGCTGTCGGCGACGTAGAGATTTCCTCCCTTATCGAATGCGAGACTGATCGGCCGATCGAGCTGCGCGGCCGTGGCAGGGCCACCGTCTCCTGAGAAGCCCGAGCTCGCCAGACCGGCAATCGTGACCATCGACGCGCGCGACGCGGTCATGAACCGGGGGATCGCCAGAAACGCGCCAAGGCCGATTGCTAGAACTAGGGCAAGTCCGACGGCGATCGGTCGGCGTCCCGTGATGCCTGTGCGAGTCGGCATCGGCACAGCGACCGTCGCAGCGACGGGCACCGGAAGTCGCGGCGCCGCCGTCGGAGTTCCCGAAATCAGCCCGCTGCTCACGGCCCACGCCGCAACCTGGGCGCGGGAATGGAAACCGAGCTTGTTGCGGACCTGCTCGAGGTGGCCCTCCGCGGTGCGCTCGGCGATGAAGAGACGTTCGCCGATCTCACGGTTAGAGAGGCCTTCCGCCACGAGCTTCGCGACTTCGCGCTCGCGGGGGCTGAGGGCAGCCTCTTTCACGGTTTGAATTCTCCACCCCCGAACGGCCTCAGCAGGTACCGAGAACAGGTACCTACCCCCGGGTTTCTCCCGATGTCGGCGTCTTCCTCGCCTCCTAGCGTGCGCCACGACCCAAAAAGGGGAAAGGACAAAGAAGTGATCCAGGCACAGGCGCAGACGCCGTTCGCGATCCGAGGTCGTGCCGCACTCGCGGCGGTAGCCCTGACGATTGCTCTCGGTTTGAGCGCGGCCGGTGGCTACGCCGTCGGAGCGGCATCCGCTCGGGCGGCGCAAACCGCCACGACCGTCACCGCGGCTTACCCGATCCAGCTTGGCCCAGCATCGCGCTGGACGCACGAGGAGCAGCCCTTCACGCCGCTCCAGCTCGGTCCCGCGCTCCGCTCGAGCCACGAGGAGCCGTAGGCCGTACACGAAGAGGCCGTGCCACTGGGGCACGGCCTCTTTTTTATCGCGCGACGAGCATCTCCACCGTGTTCAGGCAGGCGCGAGATCGCGCTGCGCGAGCGATGCGAGCCAGCCACCCGCGTAACCCGCGAGCGGCGACAGGAACACCCCAAGCGCGGCGAGCCACAGCGGATATGTCATGAGCGTCGGGAGTGAGAGCAGGTCGCTGCCGAGGCAGGCGGCTGAGGAGAGCGTTCCGTGCAGAAGTGGAGCACGTCCCGCCATTCGCGCAGCCACGTATCCCGCCAGCACCGAAAAGAACGTGCCGCCCGCCATTGACGTGGCGAACATGACCGGGTGTTCAGGACGATGTTCGGGAAGTCGGGACTGCCGAGCTGCGTGAGCGTCAGCCGGCCGACCGCGACGAGCGCACCGAAATAGACGATCGCGAAGAGGTTCGAGCCGCCGATATCCACGACCCAAGAAACGATGAGCGCGACCCATCTGATCTGACGAAGCGCGTTCACGAAACATCACTCCCAGCGCCATAACGGCGCGACTCGGAGCCTATGCGGCGAGCGCTTCGATAAGCCTCTTCGTCGCGGCGTTGAGACCGTATCGCTCCGCGAGCGCGACGAGTTTCTCTGGGTGTGCGGGCGTCCGCGGAATAGTTCCGTCACCGCCGGTGACAGGAGCGTCTCGGGCCATCCACACGACCTTGCGCGCGGCGGTGAGGTAGTCCGCGTCGGCGCGCAGCTTCGCGCGGATCGTGGCCGAGATGTCCGGCGCGGCGAGGATCGCGTCGAGCGACCCGTATTTCGCGACAAGGTGGCTCGCCGTCTTCTCGCCGATCCCGTGCACGCCGGGAAGACCATCGGACGGATCGCCGCGAAGGACCGCGTAATCGAAATATCGGTCGCCCGGGACCCCGTACTTGTTGCGGATATATGCCTCGTCGACCTGGCCGAGCTCGCTCACGCCGCGGAGGGTGTACAGCACGCGCACGTTTGGATCCTTGACCAGCGCGAAGAGATCGCGGTCGCCGGTCACGATCTCGATCGGACCCGTCGTCCGCTCGGCGATCGTCGCGATCACGTCCTCGGCCTCGTAGCCATCCGCTGCGGCCACCGAGATGCCGAACGCGTCCAGCAACTCGATGATGATCTTCATCTGGGGATCGACCGGATCGGGCGGGTCGTCCGGTCCCGCCACACGGTGTGACTTGTAGGACGGCATCGCGTCGACGCGGAACTGCGGGCGCCAGTCGGCGTCGAGCGCGACAAAGAGCTTCGACGGCCGGCGATCGGGGACCAAACGCGAGATGAAGTTCAGGAAGCCCAGCGCGGCGTTGACGTTCGTGCCGTCAGGGGCCTTCCACTCGGGGACGGCGTGATACGCGCGATACGCCAGGCTGGCCGCGTCGACAAGGAGTGTCGCGCCGGCTATCGGCGTGCGGCGGGAGCGGCGAAGACGGTGTCGAGCGCGGCGATGAAGCGGTCATTCTCCGCCGGCGTTCCGATCGAGGCCCGCAGGCACCCGTCACACCCGGGCCAGATAGAGATGTCGCGGATGAGAACGCTCTGTTCAAGGAAACGCGCGTGCACATCCGGTGGCTTCTCATTCCGAAGGCGGAAGAGAATGAAGTTGGTTACTGATGGGAAGACCTCGATCGCGGTGACTCGACGGAGCGCCTCGAGGACGCGCGCGCGCTCGCGCTTCGCGAGCTCGAGCCGGTGCGTGATCGACTCCTCGTCGCGAGCGATCCGCGCAGCGACGGCGAGCGTCAGCGTACTGACGTTGTACGGAAGCGCGGCCGCGGTAAAGTACCCCATGAGGTCCGGATGGACGATGAGGACGCCGACGCGAAGACCCGCCGCCGCCAGGACCTTCGAGAAAGTCTTTGAGATGACCATGTTCGGGAATTCGTCCATGCGCGAGACGAGCGACTTCCCGGCGAAGTCCGAGTAGGCCTCGTCGACGAGGACGAGGGTCTCGGGGAAGCGCTCCGCGACCGCGAGGATCACGTCGGCGTCGATCTCGCCTCCGGTCGGGTTGTTCGGTGTCGTGAACACCACGATCTCGGGCCGGGCTTTCGCCGTGGTGGCGAGCGCGCGCTCCTTCGTGACCTCGTACGGCAGGCCGACCATCTCCTCGACGACCGTCCCGCCGGCAAGCTGCGTCAGCCTCCCATGCATGGAATAGGTCGGGTGGAAGAGAAGCGTCTTTCGACCGTGACCGCCAAACACCAGGAAGACCTGCAGCAAGAGCTCATTGCTGCCGTTGCCAAGGATGAGCCGGTCGGACTTCGTCCCCCAGCGCGCCGCGAGGATCTCCCGGAGGTCGTCACCGCGACCGGGATACCTGTTCAGAAGGACGCTGTTGAGCTCCTCCGCCGTGATGTAGCGGCCCGCGACGTTCGGCTCCGGCCACTCGTTCGCGTTTATGCGGACGTCGGCCTTGAGCATCTGGGTCCGATACGGCTGAAACTGCGCGAGCTCGGCACGCGGGCGCGGCAGCTTCCGATCGCTCATCCGTCCATAGCCTGACACGCGCGGGCCGCTCGCGCTCTCCGCGCGAACGGCCCGCCGCTGCTTGGGGGAGGTGGGGGCTTGGTTGGTTAGCGGGAGTCGCGCCCCGCCGATCGCTTGGCATCGGTCTTCTTGGACTTCTCCGTCGTGTTCTTGTCCGATGTGGTTGTCGCGACCACGGTCTTTGTCGGCTGCTTAATCGTTCGGACGCTCGCGCTCCCGCAGCCGGCAGCGGTCTGAGCCTGTGTTGCGAGCGCGCTCAGGGCCGCGTACTGGTCGGTCGTCAGAGTGCGCTGCGCGTACTGCAGCAGGTGGGCGAAGGTGCCCGTAGTCGAGCAGACCTGGTCGTTGCCGTACGCGAGCGAAGTCGTGGTGTCGTCGATCCTTCTCAGGAGCCAACGCTCGGTGTTGCGATCGAGGTTGAAGCTCGTGATGAGCGCCGACATCTGGTCGAGCAGATCCGAGGTGCTCGCGGCGGCGACGGTGGCAGTGACCTGAGCGGTCGCGCTCGTCGAGGCGCCGGACGGCTCGGTGACGGTCGAATTGATGGTGTACGTGCCGCTCGCTCCGTAGACATGCGCCGCGGTGAAGGTGGTCACGCCCGCGGCGAGGGTCTGTGTGGTCGTGGCGCCGTCGCCCCAGGTGAGCGTGGCAACGTGGGTGTCGAGCGCGTCGGGGTCGGCGAACGTTGCGTTGACCGTGACGTTCGCTGCGGCAACGCTCGGGTCGAGCGCGAGGGCGCTGGGTACGGTGTTGCGGGCGCTGACCAGCACGGATACGTCCTGGGTCCCCGAGCCGCTATCGCGGTCGGTGACCGTGACGACCACGTTGTACGTGCCTGAGGTGACGTAAGCGTGCGAACCGCTGAAGCTACGTGCGCCTGCCGCTAGCGGTTGCGGCGAAGTGCTGCCGTCGCCCCACGCGAAAGTGACGGTGTAGGTGTCGGCCGTACCGGGATCGCTGAAAGTGCCGTTCACCGTCACGGTCTGGTGATCGGTGACCGAAGCCGGCGAGACGGCGAGGGTCGAGAGCGACGGTGACACGTTCGTCGCGCTGACGGTCGTGCCGCCCGCGACCGACATTCCGCCGCCATCCGTCACGGTGACTGCGACGGTGTAGGTGCCGGTCTCGAGATAGGTGTGGATCGGGCCTGTCGAGGTCGCGCCGGCCGAAAGCGCGACGCTTTCCGTCGCTCCGTCGCCCCATGTGATCGCAACCGTGTGGACGTCCGTCGACTCAGCGTCGGTGAAGGACACGTCGAGGGTTGTGCTGCCGCCTTCGAGCAGCGCGGTCGCGCCGACGGCAAGATTCGCGGGCGCGTGATTGCTTGCGAGAACCACGAGATCCGCGGTCGAGCTGGACTTTGCCAGATCGCGGTCGGCGACGGTCGCCGTGATCGTGACCGCGCCGGCAGCGTTGTAGGCGTGGGTCGCGCTGAACGAAGTTGTCCCCGCCGAGAGCGCTTCTGACGACGATGTCCCGTCGCCCCAGTTGAGCGTGAGCGTGAAGGTGTCGGCGATGCCCGGGTCTGTGAAGCTGCCGCTCACGGTGAGGGTCTGGTGATCGACGACGGAGCTCGGAGACAGCGAGAGGATTCCAACAGCCGGAGCCACGTTGGTCGGCGAGACCGACGAGCTCGCGGTCACGGTGTGGCCTGCGCTGTCTGAGAGCGTGAGGACGACCGAATACGTCCCGGTGTTGGCGAAGACGTGCGTCCCGCCGAAGGTGGTCACGCCGGCCGAAAGATCGGCCGCGGGATCGGTCGAGCCATCGCCCCAGTCCACTGAAACAGCATGGCTGTCGGCCAGGTCGGCGTCGGCGAACGTGAGAGCAAGGGTCGACGTGCCTCCCTCGCTACCGGCTCTGACATCAAAGGACACGATGCTCGGTGCCTGGTTCGGCTTCTGGACGCTCACCGTTGCCGTCGCAGTCGCCGTTGCCCCGGCGTTGTCCGCGACCGTCGCGGTCACGGTGAAGTCGCCGGCAGCGGCGTACGTGTGCGCGGCCGAGGTGAACGTGGGAACGGCCGCGGCGAGATTCATGCTCGTTGCCGCCGAGCCGTCGCCCCAGTCAACGGTCACGGTGTGCGCGTCGGCGGCGCCGGCGTCGGTGAACGCGCCGGTCGCGGTGACGGCCTGGCCCGCGTCGACGGTGGCCGAAGAGAGAGCGAAAGAGGTGATCGACGGAGCCGCGTTCAGGACGGTCACGCCTAGGAACCGCGTGTTCGCGAAGAGTGGATCGCGGAGCGTCACCGAGATGCGAAGCGCCACCGGCGAGTCGTCCAGGTAGGGGACCGATTTCTGCACTGAGAACGCCCGGACTCCTACGTCGAGCGCGTACGTGTCGGCGGTGCTCCCGTCGCCCCAGTCGACGTCCACCCAGTAGGGATCCTGGTCGGTGCCATCGGTGAATGTCGCGATTACCGACGGTCTGTCGCCTTCGAAGACAGATCCGCTCAAAGACCAGGTGGTCAGCTTTGGAGCACTCGCCGCGAGGGCCACAGAGGACGAGCCCAGAAGGCCGGTCGCCGCGATGGCGACGCTCAGCCCTCCGACGAATAGGGGTCGCAGCAAAGCCCTCATCTTTTTAGTTACCTCCACCGGGAAACCCACTCCCCCGGCTTGACGCAACGTTAGAAACACCGGTCCCCCGTAACGAGAGACGAAGAGGGCCTACGCGTACATACACCGAGAGGGGCAGGGTCCTACCCCCGTCGTACTCCCCTACTTGGGGGGACTTCGCTTTGGTCCCCCGTTCTCGGGATGCCCGCTTGGTCGGCGGAACCGAATCTCTGCGAGAGGAACGGGAGGACGACAGGTGAACGGACCCATACAACACCGGATCGGCCACGAATGCGCCCTCTGTGACGCGCATTCGAAGGCCGCTGAGCGCCACACGGCTCGGCCGCGCGTTCGCACGCAGCGGTACCTGCCGTGGATCGCACCCCTTGCGCTCTGCGTCGTGCTCTTTCCATTCGTCGACGGCGTCGCTCGCGGTCTCTTCGCAGGGATCGTCGTTGGCCTCGCCGCCGGCGCCGCACTCTCGTGGCTGACGACCCGCGTGAACCGGCACATCGCCGCGAAGACGCTGGCCTCAGCGACCGACGAGCTCAAGGCCGAGGCCGACCAACGCGTGGCCATGGTCATTCGTCAGTTCGAGTGGGCGGTCAACGACGTCGCGAACCTTCGGGACGCGCTAAAGCGCGCGCAGGACTCACGCGCGACGGCAGAGGCGAGCGAGCTCCGCGTGAAGCGTCGCCAGCGCCATCTCGAGCGTCAGCTCTACGAGGCGCGGATGAAGATCGGCGAGTACTCGCGTGCGCTTGGGAGCGAAGACGTCGCGGTCGATGAAGAACCGACGGTCCTTCCGACGGGCGACGATCTCGTCGTGCCACTCACATGGCGCGTCTTCGAGGAGAACATGCTCACGTGGCTGCGCTTCGAGAGCGCAGGCATCGTGCCTTCGCAGATCCGGATCAGCAACGAGCACCAGAGCGTCATTGCGATTAGCGCGCACGCGCTCGACGCGCTGCAGGAAGGCGCGCAGGTCTCCCTGGTGCTCCGTGCCCCCGACCACGTCGTAGCGACCCTGGAAGGTCGGCACCAGGGTCGCTTCACTTTTGAAGCTCTCGTTGACGACGTGTGGTGCAAGGTCGAGCTGAAGGCGGCGGAGCGCCCCGCGACGAAGGACAAGCGCGCCCGCGTGTGGCGTCCCGAGAACGACCGCCGGCCGCAGTCCCTCATCGCTTAGCCGCGGCGTCGACTTCGCACGGCCCCCTCTGGGATAATTCGAATCTCCATCCTTGGGGAGTGGCCAAGCGGTAAGGCTCCTGACTCTGGATCAGGTAATCGGTGGTTCGAATCCACCCTCCCCAGCCCGACAATGAGCGCAGCGGATTACCCGCGAATCCATCCAAAGACGGCAGCCGGATGGCGCCGATGGCTACGCGACAATCACGACAAAGCCCAGGGCGTCTGGCTCGTGATGTACAAGGCCGCG
>Ga0066710_100005610_pt1 | contig 11490 bp, 12 predicted proteins | sample GraSoiAngelo_159_FD_79666 | JGI IMG/M metagenome (GOLD analysis project Ga0066710, IMG submission 79666) | Grasslands soil microbial communities from the Angelo Coastal Reserve, California, USA - 14_1009_16_40cm | ecosystem: Environmental > Terrestrial > Soil > Grasslands | place: USA... | reverse complement strand
ATAATATTTCCTCCTTAAGATTAATATGAAGACTTCAAGATTTTCTTACGGCAATGTCTCCAGGCAGGCACCCTCTTCCCCCAGTGGGCGAGGGAGTCAACTGTAAAATATTCTTCCGCTCGCCCCATCGGGGGAGAGGGGAAGGAGTGGGCGGGGCACGTCCAATCCTTTCGGTATCTGATTTTTTCACAATAAGAACTCCCATGAAAATCCCCTCCAGGGAGGGGCAGAAGGCCTCAGCCTTCGGGGTGGGTCTTCCGGTTGGGGACAACCCACCCCTGCACCCTTCCAGCGGAGGGGAATAATTTTCATGCTCAATGGTGCCGTCCCAGGCGGCATTGGGCAACTCCTCTAAAATATCAAGCCGATTCCAAAGTGTCAAACAGAGGCAGAACCCCAGGGTCCCGTCAGCGGATCCAAATTAGCCTGGCTCGATTTGCCTTTGCGTAGTTGAAGCCTCTGAACTGAAGGTGATAAGGGCGGGCATCACTCGCCAGCCAAGGCTTGTTGGCTTCTATCCTGGCAGAATGGCAACCAAGAAGTTTTGTCTTTATGGTACCGATAGGGAAGATTCAGAACGCAATGCTATTGGAGGTCCCTATGGATGGTCGAGTGGGTACACTCAGGTGCCCCAGTTGTGGGGGTGAAGCCAAGCCCGACAGTGTGCGATGTGACTGGTGCGGTTCATCCCTTGCCACCGTGTCTTGCCCTGCCTGTTTCGGGGCGATGTTTGTTGGAATGAAGCATTGCCCATGGTGCGGGACGGAGTCATCACGCGAGAAGCAAGCGGGGCCCGCCGCCGGTCTTTGTCCACGTTGCGCCGTGGAAATGCTCTCTGTGAAAGTTGGGAAAACTCATCTGAGTGAATGCGGCCAGTGCGGTGGCTTGTGGGTCGACAATACCTCATTTCAGCAAATTTGCGAGGATCGTGAAGAGCAGGAAGAAGTGCTCGGAATTGCTGTCCCCACCGCAGACAAAACAGCAGTTAATCCTTCACGGCCTGGCCGGATGTACCTGCCCTGTCCCGTCTGCGCCACCTTGATGAATCGTGTCAATTTCGCTGGCTGTTCCGGCGTGGTCATTGACTGGTGCAAGCCACATGGAAGTTGGTTCGACAGCAACGAACTGAGGCAGATCGTCACTTTTATTCAAAGCGGCGGGCTGAAGAAATCGCGCGAAAGAGAAAAGGAAAGGTTGCAAGAGGAAATGCGACGTTTGCGGCAGGAGGAGTTGAAGTTGGCGGGCGAAAGTATACGCCTGTCGCATGCTCCGCGTGCTTCCCTCATCTGGCAAGAAGACCACAGCTCATTGCTAGATTTTCTCTCCGCCGTATGGAAAGGTTTAGCCAATTGAGCTGTTGCAGAAAATCCGATGAAGGCGAAACCGTGTGAAGGACACTCCTGAGTCTAATATCAAGACACCTCCAGTTTGAGCTTCGGCCCTGCGAGGGGAGAAAACGCCCCTCCCGGGAAGAGGATAATTTTCATCGTTGAGATGATCCAAAGGATCATCTCGAGTTTGGACGTTTGCGGCACCGAAGAACGCGGTTGACCCTCACCCGTCGCTTCGCGCCACCCTCTTCCACCAGGAGAGGGAGAACAATAAATGGGGGTGGGGTCAGATCCACGTTTCCTGCCACGCCGTTGCCACTGGGTCATGAAACGTCTGTTTGTTAACCTTCAAGTCAGCGCTCTAATCCGTGGATCTCTCCCTCGCCCTTGGGGAGAGGGTCCGCAGGCCGGGTGAGGGTCAACCCACGGAAATTCCTCCTCAAAATGTTCAAACTCCAGATGATCCAAAGGATCATGAGAAGCTCTCCGTAGGAACTTAGGGCAATCACACTCCTGCAGGGGGTTCCCGTCAAAAGTCCTGACCCTCCCTCATGGTCGGGTTACTCAACAGGCTCAGGCTGGTGGCCCGCGCGTTAGCAGGGCGCCTCAACCCAGTCGCTTACCGGACTTTGACGCGACCCTGCCCCTCCGGGGCGCAGATTCCGGGGTACATCCTAGAGAATGTTACAATACAACATTTAGGTAACGGTATACTTAGCAAAAAGGAAACGACCATGCCCGAGATCGCGAACGTTAATGGAAAGATTTGTCCTATCGATGAAGCGGTAGTCCCGGCTGAGGATCGAGGATATCTATTTGGAGATGGCGTTTATGAAGTCTTGCGATGTTATAACGGCAGAATGTGGGCTTTCGAGAGACACAGGCAACGATTTGAAAGGAGTCTCAAGGAAATTGCCGTTCAGAACCTCGACCTGGACCAGCTTTGCCATTGGGTGGCGGAGACCTACGAACGAAGCCGAATTCCTGAGGCAACGATTTATTTCCATGTCACTCGCGGAGTCGCGCCTCGCTCCCATGCCTGGAGCGAGGATATCATTCCCACCTTCTTCATGACTGTCCGGCCCTTTGTGGTGAGAGGAGAAGGCAATGAGCGTGGGATCAAAGTCATCTCGGTTCTCGACCAACGCTGGGGTCGTTGTGATATCAAGTCCTTAAACCTGTTACCCAATGTCCTGGCCAAACAAAAGGCCAGAAGCCAAGGAGCCTATGAAGCCATCCTGGTGGACGAAAAGGGTGGGGTACGGGAGGGGACCTCTTCGGCTGTCGTTTGCATTCTTCAGGGAACTCTATGTGCCCCGCCCAATTGTTCGACTCTGTTGCCTAGCATTACTCGGCAGTTTGTTTTTGAGATCGCCGATGAGTTGAAAATTCCCATTCAACAAAGAGCGTTTTCCTTAAAGGATCTCTATGCTGCGGATGAGGCCTTCATTGCGGGGAGCGGAGACGAAATCATGGGAATCACTCATGCGGACGAAAAGCCCATCGGGACGGGAAAAGTGGGAGAACTGACAAAGAAAATCTATCGGCAATACAGAAAGCGGATTTCCAAGAGTCAAGATCAGCCCATGAGTTAGGGGATTTTCGGCACCCGCTAATTACTTTGATTCTCTGGGGGCGGTGCGGATTTGCAACTGGCGTTGGGCGGTTTTGCGGAGGACTTCAGGGACGTTCTTATTTCTGGCCAGCGATCTTAAGTCACTCGTCAGGATTCGATTTAACAACGTGAGCGACGTGCCGATGGGCGTTCTCGGGTTTTTCACCAGACTGTGAATGACCGTATAGCTCTTGGCGAATTCACGTTTGGTGCCGACTAGCCTCAACACTTCTTCTGAAACGTTTTTCATGACAGCGATGGATTCTACCTCGGTGTCTGTGAGTTTAGGGCTTTCCAGCACAGCCGAGGCCACAATCCGATTGGCGTCGCGAATCAGGATGACCCGCTCCTCTCGATTTCCTTTAAGGGCTGTCTGAACCCGCTCTGCCACAGTCATACGAGCGATTTTCTGAATGGTAGAGAGTTTCTCTTCTTCTCCCATTTCCTCAAATGAGCCGAATCCGTCGTCGGCCAGACTATTCAGCGTCAAATGGGTAACGTCTTCTCCTTCTCTAATCACCTCGCTGTAGACCACCAGGGCAGTGCTTTCCTCAGGTTCCTCAGCCGAAGCTGCTTGGGCGCGCTCGAGAGCTTTGTCTTCTGCCTTGGTGCGATGGATGGGGATGAAGTTATTTCGTTTTTCGAAGAATTCCTCACGAATCTCTTTCAATCGCCGTTTGATGTCGGGGGTTGAGTTGGGATTGCGTTCCAGGGACTCCAGAATGAAGGGGGAGCGCAGCAGTCGCATCAGGTTGATGAGGATCACTTCCATCAGACCCGCTGCCACTCGTTCAGCCAGAGAAGCAATGGTCGAGTCCGGTGTGGCCTTATTTTGAATCAAGCTTTCGAGAATCTGGTTAGAGCGAAGCGGGGGTCTACCAAAAAATTCCAAAACTTCCAAAGGAGTGGAGTCGCTCTCAACAATCCTTTTTAACAATTCATCGCTAAATTCGTTGGCGAGCGTTTCTCGGGCAGTTTGGCTTACTTGGGGTTCTGGATCATCCTGCAGCAGGATTAAGATGGCAAGCAGCTCTTCTTGGCCTACAGGCAGGACACCCCGGGCGGCCGATTGACGCACTCCTAGCGGGACTTGCCTTGCTTTTAACTGGCTTAGAATTCCATTGCTCATCGGTTTACTGGTGCTGCCTGGGAGCCAGATAGGCCTGATAATTTGCGGGAGTGATTTCGATCACCCGGACCTCGCCCGGTTTCCCCAGAGTGGCGAAGGGCTTGCCATTAATCGAGAGTCTAACACCACCAGCATTCCCCACGGTCAATCTCAGGGGTTTTTGCAGGGAAAACTGCTTGGACTGCTCTGATTGTAATATGCCTGCATACAGAGGAGAATCGCTCGAACGTACTGACAACCAGCACTGCTCGGTAGCATCAATTCCCAGCATCAATCCTGGCTTGGAGAGTTCTCCGGACTTTGCAGTCTCGAGAACCGGATTCTCCCGCACGGCTGGGGGAGTCCCCCGCTTCTTAGCCCGCTCCCCTAGCACCTTCAATTCGGCAGCAGAAGGTACCGGAGGCGTCGTTGCTTTCTGAATCGGGGATGCTTTTGAGGCGGCCACGGGAAAGGTTCTACCCAGGGGCGAAGAACCAGCAGGCCGGTTTGGCACGAAAGAAGGAGGACTCGGTTCAGAGGCAGCTCTCGGGAGAAGTCTTTCGGAATCAGGACTCACTGTGGCATGGTTGCCACCGGATTCACCGAAAAACCAAAAGCTCAATCCAACAAAGATAAGGGCGATAGTGATCCCGATTGCACTCTTCATATTTTGGCTTAGAAACGTCGTAACTGTTTTTTCCAGGTCGAATTTCTCTTCGGCGATTGAAGGAGGTGAGACTGTCTCTGCAGTCAGGAAATATTCTTGGAGGACTTTGTCTTCATCCATTCCCAGGTATCTGGCATAGCTTTTAATAAATGCCTTGCGAAATATGCCCCCAGGCAAAAGCTGATGATGATCACATTCAATCGCCTCGAGCAGCCGGATACTGATCTTGGTGGATTCCGATATCTCTTCAAGCGAGATACCTCGCAGCTCACGCTCTCGCTTCAAACTGGCCCCAAAAGACATGATTAGACCTCCCTCACATGTCACAAAACGCCATTCTATTGAGGTGCTGACAGCCTTGTCAAGCTCAGCGACAGTCCAGCCCCATGGCGCGTTCAAAGTCCCATAAGTCATTGCGTTGAGGCAAGCTGACCCGCGGGCTACTGACTCTCGGCCTGTTCAATAGCCCGACCGTAAGGGAGGCCCGGGGGCTTTGACGGGATCCCGCGGCTCCATCAGCCAAGCTTGACGGGCGAATTCTAAAGTGATAGCTTTCCGTTCTATTTGTAGGCACAGATTGATTCCATCCGTTGTTTTGCCACTTTCGAAGACTAAAGTCTGTGCGCCATTTCAATTGAGGCAAGCATGATGTCTTACGAAGCTTTGGGAATGATCGAAACCAAGGGATTTGTAGGTGCTGTGGAAGCCGCTGACGCCATGGTAAAGACCGCCAATGTGACTTTGGTTGGGAAAGAATACATCGGGGCTGGCTACGTCACTGTGTGTGTCCGGGGAGACGTGGGGGCCGTAAAGGCCGCTACTGACGCTGGCGCCGCGGCTGCCAGGCGGGTAGGAGAATTGGTGAGTGTCCATGTGATCCCTAGTCCCCATAGTGAAGCAGAGAAAGTGATCCCTGGAGCCGACAAGAAAGCGAAGTGACAAAGGGAATACCGCACTGATGCTTGGAGGTCCCAAGTCGAAAGTCGTGTTTGTGTGCTGTTTCCTTACCCCAATTCGTCCTCGTACCCTTATTCTCTATGCTCGCTCGTTTGAGGTTAGGCGAAGTTGACTGTAAGGGAAGGCAACAGATGTAGCCCTTCTTGTTTGTATTGGCACCCATTGTGCCAGCATTCCATTATTTCACCACCCCTCATTTCCGCATTTCCCCATGGATAAAGATCTCCAATCCATCCAAGAAGCTCGAGAATGTGTTGAGAAAGCTCATCAGGCACAGAAGGCTTTGGCGGAATTTTCCCAGGAAAAGGTGGATGCTGTTGTCGAGGCGATGGCCGAAGCGGGTCTGCGAGAATCCGAACGGTTAGCCCGGCTGGCTGTGGAAGAAACAGGTTACGGAAGAGTTGAAGACAAAATTCTCAAAAACAAGTTCGGTTCTCAATATGTTTACAACGCCATCAAAGACCTGAAAACCGTCGGTATTATTCGCGAAGATCCAGCTACCGGCATCATTGAAATTGCCTCCCCGGTGGGCGTAGTTGCCGCTATTATTCCTTCGACCAATCCGACCTCGACCACTTTGAACAAGGCACTCATTGCCTTGAAATCCAGAAATGCGATCGTCTTCAGCCCGCATCCTTCCGCCGCCAATTGCATACGGGAAACTGCCAAAGTCCTGAGCGAAGCTGCCGAAGCCAAAGGTGCTCCGGAAGGGATCATCCAATGCATGTCCGTGGCAACGATTGAGGGGACTCAGGAACTCATGAAACACCGCAAGACAGGTCTGATCCTGGCGACCGGAGGGCATGGCCTGGTGAGAGCGGCCTATAGCGCGGGGAAACCGGCGTACGGGGTTGGGCCAGGAAATGTTCCTGCCTATATCGAGTCTTCAGCAGATATTAGAAAAGCGGTCAACGATATCTTTGCCGGAAAATGCTTTGATCATGGAACCTTGTGCTCCTCGGAACAAGCCATCATCACCGATGAAGTCATCAAGGACAAAGTCATTGAAGAAATTAAAGTGCAAGGCGGGTACTTCCTTAACGATTCGGAGATCGAAGCCCTGGGGAAAATTCTGGTGACACCAACCAAAACGATCAATCCTAGAATTGTGGGTCGTGCGGCAACGATTATTGCCGGTATGGCGGGAATTCGAGTTCCTGAAGGCACGCGGGTTTTGGTGGGATGGCTGAAAGGTGTAGGGCGAGACTTCCCCCTTTCCATTGAGAAGCTGTCTCCCATTCTGGCTTTCTATGTGGAAAAGGATTGGCGAGCGGCCTGTGATCGCTGTATTGAGTTGTTAAATTATGGCGGTCTTGGGCACACCCTGGCCATCCATTCCCGCCATGATGAGATCATTCGACAGTTTGGGTTGCACAAGCCGGTATTTCGAATTGTCGTCAACACTCAAGCCGCTCTGGGCGCAGTAGGTTACACAACTAATCTTTTTCCTTCGATGACATTGGGTTGCGGTTCGCTGGGTGGTAATATTACTTCGGATAATATTTCTCCGCTACACCTCATGAATATCAAGCGAATTGCCTATGAGTCCACGGGGCCCCGCCGGGTTGCCAGTCCGGTAGTGAGCCAACCTCATGCAACAGCAGAAGGGCAGTCGGGTATTCGTCATCAGATTTCCGATGTGGTAGAGAAACTACTGGCCCAAAGAAATCTCAGCTCATCTGCTCTCTCCACAATGCCGTCGAACCAGGAAAGAGTTCGTGAACCACTTTCGGCAGTACCCGCCACTGCATTCAATGCAGCCACATCGACAGAAGCATCCCCTCCAAAAATCTGTTCGTTCGTTTGTGAAGACGACGTTCGACTCGCTTTAAGAAGAAACGAAAAAATTTATGTAGACGCCAAATCGATCGTCACTCCCTCGGCACGCGATCTTGGGACAGAGAAGGATGTTCTCGTGTTTTTGTCTTGAAGCCAACGAGCTAACTCTCGCATTTAGCTCCAAACCCTCACCCCCGGCCCCTCTCCCAAAGGGCGAGGGGAGAGTCCATCTAATTTTCCTGTTCCCTCTCCTCTTGAGAGAGGGTGCCCAAAGGGCGGGTGAGGGTGGCTCATTCGCAGTGCGTGATATATTTTTCATCCCTGCAACTTCGGAATCTCGGCTAAATGGGAATTGAATAAGGAGAAATGAGAATCGATCCTAATGACGACCAAGGACAACCAAGGACAACCAAGGACAACCAACCAATAACCCTTTCCCCTTGGATCTTGTGTCGGGAGATGTCCCTGCCGGATGGCCCAGAGACACCCCGCAGCCCGAGGGCTGCTGCCGCCCCTCGAGGGGCGATTTTCAGGCGAGCCATTCATCTAAATGTTCTTGGACAAAAGAATCATCGTTCAGATGAGGATAGGCTCGATACACGCGATTAATCTCCTCCATTTGTCCAGGGGAAAGCTCCTCATGCGGATTAAGACACCAACGTCCCTGCAATAGCCCTTGCCTTCGCAGGACCTCGTGAATGCCCGGGAGGCAACCGGCAAATTGATGCTGAGGATCGAACAAGGCGGCGTTTGCATCCGTAATCTGTATATTTCGGGTCAGCAGCTCAGCAGGTATCGGCCCTCCATGACGAACTACCTCGTGCACTTCGGAAAGTAACTCTACGGCCTTGCGAGTCCACACAGCCCAATGGCCCAGCAAACCTCCTACGATTCGAAGAGAACAACCAGCGCCTGACGCTTCAAATCTGAACTTTGTTACCAGGTCGAGCAGGATGCTGTCATCATTGCCGGTATAAAGAGCGATTTCGCCGGCTCGCCCTGAAGCTGCCACGGCTCTAATAACATCTATTGTGTTGTAACGGTTGAACGGCGCAATCTTGATTGCCACCACGCTTCCAATCTCCGCAAATCGCCTCCAGAAATCGAAGCTGAGAATTCGCCCGCCCACCGATGGCTGCAGATAGAAGCCGAAAAGGGGAATGACCTCGGCCACAGCTCGCGCGTGCTCGATGAGCTCGCTATCGGAAGCATCTCTCATCATCGCCAGACTTAGCAATCCACAGTCGTAGCCCAGGTCACGCGCCATGGTAGCTTCCCGGGTGGCTTGTGAAGTTGTTCCGACCAAGCCTGCAACCTTGACCGGTGGTAGTCGGTTGCCTCCGATAAATCGCTGCGCCTCTTCGGCCGCCAGTTCCAACACGGGCTGGAACAATCCAACAGTGCTATCGTGAATTTCAAACTGGGTTGTATGAACCCCCACCGCAATTCCTCCGGCGCCAGCTCCCAGGTAGTAGCGGGTGAGCGCCCGCTGCCGATGTTCGTCGAGCCGGCGATGCGATGTTAAAGACAGGGGATGAGCGGGAATGACCATGCCCTCCATCAGCCGTTTTTGTAGATCCAGGATCATCGCCAGTGTTTCCTCCCTGAGCTGCGTGCACTGCAAGCAGTTTGCGTACTCGTGAAGCCCCTCAGGTTCAATGTTGTTAGTACGATTTCTTTTCATTGTCAATCCTCTTTTTTATACCTGACGACATAATTAATTTCGCATGGGTGCGGCCCTCTGCCCCCTAACCCCCAGCCCGTTTCCCCTTGGGAGAGGGTGGCCGGAGTAACAAAACTAACGACACTGGGTTTTGTTTTTTTCAGAAGTCAATCGTCTCTCTGGAGTAGAATTTCTTGGTTCTGGGCATTGGTGCCTTGGGAAGCTCCCTTGTCTACATTCTGGAGTTTGGACATTTTGAGGAGCAATCCCCGTGGGTTGACCCTCACCCGGCCTGCGGCCACCCTCTCCCCAAGGGCGAGGGAGAGGTCCACGCACGAGAGTGCTGACTTGAAGGATAACAAACAGACGTTGCATGACACAGTGGTAACGGCATGGCATGAAACGTCGATCTGAGCCACACCCCCCCTTTATTGTTCTCCCTCTCCTGGTGGGAGAGGGTGGCGCGAAGCGACGGGTGAGGGTCAACCGCGTTCTTCGGTGCCGCAAATGGCCAAGCTCGAGTACATTGTAAAGAACTAAAGAACCTATCTGAGAGGAATCTATGAACGCGCAACTTTTGTTGCTAATTCTGCTTGGCTTTTCAGTCAACACGTTAGCCCAAAGTATGATCCCATCTGGTTTCGAAGCCTGGCCGGTACCGATCGAAAAGAGAATTTTCCCCGGCAGTTTTAGCCGTGATGCTGCAAACCGAACGATCAAGTGGGTGGGGTGCCGCAATGAGTTTGTTTCTGCCCAATTGGCAAGCCGCAATGACAAGACCTCCCGGCTCGGTTACACCCTTACCGCATTGCGTGGCAGCAGAGGTGATGAAATTCCCCGCGATGCCATCAAAGTCCGGTTCGGTGCCTATCTGCCCGTGGATGAAACCGGACAGTACACCGCTGATCCTTTGCTCGAATCTACGACTCAGACCCTGGCCGCCAACCTGGTTCAGCCGATATGGATCACTCTACACATTCCTAAACTAATGAAAGCGGACAAATATCATGGAACCTTGAATCTCTCGGCGGATGGGCGTTCTCTGGAATTCGCCCTGGAGGTTGAGGTATTAGAGGCAACTTTACCGGACCCACCGAATTATTCGTTTTATCTGAATCTCTGGCAAGATCCCAATGGGGTTGCAAGGGCCCACAAGGTCCAACTCTGGTCTGAAGATCACTGGAAATTATTATCGCTCTACGCAGAAAACCTGGCAGGTCACGGAGAGAAGTCCATCATGACTTCCATTGTTCATGACCCCTGGAACTCTCAGACTGGCTACGAGTTTCCGACTATGGTGGAGTGGCGGTACCCAGGTGAGTGGAAGACAGGCCAAGCGTCGGCCTTTCAGTGGGATTTTACGCTGTTCGACCGTTATGTGAATACCATGATGTCTGCCGGCGTCAAAGCAAAAATCGACATGTATGCCATGATCAAGGGTCCAGGTCCCACGGCAGACGCGAGCATCCGCTATTTCGACACGCGAGCCAAAACGTATCGAACTGAAGTTCTGAAAGCCGGCGATCTTAAATGGCGCGAAGCCTGGACCGCCTTCCTGCCTGCTCTGAAGGCTCATCTGCTGGAAAAGGGGTGGTGGAGGATTGCCTACCTGGGGTTTGACGAAAAGCCCAAAGAGATCATGGATCCGTTGTTTGAATTTGTTAGTCAAGTCGCGCCGGACTTCAAGCTGGTCATGTCCGGAGGACATGCTCGTGAAGGAGCCGGACACGAGGTGGTCGTTTATTGGGATGAACTCGCGGGTGAAAAGTGGAACAAAGAATTCGCCTCAATGGTGAAGAGGATGCGAGAAAAACAGGAGATTGTCTCTTTCTACACAGCCTGCGAACCTCGCTTCCCCAACCTCTTTCTTTATTCTTCGCTCAGAGAAGCTCGCATGCTGCCCTGGATCGCCTGGAAATACAACCTGAGCGGTTACACCCGCTGGGCCGTGAACGCCTTTCCAGACGATGTGTGGAAACAGCCGAACTTCAAATGGCACTCAGGGGATATGTATTTTCAATATCCGGGAGAAAAAGGTCCTCTGGATGGCATGCGCTGGGAGTTACTGCGACAAGGAATCCAGGATTACGAGGCCTTAGTTATTGCTCATGAGATGGCCTCGTTCTGGGGACGCGCCGACCTGCTGAAGATGTTGGACGGCGCCGTGGAAATGGCCACCATTCTGGATTCGTGCCGTGACATTCCGCTGGTGCAAGAAGCCCGCAATATCGTGAATCAAGTCATCCGGCAGAGTGGCTCTCCGGACGAAATGGGAAAGAAGACACGATAATCCCATGGTTGCTTGGGAATGCGATCTTTGCCCGACGTCTCTGGGTTTTTCATTTCGATATGCCTTCTATGTCCGGTAGT
>Ga0066710_100005609_pt1 | contig 11492 bp, 16 predicted proteins | sample GraSoiAngelo_159_FD_79666 | JGI IMG/M metagenome (GOLD analysis project Ga0066710, IMG submission 79666) | Grasslands soil microbial communities from the Angelo Coastal Reserve, California, USA - 14_1009_16_40cm | ecosystem: Environmental > Terrestrial > Soil > Grasslands | place: USA... | reverse complement strand
GGTGCGGAGTACTGCCTAGAGACTGGGGTCGTCGACTTTTTCGATGGCGTGCCTGAGGCCGCCTAACCAGCGCTTGAAGGTGGCGGCGCGCGTAGATTAAAGAATGAATCGTTCACCAGCGCGCCGCAGCTCATGGGAGTATTAAGCTAAGGTAGAGGGGTCACATGGAACCAGGTGTGTTTCTTGCCGCGCTCCTAATACTCGTGGGGATTCCCGCGCTCACGGTCTTTAGGATCGCTCGGCTGCGTGCCACTCGTCTTCAATCACCATCGGCCGACGTCACGGAGCGGCTCGAGGCAGTCGAGCATCGCGTCGAGGACCTCCAACAGGAGTTGGCGGAAACACAGGAGCGTCTTGATTTCGCCGAGCGTCTACTCAGCAAGGCACGGGAAGAGCGGCGGATTGGCAGCTAGAGGCGACGTGTTCGCGATGCGTGCGGGCCTGGGCGCCGTCATCGGTTCCATTCTTGGTAACGCAGCAGGGAAGCCCGGGCTCTTCGCCGGAGCGGTCGTCGGAGGCCTCCTCGGCGTCGCGGCGGCGGTTACCGGTTTGGCAAAGCTCCAGTGGATCCCACCCGAGGATCACCATGTCTCCGCTCTTGGTTCTTCCCCAGGAACGCATCGCCACAGTGGTCCGCCGGGCTCGCCTGCTAGGCTCCGTTAGGCGCACCGCGGAAAGAGGACTGTGACTACGCGCACCATTATCCGGTTTGGGGGGCGCTGCCCTCGCCGCGGTTTTCGACGGCCTCAATACATACCTTGGCAACTACGTCGGAGAGTTTCTGGGTGAACTCTCCTTCAGTGTGTTTTTCTTGCTGACCTCGCTCGTGTGGCTGCAGTCGCCACGCCCGCACAAATGGATCGGCTGGGTCGGGGTGGCGACGGGGGGGTTAGGGATGGTCGGCATGTTCCGCAACGTCACGGGCGCCGTGGCTCCCATCGCAGCGCTGAACAATTACCTTCTGCCCGCGTTCATGATCATTCTCGGCGTCGCACTCGCGCGGTCGGCGGCGGTCTCCGATTCGGCGGGCGCCTAGGCGGCACACGAGGAATCGGTTGAGTTCTCGACCAGAGTCCCGACGCGCCGAGCCCAAGCAAATCGTGGGCCTCGCCGCGCGGACCACCAACACTGCAGAATCAAGTCCTGCCACAGCGAAGATCCCTTTGTTATGGGGGCGGTTCACCAACGAGCGCTGGTCTGAGCGGTTGGAGCAAGTCGGGGCATTCGGGCCCACAATTGCGGTCTATTCTGCGTATGACAGTGATGTCTCTGGCAGCTACCAGCTGTTGGTGGGGCGCCAAGTTCACGATTCGCGACCGGTGTCGCCGCCGCTGCAACGCGTTTCTACTCCTCAAGGGTCGTATCTCACGTTCCGCTATTCCGGCCCGCTTCCGCAGGCGCTGATTGATGGCTGGCACGACGTGTGGGCATATTTTGCGCGCCAGAATGCTCCGGCGCGCGCCTATACCTTCGATTTCGAGGTATATCCCGATGGGGGCTCCGTTGAGATCTGGGTGGCAGTCCAAGATTCTTGAGTGCCGCCTAACAATGCTTGCGTCGAAGCTCGGGTCTCCGCTCTGACCGGAGGAGCTAACATGGGAACTCGCTGCTCACTCCTCGCGCTCGCCTCGGCCCTTGTGCCGGTGGGGATCGCTCTAGTGCAAGGCGGTGCCAGCCCCCCCCGCCCAACGGTCATTCGCCCCGGCGACACTGTCTGGCAGCCGGGTCCCCCGACCCTGGAGCCCGGCTCGCAGGGAGCGGTCCTCGCCGGCAACCCGAGTCAGCCAGGCCCCTTCACTCTCCGGGTCCGCCTTCCGGCGAGGTACCGAATCGCACCGCATCGACATCCGGTTGATGAGCGCCTGACGGTATTATCGGGGACGCTGTGCTTTGCTACGGCTGGCCCTGCGAACGTTGCGCAGGACACACTGTGTATTGGTCCGGGCACCTTTCGGGTGATGCCAGCGAACGTGGTGCACAGCGACTGGGCATTGGGCCCGGTGGAATACCAGATCGAAGCGCTGGGCCCCTTCGACCTCATCTACGTGAATCCGGCGGACGATCCGCGACATCGAAGGTAATTGCTCGCGGCCCACCACCGGCGGCACCTGGTCTTGGCAGAATCGCGTTAATCGGCCAGCGTATCCCTTCGCGTTGACTGACGTGCATGGCGGTGCTGCCTAACGAGCGCTTGAACCTTGCCTCGAGAACCGGGAGGATGGGATGGCGGACACAGATGTCGCAGTTTGGCCGTCCTGGAGTATCGCGCCCTACTTTATCGTCGATGATGTCATCGCCACCGCCAACTATTACCGGGACACGCTGGGCTTCCGTTACGAGCGCTTCTGGAATGAGCCCCCGTCCTTCTGCATGGTCCGGCGCAACGGCGTCACCATCATGTTGGCCCAGCTCGAGCAGTCTGGCGTCATGCGTCCGAACCGCCTCGTCGATCCCGAGGGCGGAGCGTGGGACGCCTACATCTGGATCGACAATGCCGACGCGCTGAATGCGGAGTTCAAGTCGAAGGGCGTAAGGATCACGCGAGACATTTGTGACCAACCCTACGGGTGCCGCGACTTCGACATCGAGGACTGCAACGGTTACCGCCTCTGTTTTGGGCACACCACGGAAGGTCGAGGCTCGCGTTGAGGCTTGGACGATCTATGATCTCTCGTATCTGGCATGGGTGGACCACTCACGATAACGCGGATGCCTACGAGCGGCTTCTGCGGTCGGAGATCTTCGAAGGCATCGCTGCGCGGACGATGGATGGCTTTCTGGGCATCGATTTGTTGCGTCGGGAGCACGCTCAGGAGGTTGAGTTCGTGACCGTAATGTGGTTCGCATCCCTGCCGGCCGTCCGCGCGTTCGCCGGAACAGATTACGAGGCCGCCGTGGTGCCGGCTGCGGCTCGTGCGCTACTACGTCGATTCGACGCACGGTCAGCCCATTACGAGGTCCGCGAGAGGCGAGTTGCCTGAAATGCGGCAGTAGGCCGGATGGCGTTGACGAATTACCTTATGCAGTCGGGTCTCTGCGTCGCACTCTCGTACGGGTTCGGGCTGGCGCTGTGGTGGCGCATCGGCGCCTCGACCGCGATGGCGATCGCCGCCGCGATCATCGTGTTGCAGATCCCGCTCAGCGCGTGGTGGCTCTCGCGCTACCGCTTCGGTCCCGTCGAGTGGATCTGGCGCCGGCTCACCTACGGCCGGCCGCTCTCGCTGCGCGCGTCATCATGACCGCCCTCGCCCCCAGCGTGGGCGAGTCTCAGGTCAAAGGAGGAAGACGAAGTGGACTCTGCCGTGTTTCTCGTCGCACTCATAACGGTTGTAGGGACTGCCGCTGTCACGATTGTCAAGGTCGCGCGACTGTGGGCCACGCGTCCCGGATCAGCATCGGCCGACGTCACTGCGCGGCTCGAGGCACTTGAACACGGTGTCCAGAGCCTGCAGCAGGAGCAGGCAGAAACGCAGGAGCGGCTCGATTTCGCGGAGCGTTTACTCAGCAAGGCACGGGAAGAGCGGCAGCTTGGCAGGTAGGAGCTTCGCCCTCATGATCGCAGTCGCCGCATGCGGGTGCGGGAGCGAATCTGCGCGGCGCCGATCGGACCAGCCATTCGCGGCCATGCAGGCGCGCGGTCAAACTGTCATGGGCGTGGATCAATACGCGTCGGCGCACGTTTTTGAGGACCTCGTGGATGGTGGGCGGATCGTCCTTGACGCAGACAATCCTGTCGACATCACTGGGATCGTCGCGATCCGGCAACACATGCGCGACATTGCGGTGGCATTTCGGGCCGGAGATTTTGCCAAGCCGTTCCGGGTGCACGCCCAGGTAGTCCCGGGTACATCCGCCATGACGGCTCGCCGCGCCAAGATCACCTATGAGGCGACCGACCGTCCGAGCGGTGCCGAGGTTCGCATTCGGACCAGAGACTCGGTGGCCGTAGCGGCCGTTCACGCGTTCCTGGCCTTCCAACGCGCCGAGCATCACGCCGCTGGCCACGAGGCCATGCCTAGTGGTGTTCACTGAGATCAGGCCGGTGTTGCTCGGGACCGGGGAGGCTTTGTGGGCGGGTATTGATCTGTCGGCGCTGCGGCACGAATGTGTCACGCACGTTGCCGGCGTTCGGGCGATGCATGTCTTTCTGCGAACGATCCACGCGGAGGCTTCATGACGCCATTCGTGATCCTCGCCGTCTGCGCGGCCACGACCCAAGGCCAGGCACAAAGCCTATTCAACGGCAGAGACCTCACCGGCTGGCACGCCGACGTCCCCGCGGCCGACACCAACGCGCGGCTCCGCAGTCCGTTCGTCGTGCGCAACGGCCTGCTCGTGAGCCTGGGTGAGCCCCGCGGGCATCTCATCACCGATTCCAGCTACCACGATTACAGACTAGAGGTCGAATACCGGTTCGCCGCCACACCAGGGAACGCCGGTGTGTTGGTGCACGCGTCGACTCCGCGCGCCCTCTACCGGATGTTCCCGCGCTCCGTCGAGGTGCAGATGGAGCATGGAAATGCCGGCGATTTCTGGTGCATCCTCGAAGACATCCGCGTTCCCGACATGGAGCGTCGGCGCGGACCGCCGGCGCAGTGGGGGACGACGGAGGGCAAGGCGCGGCGCATCCGTAACCTGACCGACGACTCCGAGAAGCCCGTCGGCGAGTGGAACACCATGGTGATCGAGGCTGTCGGCCGCTCGATCCGCGTCTGGGTCAACGGCGACCTGGTGAATGACGGCTCGGACGCGACCGCCGATCACGGCCGGATCGCCTTGCAGTCGGAAGGGTCCGAGGTCGAGTTCCGGAAACTCTCGCTGACGCCGATCCGTTAGGCCGCTCATATGGACGTATCAAGGTGGGTCCGTGCGATGATTCTGGTTGCCGTGGCCTATGCGCTCATCGGCATCGTCTTCGGTGTGCTCGGGTGGCGGCTGGCGGCGTGGGTGGCGAGCGCCGCGGTGGCCGCGGCGCACATTGGGTACGAACATTACCAACTGGACTCTCCGCCTCGACCAACGGCCCTGCATGCGGCCGGGGCGGTGGCTCTCGGGGCTTTCGGCCTTGCGCTGGCAGCGAACGTTCATTGGCTGTTCGCCGAAACCCGCGGCCCCCGACCGCCGCTCCTCGCGCTGCCCGTCTGGCCCGTCATCACGGCGATTCCGGCGTTTCTTGCGGCGCTCGCCGCCGCCGCCGCGCTGGCTCGCTTTTCCCGGCGCGCCTAGCCGGGTGGACCTCGAGACGTTATGACCTTCAAGCCCGCGATTTGGTACCCGATCGCCCTCGTGCTGACCGCCGTCAACCTGGTCGGCGTCGGGTTCGCCGCCGGCCCGGGCGAGCCGTGGCACGCCGGGATTCACGCGGCGCTGGCGCTGGCGTTCGGGTTATGGGCCCAGCGCCTGCGGCAGGCTCCAGGCGGAAACGAGCGCGAGGCTCGGCCCGAAGCGCTCGCAACCGAGGGGGGCAGGCTCGAAGCGCTCGAAGGCGAGGTGAGCAAGCTGTGGCAGCAACTGAGCGAGACGCAGGAGCGGCTGGACTTCGCCGAACGGGTGCTGGCACGGGGACCGGACGCGCGCCGGGTGGACCCGGAGCGCTAGGCCGAACCGCTAGCTCCGCCCGGTCGGTGACGCGATTGCGAGAGACTGTGAACTTCGATCTCGACCTGTCGATAGAGATCCTGCAACGTTCCCCCGCCACGCTCCGGGCGCTCCTCGACGGCTTGGGAGCGCCCTGGGTTCGAGGGACCGAAGGTCCCGAAACGTTCAGTCCGTTCGACGTGGTGGGGCATCTCATCGATGGTGAGGAGACCGATTGGATCCCGCGCGCTCGCATCATTCTCGCCAAAGGCCCCGATCTCCGCTTCGCCCCCTACGATCGTTTCCGCCACCGCGCGCGGAACGCAGGCGCCTCGTTGCAGTCCCTGCTTGCCGAATTCGCCAGCCTGCGTGCCGCGAATCTGGGCCTGCTGCGCTCCTGGAAACTCACGGCCGGGGAGCTCGATCTTCCGGGTGAGCACCCCAGCTTGGGGCGGGTGACGCTCCGGCAGCTGCTGGCAGCCTGGGTTGTGCATGACTTGGGGCACGTGGCTCAAGTCGCGCGGGTGATGGCCAAGCAATACGGAGACGAGGTCGGTCCCTGGGTGCCGTTTCTGCCCGTGCTCACCGATCACATGGTGCCCCGCTCCTAAAGTCGCGGCCGGTGTTGCACCATGCATCACCCGGCGCGGGGTGGTTGATCTTTCACCAATGCGCTGCAGCTTAAGCGCGATGCGTAGAGGTTCGTTGCTCGCAGTGATCGCCGCGGCGTCCTGTGCCACCGCCACTCAGCGGTCGTCCTCGGCCAGGGTGCCACCGGTGGCGCAGGCCCACGCCGACAGCGGCGCGCGCGCCTACACGGGGGCGGATGTGTCCTTCATGGCCGGCATGATTGGCCACCACGCCCAGGCGGTCCTGATGGCGGGCTGGGCGCCCTCGCACGGCGCGAGTCCGTCCCTGCGCGCGCTGTGCGAACGGATCGTCAACGGCCAACGCGACGAGATCGTGCTCATGCAGCGCTGGCTCCGGGAACGCCACGAGGCGGTTCCGGACGCGGACGCGTCGCACGACATGATGCCGGGCATGGGTCACCCGATGATGCCGGGGATGTTGACGGCCGAGCAGCTGGCGCAGCTGGACCGTGCCAGGGGGCCGGAGTTCGACCGCCTGTTCCTGACGTTCATGATCCGGCACCATCAGGGCGCCATCGTCATGGTGAATGAGTTGTTCGCCTCGCAGGGCGGGGGAGAGCAGGAGACGGTGTTCCGGTTCGCCTCCGATGTGTACGCCGATCAGACTACCGAGATCGATCGCATGCAGAAGCTGTTCGTCGCCCTTCTCACGGAAAGTCAGCCATGATATCCGCCATCGCGCTCCGCCGTTCGCTGCCGCTCGCCATCGGGGTTTTGTCTCTCGCCGGGTGCGCCACCAAACTCGACATGTCCACCACGGCACCCAGCCCCGACCGCCGGGTGGGCCTGCGCGCGGGTGAGATGAACGCCGCGGAAGCCTCCTGGAATCTGCGCGTGGTCTCGAAGACGCGACCTTCCGAGAAGTTCGTCGGCGTCACCAATTCTGATTTGTCGTTCTCCGGGAACTATGCCATCCAGGGGAACTACAACGGCTATCAGGTCTGGGACATTTCGAACCCGGCGAAGCCGCAGTTGAAGGTCGGATTCCTCTGTCCGGCATCTCAGAGTGACGTCTCCGTCTACAAGAACCTGCTGTTCGTCTCTGGAGAAGGGATGTCCGGCCGCCTCGACTGCGGGACGGAGGGGGTGCACGACTCGGTCAGCCACGACCGGTTGCGGGGCATTCGGATCTTCGAGATCAGCGACATCGCCAACCCGAAGTACATCGGGAATGTGCAAACCTGCCGCGGCTCGCACACGCACACCGTGGTGGAGGATCCCAACGACAAGGAGAACGTGTACGTCTACGTTTCGGGGTCGGCGGGGGTGCGCTCGCCCAACGAGCTCGCGGGGTGCTCGCGCCTGGCGCCGGACTCGGACGCGAACTCCGCTCTCTTCCGCATTGAGGCCATCCAGGTGCCGCTGGCCCACCCCGAGCAGGCGCGCATCGTCAGCTCGCCGCGGATCTTCAACGACCTGACCGAAGCGGCGACGCACGCCGAGGCGCCGGAAGACATCGCAGCGGCGGCCCGGGCCGCCGACTCGGCGCGGGCCAAGGGCGGATTCACGGCCAAGATTCGCGGCGTCGATTGGGTACTCGGGCCGCGCTTCACTACTCCGATGCTCGACAGCATCGTCAAGGCGCGGCAGGGGACGGGGACGCCGACGGCCGCCGACAGCGCCGCGCTGCGGGGGGGCATCCAGGGCATCGTGGACGCGATGGTCAACTCAGCGCCTCCCGGCACCCGTAACGGCATCCGCCCCGGACCCACGCAATGTCACGACATCACCGTCTACCCGGCGATCGGGTTGGCGGGCGGCGCGTGCGGCGGCTACGGCCTGCTGCTCGACATCCGCGACGTGGCCCACCCGAGACGCATCGGCGCGGTGGCCGACTCGAACTTCTCCTACTGGCACTCGGCCACGTTCAACAACGACGGCACCAAGCTGCTCTTTTCGGACGAGTGGGGTGGCGGTGGGCAGCCCAAATGCCGGGCCACCGACAAGCCCGAATGGGGTGCGGACGCGATCTTCACGGTCGCAAACGGGACGATGACGTTCCAGAGCTACTACAAGATGCCGGCCCCGCAGACGCCGTTCGAGAACTGCGTGGCCCACAACGGCTCGCTGATCCCCATCCCGGGGCGCGACGTCATGGTCCAGGCCTGGTACCAGGGCGGGATCTCCGTCTTCGACTGGACGGATCCGGCGCACCCCAAGGAGATCGCCTACTTCGACCGCGGTCCGATGGACGCGACCAAGATGGTCGGCGCCGGGTCGTGGTCGGCCTACTGGTACAACGGCTACATCGTCAGCTCCGAGATCGCCCGCGGCCTCGACGTGTTCGCGTTACAGCCCAGCGGGTTCATCTCGCAGAACGAGATCGACGCGGCCAAGCTGGTGCATTTCGACTACTTGAACGTCCAGGGGCAGCAGAAGATGGCCTGGCCCGCGAGCTTCGCCGTATCACGCGCCTACCTGGACCAGCTGGCGCGCTCGAACGGCTTGACCCCGGAGAAGGTCGCGGCCGTGCGAGCGGCGCTCGCCGGCGCCGAGAAGCTCCAGGGACCGCAGCGCCGGGATGCGCTGACTCAGCTGGCGACGCAGCTCACCGGTGACGCGCAGGGCGCGGCCGATGTGGCGAAGGTACGGACGCTCGCCGCGGTGGTGACGGAGCTGGCCGGCGCGGCGGCACACTGACCGCGGTCGCGCGATGAGGAGACCAGCGCTGGTGGTCATCGCCGCGGCGGCGTGCGCCACCGCCACACCACGAGCCTCGTCGCCCTCGACGACCGCCGCGACGTCTTTCACGGCGGCCGACGTGCATTTCCTGGCCGGGATGATCGGCCACCACGCCCAGGCCATCCTGATGGCCGGCTGGGCGCCTTCCCACGGTGCGAGCGAGTCCGTGCGTATCCTGTGCGAGCGCATCGTCGTCGCCCAGCGCGACGAGATCGCGTTCGCGCAACGCTGGCTGCGCGAGCACAACCAGGAGGTGCCGCCGGCCGACCCGCGCGGCCACATCATGCCCGGCATGGATCATCCGATGCTCATGCCGGGGATGCTGACGCCCGAGCAGATGGCCCAGTTGGACGCCGCACGCGGCCGCGAGTTCGATCGGCTGTTCCTCACCTTCATGATCCAGCACCACCAGGGCGCGCTCACGATGGTAGCGCAGCTGCTCGCCGCGCCGGGCGCCGCCCAGGACGGCCCGGTCTTCCGGTTCGCCGCCGATGTGAATGCCGACCAGACCACCGAGATCGACCGCATGAGCGGTATGCTCGATGCCCTCAAACGGAGTTCCCTGTGAAATCCAAGTCCCTGTTCGCCGTCGCAGCGCTCGCCGTCGCGGCCTGTGCCGCTCCCCACCGGTTCGATATGTCCACGAACGCGCCCAGCCCCGACCCCCGGGTGGGACTGCGCGCCGGGTGGATGAACGCCGCCGAGGCGGCGTGGAACGTCCGTCTGGTCTCAACGACGCCCCCCTCCCCGGACTTCATCAATCGGAGCAACCCGGGCGATTTCAACCTGATCAACTCGGACATCTCCTTCACCGGGAATTACGTCATTCAGGGCAACTTCTCGGGGCTCCAGGTGTGGGACATCTCCAATCCCAAGCGTCCGCGGCTGCACAAGGCCTTCGTCTGCCCCGGGTCGCAGAGCGACGTCTCGGTCTACCGCAAGCTGCTGTTCGTGTCGGGGGAGGCGTTGAACGGGCGCACCGACTGCGGCAAGCAGGGCGTGCCCGACACAGTGAGCCACGACCGGCTGCGCGGGATCCGGATCTTCGACATCACCGACATCGCGAATCCCCGCCACATCACCGACGTGCAAACCTGCCGGGGCTCGCACACGCACACCGTGGTGACGTCGCCGGCCGACACCGCAAACGTCTACATCTACGTTTCCGGCTCGGCGCCGGTCCGCTCGCCCAACGAACTGGCCGGATGCTCCGGCGCCCCGCCCGACTCGAATCCCAACAGTGCCTTGTTCCGGATCGAGGTCATCCAGGTCCCCTTGGCCCACCCCGAGCAAGCGCGGATCGTCAGCTCGCCCCGGATCTTCCAAGACCTCGCGGCGCCGGCGCGCCACGGTGAGGCGCCCGAAGACGTCGCCGCCGCGAAGCGCGCCGCCGATTCCACCCGGGCGGCGGGCGGGTTCGTGGTCACGTTCGAAGGCTCGGACATCATTCTCGGCCGCGGATTCATCACGCCGCTCCTCGACAGCATCGTCAAGGCCCGCGGCGGGACGGGGGGGGCGGCGGCGACGGCGGCCGACACCGCGACGCTGCGGGGGGGCCTGCAGGACATCGTCATCCGGCGGATCGAGGCGAACCGTCGGCGCCAGGGCGGCCGCGGGCCGACCCAATGCCACGACATCACGGTCTACCCGGCGATCGGGCGGGCCGGCGGCGCGTGCGGCGGCTACGGCCTCCTGCTCGACATCACCGATGCGGCCAACCCGAGGCGCATCGGCGCGGTCGCCGACTCGAACTTCTCGTTCTGGCACTCGGCGACGTTCAACAACGACGGCTCCAAGATCCTGTTCACCGATGAGTGGGGCGGGGGACTGCAGCCCCGCTGCCGCCGGACGGACAAGTACGAGTGGGGAGCGGATGCGATTTTCACCGTGGCCAACGACGCGATGGCGTTCCGGGGTTATTACAAGATGGCCGCCCCGCAGACGCCGAACGAGAATTGCGTGGCCCACAACGGCACCCTGATCCCGATCCCCGGACGCGACATCATGGCCCAGGGCTGGTATCAGGGGGGCATCTCGGTGTTCGACTTCACGGACCCCGCCCACCCGAAGGAGATCGCGTTCTTCGACCGCGGTCCGATGGACTCGACCAAGCTGCTCGGCGCCGGGTCGTGGTCCGCCTACTGGTATAACGGCTACATCGTGAGCTCCGAAATCGCCCGGGGGCTCGACATCTTCGAGCTCCAGCCCAGCGGCCTCCTTTCCCAGAACGAGATCGACGCGGCCAAGCTGGTGCATTTCGACTACCTGAATGCCCAGGACCAGCAGAAGCTGGTCTGGCCCGCGAGCTTTGTCGTGGCGCGCGCCTACCTGGATCAGCTGGCGCGCTCGAACGGCATGCCAGCCGATCGCGTGTCCGCCGCACGCACGGCGCTTGACCGCGCCGAACGGCTGGCGGGGCAACAGCGCCGGGATGCGCTGACGCAGCTGGCGACCCAGCTGAACCGCGATGCGGAGGGAGGGCCCGTCACCATGGTCGGTGGGCGACGGATCGATTCACCAGCGACCGATCAGGCGAAGGTGCGGACGCTCGTGGCGGCGGTGACGGATTTGGCCAACGCGACG
>Ga0066710_100005606_pt1 | contig 11494 bp, 9 predicted proteins | sample GraSoiAngelo_159_FD_79666 | JGI IMG/M metagenome (GOLD analysis project Ga0066710, IMG submission 79666) | Grasslands soil microbial communities from the Angelo Coastal Reserve, California, USA - 14_1009_16_40cm | ecosystem: Environmental > Terrestrial > Soil > Grasslands | place: USA... | reverse complement strand
GACTCTCGGCCTCGGGTGTCACCGTGACAGAGCCCGCTCTAACGCTCTGCGCGTGTTCACCCGCGCCAGATGCGCGCGGAATTGCGCCGACGCATGAATATCGCCGAGCGGCTCGACACCATCGGCTGCGTGTGCGGCAGCGAGCTCGATCGCATGAGCCGTCCTCTGATTGCCGATCGTCTGCTCGACCGCAGTCGCCCTGTACGCCTTCGGCGCGACGCCGGTGACACCGACGCGCACGCCGGACGGCGACGCGACGACGGCGACGCCGGCGAGCGCGAAGCCGCTCGCCTTCTGCTCGGTCTTGATGTATGCGACGGACGGCGATGTAACCGGCACGCGGACCTCGGTCAGGATTTCGTCCGCGGCAATCGCCGTCTGCAGCAGATCGACGAAGAACTGATCCGCCCGGACGGTCCGTTTGCCTCGCGGTCCGACGAGATCGATTTCCGCCTCGAGCGCCAGAATCGGCGCAGGATAATCGGATGCGGGATCGGCGTGAACGAGGCTGCCGCCGATCGTTCCTTTGTTGCGCACCTGGAGGTCGCCGATGTGAGAGGCGGTCTCGGACAACAGCGGACACTTTTCCCGCAGCAGCTTCGAGGTTTCCACCTCGGAGTGCGTGGTCGTCGCGCCGATGGCGATGGTGCCGCCGGCTTCTCGAATGTAGCTGAGCGTCGCGATGCGTCCAATGTCGATGACGACGTGCGGCTGCGCAAGCCGCAGCTTCATCGCCGGAATCAGGCTGTGTCCGCCGGCCAGTACCTTCGCGTCGTCTCCGTGTTTCTGCAGCAGCGCGACGGCCTCGTCGACGGATGAGGGGCGCACGTAATCGAAATTTGCGGGGTACATTCTCGTCCTCTTTCCTCACGCGCGGATTCTCGAACCCAGAACCCAGAACCAGAACCAAGAACTCCGAACGCCGGAACCCCGAATTCCCTAGACCGTCGCCACGGTTCGCGTCTGCATGGCGCGCCAGATCCGTTCGGGCGTCATCGGCAGATCGAGATGAACGACGCCGAGCGGCGCGAGCGCGTCGATTACGGCGTTGGCGATGGCCGGCGTCGCGCCGATAGTGCCCGCCTCGCCGACACCTTTCACGCCGAGCGGATTCACCGGAGACGGCGTCACCGTGCTGCCGAGCGTGTACTCGGGGATGTCGGTCGCGCGCGGGATGGCGTAGTCCATGAACTCGCCGGTGAGCAGCTGGCCGTTCTCGTCGTAGATCGTCTGCTCGAACAGCGCCTGGCCGATCGAATGCGCGATGCCGCCCTGCACCTGTCCTTCGACGAGCAGCGGATTGATTTGATTGCCGCAGTCGTCTACCGCGACGTACTTCGTGATCGCCACCTCGCCGGTGTCGCGATCGACTTCGACGGCGCAGATGTGCGTGCCGAACGGGAACGTGAAGTTCTCCGGCTCGAAGAAGCTCGAGGCCTCGAGCCCCGGCTCGAAGCCGGCAGGCAGATTCTTCGCGAGATACGCTTCGGCGGCGAGCTCGCTCCACGCGATCTCACGAGCCGTGATGCCAGGCGCCTTGAATTTTCCGTTCTCGAAGACGACGTAATCGTCGAGCGTCTCGAACAGGTGCGCCGCGAGCGTCTTCGCTTTCTTGATCACCTTGTCGACCGACATCACGATCGCGGTGCCGCCGACGGCAGTGCCGCGGCTGCCGTACGTATCGCGGCCGTAGTGCGCCACGTTGGTGTCGCCCTTGAGGACCGCCACGTCCTCGATCGGCACGCCAAGCCGATCGGCGACGATTTGCGCGAAGCTCGTTTCCTGCCCCTGCCCGTGCGGCGTGACGCCGGTGATGACCGTCACCTTGGCTGAGATTTCCATCTGCACGCAGCCCCACTCCCAGCCGCCGGCCGGCATCGCCTTGGACGGTCCCATCGCACAGATCTCGACGTAGGTCGAGACGCCGACGCCGAACAGCTTGCCTGCGGTGCGCGCCGCCTTGCGGTCGGCCATGAGCGCATCCCAGTCCGCCAACTGCTTCGCCTTCGCCAGCGTGCCCTGATAGTTGCCGCTGTCGTACGTGACGCCGCACGAGGTCGCGAACGGAAAATCTCCCGGCGCGGGAAAATGTCTCAGCCGGAGATCGAGGCGATCGATCTTCAGCTCGTTCGCCACGACGTCCATCAGCCGTTCGATCAAGTACGTCGCTTCGGGTCGGCCGGCGCCGCGGTACGCGTCGGTCGCCATCTTGTTCGTGTAGACGCCGACGACCTCGAACCTGATCGCCGGAATCTTGTAGCAGCCCGTGAGCACGAGGCCCGTGAGCGTCGGCACGGCAGGCGTGAGCAGCTGCAGGTACGCGCCAAGATCGGCAACCGACGTCGCCTTCAAGCCGAGGATTCTGCCGTCGTTCTTCACCGCCACCTCGTAGTCACCGATCTGATCGCGGCCATGAATCGTGGAGGCGGCGTTCTCGCGGCGCGACTCGACCCACTTCACTGGCGCGCTCAAGCGCATCGCGAGATGCGCGCACAGCGCCTCTTCGGCGTACACGTTCAGCTTCGCGCCGAACCCGCCGCCGACTTCAGGCGCCACGATGCGCAGCTTCGTTTCGGGGATGCCGAGCATGTTCGGCAGCAGCGTCCGCAGCAAATGCGGGATCTGCGTCGACGTCCACAGCGTCAGCGTCCCTTCGCCGCGGTGGTAGGACGCGACGACGGCGCGCGGCTCGATCGGCATCGGCGTCAGCCGCTGATGATAGAGACGGTGCTTGATGATCCGGTCGGCGTTCCGGAACGCCGCGTCGATGTCGCTGCCGCCGTTCACGACATGCGTGAACGCGACGTTGGCGCCCATGTCCGGATGCGTCAACGCCGATCCGCTCTTCAACGCTTCCATGGCGTCGACGACGGCCGGCAGCGGGTCGTAGTCGACCTCGATGGCGTCGATCGCGTCGCGGGCGATGTACGGGTCGGTCGCGACCGCGACGGCGACGGCGTGACCGACGAAGTACACGCGATCGCCGGCGAGCGCGGTGTGGCGCGGCGCCTTCAGATCGGGGATGGCTGCCGCGCACGGCACCGCGCCGCACGAATCGTTGACGTCGGCGCCGGTGAAGACCGCGACGACGCCCGGAATGGCTTTCGCGGCCGAGGTCTCGATGCGGCGGATGCGCGCGTGCGCATGCGGACTGCGCAGGATGCACGCGTGCAGCAGACCGGCGAGCCTGAGATCGTCGGTGTAGGTGCCGAGTCCCTGGATGAGGCGCGGATCCTCGACGCGCTTCATCGCACGGCCGACGTACGGAGTCGCGTCAGACATGGGCAGCCTCCGTCGCGTGCGACGCGGCGTAGCTGACTGCGTCGATGATGTGCGTGTAGCCGGTGCAGCGGCACAAGTTGCCGCGCAGGCCGCTGGCAATCTGGCCGCGCGTCGGCGCCTTCTGCTCGGTCAGCAGGTGCACGGCGGCCATGATCATGCCGGGCGTGCAGTAGCCGCACTGCAGCCCGTGGCACTCCCAGAAGCCCTGCTGCACGGGATGCAGGACGCCGTTGGCGGCGAGGCCTTCGATCGTCGTGATCTCGGAACCGTCGGCCTGCACGGCGAACATCGTGCACGACTTGACGGCCTTGCCGTCGACGAGCACGGTGCATGCGCCGCAGATGCCGGTCTCGCAGCCGACGTGCGTACCCGTGAGGCTGCAGACGTCGCGCAGATAGTGCACGAGCAGCACGCGCGGCTCGATGTCGTGTTGGCGTGGCGCATTGTTGACGCGGAGCCTAACTGGAATGGTCAAGCAGACCTCCCGCGTGATTGTGGGGCGCCAATGCTCGATTAAAACGGGAGTCGTGTCAAGGGAGAACGCGGCGACAATGACGTAGCTGTTCTCGGTTCAGCGGAGCCTACGATCGGAACCGTCTCGCGTCGATGCCGTAGGTTCGCACTTTGTAATTGACGATGCGCTCGGTGGTGTCCAGCAGGCGCGCCGCCTTGGCCCGATTCCCTCTCGTCGTCTTCAGCGCATCCTGAATCAGATCTTTTTCGTACGACGACACGGCGTCCTTGAGCGCCATGCGCGTCACCGTGCCCGAGGCCTCGGCCGTCTGCAGCGACGGCGGCAGATGATGACCGTGGATGACTTCGCCGTCGCACATCAACACGGCGCGCTCGAGCGTGTTTTCCAGCTCGCGCACATTTCCCGGCCAGTGATAGCTGGCCAGCATGTCGATCGCGGGAGTCGAAATGCGCTTGATGCTGCGGTGGTGCTCGCGCGCGAACTTTTCGAGGAAATGATCGACGAGCAGCAGCATGTCCGGCTTCCGCTCGCGCAGCGGCGGGACGAACATGGTGAAGACGTTCAGCCGATAGTAGAGGTCCTCGCGGAACGTGCCGGCGGCAATCGCCTTCTCGAGATCCTTGTTCGTGGCGGCGATGAGCCGCACGTTCGCTTTCACGGTCTCGGTGCCGCCCACGCGCTCGAATTCGCGCTGCTGCAGGACGCGGAGCAGCTTCACCTGCGTCGCCAGGTTGATGTCGCCGATCTCGTCGAGGAACAGCGTGCCCGCCTCGGCGAGCTCGAAGCGGCCTTTCTTGCGCGCTTCGGCGCCGGTGAACGCGCCCTTCTCGTAGCCGAACAGCTCCGATTCGATGAGGCTCTCCGGCAGCGCGGCGCAGCTCACCTTCACGAGCGGCTTGTTCGCGCGCAGCGAGTTGTAGTGGATCGCGTGCGCGATCAGCTCTTTGCCGGTGCCCGACTCGCCGCGAATCAGCACCGTCGTGTTGGTCCCCGCGACCTGCGCCACCTGCTCGTAGATCTGCCGCATCGGTCCGCTGCTGCCGACCAGATGCGAGAAGTCGTACCGCTCGCGAAGCTCCTGCCGCAGATGCGTGTTCTCGTCGACGAGCCGCCGCTTGTCCTCGTCGATCAGCCGGTGGATCTTGACCGCCTGCGCGATCATCGACGCGACCACGCCGAGGAACTTCACGCTGCGGTTGAACGTGCGCTCCGGATCGAATTTGAGGTCGATGGCCAGCGCCCCCACCGCGCGCCGGTTGAGGACGATGGGGACGCAGATGAAGCTCAGTTCCTCGTGCGCGAGCTCGGGACGCCGCGCCGCGCGGTGCAGGAAGGCCGGCTCGCGGCTGACGCGCGGCACGACGATCGGCTTGCCGCTCTGCACGACGCGGCCCGTGATCCCCTCGCCGACCTCGTGGCTGACCGCGCGCGACGAGTCGCTCATGCCGTCGGAGGCTTCGACGTGCAGCGCGCCGCCGGCATCGAGCAGCGCCACGAGGCCGCGGACGGCGCCGTACTGATCCGTTAGTACCTCGAGCACCCGGTGCAGCGAGGCCTTGAGGTTGAGCGTGCCCGAAAGCGCCTGTGAGACGTCGAGGAGGGTCGACAGGCGCTGCGCCTCGCGTTGGCGCGGATCGGCACGAGCGACATTCTTGTTGATCGGCATATCGAAGGCGACGTTTTTGTTGGCGTCAACGGGCGGCGGCCGCGGCCGCCGTAGCCCGAATCCTACATCGCTGTCCCGCGCATCGTCCAGCCTGACAAAAATGTCCGCAAGCCAAAACCCGATCGATCAAATCAGGCCGAAAAACGCGCGTCCGCGCGATGGTGTGCATCTTGCTCTCCAGCCGCCAGCGAGGACACGATGGATTTCGAAGGCGTCGTACGGCGAGTTCGCCAGGAATTTCTCGAGATGCCGGGGCTGCGGCTCACCCCCGCGCAGGCCGGCCGGCTCTGGGGCCTCGAAGGGGAGATCTGCCTCGCGGTCATCGAAACGCTCGTCGCGGCAGCCTTTCTCCGACGCACACCGACGGGCGCCGTCATGCGGCTCGAGGCCTGAGGGTCACGAGCGGCCGATAACGGCCCCTGCACGGTCGATCAGCGGCCGACCATCAGCGACTGCCGACCGCCGACTGCCGATCAACGACCAATGACCAACGACTACCTATGCGTTCCATCTCAGCAGTGGTGTGCCTGCTGCTCGCCTGCACACCAGCCATCGCCGAAGACACGCTCCACGCGCACGTCCGCTCCGACGCCGCCGACATCCGCGCGCTCATCCACGATGCCGCGGACCGATCGCCGACGGTGCGCGCGCTCCTCGAGGAGATCGACCGGTCGAATGTCATCGTGTATGTTCGCGTGCGGATCTTTCCGTCGCAGTTGCTCGAAGGACGCATCGGCTTCATCGCGAGCACGAGTCGCACGCGGTTTCTCGCCATCGAGCTCGCGTGCCCGCGCACGCGCGACGCGCAGATGGCGACGCTCGCCCACGAACTGCATCACGCCGTGGAAATCGTGCGGGCGCCGTGGGTCGTCGGCGCCGACACGCTGGCCCGCTATTACGAAACGATCGGCGTCGTCACCGATCCCGGTCGCGATCGGTTGACGTTCGAGACGGAGGCGGCGCGCGAAACGGCGGCGCGCGTGCGGCGAGAGCTCATGGCGTCTCCGCCGGCGATTACAAATCCGTACGAGCGCCGCCGTTAACTGCTGCCACGCCAGTCGCGCTAAAGTGGCGGTATGCGAACCATTGAGGCGTTGGCTGCAAGCGTGATCGTGGCGACCGCGGCAGCTGCGTCGGCGCAGGAGAGCGCCGCAACGGTGAGCGCGTCAGTCGCCGCGGCGAACATGGAGTCGCGGACCGAGCTCACCTTCGCCGGAACGTTCGGCTACCGCTTCACGCGCACGCTTGGTCTCGAAATCGAAGCGACGTACGTGCCGTCGCTGAAGTCGCCTCTCCCGGGCGTGACGGTTCAGAATTTTTCGACGGCTGCCGGAACCGCGCTCGCCGATTCCATCGGAGCGATCGGGCTGGTGTTTCCCGGGCCGACGTACGCCAATCCTTCGGGACGCGTCGTCGTGCTCTCGAACGACATCCGCATCGAGCTGCCGACGACGGCGCCGAGGCTCACACCATATTTCGTGGCGGGTGGCGGCGTCGCGCACGTGCGGCGTCGAGCGGATCTGACGTTCCCCGTGCCGCTCCCGTTGGCAGGCACGATCGCGCTGCCGATCCGTCCGGTCGTCGAACCGGTCTCGTTTGCCGAGACCGACCTCGCCCTGACGCTCGGCGGAGGACTCAACGTCCGCATCGTCTCGGGCGTCAGCGTCGACGCGGACCTGCGGTTCTTTCGACTGCTTGGCGATGAGGATCGCAACGTCGGCCGCTTCGGCACGTCCGTGCGGTATCGATTCTGAGGCGGGCTGACCGACCTCATCTACCTGATCTACCTGATCTACCTGATCTACCTGACCTACCTGACCTACCTGACCTACCCGACCTACCCGACCTACGACCTACTGTCCCTGCGCCACTCTTTTCGGGCGGTATACGTGCGTTGCCTGACCGAAGAACACTTCAGCCGACTCCATCAGCGTTTCGGTGAGCGTCGGATGGGGATGAATCGAGAGCTTGAGATCGGTCGCGGTAGCGCCCATCTCGATGGCGAGCACTCCTTCGGCAATCAACTCGCCGGCGCCGGGTCCGACGAGTCCGACGCCAAGAATCCGTTCGCTCTCCACGTCGAGGACGAGCTTCGTCAGGCCGTCGGTGCGATCGAGCGTGATCGCGCGGCCCGACGCGGCCCACGGAAACTTCGCGATCGTGACGTCGCGGTTCTCCTTCGCGGCCTGCGTCTCGGTGAGCCCCGCCCACGCCAGTTCGGGATCGGTGAACACCACCGCGGGAATCGCGCGCGGCGCAAAGGCGACGTTTTCTCCCGCCATCACCTCGACGGCCACGCGCGCCTCGTGCGACGCCTTGTGCGCGAGCATCGGCTCGCCGACGACGTCGCCGATGGCGAAGATCGACGGCTCGTGCGTGCGCCGCTGCTCGTCGACCATGATGAAGCCGCGCTGATCGACCTGAACGTGCGTGCGCTCGAGTCCGGGAATTTTCGAGTTGGGCTGCCGGCCGACCGACACCAGCACGCGGTCGTACATCTGTTCACCGGGGTTGGCCTTTCCTTCGAACGAGACGCGCACGCCGGCGCCGTCCGGCGTCATCTTCACTACGCGCGTCTCCAGCATCACGCTCTTCATCGTCTTCGCCACGCGCTTGGCGAGGATGTCGACGAGATCGCGATCGGCGCCGGGCAGCAGACCGGGCGTCATCTCGACGACGGTAACCGCGCTGCCGAGCGTGGCATAAACGGTGCCGAGCTCCAGGCCGATATAGCCGCCGCCGACCACGAGCAGCGTTTTCGGAATATCCGGCAGATCGAGCGCACCGGTTGAATCCATCACGCGCGCGTCGTCAACCTTGAGCATCGGCGGAATCGCCGGCACCGATCCAGTCGCGAGCAGCGCGTGCTCGAACTGCACCTGCTCCTGCCCGCCGCTCGCGAGCTTCACGCGCAGCGTATGCGCGTCGACGAGCTCGGCGAATCCCTGGAGATACTGAATCTTTCTCGCCTTGACGAGCTGCCCGGTACCGCCGGTCAGCCGCTTGACGACGCTGTCCTTGAAGTCACGGAGCTTGGCGAGGTCGATCTTCGGTTCGGCGAACTCGACGCCCCACGCCTTCGCGTGACGCGATTCGTCGACGACCTTGGCGACGTGCAGCAGTGCCTTGGACGGAATGCATCCGCGGTACACGCACACGCCGCCAGGGTTCGGTTCGGTGTCGACGAGGACGACGTGGAGACCGAGATCGGCGGCGAGAAACGCGCCCGCGTATCCGCCCGGACCACCGCCGACGACGACGAGCTGTGTTGAGATCATGACTGGGCAGGCCTGGCGGGAGAGGCAGGACGGGCGGGATTTGCAGGAAAGCGCGGATCAGCACCGAACACCGCGTCCTGCCCTTCCCACCGTTCCTGCCCGTCCCGCCCGACGATCATCCTTGTAGAGCGAGAACGAACGGCTCCTCAATCGCTTGGACGACCCAGCGCAGGAACCGGATCCCGTCGGCGCCGTCGATGGCGCGGTGATCGTACGACAGCGAGAGCGGCAGCATGACCCGCGGGACGAACTGATTGCCGTCGAATTTCGGCTGCGTCGAGGCGCGCGAGATGCCGAGGATGGCGACTTCCGGCGCGTTGACGATCGGCGTGAAGTAGGTGCCGCCGATGCCTCCGAGATTCGAGATGCTGAACGTGCCGCCCTGCATCTCCTCGAGCGCGATCTTGCGGCTGCGCGCCTTCTCGGAGAGCTGAACGAGCTCCACCGCGATCTGGATGATGTTCTTCTGATCGGCGTTGCGAATCACCGGCACCAGCAGCCCGCGATCGGTGTCGACGGCGACGCCGATGTTGACGTACTTCTTGACGATGATCTCGTCGTTCTCGAGATCGATCGACGTGTTGAACTGCGGGAACACGCGGAGCGCCGATGCCACCACCTTGACGGCGACGGCCGTGACGGTGAGATTGCCGCCGGCCGCCTCGGTCTGCTTCGCGTACTTCTTGCGCAGCTCCTCGAGTGCGGTGGTATCGGCCACGTCGAATTGCGTGACGTGCGGAATCGCCGCCCATGCCGCCGCGAGATGCTCGGCGGTCCGGCGCCGCACGGCGCGCATCGGCTGACGCTCGACGGCGCCCCACCGCGAGAAATCGGGCAACGCTTCCGACGCGACGCCGCCGCTGCGAGCGGCGCCGGCGACGAGCCGCTTCGCGTGGTTCTTCACGTCCTCGACCGAAATCCGTCCGGCGTCGCCGCTGCCCGCGACCTGGTTGATGTCGACGCCGAGCTCGCGCGCCATGCGGCGCACCGACGGCGCCGCCGGCGCGGTCGGCATCTCCGGCGTAGCGGGCGGCTGTTCGGCCATCGGCCGCGCGCCGCGCGAGATATCGACGACCTTCGCGCCGCTCTTGTCGCCGGCCGTCTCGCGCTTCGTCGGTTCGCGCTGCTCCTCGCCGCCCGCTTCAGGAACGCTCTCGGATTTGGCGGCGACGGTCTTCGTGGCCTGCGTCTCGCGCGGTGGCTGCGACTCGCGCGGTGGCTGCGGTTCGCGCGCTGGCTGCGACTCGCGCGGCGGCTGCGGTTCCCGCGGCGGCTGCGACTCGCGCGGCGGCTGCGGTTCCCGCGGCGGCTGCGACTGGCGGTGCGGCTCCGGCTCGCGGGGCTGCGACTCGCGGGCCTGCTGCGGCTCGGCAGCGGGCTCCGCCTTGTTCGACGCCTCACCCTCGTCAACTGTCAGAATCGCCTGTCCGACTTTCACCTTGTCGCCGGCCTTGACCTTGATGTCTTTGACTTGTCCGGCGACGGACGAGGGCACCTCGATCGTGGCCTTGTCGGTTTCGAGCTCGAGAACCGGCTGTTCCTTCGCGAGGGTGTCGCCCTGCTTCACCAGCACCCGAAGGACGTCGCCGGCCTGAATGTTCTCGCCCAGCTCAGGGAGCGTGAAATCAGTAGGCACGAGTTGATCGTTTCATCAGGAAGTGGCCGGGTTGGTCTTCTCAGGATTGATGTTGTGCGCCTTGATCGCCTGCTCGACGACCGAAACGTCAACCTTGCCTTCGCGGGCGAGCGCCCCGAGCGTCGCGACGATGACGTAGCGGTAATCGACCTCGAAGAAATCGCGCAGGCTCGCGCGGCTCTCGCTGCGGCCGAAGCCGTCGGTGCCGAGCGCGTTCAACGGACGTGGCAGCCAGCGATCGATCGAGTCGGGCAGCGCCTTGACGTAGTCCGAAGCGGCCACGAGCACGCCGGGCGCGGCATCATTGAGACACCGCGTGACGTACGGGACGCGAGGCGGCTCGCCGGGGTGCAGCACGTTCCATCGCTCACACGCGTGCCCCTCGCGATAGAGCTCGGCGTAGCTCGTGACGCTCCATACGTCGGCGCCGACGTTGTACCGTGACTCGAGGATCTCCTGCGCCTTGATCACTTCGGGCAGAATGGCGCCGCTGCCGAACAGCTGCGCGCGCAGCGGCGCGTTGGGCATCGAGGACGCGCGGAACCGATACATCCCTTTCAGAATGCCGTCGCGCGATCCCTCTGGCATGACCGGCATCGCGTACTGCTCGTTCATCACCGTCAAGTAATAGAAGATGCTTTCCTGATCGATGTACATCCGGCGGATGCCGTCCTGGATGATGACCGCGATCTCGTAGGCGAATGCCGGGTCGTACGCCACGCAGTTCGGATAGGCCATCGCGAACAGATGGCTGTTGCCGTCCTGGTGCTGCAGTCCCTCGCCGGCGAGCGTCGTGCGGCCTGATGTGCCGCCGAGCATGAAGCCGCGCGTGCGCGAATCGGCGGCGGACCAGATCAAATCGCCAATCCGCTGGAAGCCGAACATCGAGTAGTAGATGAAGAACGGAATCGTGTTGACGCCGTGCGTCGCATACGCGGTGCCCGCGGCGATGAACGACGACATCGATCCCGCTTCGGTGATTCCTTCCTCGAGAATCTGGCCGTCCGACGCTTCCTTGTAATAGAGGAGCGTGTCCATGTCGACCGGCTCGTACACCTGACCGGCGTGCGAATAGATGCCGACCTGCCGGAACAGCGCCTCCATGCCGAAGGTTCGCGCCTCGTCGGGAACGATCGGCACCACGAGCGGACCGAGCG
>Ga0066710_100005605_pt1 | contig 11494 bp, 9 predicted proteins | sample GraSoiAngelo_159_FD_79666 | JGI IMG/M metagenome (GOLD analysis project Ga0066710, IMG submission 79666) | Grasslands soil microbial communities from the Angelo Coastal Reserve, California, USA - 14_1009_16_40cm | ecosystem: Environmental > Terrestrial > Soil > Grasslands | place: USA... | reverse complement strand
CCTGCCAAGGTAACCAGCCCTGACAGCATCCAATCGATACCGCTCTAAATTGAGGATTTTCCCTACAAGCAGTATGAGAAGAAATTGTGTAACCAAAAATAATTTACCAGGTGACAAGAAAAACCGTCCCGCCAAGGGAGTTTGCCTAATGGCGAGCTTTTTGGCTGTTCTTTGGGTTGGTGGTTTTCTCTTTGCCGCAAATCAGAATCAAAATTTTCTGCCTTTGAAGCAGGTCAAGCCTGGGATGAAAGGAATGGGCAAGACTGTCTTTCATGGCGATAAGGTCGAAGAGTTTCAGGTGGAGATTCTAGGGGTACTAGACAACATTGCTCCCAGGCAAAGCGCCATTCTGGCAAGACTCTCCGGTGGTCCATTGGAGAGCACCGGGGTTATGGGGGGCATGAGCGGAAGCCCGGTTTATATCGATGGGAAAATGGTTGGAGCTGTGGCTTTCTCCTTTCCCTTCTCAAAGGAGGCCATCGCTGGGATCACACCCATCCAGCAGATGGTTGATATCTTCGATAAGTCGGAAGAACCGATTCGCGTAGACCCCATTCGGATTGAGGTTTCATCTGTCAAGCCCCATCGAACTCTGGAGTTTAAACCAGCTATCGAATTACCGGATTTAAGCGCAATGGGATCGAAAACGTTCGCGGTGTCGGAATCCTTAGCCGCCGCCATCCCATCTCTCCGGCCCTGGAGCGGCCAGCTCTTCAACTATATTGATACTCCCATTGTTTTGTCCGGATTCAACTCTAAAGCCGCACAACTTTTTGGAAACGCTCTGAAGCCTCTGGGTATGACAGCGATTCAATCTGGAGGAATTGCGGTGGGAAGCGGATCAGATAAATTGGCCGATGCCGCCGATCTCCTGCCTGGATCCGCCATAGCGGTGCAGCTTATTCGAGGTGACCTGGGGGTTGGCGCGAGCGCCACGGGAACCGTGACCTATCGGGATGGAAACAACGTCTACGCCTTTGGTCATCCCTGGCTTTCAGTGGGCCCGGTTCAGTTACCATTTTCCAAAGCAAGGGTGCTTTCGCTTCTTCCGAACTTGAGCAGCTCCTTTAAGATCGCAGTTCCTACGGACCTAGTCGGGTCGATTACTCAGGACCGGTCCCAAGGTCTATTTGGTACGGTGGGGGTATTGCCGAAATTAATTCCTCTCACCATTAATCTAAAATCTAGCCGAAACAGGCTGGAGACCTTCAAATATGAAGTGATCAACGACCGTATCCTGACCCCGCTGCTGATGAATTTCACGATTTTCAATACGATTACATCCATCGAACGCGCACTGGGCGATTCAACCTTGCAAGTTCAAGGGAAGATCAGTGTGAAAGGACAACCGCAAATCAAAATTGAAAATCTTTTTTCAGGCGAGGCCAATGCACAAATCTTTGCTTCTTTGGCTGTCGTGCAGCCGCTCAGTTACATTTTGGGAAGTGGCTTTGACAATGTTGATGTAGAGAATGTGACTGTTGATATCACTTCCATTGATGAAAAGAGAACGGTGATTTTGGATCGAGTGTGGGCAGATCGTGACGAGGTGAAAGCCGGCGAAACGGTCATTCTTTCAGCTTTCCTGCGTGCCAGCAATGGAGGCGAACACGTGGAAAAAATCCCGCTAGACATTCCGCCAGATATGACCAGTGGAACGTTGCTGGTTACGGTGGCTGACGGGTCTACCTTGACAGCTGTGGAAAACCGTTCCTTGCGCCAACAGTTTAGTCCGCGGGATCTCGACCAACTGATTCGGGCTATCAATAACATTCGCAAGAATGACCGAGTGTATGTTCGTTTGCAACGTCCTGAGCCTTCTGTCATTCTCCGCGGTGAAGAATTTTCAACGTTGCCTCCCTCTTTTAATACTGTGATTACCTCCGACAGAAGTTCCAGCAGTAGCCTTTCAACAATGAGATCCTCAAATCTCTATGAGTATGAATTACCCTCGACACCCTTCGTGATCACCGGGCAGAGAAGCTTAACTCTCGAGGTTGTGGATTGAACATCCAAAACCCAGCTGGTCGATGGTCTTTCAGTTCTCCCCGCCTGAGGAAACGATGTGATTGACGCATCGGCCTTCGGTTTGGACGTACTCAAAATTCCCTGAGAATATCCCTTATCCTGACGGAGTCTGCATGATTCGAAAATTTCCTTCCTTTGTTCTGTTTTTGCTATTAGGCTTGTCTGCCGAGACGGGCTCAGCGGTGAGCCCGCAATTTTGGACCACTTCCTCTTTTTTGGATTTTTCAAAGGGCAATTTAAAAGGGCTCTCTTTACACAAGGACGGCCAGATCTTCCTCTCTCCTAAATTTGATTCCGTCTTTGATACGGACCAGGCTCTCATTTGGTCGGCAGTTTTCGATCGTAAGAAGAATCTCTATGTAGGAACTGGGCACGATGGAAAGGTTTTCAAAATTGATAGCACTGGGGCATCCAGTCTTTTCTTTGATGCAACCGAACTAGACGTTCTGGCGATGGCACTGGACGCTGAACAGAACCTCTATGTCGCCACTTCCCCAGATGGAAAAATCTACAAAGTGAATGGGGAAGGCAAAGGAAGTGTTTTTTATGATCCCGAGGATAAGTTTATCTGGGACTTAGCCTTTGATGCAAAAGGCACTCTCTACGTGGCCACTGGCAATAAGGGGAGAATATACAAAGTGAATAAAGAGGGGAAGGCAGATGTACTTTACGACAGCGGGCAGACGAATCTTACCTGCTTAGCCATTGACGAGGATCAAAATATCATTGCTGGTAGTGATCCGGATGGCTACGTCTATCGCATCTCACCCCAGGGGAAGCCCTTTGTCCTCTATGATTCCGCCATGAGAGAGATTCATGATGTCAAATTGGATACTGAAGGCAACATTTATGTCATCGCCAACAATCCAGTGACTTCCGGTGGATCGATCCAGGAGCCAAAGAGCCCTAGTCCGGAAGTGATTTCGGGCGACTCGATTTCCGTGACGCTTCCCCTCTCACCCGCTCCCGATAAGAAGTCGGCCGAAGAGCTTCCCTCACCTAAGAGTCCAGGGGCACGGCCTCCTCATCGGGAGGCCGGCAGTGCCAAAAGCGCGATTTATCGCATTCTCAGGGACACTAGCGTAGAGACTGTTTGGTCTTCCGAGAGTGAAACAGTCTACGGAATGCACCTTGAGCGAAATGGCAGGGTCCTGTTCTCAACTGGCAACAAAGGAAGAATCTATTCTGTGGATAAGGAAAAGAAGCTGGTTTTGTTACTAGAGACCACAGAGGAGCAGACGACTAAATTGGTCCCCGCCGGGGCGGACACTTTTGTTTGTACCAGCAATCTGGCCAAAATCTACCGGTTGGGAAGCGCCATTAATCAGCAAGGTAGCTATGAGTCTGAAGTTAAGGATAGCCAATCGATTTCAGCCTGGGGGAGCATTCATTGGCGCTCCTCGCTGCCGGCAGGCACTTCCTTGAAAGTTTATACTCGCTCAGGAAACACGAAAAAACCTGACAAAACGTGGAGTGAATGGTCTAAGGCTTACACGAACGGTGACGGCGAGGCTATCCAGAGTCCTAAAGCGCGATATATTCAGTACAAGGTCATCATAGGTTCTACGAACCAGGAGTCCCCGCATTTAGATCAGATTTCAATTCCGTATTTGCAGCAGAATTTTGCTCCTGAGGTGAAATCGATCAATATTCTTCCTCCGGGTGTAGCATACCAACGCTCGCCAGGTCTTTCTGGGCCTCGCTCCCAAGCTTCACTGGCAGAACAGGGTTCATCAGAAGCCTCAGGGGCTAGCGAGGCCATTCCCACGCAGTCCGGTTCGTCGATTCCCCCCAGGCGAGTGTTTCAAAAAGGCGCGCAATCATTTTCCTGGGAGGCCGAAGATCGGAATGGGGATGAACTGACTTACTCGGTGTATTTTCGGGGCGAGAAAGAATCTGACTGGAGATTACTTAAGAAAGATGTTGATGAAAGGTTTATAACCCTCGAATCCGATAGTTTGCCGGATGGAAAATACTTGCTCCGGATTCTCGCCAGTGATTCCCCCTCTAACCCTAAATCAAGGGCATTAAGAGGTGAATTGACCAGTGCGGTGTTTACTATCGATAATACCCCTCCAGAAGTTCAGGTATTAAGTCAAGTAGTTCAAGCTAACTTAGCCACGGTTAGATTCAAAGCCTTTGACACTGTTTCAGCCCTTCGCAAGGCCGAAATTTCTGTCGATGGCGCTGAATGGGCGTCAGATTTTTCAGTCGATGGCATTGTGGATTCCAAGACAGAAGAATTCGAGGTTAAAACAGGACCGCTCCAGACAGGGGAGCATACTCTGGCTTTGCGGGTCTATGATTCAACCGGGAACGTAGCTATCGGTAAAGCGGTCGTGCAGATAAAGTGACAGTCCGGCCTTTGCAGGTCTGAACCCATGCATATCGTATTAGTGGAACCGGAGATTCCACAAAACACGGGTAACATCGCTCGTCTCTGCGCCCTAACCGAATCACAACTGCATTTGGTAGGAAGGCTTGGATTCTCTATCAATGATTACTATCTGCGACGGGCTGGGTTGGATTACTGGGAGTGCTTAAAGGTAAGTCATCACCAGAGATTGGAGGAATTGTTGGAATCCGCTGAGCCAAAGCGGTTCTTTTATGCCAGCACCAAAGCTAGCCGACTCTACACTCAAATGGAATATAGCTGGGAGGACTATTTGATCTTTGGCAGCGAAACTAAGGGTTTGCCTGCAGAGTTAATCCGATTGAATCGAGAAAGCGCTATCAAGATCCCTATGTGGGGGCAGAAGCCCAGAAGTCTGAACCTCAGTAACGCCGCTGCAATCGTTCTCTATGAGGCCCTTCGCCAAATAAAAGGATTTTAAGTCAGTACTCCTTCACGCTTACCACCTTACCTTTGAGAAAGGTAACAAACGTGACCTTGTGAGGTCTCTCGCCATAGATCCAATCTTCAGTTTCCACCTCGCCCTTTTTTTCTCTCACACGCTTGAGAGGGCGACCCAGAGTTGCCAGAACTAATTCTTTGTCCATTCCAACCGCAGCCTGCTTATTCTTGACTGCTTCTTTGAATTCTTCGGGAACCGTTTCAATAAAGGTTTTCGTGGCGGATTTCTTGCTGAAATCCAGCACTGGTAAGAGGATCTCCTTCACTTGATCGGGGGTCAGGTCAGGAATTGCCCTCTCAAATTTTATGCTGACGTAAGAACCCTGGGGAGGTGCCTGGACTGTCGGATTGGCCAAAGGGCGAGTCGCTCCGCCGGCGCCCACCTGGATTCTCTCTAAGAATCTCTTTTTCTTTTTCCTGCCCCCGCCATTAATTTCAAAGGTCATCTTATTATCGTTGAAAGTAATATTAGTGACCTGTACCGTGATTCCCGGCGCAATGAACTGACCGGCGCGAATCGATTCCTCTTCATTTCTTTTCCAGTCGAACTCCCCTTTGGCATTGACAGTGAGGCCCATTTTGTTGATTGGGAGGGGGACCTTCAAAGCAACAAACTCACTCCCCAGCGTGCGAATAAGGTTCACACGCGTCTCAGAGGTAATAAGACCTCTTTCGTCTGCCAATCGGCGGGATGCAGAAAGAATCAGGAAAGCGGAGAGGATCGTTTTAGTGACAAGCTTCGATGCCATAGCTTATCTCGCTCATCTAAAAATCTACCTATAAAATTATAAACCGAAATTTTGAAGTGGAAATAAAATCCTTCGGAAGATTAGAAGGACTTCCCCAGAGTCTTGTAGTTTAATCGGCTCTCCCCTCCTTTTCTAGTCTTGGCATCAAAACCAATGGCATAGGGACAAAAGATATTGGCGCGCTTCACCCGGCTTAGAGCGTCAAGAAAGTAGGCAACGAGTTTAAAGTAATATTCATCAGTGGTTCCCGAAAGAGTTCCGTCGTCGTTGTAATTCCAGGGAACAGCCTTTCTTTTATCATTGACTTCAATAATGACGTAGATCGTGTTAGGTTCCATCTCATGAATATCCGTGTTGCTGGGAGTCGGCACACCCTTGAGGTCGCCCCAGCCAGCATGGGAGTGGAAGTCCCCGACGAGGGTGAGCGGCGGGATGTTGGAAAGGAACTTCTTGATTCGGCGGACCGACCGTTTGTTTTCAATGACGCCCGTGTTATAGCGTCTGGCCGATTGGAAGGATAGAGCGTGCTCGATTATGAAAACATTGTTCGCATCGCGATAGCCAATCAAGAATCCAAAACACTCCTTCTTGTAAACTTCAATGGCGGACACCAAAAGTCCCCAGAACGCATCTTCAGAGATGTAAACTTCCATGGGTTTTTCCTTCCAGCTTGGGAGTTGGAACTTCTCATATTAAGATAGACGACCCATTGCAGCAAGAACCATGATTGTTGGGATAAAACGAGCACGTCAAGACCTTAAAGGCGCGGGATGGCGTAGTAGCCTTTACGACTCCGCACATTGGACACTTTGACTTCCAGGTTTTTGACTCTCACAGAAATTCTACGAAAGGTCACCTTTTGCACGTCGTTTGGAGGAACGTAACCCAGCACGTATTGGTTGCGTGCCATCTGGGCAATTCTTTGATAGGAATCAGAAAATGAGCTGGTTTTCATGGGGTAGAACACTGCACCCCCAGTGGCGTCAGCATATTTTGTCAGAGTATTAAACTTCCTGCCCAGGAGAGCGCTGCCTTGACCAATACCGTAAAGCACTATGTCGGAAGTCAAGACAGATTCCATGGTACTTTCATAAGAATTTCGGTTGCCGGGGGCATTCTGTCCGTTGGAAATGATGATAATGACCTTCCGCCGTTCTTTTGCCCTCCTTCGCAATTCCTGAGAGGCAGCGAAAACTGCGTCGTCGATATGAACGTTCAAAGTCTTTGGTTGTGACACCCGCCCCGTTCCCGTTTCCACCGGGATCCCATTGATGCCTGGTTCTCCGGTAAAGGGACCTCCGCTTACAGGAGGTGGGCTACCTTTTAAGCTGATATTTTTGAACGCCTTCAGAATTTGATCTTTATCAAAGGTAAAATCCTGCATTTTGTCCGTAGTGTTTTCAAATTCGAAGAGAGCTATCTCATCAAACAGGCTGAAGGACTCAATCAGAGGAAGTAGAGTCTCCTTAATGGTGGACTGGGTTCGAGAGTCAGTTGATCTATCTAGTAAAATAGCGACCGACAACGGAAAGGGATCGGTTGAAAAGAGTTTAAGATTTTGCACGGTTCCCTCTTCGCGCACTTCGAAATCGTCCTTTTGCAGATTATCAAGTAGCTTGCCGTCTTTGTCTTCCACGGTGACGGGAACGAGTACTAACTCAACTGGGATCTTCAGGCTAAAATCATGGTCTTTCGCCTGGCTTAAGTCTTGCGCCAAAATCCGTCTGCCAAATGAAATGCAAGCGATTAACACAAAAAAGAATTTGAAGAGTTTTCTGGTAGCCACAAGTTGTCTTTAAAGTGTGCCTCACACCAGAGTCGAGACCTTATTTTGAGGTGTGAGTGCTTGGGCTTTAGTAAGTGCAAGACAAAAAATATCATATCATAGCCCTCACGCATAAGTTCTAGACAGAGAAACAAAAAGGGAGGCTGACGGCGTTGTATGCCTTCTCCAACGGTCGTAACGGCGAACTTCAGCACTGTTTCTTTGTCCGTAAGTCAAACATGAAGAAAGGAGATATAAAGTCTGGGGACAATGTGACCGATTAGGAAATCGATCATGTCGGAATGAACCATCGAGCAGAGTTATTGAGTCCGTGGAATAATGCGGTCCGAGAAACGGTTGGAACAGGATTCAGGAATATTGAATGAATAAAAAAATTCTGGTAGTAGATTACGAACAAAAATCCCTCGACGAAATTCAACAATTTCTCAAAGACGAGCATTTTACAATTCTGATGGCCTATGATGGAAATCAAGCGCTGGAAATCTTTGAGACAAAAAACCCTGATCTGGTTTTGACCTCTGCTCTCCTGCCCAAGCTCAATGGGTTCGAATTGTGCAAGAAAATCACTAGTGGGGAACACGGGGAAATCAGACCCGTGATCATGTTCTCAGGAATTTACAAAGCGGAGAAGTACCGGAAAGAAGCCATAATCGGATGTGGGGCTGTCGATTTCTTGGAGAAGCCGCTCGCCAAATGGCAAATGCTAAAAGTGATCAAAAGCTTGTTTACTGAGATTCCCTATAAACAGCCTGCTCGGCTGACAAATGAAGTGCAACAATCAACCACTGATGATCTGTTACAAATTGAGCCCCTTTTGGAAGGTGACCACAACAAAGGATTGGGAAAAAATAACATCTATGAGACAGGACCCAGTGTTCTAAAGAGAGATTTGAATGACGCCAAGCTGCTCTCACCGGGAGACGAAGATGAGTTAGGAGTCGTGTTGGATGCGGTTCGGATAGATTTGGATTTAGAAACCAGACTCCGCGATCAGCAGGTTGCGCAGGCAATTGAAGCTGAATTAAGCAGCGATGGACAAAATGTTTTAGAGTTTGAAACCACGATGGGATTGGAAGGGTTGTCGAGCAATATGTCGGAGGCATGGCCCGAGATTATGGAGCTCGATTCTGATACAGCGAGTCCTGACACAAAGGCAGGGGTGGAACCTGCTATTCGCCCGGCCAGTAGAGCGAAACCCGGGACAGGAGAGACAGCGGTTCCGACTTTTGCATTCAGCTCTCCTCGTCCAAGAAATTGGATCCCTTTTCTTATTATATTGGCGGGACTCTTGGTGCTTGTTCTTTTCTGGCTGCAGAGCAAATAGGAAGACAACAACCGAGGCTAGCCTCTGGGTCCATAATATCCTTTGCGAGTTCTAACCTTCAAGTCTTTGTGATCCGTGTCTATCTTGATGGCGCGAAAAGACCCATCCCGGTTGGTATTTGTAGAACGATAAGCGAGTGAGTATTGGCTCCTTAATTCCTCGCTAATATCTTGAAAGCTCTGCGCCAGATCTTCGGCCTTCAGTGGGAAGAAGGCTCTTCCGCCTGTTTCATCTGCCAGCCTCTTAAGAATCTTATCATTCTTGGGTGAGGACATTCCAAAAAAGGCACTCGAATTTGTGCTGATAGTGAAAATTGAAACATCCGCCCTTTGAGCTGTTTCCAGAGTCGAGTCCAGCGACTCCAGGCTCAAATTATCATCGCCGTCGCTAATCAACACCACGACCTTCCTACTTTCGATCTGACCCCCCATTTTCTCCCGACAGGCTTGAAAAATGGCATCAAACATTTTTGTTCCGCCCCCGGGTTTGAGTGCTCTGACGGCTTTAGTTAATTGGTCCGGATCATCCGTAAAATCCTGCAGAAGGTCGATCGTGGAATCAAAAGTTAACAGCAAGGCTTTGTCCTTTTTGCGACGGATCGTCGTATGAAAAAAATCGATGGCCGCTTCTTGTTCGAATTTGAATTTATCACGAATGCTAGTGCTGGTGTCGATCAGGACAGCTATCGTCAGAGCCTGATTGGTTTCACGGGCAAAATTTGTAATTTCTTGCGCCTTGCTGTTCTCGTAAATTTTGAAATTTTCTTTATTAAGGTTGGTTACCAGCTTACCTTTTTTGTCTCTGACCGAACAGGAGACGTTCACCAGTTCGACCTCAACCTTAAGTTTACGTTCGGTTCGATCCGATGTGGGCAGGGAGCTTGGCGTGAACTGAGAAAAGTCGGTCGTGGGCGCTAAAATGAATAGGGCCGGGAGGAACAAATGGGGGACTATTTTCTCTCTCAATTTCATTCCTAAGACATCTCTCCAAAAAAATCGATTTCGATGCAGCGAAAATTATAGAGCCACTAAGAATTCCCGTCAACTTTGAGAAGTGGGACAGGTAGAGTTGCAGAGTTATTTCAGCGCCCCTTAGATCATTAAGAAGTTGGCGGGCTGGACTGACCTATCTGTGACAGGAAAACTCTCAGCTCTTCTGGCAAGCCCGCTGAGAATCTCAAGCGGATTCGAGTACGAGGATGCCAGAATTCAAGCGAGGCAGCATGCAAGAAATTCCTATTCAGGGTTGGCAAACCGCTGCGATTTCGATCCAGGGTTATTCGAGCAGGTGCACCATAAAGGGTGTCGCCCACGACTGGATGTCCGATCGAGCTAAGATGTACCCGGATCTGATGGGTTCTGCCAGTTTTAATGCAAAGTTCAACCAGAGTGAATTTTGGAAACTTTTCTAACACTTGATAACGCGTGTGAGCTTCACGCGACCGTTCTCCTCGTGTTGTCATCTTAATTCTGTGGATGCGATCTCGGCCAATTGGTTTGTTGATTTCTCCCGAACCTCTTTCCAGGTTTCCATGGACTAGAGCAATGTATTTCTTGATGACCTCGCGGCTCTGAAATTGTTGAGAGAGTTTTTGATGGCAAAGGTGGTTTTTGGCCACGACGATTAACCCGGAAGTCTGTTTGTCCAAGCGATGCACAATGCCGGGCCGGTCGTTGCCTTTCCATTCAGAGAGTTCTTTGAAATGAAAGAGCAACGCATTCACGAGAGTTCCGGAGTGGACGCCGCTACCGTTGTGAACCACCATTCCCGCCGGTTTGCTAATGATCGCAAGGTCCTCGTCCTCATAGACAATTTCCAGTGGAATGGGTTCGGCTACGAGGGAAGTACCAGGTCGCTCGAACCGAGCCACCTGGATCCTTTCGCCAGCTCGGATCTTATAGCTGGTTTTTGCGGGCCGGCCCTCTACTAGAATGTTATGCTCCTCGATCATCTTCTGAATCTGCGTTCTGCTTTTGTCAGGCAGTTTTTCGCTCAGGAATCTATCCAGGCGTTTGTGGTCGTCACTTTGTTGCGGAAGGAAGGTGTTGATGGAACTTTGATTCATTTCGTTGCATGGGGAAGGAGACATAGGGGACTCATTTTGGCCTTTGGCTTATGCAGATTTCTCCTGCACGGCGGGTTTTAGGATCAAGAAGAGCATCCCAGCCACAACCAAAAGGGCAAGGCTAATAAATTGGGAGGTAGAAAGCAGACCGTTGAACAGGAATCCGCGGTCAGCGTCCCCGCGCAGGAACTCAATAAGGAAGCGAACAGGGGAGTAAAGAACCAAGTAAAAAATGAAAACTTGGCCGTCAAACTTCTTCGACTTCAAACTCAGCCAAAGGATCACAAAGATGATTGCGTTGCAGGCCGCTTCATATAGTTGGGTGGGGTGTAATGGAATCATCAGGGGGACACCCACAGTTTCGTGACTATAGGGATCTTGGAAAATAACACCGAGGGGAAGCTTGGTCGGTTTTCCATAACAGCAACCAGCCGCAAAGCAACCTAGCCTTCCGATAGATTGACCAAGAGCAATGCCTGGGGAAAATAGGTCGGCAACCTTCCAAACAGGTAAGCGTTGATTTCTAGTGAACGAGATTCCTACAATGACTTCCAGGATAAACCCACCGTAATAAACGCCGCCAGAACGGAGAGTTGCCAAAGCAAAAACCTCTCCTTGATTTTGAGAGTAATATTCAAAATCTGTAACGAAAAGCATGAGCTTGGCACCCAGTAACGAGCTAATGGCT
>Ga0066710_100005604_pt1 | contig 11495 bp, 11 predicted proteins | sample GraSoiAngelo_159_FD_79666 | JGI IMG/M metagenome (GOLD analysis project Ga0066710, IMG submission 79666) | Grasslands soil microbial communities from the Angelo Coastal Reserve, California, USA - 14_1009_16_40cm | ecosystem: Environmental > Terrestrial > Soil > Grasslands | place: USA... | reverse complement strand
TGCGTTCCAGCCGCTCATGACCAAGAGTTTCTCGAATGGAGTCTCATGGCCGTTCAGCTACGCACTTTCGTAGGCACTGGGCGACAATCAGAATGCCGCGCTCATCAGTGGCGCGACGTATGGCGCTACGACTCTTCGCGATCCCCGGAATGGGCGGCTCGATAAGGGACTGCTGAGCATTGACCGCACCCATGTCATCAAGGCAAATGGCGCCTTCGACCTGCCGTTTGGACCCAATCGCCTGTTCCTTTCCGGAGCGCCCTCCGTCGTGCAGCGTGTTGTAGAAGGCTGGCAACTTTCATCCGTCTTCTCCTGGGTCAGCGGCGCGCCGCTGACATTCGTTCCCGGCACGATCGCAACTCCGTTCATGCTCGGCACCATGGGTTTCCGTACCGCGAACACGGCAGATGTCGTCGGCAGCCTCCCCAAAGGCGCCGGCGGTGTCGAGAAAGGGAATGGATTCGTCCAGTACTTCAGCGACCTTTCCGTGAAACAGGCGCCTCTGCCTAATTTTGGTGGAGATCCAAATTTGCCTGGCCGTTTTACGAATCAGGTCGTGGTCGACAAGTCAGGCAACATTGTCTTGAAGAATCCCGAGCCGGGGACCACCGGCAACACGGCGATCGCTATGCCGGGCATTATCGGGCCGTCGTCTTTAGGATTGGATATGGCATTGAGCAAGAAGATCAGGATCGCGGAAAATAAGATGTTCACGATTCGCGCTGACGCAGTTAACTTCCTGAACAGGCCGATATGGGGAAATCCGAACACCAATATCAATTCGACGACGTTCGGCCGTATCACGACAGCCACAGGAAACCGGACAATCACGTTCAACGCTCGCATCGATTTCTGAAACACGAAGGCACAAAGACTCAACGGGGCGGCGCATTCCGGCCGCTCCTTTGTGGCTTTGTGGCGCTGTGGCTTTGTGGCCTGACAAGCTGTAATCGCTCACCAAGCTTCAGCCAGGACATCGCTCCGATCATCTTCAGGAATTGTTCCCCCTGCCATCGTCCCGGCGAGATCGGCCCCTTCCCGCTTCTGACTTACGAGGACGTTTCGAAGCGCGCGAAAAACATCGCCGCCGTCACACAAGCCCGATACATGCCGCCGTGGCCCGCGGATCCGTCTTACTCCCACTTCATTGGCGAACGCGTTCTCAACCCCAGCGACATTGAAACCATCCAGCGATGGGTAGCCGATGGCGCTCCTGCAGGCGATCCGGCAAAGCTGGCGCCGCAGCCGCAATTCACGCGGCCTTCTGCCGCCACTAAGCCCGACCTGGTCGTGAAACTGCTCGAACCGGTGAAAATACCCGGCGACAACCACGACCACTTCATGGTGGTGAAGATCCCGTATGAGATGCCCCAGGATCGTTTTGTGCGTGCCATAGAATTCGTGCCCGGCAACAGAAAACTGCTGCATCACATGAATGGGCACATCGTTCAGTATGAGGAGAAAAAGAAAAACCCATTTGAAGGACCTTACGTCGTCGATCGCGAATCCGTCAGAACTCTCGAAGACACGTACGACGCTATCCATCTTCTGAACGACGACGGCAGCTACCCGGAGTTGACTCCGTCGGTCGCGAATTATTTGCCCGGCGGCGTGTCGCCCGCGGGTTATCCGGAAGGAATCGGCGGCTGGAAGCTGAACAGGAAAGGCGCATTCCTTATGCGCGACATTCATTACGGCCCGTCTCCTGTCGAGACAGAGGATCAGTCCCATTTCAACGTATTCTTCACGGACAAGCCTCCCATTCGTCCGGCGAAAGAAATGCAACTTGGCACGCTCGGTATTTCGGAAATCATTCCCCCGCTGATCATTCCTCCGAATGTCGTGAAAACGTTCACGACGAAGACCGTCACCCAGGAAGACATTTCGCTGCTCACCCTAAACCCTCATATGCATCTGCTCGGGAAATCCTTCGAGGCATTCGCTGCCACGCCCGATGGAAAGACAATTCCGCTGGTCAAAATCCCGAAATGGGATTTTCGATGGCAGTACTTTTACACGTTCCCGAAGATGGTGAAGATTCCCAGGGGCTCGACGATTGCCGCCATCGCGGTGTATGACAACACGGCGCAGAACCCGAACAATCCGTTTTCTCCTCCCCGCGAAGTTATCGGGACGAACGGCAGCATGCACATGACCGACGAGATGTTTCAGTTAATAATGAAGTACCTGCCGTACCAGCCTGGCGATGAGAACATCGGGCTGACCAATCCTTTCGTTCAATAGACGGTTTCAGATTAGACGATTCTGCAGATATTGCAGATTTTACGATTTTTCTTGTGAAGCGGTAACCGGCGCGCTTAATTACTCGGCAAACAAAGCCCAACGTTCAATACAACTGAAGGGAGACACCATGCGGCTTTTCAAGCCGATCGTTTTGGTCATGGTGTCCGTCTGCACACGCTGTGGATAGGAAAAACAAGAGGCTCTTGCACGATTCGCGGCTCTTTCCGCGATATCCCAGTCGATGTTTTATGTAAACTTCGGTACGCAGACGAACAAGGACGGACTGGGCCTTCCCGTTCCACGACTCCCTTTCGGAAAAATTCGGCGAAACGCCGCTCCCCGGCCAGCGGAAGCCCAGGTTGACATAACGGGTCAGAATGTGTCGGCTGTTCCCCTGCCGGGAACTCTTATATTTCCTACAGTCACAGTCCGACTTGCAGTCGCTCAGGCTGGTGACCTGCCATCTCGGCACCGGTTGCTCTCTCACGGCGCCTTCGGAAGGTGTCGGTGGCGAATTGTCATGTTATCCGGCTCTATTTACCATGAGTGCTGGACGACTTTGATTGCGCCCAACCTCGCCGATGCGTGGATCGGTCATGAGCATGTCGCTTGCACAGAACGTCCGACCAGCATCTTCGCATCGTGGCAAAACGTCGAAATGGTAGGATTCTCGCCCCATTAGCAATTCGCCACGCACACGTTCAGGCGGTGCGGAGGCGGATTTCGACTTCCAAACCCGAAGGCTGGCGGTTATGGGCCCGGACAGAGCCTTTGCAAGCTTCGACGCAGGCTTTCACGATCGCGAGACCGAGGCCCGCGCCTCCGGTATCGCGGCCACGGGAAGGTTCGAGACGGAAGAACGGGGCAAACACTTCTTCCAGGGAATTCTCCGGCAGGCCGGGGCCGGAATCTGCAACGGTGATGACCGTTTCCTGGCCCTCGCTATGCGCCGAGACCGAGATAGGGCCTGCGCTCCCGGCGTATCGGATGGCATTCCGGACAAGATTCGAAATGGCTCGAAAGAGATAATCCGGGTTGGCCAGGACCGCGATGCCCTTCATCACCGAAGCTTGAATCTGGGCCCCCGGCGGGCTTTCGCGCTCGAGGACGCGTTGTACTATATCGGCAACCTCGACGCGGACGATGTCCGTTTCCGCGATCTGCATTCCCGCCTTCGAGAACGAAAGTAATTCGTCGATCAGTTCGGACATGTGCTGTACGTCATCTTTAACGTCGGCGACGTACTCGATGGATTTGTCGTCAGCCCGCTGCTCGAGAATGCCGAGCGCCATCTGCATGCGTGCGATCGGGGCGCAAAGCTCGTGGGCAATGTCGGCGAGGAATCGCTTCTGTCCTTTGACGAAGCCGGCGAGCGTTGTCGTCATCCGATTGATCGACGACGCGAGTTGACCGACTTCGTCTCCACGCCGGATTTCCAGCCGCGTGTCAAACTGACCTTCGGCAATTCGGCTCGTCGCGTGAGTCATTTCCGTGATCGCGCCTGTGAGACTGCGAATGAGGGGGAGCCACACGCCCACAAACACGATCGTCAATGCCAGCGTCAGCGCGAGCCACGGCTTGGGGTCAAAGAAAAATTGATTACCGATAAAGGAATCGGACATCACCACCAGGTATCCCGACGTGAGGCCGGAGGTATCCGCGGTGCGCCAGCGGATCGGCACGCTAACCCAGTACCGCGTCGGACTGCCGGTGGTGGCGCGGAATATCGCTCGCCGGGGAGCGGGCCGGGGACCGCCGTTTCTGAATCGTTGCCCGATCTCATCCACGATTTCTTTCGGCAGCGCGGCGGGCGTTCTCGTCAGGCTATTGCCATTCCCATCGACCAGGTAAAAATCGACGTCGTATTGTTTTGAAAGCTGTTCCAGCAGTTCTGCCCTGGATTCGACTGGTGTCTCTCCCAGATCCTGCGCTAACTCACCGGAAACCGACAGGACACGATTGAGCGTGGGCGCGACAATGAAATTTTCCGGGCTGATTCGGAACTGGACTCCGGCGAATATCAGGAGAACGACCGTGAGCATCACCAGCGTCAAGATCGCAAGCAGTGCAATCTTCCAGGTCAATGAAAGCCCCGCTCTCATCCCTCGATCTCCGTTCCCGGCTTGAGCAGCCGGTAGCCGACCGACCGGACCGTCTGGACCCATCGCGGCGACTTGGCGTCATCGCCGAGCTTGCGCCGGATCGAGGAGATATGCACGTCGATCGAGCGGTCGAATGCTTCAAAGTCGCGCTCGGCGACTTCAAGCAAGAGTTGCTCGCGCGATTTCACCCGTCCGGGCACCTGCGCGAGCGCGAGCAGCAGGTCGAACTCGACCGCCGTCAGTGAGACCGGCTTGTCGTTCAATGTGACGCGTCGCGTGTCCGGCTCGATGTGCAGGTCGCCGATCACGATCGGGACTTCATGCTTCTCGCCCGCCATTGACGCCGATGCCGCCGCAGTTCGTTCGGCCGTTACTCGCGACCGGCGAATGACGGCGCGAAGGCGCGCAAGCAATTCCCGGGTCGAGAATGTTTTCGGAAGATAATCGTCGGCCCCCATTTCGAGTCCGACAATGCGATCGGATTCCTCGCCGAGTCCGGTCAGCATCAGGACTGGAACCTGCGAGGCCGCGCGAATCTTGCGGAGGACTTCAAGGCCGTCCATCTCCGGCATCATGATGTCGAGGATGACGGCATCGAACGTTTCCGCAAGCGCTTTCTCCAGGCCTTGCCTCGCCGTATGCACGGTGACGACGTCGTATCCGAGCGGCTCGAGGTAGTCCTTGATCAGCCGGCACAGTTTCTTATCGTCATCGACGACGAGCAGCCGCGTTTTCACGGCGTCATATGATTCGGCGGGCATGAAGCGATCATAACGCCGGTTTGCAGGTCTTACATTCCCTTAACAATTCTTTTCACTTCTCTTACAACTGTAACCTTCCCGCTCATACCCCCTTAACGTTGCTGCCGCCTAATAAAGGGTGAGGCACACAAATATGACAGGGAAGAAACGTACATACATCGTTGGGTTCTCCGGCATCCTACTCATGATTGCGCTCAGCTTCTGGGCGTTCGGAAGAGACCGGATGGCGAAGAGCACATTCATAACCGCAAAAGTGCAGCGCGCTTCGATTTCCAACACGATTTCAGCGACCGGCACACTTGAAGCGCTTCGCACCGTCCAGATCGGCAGCCAGGTTTCCGGGCAGGTCTCCGCTCTTTATGCCGACTACAACGCGGTGGTCAAGAAAGGACAACTGCTGGCGGCGCTCGACGCGCGTCCGGCTGCGTCGCAGGTGACGACGGCGCAGGCGCATGTCGCGGCCTCGGACGCGCAGGTCCACTCGGCTGAAGCCGATCTGCTGAACCAGCAGGCCAGCGTCGCACAAGCCGAAGCCAATGTCCGTATCGCCGAAGTTGCCTTGCAAAACGCGAAATTGATGTTTGAGCGCGCGCAGGAGCTCGACAGTCACGGCCTGGTCTCGAAGAATGATTTCGACACGGCGAAGACGAACTTCGACTCCTCCGACGCAAAGCTGCAGCAGGCTCAGGCTGCGCTTCAACAGGCTCAGACCATGATCCGCTCGCGGCAGGCGTCGATCGATTCTGCCAAGGCGAACGTGGTGGCATCGAAGGCGGACTTCGAGCGCTCGCAAATCAGCATGGATATGACAAAGATCTACTCCCCGGTTGACGGCGTCGTGATTTCCCGCAATGTGGACGTGGGACAGACCGTCGCCGCCAGCCTGCAGGCGCCTGTCCTTTTTACGATCGCGAACGATCTCACGCAGATGCAGGTGAAGGCCAGTGTCGATGAAGCCGACATCGGCAAACTGAACGACAATGCCAACGTTCGATTCACGGTAGACGCCTATCCTAATGACGTATTCCGCGGCAAGATCGCGGAAATCCGTCTCGAGCCTCAGACGGTTCAGAACGTCGTTACCTACAGCGTCATCATTGGAGTCGCAAATCCCGAGATGAAACTGCGGCCCGGCATGACGGCGAACCTCACGATCACCGTCGATAGCAAAGACAATGTCCTGACCGTTCCGAATGCGGCGTTCCGCTTCACGCCGGACGGCGCAGCCGGACAAGCTGGACAGGCTGGACAGGCGCAAGGCCGGCACGGCAGCACGATTTGGATTCTCGACGAAAACGGACAGCCGCAGCCGAAGACCGTACGCACCGGCATCAGCGATGGATCGCGCACGGAAATCGTCGCGGACGACATCGCGGAAGGCGCGGACGTGGTCACCGGCGACCTGTCGAAGAAACCAGCCGCCGCCAATAGCAGCGCGGGGCAGCGGCAAGGTGGCGGTCTGTCGTTTGGCATGCCGGGCATCGGCGGCGCCGGCGGCATTGGCGGCGGCCCGCGAGGAGGTGGACGATGAGCCCAACCGTGATCCGGATTGAAGACGCCCACAAGGTCTATAACACCGGCGAAGTCGAAGTGCACGCGTTGCGCGGTGTGTCATTCGAGGTGAAGAAAGGCGAGTTCGTAGCCGTGATGGGGCCGTCAGGGTCGGGCAAGTCCACCATGATGAATATCATCGGCTGTCTCGACCGGGTTACGAACGGAAGTTATTTACTCGATGGCATCGATGTTGCGACGCTGTCGAAGGATCAACTCGCCGACATTCGAAATCAGAAAATCGGATTCGTGTTTCAGTCGTTCAACCTGATTTCACGTACCTCGGTTCTCGATAACGTCATGCTGCCCATGGTCTACGCCGGTCTGCCGGTTCCCGAACGCCAGCGGCGCGCCCGCCTCGCTCTGGCCAGCGTCGGACTGGCGGAGAAGGAGCGCAGCCTGCCCAACCAGCTCTCCGGCGGCCAGCAGCAGCGCGTGGCATTGGCCCGCGCGTTGGCGAACGAGCCGTCGCTGATTCTGGCCGATGAGCCGACCGGCGCGCTGGACACCAGGACTTCTGAAGAGGTGATGAACATTTTTCAGGGTCTCAATCGGGAAAACGGAATCACCATCGTGCTCATCACGCACGAACCGGACATTGCTGCTTATGCGGATCGCATCGTCCGTTTCCGCGACGGCCGGATTTGCGAAGAAGGCGGACGCGGGGAGGAGTTGGCATCATGAAGTTCCGCGACATTACTCAAATGGCGTTTCAGGCTCTCGGAAAAAACAAAATCCAAACCATGCTGACAACCTTGGGAATCGTGATCGGCGTCTCCGCGGTGATCGCGATGGTGTCCGTGGGTCAGGGTGCCTCGAAGCTGGTGCAGGACCAGATGTCCAGCATGGGTACGAACGTCCTGCAGGTCATGCCTGCAGCGCCTCGAGGTGCGAGCGGCGCGCGCGGAACGTCCGACCAAAGCGTCGCGCTTACCGAAGCCGACGTTGAAGCCATCCAGAACGAAGTACCGACGGTCAAAGTGGCCTCCCCCGTAGTGAATTCGTCGGCGCAGATCATCGCCGGCAATCAGAACTGGCAGACGCGTGTGGAAGGCGCCAACGAGCGGTATCTCGAGATTCGCGATTGGAAGATCGATCAGGGCAGCTTCTTCGCCGAAAGCGATGTGAAGTCCGCCGCGCGCGTCATCGTTCTGGGGAAAACCGTCGCCGTGAACTTGTTCGGCGACGCCGATCCCATCGGCCAGACCATTCGAGTGCGCAATTTGCCCTATCGAATCGTCGGGGTGCTGGCGGCGAAAGGACAGTCGGCGATGGGTACGGATCAGGACGACGTCGCCATGATGCCGTACACCACGGTTCAGAAGAAAATGCAGGGCCAGGCCATTCTGTCCATCAATCGCGCGAGTGTGTCGGCGATCGACGCCGACTCGACCAGTGTGGCGCAGGCCCAGATCGCGGATCTGCTCCGGCAACGGCACAAGATTCCACCGGGCGGAACCGACGACTTCCGCGTCAATAATCTCACGGAAATCGCCGATGCCGCGCAACAGACGACTCTGGTCATGACACTCCTGCTGGGCAGCATCGCCGCCGTGTCGCTGGTCGTGGGCGGCATCGGCATCATGAACATCATGCTCGTGTCCGTTACCGAACGGACACGTGAAATCGGCATACGCATGGCGATCGGTTCACGCGGCTCTTATATAAGGATGCAGTTCCTCGCCGAGTCCGTGATGCTGTGTATGTTCGGCGGGATCATCGGCGTCGTGTTTGGCGCGCTGCTCTCGCTCGCTGTGGCGCGGCTGCTCGGGTGGCCAACCCTCGTATCGGTTCAGGCAGCCGCGCTGGCCTTCAGTTTCGCGGCCGCGACGGGAATCTTCTTCGGCTATTATCCCGCGCGTAAAGCGGCGTCACTCGATCCGATCGAAGCCCTGCGGTACGAGTGAATCTGTCATGCTGTCTCTCCATGGTTTTTCAAACCGTAGCCCCGGCGGGCGATGATCGGGATCAGATTTCATGATATCGTCCTGCTGTGAGAATGCCGGAAATTGCTCCCTTGCGGACGCCTGGAGACGTGATATCCGAGGTTGTCGACGACGATGTCCGGCACAGTCTTCTGGTGCGGGTGACGCATTGGCTCAACAGCTTTGTCTTCCTGGCGCTGGTCGTAAGCGGCGCTGCGATTCTCCTCGCCCATCCCAGACTATATTGGGGAGAGACCGGAGCGTTTGGAAGTCCTGCCTGGATCGAACTCCCGCTTCCCTTGAACCTGTATCAAACCGGATGGGGCCGCAGTCTGCACTTTCTGGCCGCATGGATTAGCGTGCTGAACGGATCCATATATGTGCGTTCCGGGATCGCCTCTCGGCGTTTCTCAGACGACTCCAGGAAATACACCATGTCGCAGCGCTGGGCGTACCTCGCGGTTGTCTTTGTGCTTTTTCCGCTGATGATCGCGACGGGCCTCGCAATGTCCCCGGCGATAGCGGCACTACTACCGGGCCTGGTGTCATCACTTGGCGGACACCAATCTTCGAGGACCATTCACTTCCTGGTTACCGATGTTCTTCTTCTCTTCGTATTTGGCCACGTCGCAATGGTATATCTGTCCGGATTCCGAAGCCGGATACGGGGCATGATCCTGGGTCGGCCGGGCCGGATGGAAACAAAGGAGCGCTTATGAACAGGTCGATCCCTCGCCGAACATTTGTGCAGACTGTGCTGGGTGCCGCTGTAGCCGCGGGTTCGGGCGTTGCGGCTCTTCTGGCGGGCCGGTATGGCCTGGTTCCGCCCGATCACGGCGGCGTGTTGGGTATTGGCCACACATTGACATTCGGAGCGCAGCGTCTGTTGCTTCGCAAGCAGCCGCTCGCGCGCGAGTTTGATCGAGCCCAGATCTCGACGAATTTTCCAGCGCTCAACACGACCTTACCTGAAGACCCGGATTACCAGCGCGACATGAAGCAAGGGTTCCGCGACTGGAGGCTCATCGTGGACGGCCTCGTGGCGCGCCCGGTGGAACTCTCGCTCGCCGACATTCGAGGTTTTCCTTCACGCACGCAGATCACGCAACACGTATGCGAATATGGCTGGTCGGCAATTGCCGAGTGGACAGGCGTTCCGCTCTCGCTTGTTCTGAATGCCGCCGGAGTTCAGCCGCAGGCCCGGTATGTCTTCTTTAATTGCGTCGATGGATGGTGGGACAGCCTCGATATGGCCGATGCCTGGCATCCGCAAACTTTGCTGGCCTACAGCATGAACGGGCAGGACCTGCCCGTTGCGCACGGAGCGCCGGTCCGGCTGCGCGTCGAGCGGCAGCTCGGCTACAAGCATCTAAAATACATCACAGCAATTACGGTCACCGATACTGCCCGGGAGTGGGGCAAAGGACAGGGATCGGAGGGCGCGGAACACGGCTACTCCTGGTATGCCGGTATCTAAGCTCCGGATGAGTCACAAACGCCATATGCTGGCAGGCGCGGATGACTGTCACCTTGTCGATAATGCGAAACTGCGGAAGTTTGGCCAGGACTTCGTTTGTCAGACGGTTCAGCTCGATTTCTTTCAATGGGTAGTCGGCAGACACACACGTCCTTTCCTAATAAGAGACGTCATCCGACAGCGATACCGCCCACACCATGACCCTTTTTGTACGAGCGTACAAAAACTGGCTATCCTCGGACTAGGTAAGAGGCCCGGAGCAATCCGGGCCTCTTTCGTTAGCGCCACAACCGCGATACCGTCCGCCTGCTCATGCCGAGCTTGGCCGCAGTCTCAGCGCGGGATCCTCTGGACGCTCCACGGCGCACGCGGTGACCCTCGCCACAACCCGCGGCTGCCCGTGTGAGCGCCTTGCCGCGGGCGTATTCTCGCGTCGGACCCTCGCGCTTATGGGAACTGATACTGGCTGATGATGCAGAAGCAGAATTCATTGTAGCCGGACGACGGAAAACCTGCGAAGGGCGGACCAGCTTTCAGCTGATGCAGTCTATCCACCATGTGGTTATGACCACCTTTAAAACGCCTGTAAATCCCGGTTGCTTCCAGGATTGCCAGTTCAAAAGTTCCTTCGTCAAACTGCCCACCCCTCCCATCGGGTACTATCAGAGTGAAACCGGCACTGGTGTTGAGGAACTGCATCGCAATCGCACCACCAGGGAGGTCGTAGGCACACAAAAACGTTGCGAGTGACACGTAGAAAGTGCCGATAGCATCATCGTCGGAGTTCTCGCCGTTCGTACCCCCTGGCGCTTTGAAGACAGGGTAGATCTTTGTCTTAGAGTACGTGCCATCACTCAGGTTCACCGACGACAAGCCGAGATTGGGGCCGTGACCTGCGGGGACCGGCTGATAGATTCCTTTTAGCAGAACGATGAAAGGATTGCCGGTTTGTCCATCCTCTCCTTCGGCTATCGCTCGTCGAGGCGACGAAAGCAGAGCAAGCAGCCCTGCGCTAATCAAAGTCCTTCTTTGTATGGAAGTCGGGTCTTGTTTGTTCGCGGACTTGCCTTGGGTGATCAAGTCTTGTTTGCTGATCATAGAGTGTGTCCTTTCGGTTGGGTTTGAGGGTGCGTGGAGTTTTATAAACCCTACATAAAAGACCAGGCAATGAGTATTTTGCGAAAAGACTTGCCGACATGCGCACCGTCAACGTCCGAGACGTAGCCGCAGATCAGCGTTACTTCACCGCCTTCGGCATCCACGAAGCCTGATATCGCGCCTTTCGATTGTAGAGTTCGAATCGGTGCTTGTCATGAAAGGGCACAAATCAATGTCAAGGAGACACTTATCGTTGCCGAAACTGCGACGAAACTACTGGTGTGATCCGCTTCGATTTGATGTGCGCGGACACCATTGATCGTCCAATTTCCCGACG
>Ga0066710_100005603_pt1 | contig 11495 bp, 11 predicted proteins | sample GraSoiAngelo_159_FD_79666 | JGI IMG/M metagenome (GOLD analysis project Ga0066710, IMG submission 79666) | Grasslands soil microbial communities from the Angelo Coastal Reserve, California, USA - 14_1009_16_40cm | ecosystem: Environmental > Terrestrial > Soil > Grasslands | place: USA... | reverse complement strand
GACCGCTTCCACAAGAGCCGGCCAGCTGGACAAATGTTTCCCTCGGTCGGATCATCGTACAAAAGCAAGCTTAAGTTAGCCAGACGACACGGTACGTAATGGTGGGGCCTCTGTCAACAACTCGAGATTTCAACTGGATCACTAGACGCTATCCCGAACTCCAACGAAAGTACCCAAGCCAGTGAGTGGCCATCAAGAACCGCAGAGTAATAGCCCACGGGCACGACGCCGGAAAGGTCTACCTCAAAGCCAAGCGCGACGTAAAGAAGGACTTCGTAACCGCGTACATTCTCTCAGGCGAACCATTTGTCCTCAACGCTGTCCTACGAAATCTCTCCGAGTTTGAGAGAGAAGCAGTTGAGTCCATAAAGAAGACCTTCGGGCTCGAGCATGGGAGGACTTTAACGCACACCCTTAGACATAGTTAGCGGGATCTGCGGGAAGTTTCCCTGACTGGGATAGTTTCTCATCTCAATAGGCTCGTTCACATCCATTCCGTTAGCTTTGTTCTCAAAGTTGTAGAACACCACGAGGGAGCGTAGTGGAATTCCTTTAGCGGAAATCGCTGGAACCAGTGGAAGCGGGCATGATGAGCCTCTTGATACGCGAGCTTAACAACCTTCTATTGAGATAATCCGCAAAACCACACTAACCATGAACTCTGAACCAAAGATAGTGGACAGGCGACTATCAATAGACGAGAGATGCGATCCTCATCAGAAGAACTTGATTCTAACCAGAGAAATTCTCTGACACACTAGTCCGGTTGGTTAAGTGCCTAGATCGCTGTGTGTCTTGGAACATCTTTGCTTCAGTCAACAGTCGCAATGACAGAGGGGAGGCACAAGGTTAGTGGGATAGACCATTTTTGTGTCGCAAATATGTTGAAAACACAATGACCTTGAGTTGTTTGATCACGTTAGCCATATGTTTCTAGATTCTCTCAATCCATGTTGTTCGCAAACGAATTATATGGGAAACCAATTGAGCAGCAGCTTGGAAGAACCGTGAAAAGTGGTGTTTGTACAGAGCCCTTCTTCGAAGATGATGCCCGCTGAGGATTTCGTTTATTTCAATAGCGCGACCGAGAGACTCTCAGCACGTTCAAAGTCGCCTCGAAAGTGACGGTTCTAGGAACAGGAGCAAGGCAAAATGAGTGAGGCCGCTTGGTTGATTGGACTCTCACACACCCCATTTCGGTTTGACTCTTCAGTACAATCGGTGGAGACTCAACATGAGTTCTCTGCAGACTCTCAACTAAAATATCGAGGGATTGCGCTAGCTCGGAATTTCTCTATGCCGGTCACAAAACCCAATTATATGCAAGGACTTACCACTCACGCATTAAAGTCCCGCGGTGAATGTCCTTCATAAGCGGTCATGAGGCGTTGGAAAGCTCGAAGAAGCGGAGAGACACCTCGTCAACCGCAGGGCAAGAAATTCAAGGACGAGGTCCCCAGCCCTTACCCGCTGAATCAGAGAATCCTCAACACGAACCTACCACTGCACAACCCCATATAGTTCCAATAGAGTGTCACTTAGACGATCGTGGATTTCTTTGCCAAATCCTTGGAAACTACAACGAATTTTTTCCGAAAGTAGTTCGCGCGTACGCGGTTGGGAATTTTGCACAGGGCACGGTACGGGGACTTCACATGCACAAATTCGAAACCAAAGCTTACTTTGTCATCGTTGGAAGCGCCAAGTTCATTGTTGCAGATAGCGAAAAAGTTACGCAATCGTACGTACTGAGTCCGCGGAGCCCGGCAGTTCTTGTGGTCCCCCCGAACCACTATCATGGATGGGTCTCCCTTGAACCTAGTACGACTTTGATAGGGCTTTCGGACCGGACGCTCGAGCAAAGTTTGAACGACGACTATCGAACCGATCCCATGACTTTTGGCGCCGAAATATGGACAGTAATGCCAAGATGAAAGTCCTACTGACAGGAGGGGCCGGTTACATCGGTCGAGTAATGACTAGTCATCTCCTTCGTCGAGGTGAGGAGGTCTGCATTCTAGACAAAATGATCTACGGGAATCACGTCGACCCAGAAGGTCGCATCAGGGTGATCAATGCGGACATCAATGACACAGATGCAATCGAAGACGCGATGCAGGATGTGGATGCCGTCCTCCACTTGGCAGCGATCGTTGGCGACGAGGCTTGCAACTTGGATGCTGAAATGACACTAAGGACGAATTACTTAGCAACTTCGAACATTGCCCAGTGGTGCGGACACTTACGAAAACCGCTTGTATTCTTCTCCACATGTTCTGTGTACGGCGCAAATGCAAATACGGTACTTGATGAAGAGGGAATTGTGAACCCGCTTTCAACGTATGCTAAAACCAAGCTTGCAGCCGAGGCAAAAGTCAAAGATCTCGCTCGAGAGCACCTGATCTTCAGGTTGGGGACTGTCTTTGGGGTTTCGCCACGAATGCGGTTTGATCTTGTAGTAAATCGAATGATAGCACAGGCGGCACTCGATGGCAAAATCACGGTTTTTGGGGGCGAGCAGTTCAGACCCTTCATTCATATCGCAGATGTTGTGAGCAATACTTTGAAGGCAATATCTTCTGGAGCTAGGGGGCTATACAACTTGGGCGGCACGAACCATCAGATTCGCGAGATAGGAGCAATGGTGAGGGACGCAACCGGATGCAAAATGACTATCATTCCAGAGAAAAAGGACTCAAGGAACTATGCAGTAGATTCGAGTAAGGCTGAGGACGCGTGGGGGGCCACATTCCCGAAGAACGTTGAGTCTGCGGTTGAGGAAATAGAAAGCTTCGTGAAGCATAGTTCAATTCGATCATGGGATGAGCCTGTCTACAACAATGCGGAATGGCTAAGGAATCATCATCATTGAATATGCTGATCACAGGTTCAAGCGGGAAACTCGGAAGGCAGCTTAGGAAGGTGTTTGCTGGGGCAAGATGCCCTGAGCGAAAAAGCCTAGATATAAGGAATCAGGATGCTGTTAGACAATGGATTAGCAAGCTTGAACCTGAAGTCGTAATCCACGCCGCAGCTCTCACTGGAGTCAGGCAATGCGAGGAAGACCAAGCCCAAGCATGGGAGACCAACGTTAGTGGTACGGAATTCCTTCTCAGGGCCTGCAAAGAATTTTCACCAAGGACTTACTTCGTTTACATTTCTACTGCATGCGTGTTCTCTGGAGATCGCGGCAATTATGCCGAGTCGGACCTGCCCCACCCGAAAAACTACTACTCCCTAACCAAGCTCTTGGCTGAGACAGCGACAAGGAATTCTGGACTGAAACAATGGCTAATAATTAGGACCAACTTTGTTCCGCGAGAGAAGTGGCCATATCCAGCCGCCTTCACGGATCGGTTTGGAACCTATCTTTATGCGGATGAGCTTGCCCTCGCAATCAAGAGCGTCCTCGAACAGAAGCTTACCGGAATCCTTCATGTATGCGGAACCAAGAGAATGTCGATGTACGAGCTTGCACGTCTGACGACTCAAGGCGTAAAACCGATGACAATGAGTGGATATAGCGGACCACCGTTGACTGTAGACATGACTCTCATCTCTCAGAGGATCAATGCCTTCGAACTCTCAAGTCGCTCGGCAGAGTACATTGAAGCCGCTTGAGAAAAGACATGGTCATCGCAAAGGAATCCCCGGAACTATCGATCGTACTTCCAGTATCGAACGAGGAACTTGTGCTGGAGCGCAAGACGGCTGAACTGATCAAGTACCTCGAGAGAACTTCGATTCGCTTCGAAGTTCTCTTCGTAGAAAATGGAAGCTCGGACAATACTTCTCGAATCCTACAGTTGTTGTCAGAAAAGTACGTGCAGGTTAGGGTCGAGACAACATCGAAACGAGATTATTCCACAAGCCTCATTCATGGAATTATGTCTGCACGAGGAGATGAAATAATTACCATGGGAATAGACTTTGCAGACTTGACCGTGATAAATCGTTGTAGAGAAGCACTTGACTTTTCTGATATCGTTATCTGTTCCAAGAATATCGGCATGGATGGGCGACCGTTCATGAGACGAATAGCAAACCGATCATACAACGCCTTAGTTCGAGCAATCTTTGGAATCCGGTTCTCGGATATAGAGGGCTACCATGGCTTGCGGCGAAGGCGGGTCCAAGACGTAATTGGCCTAATCCACGCGCGGGCTCACTTTTTCAACCTCTTGCTACTATTGTATGCACGTCGAAACTCCTTGGCCATCAGTGAAGTCCCACTGTACGTTACAGAATTGAGACGGTCGAAGTTTTCACAGGGTCCTAAAATAGCCTATCTTGCCCTTCTAAGCATGATCGAGTTTGCCAAGTTAAAGGGACGAGGATTCTGAGCAGTACTCAACCTACACACGACTCTGAGTGAAGCCTGTCAAATTGAGAATCATTGTATTCTCTAGTCGCGACATTAGCCATCCTAAGTGGGCGGGCGGTGATCTCTACCTTAGTAGAGTGCTTGCGGAACTTTCGAATTTAGGACATCAAATCATAATCGTTTGTGAGAAATATCCGGGCGCGGAATCTCTTTCAATACTAGAAGGAGTCAGGATTCTTAGGCTTCGTAGGGGTTTGTTGCGTCCAATGAGAAATTTCCTAGTCTACAACAAGATGAAGACTTGGGCGGATGTAGTGATTGAAGAAATCGAAGGCCCAGCGGGGCCTTTTTTTTTGGCGCTCTATGTGAGAAGACCACTGGTTGGGCTTTGGCATCAACCCGTCAGAAAGATACTCTTGGGTCAGTACCCATCAGTGCTAGCCGGTCTTCTATCTTCGCTGGACACAATCTATGGCCGATTAATGAGAGATCATGTAGTAATTACGCCCTCAGTTGCAAGCGCGCGACGAATACAATCCTTAGGTGTCCCCGCAACTAAGACGTTTGTTGTTCCTGGAGCACCGGACCCAGGGCCTCAGGAGTCGAAGTTGGTCGACATCGAGACCCCCTTTTTTCTAACTCTCGGCAAGTATAGAAAATACAAATGCTTTGACCACCCAATATTGGCAATGAAGCGAATCGTAAATTCGCACCCAAATTGCCACCTGCTGTTGGGTGGAGGTCGAGCCGCGACTCGGCGCGAGGAGGAGGTTTTGCATCGAATTGCTAGGAAAGAGGGAGTTGAAGCTAACATTCGGCTCCAGCCCCTGTCTCAGTCTGAGAAAAACTGGGCACTCGCGAATTCTGTAGCCTTGATAGTTCCCTCTCCGATTGAAGGTTTCAGCCTCGTATCCGTTGAAGCAAACTCATTCGGAACACCAGTCATAGCTTCGAGCGGCGTCCCTGAAGACGTTATCGTGGATGGACTTAACGGACTAAGATACAAGTTCGGCGACATAAATCAGCTTTCTGAGAAAATGATGATGTTGTTAGATGGTTCAAGACGCGCTGAACTCTCGAGAGGATGCAAGGAATTCGCGGACAGACTCTCCTGGCCAGAGTCAGCGAATCTGTTTCTTAGAGCGATGCGGGCATCGATCCACCAATGAGATCCTTGAATTCGTTACCCGTAAGAAAGGCCCAATTGGTTACCACTCGCGATACATAAGATTACTATCGGCGTTCGGGTGACCGTCGTTAGAAACGGACGAAATTCAAATCCGCTCTGGGGGTTTCTCACCAATTACTGAACCAACGGTACCGAACCAGTCTGGGGCGGATTGGTGAAACTTCTTGATGAATCCAATAACTCGTCTTGGTACTTTCCAGTAGCCGTTCAGGGGCATTTTTGTCACCTTCCCCGACCAGAGGATTACTAGCCCCTCTTCTCTGAAAAGTCTAACAATCGATTCGATTGTGTAATACGTTCTCGTAGGCGTCCCCCTCGGCATTACTCCAAGATTTTGCAGCAAGAGGGCCATACGGCTTAGGACTTCGAAACTGACAACGAGCCTTCCTCCGGGAACGAGAATCCTGAGAGCCTCCCTTACGAATACTCTTGGTCTTGGAAGAAAATGGAATGAACGTACGGAAAGAACGTCATCGAAGCAAGAACGATCGAAGGGAAGAGACTCTCCGTCTCCTTGAATTACCTCGGCGACCACCTCTGAACCCTGGATGCCGAGTCGAACCTTGGCAAATCGGGCCATCTCTTGGGCAATTTCAATCCCGTAGTATTCGTATCCATTATGTGGAAGTAACTCAGTGAATCTCCCCGTTGCAGTCCCTATTTGCAAGACACGCCTTTTCTTGAGCCAATGAAGAACGTGACTCTTTTCCAATCTATCGAATAGCTCACCTCCTAAACCGCTGAACCGTCGCTTTTCGTAAGTGAGTACCTGCGAGTCATAAGCCCGTCGAACCTCTAGCTTCCGCGCGGAAGATTCGCTCAAGCCTTGATTCCAGGGCGGGAGTACAAATCACGAACAAGCACTACAAGCAGGAAGCTTAGAAGAATAGAATAAGCAAGTCCGACCGCGGCCCATATCTGATTCAAGGTTGTGGGGGCCATCAACGTGTATGAAGTGACCCCGGTGGCTCTCGCAATTGGATTGTCTACAAAGATCACGTACAGACCCCCCGCGAGAAACGAGAACGCGAGGGCCAAGACGCCGAAAACCTTTCGCCTCGAAATCGAGTGCAGAACAAAGAGAGGGGCGACCACCCACACTGCAAACTGGAGAAATATCGTTGGATAGGTTAGCTGGAACAGTACAATCATGGCAAGGAGGTAAGTAAGCGAACCTACGAACTCTTTCCCTGGGTCACTGGTCCTGCTCGTTTTGCGAAATTGGAGAAGGGTAAGCAATGCCCCGCCTACAACCGCGCCGATTGGATAAACAAGGGAACCAGCAGAGATGCCTATCAATTGCAATAAGAACCGGTATGTGAGACCATACCCTATCGAAGACCAATAGGTGATTCCCATCGCAGAGAATTGGAACGTTCCTTCAACCACGGATTCCCCAGGTATTGCGTGGAGAAGGCGCTCTGAGCTGGTCAGCACTACCGGAGACCTTGTGTCGAGTAAAACCGGCGTTAACCCCAAGGCCAGTATCACCGTCGCTGTCACCATAGCCCTTCCCAATGCCTGCCATTCTCGTCGCACGAATCTCGAGAAGGCAGTCGGAATCCAAGCTGCTAATCCTACCGGGAGTACTAGGGCGCTTGCACCGTGTAAGACTCCTCCTTTTATTGAATCTCTCTTTCTGACTCCATAAAACAACGCCAAAGTCGTTAGGAGGATGAAAATTCCGTCGAACTGGCCGTAAACACTCGACACATAGATGGTGAGGGGACTTAACAGGTAGAGACCTGAGATTATGGACCCCGATGCGGAGTAGGCTCTCTTGGCGACTTTGAATATGAAGTAACCCATTGCGATGTCAGCAAAGATTGCAGGGAGCTTGACGATTACGTTCTCGACCATGAAAATTGGGAGCGCCAGATATGAAACATCGGAGAATCCGAGTTGACGCATCAGACCGTAGGGGAAGTAGGTGATCATCTGAATGTAAACGAAACCAGGTAGACTTACCCATTCGCTCGCGATTGCGCCGGTGCTATAGTAGATAGATGCCACGGCGGCGAAATTCTCAGTATCGTTTGAGGCCGCAATAGGAGCAATAGCGAGTCGGATCAACAGACTGACAACACTGATGAGCACAAACACGCGATTCGAGTCTGGCAACATTTTCCTGTACGAGAGAAACAACAGAAATCCTGTGCCCACAGAGGGAAGTGCAACCGCCATTATGATCAAGATGAGGCCACTGTTGAAGGCGACTGAGGGTCCGACAACAGGGCGTGAGAAGAAAGAAGCGAAGTCAGCAAATGGCAATCTCGACCAAGAGCTTTGAAGGAACCCAATGTGTACTTCACTTACGGAGTAACCGGCGAGTGGCACGAACAGAAGGACAAAGTCACCGTCGACCAGAGTAGCATTTAGACTCCCCAGAGGTTCGACATTATCACCTGGAAACTTGGGGGAAACGAAATCTACGAAGGTTCCGACACTTGAAACAGTCGAGTGACTGAATACAAACGGTGTTCTTATTAGCGCGATGGTTCCCGCGTGTTTGAGGGCACCGAAAACCGCATACTCAGTCCCCAGCGTGGCACTTAAGGAGTATTGTACATATGTTCTAGTAGGGAACCATCCCTCTACCAACAGGTGACCCACCGAGTGCGTCACAAAAACGATCGAACCGTCCACGAGTGCTGACGCGTTGGCACCAGATGGGATGAGGTAGTATGCTGGGGATTTTTGGGCCTGAATGGAACTAATTCGAATTGTGGGATGGACGGGGCTAGACGCCAGAAGTACTTGTTTTAACTGAATCCCTCCCACTAAGGGGAGATTACCCATTCCGTACTTGGCTAGTTGGCCTAGTGCATCGATTTTGAGCCACTGCGGCCGTCCTGTGCAGTCAACAGAGTAATTCGGGTAATTGGCGTTGAACCAGATTAAGCCGAATTTTGTCTCAAGTCCAGCTGAAAGATATGGATAACGAGATAGATTATCGACTACCTGAGGGCCATAAGTGGTGTTCCACCCAGGCCAACCAATTGCCATAAGCCATTGAGATCCGAGGTTGCAGGTTACGTTTGCATAGACAAAAGGAGTCTGACTCGCGTTTACGTGAAGACCAGTTGTTTCAGCCACGACCACGGTTGGATATGTTGCAATGCCTGTACCTGCGGAAATTGATAGCGTTCGGTTCAAATTGGCCAGATCCGCGTTTCCCGTCGTTACGTTCCATTTAGAGCGGTCCAAGTCGACGCTCGACAAGGTTGGTTGCGGGGACAAGGATAGGGTTTCAAGAGTTGCTCCTTCAATTCGAATCATAGTGTCCGTTTGATTTACCAAGATTCCACGGGTCGCGAGCGTGACAAACAGCACGACGATTGCCACTATCAGCCACGTTCTTCGCTTTCGAATTTCCAAGAAAAGATCCATGTCTCTCCCTCGGAGAATCAATTGCTACCTGTTACATCGCACACTAAGATATTCCCGAAGACCGCGAGCTTTTGGATGGAGGCGTTACCCAAATGAAGCGGAGTGTAAATCGCATATACGGCTGTTTTAGGATGGACAAGTTGCAATGCCTCTTCCAACGAGAGAGATGGTGGAACCACATTTATTCGTAAATCTGATCGGGAGTCGGTAGCAGCAAATCCTTGGAAGTTCTCGGGCACCAATATGAGACTCCCCCAAGGCAAGTGCTGGTTGCTCCAGTAGAAGGCTTGTTGTATATAGGGAATATCAGCAAAGGGCACAGCAGATTCCACGAGACCCCCTGGCATGTAAGCGTAAGCGCTTGGATAGCCCAACCCGATTGCTGACGTCGAATACCCCATAGCAAGAAAAGATAGAAGGGCTATGAAGAGAACTCCAATTCTGAACCGATTTGTTTTCCTCAGAACTCCGAACTTCACAAGTCCTTTGCCCGCATAAACTGTTAGGGGAATTGGAAGCAACAACAACCACCACCAGAAGTAAGAAAGACCAAAGGACGGCACGGCTACTACGTCGTATGCTGCTATAGCAAGCCACAAGAGAACAGGAAAGAACAATTTCTCTCGAGAGAAGCCTTCCAAAGCGAGAGGCATGACTGGCACAATAGTATACAACGAGAGGCTAGCAACGGTCAGGATCAATAAGGAGTAGCCTCCTCCACCGAAAGGAAGACCACTGAGATAGTTTGTGAAGAAAGGCGAATTTGACGTCATTATGGGACTCAAGTGGGAGCTAAAACTTGGAAAGCGTACCAGCCTTGCGAATACTTGCAAAGCAAAGAGCAAGACTGCAGGAAGTAACGATGCGTAACTGGACAGTGTGCTATTTCTCGCCCTCAGAGCCGCGAAGATCTGCCAGAACGCAATGGCAAAAAGTAATACAGCCACAAGCTCTTGTGAGAGGACAACTAGGACCGACAAACCTGCGATAGCCCAAGGGGCCCGTCTTCCGCGTCTAAGAAGATCGCCACCTGTTACGGTCAGCAGAAGGAATAGAATGGACAGACCTAACTCGAGTCGAAACTGGTCCCAGCCAAGTCGAAGAATGGCAGGTTGCAATAGGAAGATCAGACCAGTCATCAAACTTATCCTTGGATTCCAACGGAGTCCACGGGCGAGCATCAAGTAAAACGAGGAAGCGAAGAAACCATACAGACCAGGGGCGAAGATTTTCATAAGAAGATATGAATTTCCGTCGCTGAAGACAGAAAAGGCTCGCAGAATGACTATGGCAAGTGGAGCCCACACCCATCCAAATAATGTGAGAACAGAAACATCTGGGAATTTTTCAACCGCGGGTATGTATCCCGCAAGAACATCATAACCTACAGGGTAGGGGCCGCTCAGGATTTCCGGTAGTCCTCTCAGAACGGCTGCCAGAAAAAAAACAAAGAGAGGAGACCTATTGGACCTCAATACCTCAAGTAATCGGCTCAACTCAAACCAGTCTCACCAAACATTTCAGGAACATCCCTTAAGAGATATGTTGGATTGTTTGACGTGCGGATGGGCGTTTTGTAGAAGGTCTGAAATTGATTCCAAATCAAATGCGAAACATGAATGCATGGGCAGACCATAGGGTGACCAATCTTTGTGTATTCCTAGCTTACAATCCGATGCTTGGCGGTCCGATTTCTCTTGGAGAGCATCGTAGAGGCCGTAAGCGGGAGCGCCACACCCACGGCGAAACTGATCATAAGTCCCAATGTTCTAAGGAGAGTTGTGTTTGGGCACATTTGACAAGGTCCAGTGGAGGTGGGATCTTTGTCGATGCGAATGACTTTGGAAGATGTGGATGTTTGTCCCAAAGCGTCCGCAATGGTGAGGTTCGCGGTATAATCACCAGCAACTGTGTAAACGTACCCAATCGTCTGCCCGAAGCCCCCAACACCGTCCCCAAAAGACCAAGTGTAATTGTAGGGTTTTGCGCCTCCCGTTGCCGAACCTGTGAAGTTGACCGAAGAGTTTGTGTCCGGATTGGTTGGCGAGAATGTGAAGTTTGCCTTGAGGGGTACCGGGCTAGAAGTGAAGAATTCCTTCATCGAACGTGATGTTGCGTCCTTTGCAGTGAGTGGCTGAAGTTCCCAAGCCGTTTCTATTGTAGTTAGGAGAGAATAGTGGGAGTATTGCGCCGAAGACAGATAGTATGTCCTGGCGGCGGGTTCTGCCCAGACGGTATAAACATAGTCTGCAGGGTAGTGCTCGTATCCTTCGTCGAATGTGATGAAGAGGACGGCTTTCTGTGTCTTGAAGATGTAACTGTTCAGAATCAAGGGGACGAGTTTGCTGAGGTAGTTGTCTCCGTTGGAGATCGAGCAGTTGTGCATGTTGTTGCAGAGGTTTGGTGTGAGCCACATGTAATTGGAGGCTGTGCTCGTGGAACCGAGGGCGTTGATGAGGTTGTCATCTGGTAGTCCTTTTCCTCCAGAGTTTGCGGGGACCACGTGGCTGGCGCATCTCGTCGAGTTGGTTCCGATACTCTGGTAGAAGATGAACGGGTTTGTCAAGAAGGTGTAGTTGCCGAATCCGCTCT
>Ga0066710_100005600_pt1 | contig 11496 bp, 9 predicted proteins | sample GraSoiAngelo_159_FD_79666 | JGI IMG/M metagenome (GOLD analysis project Ga0066710, IMG submission 79666) | Grasslands soil microbial communities from the Angelo Coastal Reserve, California, USA - 14_1009_16_40cm | ecosystem: Environmental > Terrestrial > Soil > Grasslands | place: USA... | reverse complement strand
GGCTCGGATCTCGAGGCGATCGACCAGGCGGAGGAACGCTCCCGCTTCGCGGCGCTGCTCGACCGCCTCGGCGTGCCGCAGCCCGAGGGCGGCATGGCCCGCTCGATCGAGGAGGCGCTGACGCTCGCGGAGCGCATCGGCTACCCGGTCATCGTGCGCCCGAGCTTCGTCATCGGCGGCCTCGCGATCGACTTCTGCTACTCGGCCGACGACCTCGTCCGCCAGCTCGCCGCTGCCACGGTCATCGACCCCGATCGGCCGGTCCGCATCGATCGCTACCTCGAGGGCACCGAGGTCGACGTCGACGCCGTGTCCGACGGCGAACGCGTGCTGATCCCGGGCCTAATCGAGCACGTGGAACGCGCCGGCGTCCACTCGGGCGACTCGGTCGGGTTGTTTCCCCCGCAGAACGTCAGCGAGGCGGACCAGGGCCTGATCGTCGCTGCGATGGACCGCGTGGTGCTCGCGCTCGGGGCGAAGGGGCTCGTGAACGCGCAGTTCATCGTGCGCGAGGACGGCGTCTACCTGATCGAGGTCAACCCGCGCGCCTCGAGGACGGTTCCCTTCCTGTCGAAGGTCTCCGGCGTGCCGATGGTCGAGCTGGCCGTGCGGATCGCGCTCGGCGCGACCCTCCCGCAGCTCGGCTGGTCAGGCGGCCTCCTGTCGCCACCTCCGTACGTCTCGGTCAAGGCGCCGGCGTTCTCGACGGGGAAGCTGCGAGGCGTCGACCCTTCCGTTGGTCCCTCCATGCAGTCGACCGGCGAGGTCATCGGGATCCACGCAGACCCGCGGGTCGCGCTCGCCAAGGCGCTTTGGGGAGCGGGCCTGGTGCCGAGCGTCATTCCGGCGTCGGGCGGACAGCGGCCGCTCGCGCTCCTCTCGATTGCCGACCGCGACAAGCCGTTGCTCGGCCGCCTGGCGACTGCCCTCGTCCGCGCTGGCTTCCGGCTTGCCGCGACCGAAGGCACGCGCACGGCACTGCGGGCCGAGGGCTTCGACGCGGAGCCAGTCGCGAAGCTCGCGACCGACGATGCCGAGGGCAGGACCGTCGACGGATCGATGCCGGACCTGCTCGGCGTCATTCGCTCCGGCGAGACCCGCCTCGTGGTCAACACCCCGACGCCCCGCTCCGGGCCGGTCCGGGACGCCGCCGAGATCCGACACGCGGCGATCGCCGAGGGGGTGCCGTGCCTCACCGCAATCGAAACCGCCATCGCCGCCGCTGAGGCGCTCGACCCCACGATCGCCGATCAGGTCGCGGAGGTGCGGTCCCTGAGCGACTGGCTCGCCCGCGAGGCCGACGCGAGGAACGAGGAGCTCGTCCCCGCGGGCTGAGGCGTGCTGTGGCTGCCTTCAGCATGAGCGGGACCTGTGGGCGCCGCTCAGCCCCAGGTGATCGTTCGGACGATCGGCTCGAGTGCTTGGACTGCCCGCTTGAGCTTCGCCTGATCCTCGAGGTCGATGAGACCGATCGTGACTACCACGTGTCGGCCTCCGACGACGAGGACGTAGAAGACACGATGCTGACGCGCGCCGAACCCGAAGCCGAACTCGGTCACGCCGGCGATTGGGCCAATCGTGACGTCCTTGCTTCCCGAAAGAAGCTCGAACCGGGTTGCGGCTTGGCCGCCGATCGTCGTCTGCTTCGGGCCCGCGACAACGGTCACGCCGGGCAGGCGCTCGATCCAGCTGGCCAGGTCGGGTGGAGGCGCGACGAGTGCGCCGCTCTTGGGATCCATGACCTGGTCGATTCGGTTGATCCCAATCTCGGCGGACCAGGTGCCACCTCCATGTGCCACCACCGCGTCGAACCCGAAGGCGATGTCGACCCACGCAGGGAGCGCGGCATCCACCTCGCCCCGGATGCGGTTCGTGATGCTGCACGCGGGATCCAGGGGCGTGAGATAGGTGCCATCGTCCATTCGGCCTGAGGGCGGCAGGGGACGGGGGGCAGGGTGGTACGTCTCCGCCGTGGCGCCGGATGACGCCGTGCCGAACCCACCGGCGACGAGGACGTCGCCGTCCCTCAGGAGGGTCGCGGTATGGCCGTCCCGCGCCGTCGTCATCGAGGCAGCGACGATCCACGATGGACCGGGGTACCTGCCCGAGTCGTAGAGCTCGGCGGAGTCCAGCGATGACTCCCCGGGGCCGCGCTGGCCGCCGGCGACCAGGACGAGCCCGTTCGGGAGGAGCGTCGCCGTGTGGCCGAGCCGCGCATCGTGCATGGGATCCAGTCGGACCCACGATCCATCTGCGGGATCAGACAGCTCTGCGGAATCGAGCGTTCCCACGGCCGGATCGAAGCCGCCCGTAATCAACACCTTCGCGTCCAGCATCAGCGTCGCGGCGTGGTACACGCGCTTGGCATGGAGGTCGTGGCCCTCGCTCCATGCGCCGGACCGAGTGTTGTAGATCTCCGTAGCCGAGAGGAGACCATCTGGCTCGTAGCCCATGCCACCCGTCAGCTCGACGTTGCCATCTGCCAGCAGCGTCGCCGTTGCGGTGTCGAGGATCCGCGGCAAGCTGCCCGAGAGCGACCACGTGCCGGTCTTCGGGTCGTAGAGCTCGGCGGGCCCAAGGCTGCCGCCGGCAACCAGGACCTTGCCGGTTCGGAGCAGGGTCGAGGTGTGCGCGGCGCGAGCGGATGCCATGTTCGGAACGGACTCCCACGTGGCGTCCGCCGCGTGGAAGATCTCAGCAGAGGCGAGCGGCTGATCTGCGGCATCCAGGCCGCCGGTAACGAGGACGTCACCGTTCGGGAGCGGCGTCGCCGCCTGCGCCCACCGAACTGTCGACATCGCACCGGCCGAGGTCCATGTTCGGCCAGCCGGGTCGTAAAGCTCGGCGGACGCGAGGCCCGGACCATGCCGGAATGTCTGCCCGCCGACGACGAGGACCCTGCCGTCCTTGAGTAGCGTCGCGGTGTGATTGCCGCGTGACTCGTGCATCTGCCCGGTGGTCGTCCATGCGCCGGAGCCCGCGATGGGACTCGGGCTCGGAGGTGGCGTAACGGCGATCGATGGGGCTGCGCTCGCGGTCGGGGCTGGCCCATTCGTCGGGAAGGGCGACGCCGACGGGGTCGGCGAGCACGCCGCGATCAAGACGCCCGAGACGAGCAGCGCTGCGGCCGGGTGTCGCCGCGTCGTCACGACCCGGGCTCGTCTGGGCGTCAAGGCGTGTAGATCTCGGCAGATGTAGATACCGCGTCCGCGCGGGGAACCACCTTGTCTGCCGCGATCGCGGAGCCACCGGTGACAAGGACCCGGCCGTCCTCAAGCAGCGTCGCCCCGAAGTCGAAGCGCGCCGCGCCCATGGCGCCCGCGCCGAGCCACGCTCCCGCTGATGGGTCGTACAGCTCGGCCGACGACAGCAGCTTGCCGGTTCCCGGCACGTCGAACCCGCCGACGGCCAGCGCCCTGCCATCCGATAGCAGTGCAGAGGCGAACTCCGCACGCGTGGTGCTCATTGCGCCGGTGGCCCGGGACCCCGTCGCCGGGTCATACAGTTCCGCGGAAGCCAGCATGTGGTCGCCGCCCCCGTCGCCACCGGCGATGAGGACACTGCCAGTCCGGAGCAGCAGTGCCGTCCCGCCCTGGGCGCGCCCGACGAGGAGCATTGGTCCGGCCCGCCAGGAGCCGGTCTCCGGACTGTACAGCTCGACCGAATTCAGAAGCCGGTCAGGCGCCAGCGAGATGGGTCCAAAGCCGCCGGCCACGAGGGCACCGCCGTCCGGAAGGCCAACGGCGAATTGCTGCCAACGCCCCGTGAGCAAGTCGCGCGTGGCCGTCCAGCGGCCGGTGGCCGGATCGTAGAGCTCGGTCGAAGCGACGATCGCGTCGGGCGCGAGCTCCGCGCCGGCGACAAGCACTCTCCCATCGGCGAGCAGGGTGGCCGTGTGCTCGAACCGCGGCGAGGTCATGCTGCCTGTCGCTGTCCAGGTGCCCGTCTTCGGGTCGTAGAGCTCGGCGTCGGGCATCGCGCCGCTCGGGTCCTCAACGGCGGGGCACCCCTTCTCGTACAGGCCCGGACACTGGCCCCCGGCTACGAGCACCAGCCCGTTCGGCAAGAGGGTGGCGGTGTGCCAGGCACGCGGATGGAGCATGCTGCCGGTGGCGCTCCACGTGCCCGTCCGCGGATCGTACAGCTCCGCTGATGCCAATGCCTTCGCCGACGCGTCGTCATCCGAGTCCACGCCGCCAGCGACAAGGACCTGCCCATTCGGGAGCAGCGTCGCCGTGTGCAGCTTGCGGGCGACGCTCATGCTGCCGGTCGATCGCCACGTCCCGACAGGCGGCTCCGGCGAGGCGGTCGGTGCTGGTGTGACGACGATCGTTGATGCTGGCGGTGTGGCGCTGGGCGAGGCCGATCCTTCGCCCGAGGTCGACGGGACCGGAGCGTTGGTGCCGCACGCCGCGACGAGGATCACGACCACCGCGAATGTGCCGAGACGGCCAGCCATGGGAAGGGCCTCCTAATTCCAGACGATGGAGTCGACGATCGGCTGGACCCCGCGGACCGCGTCATCGAAGTGGTGGTCCATGTTGTCGGGACCCAGCTCCCTGCCGACTGGCCTCACGACCCGATCCTGGTCCACGTGGCGCCGCCATCCGAGGTGACCAGAAGCACGATGTCATGCGGGCGATCGCCGCAGCTGCGCCCTGAGCCGGGGCTTCCGTCGGCGGAGAGGAGCGTCCACCGGCATTCCTCGACGCCCCAACCCGTTTCGAGGCTGCCCCAACTGGCTGGGCCCTCGCCCGCCTGGACGCCGTAGAGGGAGATGGACGGCACGACAGTCCGCCAGTGCGCGCCGGCATCGATCGTCGAGAGGATCTCCCCCGGCGCACCGGCCGTGAACACCCAGGACGTCGGGGACAGGAACTGGAAGGGCTGTGCGATGCCAGTAGGAACCTCGTCGACCTGCGACCACGTCGACGGATAGCCGCCATTTCGGTAGACGACCTCCGGACTCCCATCAACGCCGAGGGCAATCAGCAGGTGACCGTCGAGTCCCCGCACGATTGCTACGACCTCCTTCATCGCCTTCTTGGGGGCAAGCGGCCCGACCGGGAAGTCGTACCTCGTGTAGGTCGCGCCCCCGTCCTCCGAGAGGTCGAAGAAGTTCTCGAAGGCGTACTGATCGGAGAGGCCGGCGCTGTTGATCAGGAACGCGCCCTTTGCTCCATAGAGCTTGTTGCTACTCGCTTTGAGGTGAGGCTGGAGGCCACGTGATGGGCCCGTCCAGGTTCGGCCGCCGTCGGTCGTTCCGAAAACGAAGAGCCCCGTGCCATCCCGTTTGTCGTAGTGGCTCGGGTCGACGAAGGTGACGTACCCGGTGGACGCCGAGGCGAAGGCAAACACCGGTGAGCCTGCGCCGCCCGCATCAAGCACCGATGTCGACCATGACGCGCCACCGTCGTGCGTCACTGCGATCTCCGAGCCCGTGCCGATCGGCACGTACGCCGTGTCGGCATCGAGGAACGCCTCGTCGTTCGGCAGCGCCCAGCCATCCGGCTGGACCGCTCGCCACGTCTTCCCGGTGTCATCGGTCCGGTAGATCGCCGTCTTGGTCGATACCCAGGCAACCTGGTCGCCGGCCGCGAAGACGTCGCGGATGGTCGCGAACATGCCGGCCTCTGCGGGCACGCCCGGCGGCCTAGTCTCGATTGGTGCCTGTGTCTCCGGCGAGGGGGTCGAGTAGACCGCCAGCGCGGGCGGCGTCTGCTCGGGGATGACGGACTGGTACCGGCGGACGATCTGGCTCCCCACCACGAGGAGGGCTACCGCCACGAGGGCGACGAGCACCAACAGGGCCCACGCGGGGAGGAGCGGGTGCCCAAACGTCGCATCACCACGCAGGGCGACCGATGGGAACCGCCACGTGCGGCGCTGGCCCGTGGAGTCGACGCGGGCGAGGCTCCGAGCCAACAGGTCCGGAGGCGGAACCGCCACCGATCGGTCCTCGAACAGGTCGACGAGGCGACGATCGAGATCGCGATCGATGGTCATTGGACGGACTCCATGGCGAGGCCTTCGCCGCCCCGGGCATCGGCCTCGAGCGCGGACCGCAGGGCGGACGTCGCGCGGTTCAGACGCGACTTGATCGTTCCGGGCGGCACTGCCAGCGCGATCGCCGCCTCGTCGTCGCTGAACCCGAGGTAGTGATGGAGGACGAGGACCGCGCGGTGCTCCGGTCGAAGCCGGCGGAACCCTCGGTCGATCGCATCGCGATCGGCAACGTTGGCCGACGCGTCCGAATCGATGCCGGCGGGTGCCAGCTGGACCGTGGAGGCCGAGCGCCGGCGTTCTCGGTCCGCCTCGCGGTAGACGCAGCGGACGAGGACGCGATGCAGCCAGGCATCGAAGCCGTCAGGATCGCGGAGGCTTCGGAGGTCACGCCAAGCCTGGACGAGCGTCTCCTGGACCGCATCGTCGGCGAGGTCGCGGTCGCGGAGCATCAGCTGGGCGATGTTGAAGAGCCGGCCGATCGACTGCGCGGCGAGCTCAGCGAACGCCGCTCGATCGCCTCCCCGCGCCCTCTCGACCAGGTCTCGCCGCACCGGCCTCGCTCCCCTCGTTTTCGGCGGCAGTCTGCGCCGTGTCGCACTAGAGGGAGGCGCCACCTCCGGTCCGTTCCATCTTCGTGACTACATGCTCGCGATTAGTCGTAGCTCCGGATGGGTGCCGACGATCGGGAGGGGCGTCAGCCATCGCTGGCCTGTCCCGTCGGCGTCGATCAGTGCCAGGTGCCGGACGCCGAACGGATCGCTCGCGACCCGTGTCACGAGCGTGAAGACGATTCCCACACCGTCCTCGGTCCAGCGCGGCTGAGTGGCTCGCGTGTCGTTCCTGCCGAACGATGTGATCGGCCGAAGATCACTTCCGTCGACGCCCATCGTGTAGAGGTTCGCGGCCTCGATCGTAGTCGCCTCGGCCCGCAGATCGTGGCTGTTGAAGACGATCCGGTTGGTCATCGACCAATCGGGATAGGCCGGATGGAGGTCCCAGTCCGTGACGCGGCGTTCCTCGCCGTCGTGGAGGTCGGCGACGTAGACCGCTCCGACACCTTCAGGACCCGTGAGGCGGTAGCGCACGAAGACTACGTTGGTGCCGTCCGGCGACAACCGAATCCACTCTGCCGTCATCTTGTCGCTGCGCGTGAGCACGGGTTCCGCCTTGCCCGTTGCCAGCACGTACCTCCACAGCGCGAACGTCAGTGGCGGACCTCCGTCCGCCGGAGCGTCCGCATCGAGGTTGAAATAGACCGCGCTCCCGTCCGGCGCCCATTGGGGCTGCCCGATCGTGTTGCACGGCCGCTCGCAGGCGAAGAGCCGCTCGGCATTCGTACCGTCCGCGTCAATCGTCCAGAGCTCCCCGCCCTCGATCGGGAGATGGCCGCGAATGAAGGCGATGCGCTGTCCGTCCTTCGACCATGACGGGCGGATCTCGGAACCAACGAAGTCGCTCGGCGGCAGTCGGTGCAGGCCTGTTCCGTCGGTCCGAACGAGGAAGATGGTGTCGTCGTGGTCGATCCCGTCACGGTCGGCTCTTCGATCGAACTCGTCGGCGAGTGACTGGAAGGCAACCCATTCCTCACCCGCACCGACCACGATCGATTCCGACGGCGCCGGCGCCGTGGGACGTTCGGTGATCGCGGCGCTGGTGGCCCCAGCCGTCGGAGTCGACTCGGCCGCCGACTGACTCGATCGCTCGCCCGAGCACGCCGAAGCGAGGAGTGTGAAAACGACGATCGTGAACGCTGCCTCGAACCCAATCAGCTTCGACTGCGAATGCTTCACGGCTACCACGCCTCCGAGGTACTTTCGGGATGTCCGATTTCTCAGTGGTGGAACTGGAAGGAATCGACGACCGGCATTGCCTCGGGCAGCAGCGCGTCCCACGCGGCCTTGTCCGCCGCTTCGATGTCGATCAGCAGGGCTCGGTCGGGCCCGAGCGGAAGGATGACAAGCCGCATCCGGCCGTCACCGAGGAGGCCCCAGTCGAGCCCCTCATCAGCCGTGCTCTGGGCGTTGAGGAACATGGGCACCGCCGGTTTGCCCTCCGACCATGGGCAGGTGTCCTTCCACGTCGGGTCGATCGAGACGTCGAGCGAGTACCCGGTCAGTCCGCCCAAGCGAGCGCCCTCGACGATGGCAGTTACCCGGAGGCCGGGCACGAAGCGGAGCCACCTGTAGATCGCCTTTGCCGACGATCCGACCCCGGTTTCCGGCTTTATTGCGCAAGCGGTGCCTTGCGCGTGTGCCAGCACGTCCGAGAAGACCCAGATTCCCGCGCCATCGGGGCCGTTCCGGCGCTTGAGGACGTAACCGTCAGCCGCGTCTTCTGGATTGGTCCAGCCCTCGGGCACCGTGTACCCGAACTTGCCGTAGTCGAAGTGCCAGTTGGGAGCTCGCACGAACGGCGTGTAGTTGATCGACACGTGTGGGCCCGGGTCCAGATCGCCGAGGCACCACTGCGGCGCGTTCGGGCAGGCGGCGCGGATCCAGTCGCCGGCGATGGCAGCGATGCGCGTGGCGCACGCGTCGGTGCCGTTTCCAACCATCAGCCTCAGCCCGCTCGCAGTCAGTCCGAACGTGTACGTGCCGGCATCGCCCTTGTGGCAGCCGTTCCCGTCCGTCTTGAGATCCGCCTGGACCAGGCCACTCGGGTCGACGCCCAGCGTCGAAGCCAGCACGGGTCGGAGCGGAGCGTCGGGTGGGACGCTGGCGTAGAACTTGAGACTGCTCGCCGTCAGCTCGAGCGCGTTCGCGATTGGCGGTTCGGTCAGCCCCGCGATCTCGTGCGGCGTGCGAACCCACAGGTGGCGCATCGCTGGCGCGAGTGCCTCTGGCCGTGCCGAGGCGATCGGCGATGGAGGTGCGGGGCTCACTGAGGCGCTCGGCGCTGTGGCCCCGGGGCCGGCCGTGGTGCATGCAGCAAGCAGCAGGGTCACGATCACGCCAGGGGCGAGGCGATTGGCTCGGCGGTTCGTGGTCACGTCGTGGACTCCTCGCGCAGGTCTGGATGCGGCCGTGTCGAGGAGAAGACAATCGAGCGGGCGAAAACCTTCACGCCGATCTGTGATCGCGAGGATCACTAGCTCAGAAGCCGAGCGGTGTCCACGTTGCGCCGCCATCCTTCGTCACGAACAGGATCTGTGAGCGCGGAGCGGAACCGCAGTCGATCAGATGCGCCCGCTGACAGTCCTCGGTTGCCCAGCCCGTCTGCTCGGTCGCGAAGTGCACGTGGGCAGGTGGCTGCTGGACGCTGTAGAGAGAGATCGACGGGATCACGGTGCGCCAGTGCGCACCCGCATCGGTCGTCCATAGGATCTCCGACGGCGAGCCGGAGGCCAACACCCAGGTCGTCGCGGAGAGGAACTGCACCTGGGCGTCGCCCGAGCCGGGCAGCTCCTCGACGAGCTGCCACGACGCCGGGTCCTCGCCGTTCCTCCAGAGGGACTGCGGAATGATCTTCCGGCCGCCGTCGACGCTGATGGCGATCAGGAGGTGCCCATCATCGCCCCGGATGATCGCGTCGACGGTCTTCATCGGGTTCTTCGGCGCAAGGGTCCCCGTCGGGAACTCGTACCTGGTGTAGGTCACGCCCCCGTCCTCGGAGGCAGCGAACCAGTTCTCGAACGGTTTGGTATCGAACTTGCCGGCGGTCTCCACGAGGAATGAGCCGTTCGCGGGTAAGAGCTTCCCATCACTGGCGTCCATGTGAGGCTGGACGCCCCGACTGGGCCCCGCCCAAGTGATCCCGCCGTCGTTCGTCGAGAAGACCACCAGGCCGGTGCCCTTCGGCGCCTGGTAGCGCGCGGGATCGACGTAGCTCGCGGCCACGTCCTGGCTCGATCGGATGGTGAAGATCGGCTGGCCCATACCCTGGGCGCCGTCAAGCACATGCGCGGTCCAGGTGGTGCCCCCGTCGTGGGTCACGCTGATCGTGGACCCGTCACCCGTCGGTACATAGGCCGTGTCGGCATCCGCGAAGCCCTCGGACGGCCAACCCATCTCCCAGTTCTCGGGCTGGACGGCGCGCCATGTCGCGCCCGCGTCGTCCGTTCGCAGGATGGCCGTTCCCGCGACGACCCATGTCACCGTGTCGGACATCGGATAGACCCCGCTCAGCGGCGCGAACATGCCAGCGTTAGCCGGCAGGCCTCGCGGCCGCAGGTCCGGGGTCTCGAGGGCGCTCGCTGCCGGCGATTGCTCCGAAGAGGCCTCCGGAGAGGCAGGCGGGACGATGTTCGTGATGTAGTTCGAGCCAACCAGGAGCAGCCCGCCGAGGATCACCAGCAGCACGGCGGCGGCGGCGAGCAGTCCCAGCCGCCGCCGCGACCTGACGAGGGCAAGCGGCCGACCGACGCGGCCGGGGATCGCGGAGATGCTTTCCCGAAGCGCAGGCGGCGCAATCTCCGTTGCCGGGATCTCCACGCGATACCAGGCGCGCAGCTGGAGCTCAAGCTCTCGATCAGTCATCGGGCGGTCCCTCCCGCATCGGCGGCATCGATCGCCGCGTGGAGGCGCTGGAGCGCGTAGTGGAGACGGGACTGCACGGTCCCGGCCGGGATGTCGAGGCGGCTCGCGATCTCGTCGATCGCGAGGTCGCGGTAGAAGCGGAGGGCGACCACGATCCGGTGCTCCGCCGAGAGTGTCAGCAGCGCCGGACCCAGGACGTCCCGGTCGTGTGCCTGCCCGAACGGGTCGCCGGACGCGACCGCGATCTCCTCGGAGATGTCCTTCGCCTGCCAGCGCGACGAGCGCTGGAGCCGGTTACGGCAGATGTTGACCAGGATTCGGTCGAACCAGGCCTCGAAGCGAGATTCGTCGCGGAGCGTGGACCACTTGCGCCAGGCTTGGACGTACGCGTCGTGGGTGGCGTCCTGTGCCTCGGCGGGGTCGCGGAGGATTGCGCGAGCGAGCCGGTACGACGCGTCGAGGTGGCCCTCGGCAAGGCGCGTAAAGGCCGCCCCCCGATCATCGGCTTGCGCACCTGCAACGGGCCGGCGGTCTGCCACGGTCACCTCGAGCGATTCACGCACGATGACATGACAAACGGGCCCCGTGAAACCTTCATCAGCTGCGCCACCCGGAGCCGATCACCCGAGTGGTACCAACCGTCGGAATCCGACATTTCTGCAGGATGCGCAGACGATCTCGCCGTTGGCGTCCCGGGTCTTGCCAGTTCGGCGAGATCCGCAGATCTGACCCAACCCGGCGGGCTCGATCGCGAATCGTCTGCGAGATACGCAGATCTGACGAAACTGGTCGCTCAGGCGGCGAACCGACGGGCTGCGCTAGCATCCTCGGGTGCCCGTCCCCAAGGTCCAGTTCACCCAATCGCGCCTGCCCAACGGCCTGCGGCTGATCGTCTCCGAGGACCACCTGGCGCCCGTCGCCGCGGTGAACGTCTGGTACAACGTCGGCTCGAAGCACGAGGTCCCCGGCAAGACCGGCTTCGCCCACCTGTTCGAGCACGTGATGTTCCAGGGCT
>Ga0066710_100005596_pt1 | contig 11499 bp, 11 predicted proteins | sample GraSoiAngelo_159_FD_79666 | JGI IMG/M metagenome (GOLD analysis project Ga0066710, IMG submission 79666) | Grasslands soil microbial communities from the Angelo Coastal Reserve, California, USA - 14_1009_16_40cm | ecosystem: Environmental > Terrestrial > Soil > Grasslands | place: USA... | reverse complement strand
AGGCGGCGCGGAGCTCACCGTCCGCCTCGACGGCAGCGGGGCGAGGCTCGCGAGCGTGGGTGTCTGAGGTGTCCGAGCGGCGGTACTACATGGCCTGCATCGATCTGACCGACCGGCAGGTGCTGGTCGTCGGCGGCGGGCGCGTCGCGCTCGAGAAGGTCGAAGGCCTCCTGGACTGCGACGCCCGTGTCACGGTCGTGGCGCCGCAGATCATGCCCGAGCTGGAGCGGCTTCCGGTCGAGCTGATCCGCCGTGGTTACCGCACGGGCGACCTGGTCGGCCGCTTCCTCGTCGTGGCGGCGACGTCGACCACGTCGGTCAACCGGCGGGTCTACCAGGACGCCGAGGCACGATCGCTCCTCTGCAACGTCGTCGACGTCCCGGAGCTCTGCAGCTTCATCCTTCCGGCCGTCCATCGCGAAGATCCGATCGCCGTCGCGATCTCCACCGGCGGCGCCTCGCCCGCCCTGGCGCAGCGCCTTCGCGACGAGATCGCGGCCGTGGTCCGGCCGGAGCATGCCGATCTGGCGCGACACCTGCGAGAGCTGCGCCCGTGGGCGAAGTCGCACCTGCCCACGTACGAGGCACGACGCGACTACTTCGCCGCCCTCGTGGAGGATGCGCTCGGATGAGCGTCTTCCTCGTGGGTGCGGGACCCGGCGATCCGGGATTGATCACGGTGCGCGGCCTCGAGCTCGTCCGCTCCTGCGACGCTCTCGTCCACGACGCGCTCGTGTCGCCCGACCTTGTGGCCGAGGCGCCCGCGGACGCGCTCGTCATCGCACGCGAGGGAATCGGCCAGGAGCGCGTCAACGAGATCCTCGTCGAGCTCGGTCGGGCCGGACTCGAGGTCGTCCGGCTGAAGGGCGGCGATCCCTTCGTCTTCGGCCGAGGCGGCGAGGAGGCTCTCGCGCTCGCGGAGGCCGGGATCTCGTTCGAGGTCGTGCCGGGCGTCAGCTCGGTCGCTGCGGTACCTGCGGCCGCGCTCGTGCCCGTGACGCATCGGGGCGTCGCCGACACGGTGACGCTGGGATCGGGGCATGCCGCGGACGGCAGCGAGCCCGACTACGAGGGACTGGCGGCAGCCGGGGGAACGATCGTTCTCTTCATGGCGCTCGCGCGGCTGGGTCGTGTCGCCGACGGCTTGACCCGCGTCGGCGTCGACCCGGGGACGCCTGCAGCCGTGATCTCGCGCGGCACGCTCCCCGACCAGCAGTCCGTGACGGCACCCTTGGCGGAGATCGCAACCGCCGCCGAGGGGCTCCCCTCGCCGGCGCTCCTGGTCGTCGGCGAGGTGGTCTCGGTCGGCGAGACGCTGCGTTCGGCGCGCCCGCTCGCCGACGCAGCGGCGTAGGGAGGGCCTTCACAGCCGTCGCGGCGCGTGCAACGCTCACGCGGCCCGTGCTGGAGTTGATCCGAGAGCTTGTCGAGATCGAGTCGCCGACGTATTCGCCGGGCGTCGCGGCCGTCGCGGCGAGAATGGCCTCGGAGCTCGAGGCGCTCGGCGCAGACGTGCGCGTGCTCGACGGCGACCACATCGTGGCGGAGCTCGCAGGCGAGGGGCCACCGCTTCTCGTCCTCGGGCACACGGACACGGTCTGGCCGCTCGGAACACTCGCCGGGCTCCCTTTCCGGGTCGACGGCGATCGCGCGTACGGCCCCGGGATCCACGACATGAAGGCGTGCCTCGTCGTCCTGCTCGAGGCGATCCGTCTGGCCGGCGCCGATCGGCGCGCGCTGCGCGTATTCCTGACGGCAGATGAGGAGATGGCCAGTCGCACCGCCCGGCCGCACCTGGAACGGGCCGCTGACGGCGTGGCGGCGGCCTTCGTGGTCGAGCCGCCGACGGCCGTCGGCAACCTCAAGACCGCGCGCAAGGGGCTGGGCCGCTTCCGTCTCACCGTCGCCGGCCGGGCCGCCCACGCCGGAACACACCGAGAGGAAGGTGTCAGCGCCATCGAGGAGCTCGCCCACCAGATCCTGGCGCTGCACGCGCTCAACGACGACGGCCGCGGCATCTCGGTCAACGTCGGCGTCGTCAAGGGCGGAACCGCCGAGAACGTCGTCGCGGCCGAGGCGGAGGCGCAGATCGACATCCGCATCGCCGCGCATGAGGACCTCGAGCGGCTGGAGCAGGCGCTGGCGCGTCTCGAGCCGAGGCTCGCGGGCTCGCGGCTGGCGGTGGGTGGCGGGTGGACGCGCCCGCCGCTCGAGCGGACCCCGGCCGCGGCACAGCTCTTCGCGAAGGCACGCGAGCACGGCCTGGCCCTCGGTCTCGACCTCCAGGAGGAGTCGAGCGGCGGCGGCTCGGACGGTAATCTCGTGGGCGCTCTCGGCGTCCCGGTACTCGACGGCCTCGGCGCCGAAGGAGCAGGCGCACACGCACCGGACGAGCACATCCTCGTCGCGCAGTTGCCGGTTCGAGCGGCGCTACTGGCCGCTCTCTTGCAGAGCCCCGGTCTCTAGCCCTATCGTGTCTTTAGTCACGAACCCTGGAGGTTGCGCATGGCTGTGCAGGCAGACGAGCGCGTGATGATCTCCGAGCGGATCGCGCCGGGGATGTTGCCCCGCGTCCTCGACTCGTTCGACATGACGATCATCTTCGTCGCGATCGTCCTCTTCATCGTCAACGCCTCGGCGATCCAGCAGGCCCACCAGGCGGCCTACACCTACTGGATCCTGGGCTTCATCGCCTTCCTCATCCCGGGCGCGCTGGTCACGGCGCAACTGGGGCAGATGTTTCCGCAGGAGGGCTCGCTCTACGTCTGGACCCAGAAGGCGCTCGGGCCGTTCTGGGGCTTCTTCGCCGGCTTCTGCGCCTGGTGGCCGGGGATCCTCGTCATGGTCGCGACGGGCGACGCCGTCGTCACCATCTGGCAGTTCGTCGACAAGGGCGGCCTGCCGAAGGCGTGGGAGCAGGGCCTGGTCATCCTCGCGGTGCTCTGGTTTTCGGCGCTGATGTCGATGTTGCGCCTGCGGATGACGCAGAGCTACGCGAATGTCGCCGTCGTCTTCTACGGCGCGGGAATCTTCGTCATCGGCCTCGCGGGAATCCTCTGGCTGATCGGCGACGGGCACTCGGCGACCGGCGGCTGGGGAACCGGGAGCAACTGGAGCATCCACTCCGGCCAGTGGACGTGGTTCGGCTTCGTCATCCTCGCGCTGCTCGGGATCGAGGTGCCGCTCAACATGGGCGTCGAGATCGTCCACATGCGGTCGATCAAGAAGTACCTCTTCTGGGGCTCGATCGTCGTCATGTTCGCCTACCTCTGGGCGACACTCGGGACGATGCTGGCGCTTCCGGCCGCGAAGAGCGTCGGCGCGACGACGGACATCCTCAGCGCCGTCCAGGTCGGCTTCTGGGGGTCGCACGGGTTTGCCGTCGTCATCGGCCTCGTGCTGATCTGGTTCTTCGTCTCGAACACGATCGTCTACAACTACTCGTTCTCGCGGCTGCTCTTCGTCTCGGGACTGGAGCAGCGGATGCCGCCGCAGCTGGGGCGCGTGAACGACAAGACGAAGGTGCCGGTCTACGCGATCGTGACGCAGACGGTGCTCTCGTCGATCTTCGTCGTCGCGATCTTCAACCCGTGGGTCAGCGGCAACAACAACCAGAAGGCCTACTGGCTCTTCCAGGCGGCGGTCACCGTCATCTGGTGCATTTCGATGGTGCTCCTGTTCGCCGACATCTTCCTCGTCAAGCGGGCGTTCCCCGCGAAGTTCGAGGAGGTGCGGGCGGCTCACCCGTACGTGCTCTATGCCTCCGGCGTGATCGGGATGCTCGCGTCGGCGTTCGGCGCGTACGTCACGTTCCGCAGTCCGTGGACGGGTCTGTTCACGGTGAACCACTGGCGGATCTGGCTCGGCGCACTCTGCGGGATCTCCGTCCTGGCGGCTGTCGCCATCTACGGGATCAGCGAGTACATGCATAGGCACCACCTTCCGCACCCGACGCCGACGCCCGCCGGGTGACGATCGAGGACGTTCTCGCGAAAGCGGACGAGGCGGGTCTCCGCCTCGTCCGCTTCCTCTGGTGCGGCAACGACGGCACGGTGCGCGCCAAGGCGTCCGGCCGCCACGGTCTCGAGGGACGGCTGCGGAGCGGGATCGGGCTCACCGTCGCGCTGCAGGCGATGAATGCCCTCGATCACCTGCAGCCGGTCGCCAACATGGGGCCCGTCGGCGAGGTCCGCCTCGTCCCGGATCCCGACACGTTCCGGGTGCTCCCGTACGCACCGAACACGGGAGCCGTGCTCACCGACCACACGAGCCTCGACGGCGCCCCCGCGCCCGTCTGCCAGCGCTCGTTCCTCAAGCGCATGGAGGCGCGGCTGGCGGAGCGTGGGATGGTCCTTCAGTGCTCGTTCGAGAACGAGTTCTCACTGGCCATGGAGATCCACGGCGCTTACGTCCCGATCGACTCGGCGCTCTGCTTCGCCACGATCGCGATGACGGCCTCGCAGGACTACGTCGATGGCCTGGCCGCCGCGCTCGCCGCCCAGAACATCGTCCTCGAGCAGTACTACGCGGAGCTCGGCCACGGCCAGCAGGAGATCTCCACCGGTCATGCCCCGGCCCTACGGGCGGCGGACGAGCAGCTGCTCGTTCGAGAGACGATCCGTGCGGTCGCTGCACGGCACGGGCTCGTCGCCTCGCTGGCGCCGAAGCCCTGGCCGGACAACGCCGGGAACGGCTGTCATGTCCATTTCTCGTTGTGGGAGGGAGACCGCAACCGCTTCTACGACGGCGCCGCAGAGGACAACCTCTCAGCGGACGCGCGCTCGTTCATCGCGGGCGTGCTCGACCATCTCGCCGGCCTCTGCGGGCTGACGGCGCCGAGCTTCAACTCCTACCACCGCATCGTCCCGCAGTACTGGGCGGGGGCGTTCACGTGCTGGGGCCACGACAACCGGGAGGCGCCGGTGCGGGTCGCGTCGGTCTTGCGTGGCAGCGAAGAGGCGTCCACCAACGCGGAGCTGAAGGCCGCCGATGCCACCTGCAACCCGTACCTCGCGCTCGGCGGCTTGCTCGCCGCGGGGCTGGACGGGATCGAGCGGCAGCTCGTTCCGCCCGATCCCGTCGAGGTCGACCCCGCCACGATTCCGGAGGAGGAGCGCCGAGAGCGGGGCATCAACCGGCTGCCGGCGTCCCAGGAGGAGGCACTCGACGCGCTGGCGGCCGACGGCGTGCTGATGGGCGCGCTCGGGCCCGTACTCGCGGAGTCCTACCTCGCGGTGCGAAGATCCGAGTGGGCCACGTACTCGAGCGGTGACGAGGCATTCGAGCAGCAGGGTCACTTCCTGAAGTACTGAGCGCGGTCGCACTCGTCGACCAGCACGCGCACGGGATCCTGCGCGCACCACCGGCGACCCTCGACGAGTTTCGCGGCCTCTTCTCGGAAAGCCAGTATCCGCCGCAGTGGCCGCACGTCGCCACATCCGCCACCTATCTGCGGGCGATACGGACCCTCGCCGAGCGGTTCGGCGTCCCACCGACAGAAGAAGCGGTCTACGAGCATCGGCTGGCGTCCGACCCGGCCGAGTACGCCGCCGGGCTGCTCCGCGCGACGAACACGGAGACGCTCCTCGTCGACGACGGCTTCCCGGCAGCGGACCTGGGCACGAGCTGTGAGGAGCTGGGCGAGCTGGCGGGCTGCCGAGCCGTTCCCGTGATGCGGCTGGAGACACGCGGCGCGTCTGCCGCGGCCGAGGTTTCGAGCGCCCGTGAACACGGATTCGCAGCGCTGAAGACGATCGCTGCCTACAGAGGGGGGCTCGACCGGGTATCCGACGACGTCGTCGCCGCGCTCGAGGCGAACGAGGCCGGCGCCGATCCGCTCCCCGTTCAGGTGCACTGTGGGTTCGGTGACGGCGACCTCCACCTGTGGAGGGCGGACCCGGGCTACCTGAAGCCGCTGATCGAGCGCTTCACCGAGACGACGTTCGTCCTCCTCCACTGCTACCCGTTCGTCCCTGAGGCCGGCTGGCTCGCGCACGTCTACCCGAACGTCTGCTTCGATCTCTCGCTGACGATCCCGCACGTGTCGCGCCCGGCCGAGATGCTCCGCCAGGCGCTCGAGCTGGCCCCGTTCTCGAAGCTGATGTACGCGTCCGACGCCGCCCGCACGCCAGAGCTCTACTTCCTCGCCGCGACCTGGTGGCGCGACGCGTTGGCGGCGGTCCTGCCGGAGCTTCTCGCGCCGGAAGACGCCGAGCGTGCCGCCCGCGCGATCCTGCGCGAGACCGCGCTCGCGGTCTACCGGCTCTAGGCCTCGAGCGCAGAGAGGAAGTCGTCGACCGGCACGAGCGGCAGCGACTCGAGCTTGGCGCTCCCGCGCGCTCCGAGCGCAACCGAGACCTTCGCGATCGTCAGGTCGTCGGGAGCCTCGACGATGTTGACGAAGTCGTACTCGCCGAGCGACACCCACTGGTGCAGGACGCGGGCGCCGAGCTCCTCGACGTCGCGATTCACCTCACGAAGCCGGCCCGGGTTCGACTTGAGCGTCTGAACGCCCTTCTCGGTGAGCGTGGTCAGCATCAGGTAGGTCGGCATCACGCCTCCTCGATCGTCGTCCCTGCGAGCCTACACGGGCAACCTGGTCGCCGTAGAGCACGACGGCGCCGAGGAAGAGGAGCGGGCTGAAGGCGATGCCGGCGAGCGACGCCGCGGTCGGCGCGGCGTTGTCAGCGAAGCCCCGGAGGAGATAGAAGACGACGCCCTGGCTGAGCACGACGGTGATCGTCAGCGCACAGAGACCGCCGAACGCGTGCAGGAAGTCGGCACGGCCGAGGCGCTGCGCCCTCGCGAACGAGTCGCGCAGACTCAGGCCCTCGACCTGGGCGACGGGGACGACGAGGCCGAGGAGCGCGAACCACGCCAGACCGGGCAGCAAGAAGAGCAGCGCGAGGAACGGGAACGGGATGTACGTGAGCACGCCGGCCGCGAACGCGCGCGCGGCCGCGCGGTCGCGGACACGGGCCCCGGTCACGATTCCGACCGCACAGACGTACGAGAGCGTGAAGACGGGCGCACCGACGACGGCGGCGAGGTACCGGTCCCAGCCGTTCAGCTCCGCCGCGAGGATACCCGCCAACCCTGGCAGGACGCCGATGGCCAGCGACCTGAACGGGCTCCGCTGATAGACGCGGATCGTCTCGGCCACGAGCTGGCCCACGGTTCGCGTCTCCGGGGGCAGCGGCGCGGGCAGCGGCCGTCTTGCCGCCGGCTCCTTCTTCGTGCCGCCCCGTGCCATCACGCGGAACCGTACCGAGCGCCCCGTCAGCCGAGTGCAGCCGTCACCGCGGCGCTCACACCGGGCACCGCCCGGCCCAGCGCCTCGAGCGCGACGTCCATCCGCCAGGCGCTCCTCTCATCCTCGACGTGGTTGGAGATCGCGCGCACCTCGACCGCGGGCACGCCCGCCAACTCGGCGGCGCGGAGAACGGCGAACCCCTCCATCGCCTCGACGGGGCAGATGCCGCCCGCGACGCGCGCCGTCGTCCCGATTACGACGGCCGGCATGCCGAGGTGCTCGCATGCTGCTGCAACGAGTCGCTCGTCGGCGTGCACGGCGTCCGGCGCGAGGCGCCGCGTCGTCACGAGGTCCTCGTAGCGCGCCTCCCGCCCGACGACGATGTCGCCGACCGCGATGCCGGAGTCGCGGCGAGCGCCGGCGATGCCGATGTGGAGAATCGCATCGACCCGCTTCGCGGCGAGCGCAGACGCAGTGGCCGCGGCCGCCTCGACGGGCCCGACGCCGCACACGAGGCCGGCAAGCCCGCAGAGCTCGGCGTCGGTCGCGGCGACGATCAGGATGTCGGGCATGGTCGACGCGGCGATCCTACGACGACCCGCTGCTTCCCCGCGGGGCCCCGGGCAGGTGGGGCCCCGCGAGAGGCGTTGCGAGCTACGAGCCCGCCTTCAGCTTGACCTGGCCGCGAATCTCGCCGGCCGGGTTCTTCGTGTCACTCCGGTTGCTCCCGGAGCAATTCGGCCTCAGACGTAAACCGGATTGCCGACGGGCGAACGTCGGGGTGCGACGATTGCTCGAGGGCCGCCGCTACGTCGCGACCGGCTCGGCGACCTCGGCGCGCTCGAATACGATCTCGCCCCGATCCGCGTAGGCCCTGATGCAATCGCGGTCCGAGAATCGGCCCTCGAGCAGCTGAAGCGCGAGCGGGTTCTCGAGCAAGCGCTGGATCGCACGCTTGAGGGGGCGGGCGCCGAACGCCGGATCCCAGCCCTCCTCGACGAGCAGCTCCTTCGCGTTGTCCGTGAGCTCGAGCTCGATTCCTCGCTCCGTAAGGCGGTCGCGCAACCGCCGCAGCTGGAGCTCCACGATCTCGCCGATCTGGTCCTTGGTCAGCGACTCGAACGTGACGATCTCGTCGATCCGGTTCACGAACTCCGGCCGGAAGTGTTCGAGCAGCTGGTCGGCCGAGCGGATGTTCGAGGTCATGATCACGACGGTGTTGCGAAAGTCGACCGTGCGGCCTTGGCCGTCGGTCAGGCGACCGTCGTCCAGAAGCTGCAAGAGGACGTTGAAGACGTCCGGGTGGGCCTTCTCGATCTCGTCGAGCAGGATCACGCAGTAGGGCCGCCGCCTGACGGCCTCGGTCAGCTGGCCCCCCTCGTCGTACCCGACGTAGCCGGGCGGAGCGCCGACCAGGCGAGAGACGGTGTGCTTATCCATGTACTCCGACATGTCGAGACGGACCATCGCCCGCTCGTCGTCGAACATGAACTCGGCGAGCGCGCGGGCGAGCTCGGTCTTGCCGACGCCGGTCGGGCCGAGGAACACGAAGGAGCCGATCGGCCGGTTCGGATCCTGGAGACCGGAACGCGCCCTCCGGAGCGCGTTCGAGACGGCGTCGATGGCGGCGTCCTGCCCGACCACGCGCTGGTGCAGCCGCTCCTCCATGTGGACGAGCTTCTCCACCTCACCCTCGAGCAGCTTGTCGACCGGGATCTTCGTCCAGGAGGCGACGACGGCGGCGATGTCGTCCTCGTCGACCTCTTCTTTCACCATAGGAGAATCGAGCTCCGCTCGATTCTCCAGCTCCTTGTCGATATCCGGGATCAGCCCGTAGCGGATCTCCGCAACCCGCCCGAGATCGCCCTGACGCTCTGCCCTTTCGGCCTCGGTGCGGAGCTCGTCCATAGTCCGCGTGAGCTCGCTCACGCGCACGAGAGCGTCCTTCTCGCCCGCCCAGCGGGCAGCGAGCTCGTCGCGGCGCGCCTTGGCCTCGGCCAGCTCGCGCTCGACCGGCTCCCGCACCACCGGGGACTCCTTCGCCATCGCCGCGAGCTCGATCTCGAGCTGGCGCACACGGCGTTCCGCCTCGTCCAGCTCCATCGGCGACGAGTCGATCTCCATGCGCAGCCGCGACGCCGCTTCGTCGACGAGATCGATCGCCTTGTCCGGAAGGAACCGATCGGTGATATAGCGCTCCGAGAGAACGGAAGCGGCGACGAGCGCCGCGTCGCGGATGCGGACTCCGTGATGCGCCTCGTACCGCTCTTTCAGCCCTCGCAGGATGGCGATCGTGTCGGCGACCGACGGCTCACCGACGAGGACCGGCTGGAAGCGGCGCTCGAGCGCCGGGTCCTTCTCGATGTGCTTGCGGTACTCGTCGAGCGTCGTCGCACCGACCGCACGGAGCTCACCCCGTGACAGCATCGGCTTAAGCAGGTTGCCGGCGGAGACAGCGCCCTCGGCTGCGCCCGCGCCGACGATGGTGTGCAACTCGTCGATGAAGAGGACGATCTCGCCCTCCGACGCCTGGATCTCGTTGAGGACCGCCTTGAGCCGCTCCTCGAACTCACCGCGGTACTTCGAGCCGGCGAGGAGCGCGCCGATGTCGAGCGCCCAGACCCGCTTGCCCTTCAATCCTTCGGGCACATCGCCGGCGACGATGCGCTGCGCGAGACCCTCGACGATGGCCGTCTTGCCGACGCCGGGCTCGCCGATCAGCACCGGGTTGTTCTTCGTGCGGCGGGACAGCACCTGGATCGTCCGGCGAATCTCCTCGTCGCGACCGATCACCGGATCGAGCTTGCCCTGCTCGGCCAGCGCGGTGAGATCGCGGCCGTACTTCTCGAGCGCCTGGTAGGAGCCCTCCGGGTCCTGGGTCGTGACGCGCTGGCCACCACGCACTTGCTGGAGTGCTTCGAGGAGCTTGTCGCGCGGGACGACGTCGAGCGCAAGCAGGAGATGCTCGACGGAGACGAAGTCGTCGCCGAGCTGCCGCATCTCGTCGAGCGCCGTGTCGAGCACGCGGTTGAAGGCCGCGGACGCACGCGGCTGCGCGTTGCTACCGGAGACCGACGGCTGCTGATGGAGGCGCGGCTCGGCGTCGGCTCGGAGCGCGTCCGGGCTCGAGCCCGTGTGCTCGACGAGCGTCCGCGGCAGCTCCTGGTCGAGCAGCGCGATGGTCAGATGGTCGGGTGTCAGCTCCGGGTTGCCCATCCGCCGGGCGAGCTCCTGCGCGCCCGCGACGGCCTCCCCGCTCTTGATCGTCAGCTTGTTGAAGTCCATCTCACGCTCCTGGTCGCGGGGCGGGATGCGGCGAGGACCGGTAGAGGACGAGCTCCCGCTTGTAGGTCTTGTGCACCGCGCGGATCTCGTCGCGCAGCTCGCTCTCGAGCCGGTCCATGCGCGCCCGCAGGCGGCGCATCTCGTCCTCGAGCCGGAGCACCTGCTCCACGCCGGCGAGGTTGAGACCGAGCTCCGTGGTCAGCCTCTGGATCAGACGCAGGCGCTCGAGGTCGTTGTCGGAGTACAACCGCGTGCCGCCCGGCGTCCGTGACGGGCGCATGAGCCCACGTGCCTCGTACATGCGCAGCGTCTGCGGGTGCATGCCGACGAGCTCAGCTGCGATGGAGATCATGTAGCGCGGGCGGTCAGGCATCAGGAGAACGCCCTCTCGCGCGGCTGTTCCCTCGACACCTTCTGGTAGCCCTCCAGCGCCTCTTTCTCCGCCGTCGAGAGCTTCTGCGGCACGCTCACCTTGAGCCGGGCGAGCAGGTCGCCGCGACCGCCGCCGTTCAGCCTGGGCGCGCCGCGCCCCTTGACGCGGAGGAGCTTGCCGCTCTCCGAGCCGGCGGGCACCTTCAGCGCGACGGGGCCGTCGGGCGTGGGGATCTGGACGGTTGCGCCGAGCGTGGCCTCCGGGTACGTCACGGGCACGTCGAGCACCAGGTCGGAGCCACGCCGCTCGTAGAGCGGCGAGGGGTCGACCTGGACGGCGACGAAGAGATCGCCGGCCGGGCCGCCGTATTGTCCCGGCTCGCCCTTTCCCTTCAGGCGAATGCGTGTCCCGTCCTTGGCGCCCGCGGGCACCTTCACCTGGTAGCGCTTCGTCACGCGCTCCCGGCCGGTGCCGCGGCAGTTCTTGCACGGCTTCTCAATGATGACGCCGTTCCCGCGGCAGCGGGGGCCCCGCTGCGAGGGCGCGAACAGCCCGTGGCTGTCGGAGACGACCCCTGAGCCGCCGCCTT
>Ga0066710_100005595_pt1 | contig 11501 bp, 12 predicted proteins | sample GraSoiAngelo_159_FD_79666 | JGI IMG/M metagenome (GOLD analysis project Ga0066710, IMG submission 79666) | Grasslands soil microbial communities from the Angelo Coastal Reserve, California, USA - 14_1009_16_40cm | ecosystem: Environmental > Terrestrial > Soil > Grasslands | place: USA... | reverse complement strand
CTTGACGATGCCGTATGAATCTTTGAGATTCACTTTCGCTTCGCGCGCGGATTTGATTTCCGTCCCGGTCAGCACAATCCCCGCCTCAAATTTTTCGATGATGTCGTAATTATGAAATGCCTGGCGATTGGCCGCGATTTCCTTCACGGCTATCGCTGCTGGATACCAGCCGGACCGATGATCGCTGGAGCCCCGAACAAGCCGTTGTTCGAGTTCGCAGGCGGGTTCTGCGTACCAAAGGGACTGACTGCTCCGAATGGGCTCGGACTGCCGATTTGTGTGCCAGGAACACCCACACCCTGCTGGGGCTGGATAATCGGTTGCCCCAGCGACTGACCAGGTTGCGTGAACAATGGATTCTGCTGCCCCGGGGTAGCAACAGGCGCCTGCTGTGCGCGTGGATTGGGAATGGGCCCAAATGGCGTCTGTACCATCGGTGGCTGCCCTTGCTGTTGCTGCTGTTGAAAGGGCATCTGCTGTGGGGGCGGGAAATCTTGAACAAACGGCTGCTCAATCTGCTGCGCGGATGGGGGTGGAGGGTAGGCCGGCTGCGCCTCTCCGGCGGAGGAGGCTGTTTGCGAAGCAGCGGTTACAATGATGCTTTTGCCTGTGATAACCACATAATCCAGCGGCAGACCCTGGAATATTTTTCGAACAGCGTCGTCGACGTTCAGGCTGGAAAATTTGACGCTGATGTTCCGGTTCGCCAGCTCAGGAGGAACTTTCGACTTCATACCCGTCGCCTGATCCACCAACTGCAGCAGTCGTCCGAGTGAAATGCCTTCGGCATTGACGGAGAGTTTGCTATCGATGAGGTTGATTTCGGGTCCTTTGGCGGCTGCGGCCGTACAGAACAGCAAAACGAAAATAATTGCGGCGCCCCATCGCTTCATCGATTTAAACCTCGATTCATAAAGACAGTTTCAATTATACCTTGGTTCACTAGATGTAAATTTGCATTTACTTGGCCCCACGCCCCAACAGCACCACCGGGACCGTCTTCAGCAAAATTTTTAAATCCAAGAGCAAAGACCAGTTGTCAATGTAGGTGAGGTCGAGCTTCATCCAGTCGTCGAAGCTGACTTCATTGCGGCCACTGATTTGCCACAGGCACGTCATGCCGGGTTTCATACTGAGGCGGCGGCGCTGCCATCGTTCATAGCGCGCGACTTCCTCGGGAAGCGGAGGCCGGGGGCCGACTAAGCTCATATCGCCGCGCAGTACATTAAAAACCTGCGGCAATTCGTCGATACTGAATCGGCGGATGATTTTGCCGATAACTGTGACGCGCGGATCACGCGAGGACTTGAAGACGGGGCCGTCCATTTCGTTGAGCGATTGCAGTTCCACCCGGAGCTGTTCGGCGTGATCGATCATGGACCGGAATTTGTACATGACAAACTGCCGTCCATTCAGCCCACAACGTTTTTGCTTGAACAGTACTGGACCGCGTGATGTCAGTTTGATGAGGATTGCTGTTGGAAGCATGAATAATGGGCCAAAGATGAGCAAGATCAAGCCGGCAAGGACAAGGTCCAGCATTCGGCGGACAAACATCAGCGCTTCGTTTGTGGGTGTCGTACTAAAGGAAAGCAGCGGGAAGCCGTCGAATTCGTGCAGCTCGATTCGCGCTATGGAATGAGGAAAGAAGTTCAAAACAACTCTGGCTGTAACCCCAAGCTCCTCGCACAGAAGGAACGTATCGGTGAACTCGTCCATGCTCTCGCGGTCGGCGACGAGGATCAGTTCGTCTACACCGCCGCCTTCGAGGAGCGCGCGAACTTCATCCCTGCTGTAAACGCCGACAAGCTTCAGGCCCCACACGCGGTGCTGCTCAACCGTGCGCGCGAAGTCATAAGCGTCTGCTCCATGACCGACGACGGCCACGTTGCGTACGTCCAATGCGCCGTGCCTCGTGACTTTCATCAAGACGACACGATAGGACACCAGAAAGATGTAATCGAACGCCAGTGTGAACAGGACAATGAAGCGGTTCGAAGTATCCGGCTTCACGAAGGAGATTGCAGCGGCCATGACCAAACCAGCAAAACCTATTGCCTTGGACAACCGGACAATCTGCGTCAGCGGAGGCAGAGTCGGTTCGGAATAAACGCGGAACAGGGGCAGCAGGACGGCCCAGGACGGAAAGATGACTGCCAGGAGCCACAGGTATACTCGAACGGGCATTACGGTGTGCCCTTCCAGTTCGAACAACGACCGGAAACTGTACGCCAGAAAAAAGCTTGCCGTCGTGAGAAGCAGATCCCATATCCACAGCTCGACAGCAAAAATCCTTTTTCTTTGATCAATCATGCGAGTCCACGATGAATGCGGATTATAGACTTAGAACGCCCACATTATTGGCCGTCGTCGCTGTTTTAGCAATCTGCCTTTCCGGCTGCGCTGCGCGGCAGGCCTACAAGCGCGGCCAGCGCGCCGAGGTAACGAAAAACTTCGAGGCAGCGATGACCGAATACAAAGCCGCGATCGACAAGAACCCGGCCAACATCGAGTACCAATTGAAATATCAGCAGGCTCGATTCAACGCGGGTGTTGAGCATTTCGAGGCCGGCCGCCGCGCTTTGGACAAAGAAGATTATGAAACGGCGAAGATGGAATTTATTCGGACGACACAAATCGATCCCACTCACGTGCTGGCACAGCAGCAACTCGCGAAAGTGAATGCCATCCTGGCCGCTAAAAGCCGTGGTGCGGTCGAGCCGGAAATACAATTTGAACAACTCCGCCAAGCCACTCGGACTGACCCCAGCGTGCAGTCTCAGATCGAGCCGACAGTCACTGGACCGATCGATATTCATATGAACCAAGACAGCAGGGTCGCTTTCGAAACGATAGCGCAACTGGCTGGCCTGAATGTCATCTTCGATCCGGATTTTAGGGGCACGCGAATTCCAATCGACCTAACCAAAGTCGATATCTTTGAGGCGCTCGATATTCTGGCGTTGCAGACCCGCTCTTTCTGGAAACCGATCAACAAAACGACCATTCTCGTTTCTCCGGATAATCAAACGAAGCGGCGTGACTATGACGATCTGATCCTGAAAACCATTTACCTGACGAACAGCGTTACCTCGACAGAGATTACCGAAGCAATAACGGCTCTTCGGACGCTGCTGAATATGCGCTATCTCGCGCAAAGCACGTCGATGAATGCGATCATCGTCCGCGACACGGCGGATCGCATCGCGATTGCAGAGAAGATCATCGAAGATCTCGACAAGGCCAAACCGGAGGTACTGGTTGAAGCGACTGTGATGGAAGTCGATCGCAACACGCTTCGCCAGCTGGGACTGCTGCCACCCCAGGGAACACAGCTGAGCTTTACTGGCGGCGGGACGACCACGACAAACTCCAGCACCGGCACACCCACCACCACAACAAGCAACTCGACAACATTGCGCGGTCTACAAAGCATCAATAGCGGCAGTTTCTCGGTGAATATTCCGCCGCTGGTCGCCCAATTCCTGGCATCCAGTTCAAACACCAAGTTGATCCAAAACCCGCAAGTGCGGGCGACCGACGGAAAGCTGGCGTCGATCAAAATCGGCTCGAATGTCCCGATCGCGTCCGGAACGTTTCAGCCGGCATTTGTCGGCGCGACCGGCACGCCGGTCGTGAACTTTCAGTTCGTACCCGTCGGCGTGAATCTGGATATCACGCCCCGTGTTCTTCTCAATCGTGAAATCTCGATGAATGTCCAGGTCCAGGTTAGCGCACTTGCGGGCGATCGGAACGTCGGTGGTGTCACGCAACCGGTGCTCACGAACCGCCAGGTGCAGCATGAAATCCGTCTCACGGAAGGTGAAACGAACATTCTGGGCGGAATCATCACGGAATCCGAAGCCACATCACTCGGCGGACTTCCTGGCCTGAAAAATATCCCGATACTCAGGTACTTCTTTGCGCAGGAACAGAAAACTCGCGACCGCACGGAAATCATCATCATGCTAACGCCGCACATCCTTCGCATGCCGAACATTCAGGCAGTGAACATGCGCGGCCTCAACACTGGTTCTGAAACGATACCGCGCCTGCGGACGAGCCTGGGAATCGGTCAACCGCCGGCCGGGGGCCCCACAACGGCCGCCGCTGCGCCTGCGGTCCCGGTTCCTCCGCCAGCGCCCGCTCCGCCGGTGGCTAATCCGCCTGTGCCGCAGCGGACCACGAACTCGACCGTCTCGTTTTCGCCCTCCCCAGTCACGCTGCCCGCGACTGGCACGGCAACTGTTAACATTGTGGGGAACGGAACTGATTTTTACGCGGTGGATCTCACATTTGCCTTTGATCCAGGCGCTTTCACCATTCGAGAAGTTCGCGAAGGCGGATTTTTGAGCCGCGATGGTCAGATCGTTGCCTTTGTCCAACGAATGGAGACGGACAGCGGAATGCTTCGCATTTCGCTCGAAAGACCACCAGGATCGATGCCCGTTTCCGGAACCGGAAATCTCGTGACGCTGACGCTGGAACGCGGAGCACGGCCCGGAGACTCCATGCTGAGAATTACCGAGTTCCGCATTCGCGATGCGCAACAGAATGCCGCGGCCGGCAGGACAACGGAGATTACAGTTTCTGCGCCATGAAGTTCGCGACGCATCGCGGTTTCACACTGATCGAACTGATTGTGACGGTGATGATCATCTCAATACTCGTCGGCCTGGCAGTGCCGCTTGCCCGCAACTCGATCAAGCGGGAAAAAGAATTTGAATTGAGAGCGGCACTGCGAGACCTTCGGACGGCCATCGATAAATATAAGGATCTGACGGACCGCGGATTCATCATGCAAAAATTCGACACGGAAGGTTACCCGGAAACACTGCAAGTGCTCGTAGACGGCGTCGATATGGTTGGACAAGTGAATAAAAAAGTTAAATTTTTGCGGCGCATTCCTAAGGATCCGATGACGAACTCGACCGAATGGGGGCAGCGCTCGTACCAGGATGATCCGAAGGCGACTTCTTGGGGCGGTCAGAATGTCTTTGATGTGTACACGAAATCCGAAGGGACGGCGCTAGATGGAACCAAATACAAAGATTGGTAAGAGCCGCGGGTTTACGCTGCTCGAGTTGATGATCGTGATAACGATCATCGCCATCTTGGGTGCAGTCGCGATCCCGATATACAAGGCGGTGGTGCTCAACGCCAAGGAAACCGTACTGAAGGACAACCTGCGAGAACTCCGCCGTGTGATTGACCAGTACACGGCGGACAAGAAAAAGGCGCCGCAGTCATTGCAGGATCTAGTGGATGCCGGCTATTTCCGGCAATTACCGATCGATCCGATCACGAATTCCAATTCAACATGGGAAACGGCCACCGATACGGCTGTTGCGTCACCCGATCAGACCGACAGCGGCATCGTCGATGTGCATAGCGCGTCGACGGCCATTTCATCCGACGGTACACCGTACAACACGTGGTGAGGCGGACATCGCCTAAGGGACCAATCCCAAAGCGCGCAACGTGTCTTCGTCGTCCCTCCAGTTCTTCCTCACCTTGACATGCAGTTCGAGGAAGATCTTCCGCTCGAAGAACGCTTCCAAGTCTTTTCGTGCTTCGGTTCCAATGTCTTTCAATTTCTGTCCCCCCTTGCCAATCACGATCGCCTTCTGCGATTCCCGTTCAACAAAGATTGTTGCGAAGATGCGATGAATCTTCTCACCTTCTTCGAATCTGTCGATCACCACAGCGGTCGAGTACGGCATTTCCTCCTGAGTGAGCATGATCAGCTTTTCGCGGATCATTTCGGCAGCAATGGCTCTTTCCGGCTGGTCCGTCATCTGATCCGGGGGATAGAACATCGGACCTACAGACAAATACTTGAAGATCTCATTGATGACTTCTTCAACGTTCTCGCCCGTGAGAGCCGAAATTGGAATGGTCTGTTCAAAATTTCCCAAGCGGGAATACCGATCGATTATCGGTAACAGCTGGTTCTTCTGGATTCGATCGATCTTGTTCAACAACAGGATTTTTTTCGTCGATATGGGCTTCAGAAGATCGAGGGTGAACTCATCACCGCGGCCGAATGACGTGGAAGCATCAACGATGAGGAGGATCAGGTCCACATCCGCCATAGCGCCTCGGACGGAACTCATCATCCGCTCATTCATGCGATGAATCGGCTTGTGGATACCCGGGGTATCCAGGAAAGTGATTTGCCCTTCAGGACGCGTGAGAATGCCCCGCAGCACGCGACGCGTGGTCTGCGGCTTGTCTGTGACTATGGAAATTTTTTCGCCGACAAGGCGGTTCAACAGCGTTGATTTTCCGGAGTTCGGTCGACCGATGATCGAAACGAAACCCGATTTAGTCATGTGCTTTCGGTACGAGAGTCTTCAGCCTCAACCGTTGCACACGCCGACGATCAGCGGCGAGTACCTCGATTTCAACTCCACCGTGCTCGATCTTCTCTCCGGGAGAAGGCAACCTTCCGAACAGCTCGACAACGGCGCCTGCCACTGTGGTGCAGTCCGTAGTGGCGACAAGCGGTGTACCCAGCTTTTCCTCCAGCACACTAAGCTCCAGGGTACCAGGTACGACAAAAACGCCTTTACTTTCCTCGATCACCTTTTCAGCATCCGCTTCGGCTTCGTCATGGATTTCGCCGACAATTTCCTCGATGAGATCTTCCATCGTGATCAGACCGGAAACGCCGCCGTACTCGTCGACAACTAAAACCATCTGGTCGCCCTTCTCTTTCATCTCTTGTAGGAGATCATCGACCGGCTTGGTTTCGGGTACAAAGTATGCGGGCTTGATCAGCGTACGAAAGTTTTCGAGTTTGTCGCCTCGTTGCCAGACCCGAAGCAAATCGCGCTCGTGGACAATGCCTTCAATGTTGTCCAGATCGTTGCGATAAACAGGAATACGCGCGTGACGACTCGTTACAATTATCTGCAGAAGTTTTTCGATGGGCGAATTGAGGTCGACCGCAATGATTTGCGTACGGGGAGTCATGACTTCTCGAGCGAGTTTGTCGCCGAAATGCACGATCGACTGAATCATTTCGCCCTCATCGCGCTCGAGAATTCCCTCTTCCTGGCCGGCGTCGATGAATGCCTGTATTTCCTCTTCAGACGTTTCTTCGTCTTTGGCCGGCTCCACGTCCTGCTCCCATTCATGGAAGTAATTCAGTGCCGCTATCAGCAGAAGCGACACGGGACGTAACGCGCTATGTGCAATTCTTAAAATCGGGAACAGCCGCAGCAGTACGCCTTCCGGACTCCGCATCGTGACGATCCTCGGGACGAGGTGACGGAACAGCAAAATCACCAGCATCATTACACCGACAGTCCCGAAAACCGATAATGCGTATCGAAATTGCCGCCGGTCGAACAGCGTAAAGACGAAGACTCCGCCAAAAACCAAAAACAATTGAATGATGATGTGAACGGAAGTTAGGACTTCAGCACGTTTGTCGAGCATCGCTGCGAGGGCCGGCGCAGCTTTTGCTTTCGGCCAGTCGACCAGACGACCAACCGCGACTTTACTCACGTTCGTGAACGCAAGGTCCAGGATCGACATCACCAACAGTGCCAGGATAAATAAGGTGCCTGTGACGAACTCAGTCCCGCTTAACATTGGAACCTGCGCCGCAGACGACGTTCAATGGTCCTCATTTCCCCATTGTCCGTCTCATGGTCATATCCCATCAAATGCAGCAGTCCATGCAGAATAAGCCGCCTAAGATTCGTTTCAAAACCGAGCGTTCTGGATTTGCGTGATTGATTATATGCGGTCTCCGAAGAGATAAGAATATCGCCGAGATACGCGTGATCTCCGCGAAATGACAGGACATCGGTCGGCTTGTCGAGGCCCCGGTACTGCCGGTTATAAGCCCGCATTACCTCATCGGCGATGAACACAACGGAAAACGGACGGTTCTGAAGTTGCAGCTCCGGTACAACACATGACAGAAATCGGTGCAGTTCTCTGACATCGACTGCATGCTTCCGCTGTCTGTTGACAAGGATGTACCCTCGCGCATCACTCGCGGTACTGCTAGCGGGTAACTTCGCCTGCTTGTCCAAACTGAAGTGATTGCTGCCGCGCCATGTTTTGCGCGGAATATGTCTCATAGGCTCGGACGATCCGCTGCACGAGCGGATGGCGGACGACATCGCGTTCATTGAAGTGGATGAACGAAATTCCTTCGACACCGGAAATGACGTTTCGCGCCTCGATAAGGCCGGACATCTTTCCCAACGGAAGATCGACCTGCGTTATGTCGCCCGTAATGACGGCTTTGCTGTTGTAGCCAATTCGCGTCAGGAACATTTTCATTTGTTCCGGAGTCGTATTCTGCGCTTCATCAAGAATGACGAAAGACTCGTTCAGTGTTCGCCCACGCATGAATGCAATTGGCGCGATCTCGATTACGCCTCGCTCAAGATGCCGATCGACGCGCTCAACGTCGAGCATGTCATACAAAGCGTCATACAGCGGCTTCAAATAAGGATCGATTTTCTCCTGCAAGGTTCCCGGAAGAAATCCAAGCCGCTCGCCGGCTTCGACGGCAGGACGCGTCAGAACGATGCGGTTGACCTTCTTCTCCAATAAAGATCGCACAGCCATGCTGACGGCCAGGTAAGTCTTGCCGGTACCCGCTGGGCCGATTCCGAAGACCATGTCGTACTTTTCAATGGCCTCCAGGTAAAGCTTCTGATTGAGCGTCTTTGGTGTGACGGTTCGCTTGCCTGCTTGAAGCGGCTTCGCGCTGGAAACCACGCCCCGCAAGCTTTGGGACGTATCTTCGGAGATGATGCGGATGATCGATTTCAGGTCGCCGTTGGCGAATTTAACGCCTTCCGAGCGAAGCTGCGCGTAATCCTCGACCAGGCGCTCCACCAGCAGGACGTCGTGATCATCTCCATCGATTGTGAGATTGTTCTGGCCGTCGATCTGAACCTGAACCTTGAGAAGGGATTCGAGATATTTAATGTTTCCGTCGTGTGTTCCAAAAAACTCGGCGACCCCGTCGCCGATCCGAATACTTTTCTTCATCCTCTGTTTTAACAACCTGGGGGGCATTATAGCATGTGTTATCATCGGTACTTTTTGAGGCGTGGGGGGCTCCAGACCGTGGGCCCGACGCCAACACAAAGATGAGGGAGAAGAGATGGCTAACCATGCATCCGCAATCAAACGGTATCGACAAAGCCAGAAGCGCCGGCTTACCAATCAGATGAACCGGAACCGCCTCAAGAGCCAGCTGAAGAAGCTGCGGGCCGCCATCACGTCGGGAAAGGCGGAGGACGCGAAAGCACAGCTGCCGGAGACGTTCGGCGTGATTGATAAATCAGTTCGAAAGGGCGTGATCAAAAAGAACACCGCCGGCCGATACAAGTCCCGGCTCACGAAGAAAGTCAACGCGCTTCCTGCGGCGTAACTGCTGTAGGGGCGGTCATAGACAGCCCCTACAGTACACAGTTCACTTCATCATCTTCCAAAGCATCACATCGAAGTAGCCTTCGGGGTTTGGTGTCGATGATTTGAAAGCGCGGTCGGCATTCAACAACAGGCGGAAGCCGCCCGCAAGCTGCTTCCATTCAAATTTCTTGCACGCTGCCGTGAAGTCCCCGGCCTTCCACACAGGCACGAGCGCAACCGCCGCAACTTCTTTCGCGCTCCTCTTTCCCACAAGAGACTTGCCAACGAAGAGCTGCCGCCACACGCGCACAATGCGCGCCAACACCATGAGCGGATCGACTCCGTCATTGAGCATGGCGCCAATCACTTGCACTGCCCTCTTGTAATCCCGCGCGAGCACTGCGTCATCAAGCTCGAACGGCCCAAACTGTTCGGAACGGAGAATGAGCACATCGACATCGCGCGCTTCTATTGCCCGCCCGGCGCCGACGTAGGTCTGCAGCTTTTGTATTTCAGTATTCAACTGGTGAAGGTCAGGGCCGATGTTGTCCACCAAATAGCGGGCCATTTCGGGCGCGAGCTTATATCGATCTATCAACCAGCGGGCTATATCAGTAGTCTTTAGCGGATCGATTTCGATGATGGGAAAAATTTTCCCCCAGCTGTCGATCGATTTGCCCGAACTTGTCCTCAGCACGATCCGCAGTGACGAATGGGCCACGCCTTGCACGGCTGTCACATCGTCCAGCCGGCTTTTAGTGATCTTTTCGGCATTCGTCACGATGAATATCCGGTTCTGTGTAAACAGTGACGGCGTCAGCGCCTCGTCCATAAGGCGCCCGCGTGGAATTTCCTCGAATTCTTTCGCCGAATACTTTTCAAAAACCCAGTTGCCGCCGAAAATCCGCTGCCATACTGGACGTGACTCTTCCAGGAGGAAATCGTCTTCACAAACGAACGCGAAAACATTCGAGGACTGCTTTGGCTGATATTGTCTGAACTCGGAAAATTTCACTTCGAATGCATTGCTGAAGCAACCAGTGATGACGCAAACCGGCGCGCGAGCCGGTCCAGCGCCGCTGTGTCTTCCGGCACGAATTCCGCGGAGCTTTGCGACAGCTCGAAGACCTCTCGAAATGTCCAGCGGTCATTTTGGAAAACGACTTTGCCCGTTTTTGTATCTGTGAGACGCACACTCATATCAACAAGCATCGTGTAGGCGGAGCCGCGGCCCTGCTGATTGAAAATGACAGGCACTGCGGCATAATTCAACACTTCTCCGGCCATCACAAGATCGCCCGTGGCTTGCGGCACGACCTTGAATCGCGTGCGGCGGATCAGTTCCTGCCGTACGGCCTCTGTCACGCGCTGCTCGATGCGATAGGTCGTCGTTTTGTTCGCGAACGTTGGCACCGCGATTGTGCGACCTTCTCCTGCACCCAGATTTTTGTTCGCAAGCCGGTATCCGCACCCGCAGAGGAATGTTAAGCCGAAATAAGTGAGAAGAACTAAGGTCCGCAAGACGGCCGTATGATAACAAAGAGTGAACGACGTATACCTTTATTCCCTTAAACTCCTCAAGAACCGTGACTACACTGTTTCCGACCTTCAGAAAAAGCTCGCGGGTAAATTCGAAAGAATTCCCAATGATGTAATTGATGAACTTACCCGCAAGAACTTCCTCAACGATCGACGTTTCGCCGAGAACTACATAGCCAGACGAAAACACCGCGGCCCAGCGGCCCTACGCGAGGAGCTGATCGCCCGCGGTGTTGCGACGGACATCATCGACGAGATCCTTTCGCGATCAGACTGGCCCTCGCTTCGCGAAGCCGTGGCAGCTAAAATGAACGATTGGAAATTGCGCGCGCCGCTGCGACCGCGCGATGCTGCTCGTCTTTTTCGGGCTTTGCTTCGTCTTGGATACGATGAGGACGCCATTCGAGGGGAAATAGAACAGCTACGTGAACGTTAGTGAACGCAAGCCCGACGCGAAGCGCAAGCGCGATAGCGCGCAGCCTCAAGAAGGGCGCAGCCATCAATAAAATGAACAGTAACGAAATTCGCCGGCAATTCCTCGAATTTTTCGCGGAGCGCGGTCACACGATCGT
>Ga0066710_100005593_pt1 | contig 11502 bp, 6 predicted proteins | sample GraSoiAngelo_159_FD_79666 | JGI IMG/M metagenome (GOLD analysis project Ga0066710, IMG submission 79666) | Grasslands soil microbial communities from the Angelo Coastal Reserve, California, USA - 14_1009_16_40cm | ecosystem: Environmental > Terrestrial > Soil > Grasslands | place: USA... | reverse complement strand
TCTCTCTCTCGGGGGATGGTTGAAAATAACTCGCCTTCAGGCGAAGTGAGAGTTCGTCATGCCGGCGGACGCCGGCATCCAGGTGACGGACAGCGTCCGTCATACCGTTGGAAAACGGTATCCAGGTTAAGGGGATGGGGATGGACCCCGGTTTTCGGGGTGACGACAAGACCGGAATGACGGGAAGAAGGGTCGACTTCCAGTCGACAAGTTCAGAACCCCTCGGCTTGGAGCCGAGGGTCGTTCAGTTTTCTTTCATGACGAAGAGGCAGGCGACGACAGCGGGAGCGTCACGCGAAAGCAGCTTCCCTTGCCAACATCGCTAGATAAATGAATCTGACCGCGGTGCAGCTCAACGATCGCACGGACCAGAGCTAGGCCGAGCCCGGTGCCGCTGCCTTCTCTGGCCGGATCGCCGCGGTAAAACCGATCGAAAATATGCTCTTGCACGTCTGGCGGGATTCCCGGGCCGTTGTCCTTGACCTGTAAGACAGCTAAGTGGTCATGCTGTTCGAGAGTAATCTCGATCCTGCCGCCGCTGGGCGTGTACTTGATCGCGTTCTCAGCGAGATTGAAAACGAGCCGAAAGAGCAACGAGTCATAACCCTCGATCCATAGCGACGGAGCCGCGGCGACCGTGCATACGTTTCCGGCTCTCGCTGCCAGCTCACTCAAGGCGGGAGCGGCATCTTGTAACACTTCGGCCAGATTGACCGGCCTTGGACCTGCGCTTAAGGCGTTGCCCTCCATGCGCGCCATCAGTAGCAGATCCTCCACCAGCGAATTCAGCCGGTCCACTTCTTCGAGACAACTCACCAATGTCTGGCGAATTTCCGCCGGAGCCTCGGAGGATCGGAGCGCGACTTCGATCTCGCCTTTAAGAATCGTCAGAGGCGTGCGTAGTTCATGGGCGGCGTCCGCGCTGAATCGGCGCACAGCGCCAAACGAGCGCTCGAGTCGCGCCAACATGTCATTGAGCACAGCGCCGAGTCGCGCCAATTCGTCCTCGCCGGATGGAGCGGGGATTCGTTTCGTCAGGTCCTCGGCTTCAATCCGCCGGGCTGCCTCCACCATCGCATCCACCGGAGTGAGGGCGCGGCGCGCGAGAAACCATCCGCCCAACGCCGAGGCAGTCAAAGCTACGGGCGTCAGAACAAGAAGGACGAGCAGAAAGCTCGAACGGGTAGCTTCGACATTTTCCAAAGACATGGCCACCTGGACGATATTCACCGTCGCGCCGTTTCTGACGACCGGCAGGGTCAAGAGGCGGAATGACCTTTCGGATCCGGGGCGGACCCGTGGCGTCTCGAATGTCGGCTGGCCTCTCGCTGCATTGCGCAACGCTTCGGCGCTCAGGGGCAGCCTCGATTTCCCTCGCGGCACCAGTCGAGGGTCGGGCCGGCCAAACGGATCAAGCAGTTGGAAAAAACGCTCTGCCAGTTCGGGACCAAGCATCGACTGCAGCGCATCTTCAATATCGGGACCGAAAAAGGACGGACGCCGGACCGAGTCGGCGATGGCGCTGGCGACCGAGTTTAGAGAGTCATCGACGTTCATCCGCAGACCGCGATCGAGCAGAATCACTGATGTCGCGCCCAACACGGCGAACATCGCGGTCAGAATTCCCGTGTACCAAAGAGTCAGACGGCCCCGCAGCGTGGTCGACCGCCAAATCATGATTGCGACGGCTCTTCCTTCAGCACGTAACCGACGCCGCGCACGCTGTGGATCAGCTTGGGCTCGAAGCCGCTATCGATTTTTCTTCGCAGGTAATTCACGTAAACGTCGATCACGTTTGTAAAGGTATCATAATTGACGCCCCAGACATGCTGAGCGATCACCGCGCGGCTGAGAACCTGGTCCCGCCTGCGGAGCAGAAACTCGAGCAGCGCGTATTCCTTGGCGGTCAAGTCGATCCGCTTGTCGCCGCGCCTGACCTCACGGGTCACCGGGTCGAGCGTGAGATCCGCAATGCTCAGTATGGCTGGCCGAGCGGAGGCACCGCGACGTAGGAGCGCTCGCACCCGCGCCAGCAGTTCTTCGAACGCAAAAGGTTTGGTGAGATAGTCGTCAGCGCCTAGATCCAGCCCCATGACTTTGTCGGCTACCGTTACTCGCGCGGTGAGCAAAAGGATCGGGACGTTGACCCGCTGTTGGCGTATTTCCTTCATCAGGCTGAGCCCGTCACGCCTCGGAAGCATGACATCGAGGATAACGAGGTCATATTCGTCTTCGAGGAGCCGTTTCAGTCCCGCCTCGCCGTCGTACTCCACATCCACGGAATAGTGCGCCGCTTCGAGGCCGCGCTTGATAAAGCTCGCGACTTTCCTTTCGTCTTCAACGACGAGGATGTGCATGGGTTTTAACATACCCCCGCCAACGAAAATGCCAAGCGGCAACGCGAGAGGTTCTGATCACGGCCGCGCTTCGAAGCTAAAAGAAAGCAGCCGTCTACACGGGTGATCCTAAATTTAGACGGATGAGGAAATTAGAGTCGTGTGGCTATAAGTTTAACACTCCGCTGAAATCTTCAGCCTTGCATTACGCAACGATCTCGATCTGACCCTGGCTTAGGATCCCTAAGCTCTTCACTTTAAAAACATCGTGAAATGGCCCCGCTAACGAGGCGTCGTTCTCTGGTCCTTTTTAGGTCGCTTCTAAGGTTAAGTTTGGATTTGTGGATTTCTTTAGTCTTGTTTTCCCGGTTTGATTTGGCTTAAGGTTCGCCTGTGACGATATCAGCACCCACGTAGCGGGTACGAAGCAACATCCAAAGACCTTCCGTGAGCGAACTTGACCTCGTTCTCGCGCACGTGGCGCTCGGAAAGGGAATCCGGCGGCTAGCCATATACCGGCCAATTGGGAATGATCGAAGGCCTGGGAATATGAGTGGAGAGAATGCCCTCGTTTTTGTCGTCGATGACGACCCGTCAATCCGCGAAGCCATCGAAAGTCTCCTCCTCGCTGCGGCCTTTGACGTCCAGTTATTTGCCTCCGCGCAGGATTTTTTGTCGAGCGAACGTCCGGATGTACCAAGCTGCCTCGTGCTCGATGTACACCTGCCCGGGCTTAGCGGTCTTGATCTGCAGCAGGAGCTGGCCAAAGCTGACATCCAGATTCCTATTATTTTCATCACCGGTCGCGGTGACATTCCAATGTCCGTGCGAGCTATCAAAGCAGGAGCGCTGGAGTTTCTTACCAAACCTTTCGCCAATGAAGAATTGCTCAACGCGATCCAACAGGGAATCGCCCACGACCGCAGAGCGGGGCGCCAAAGAAAAGATATTCCACAGCGGAATTTTGAAGAGATTATCGGCTCGAGCGCGCCTCTAAAAGCAGTATTGAAACAAGTTGAAGTTGTCGCCCCAACCAGCTCGACGGTGCTGATCCAGGGTGAGACCGGCACGGGAAAGGAACTCATCGCCCGTGCGATCCATAATGTTAGTTCCCGGTCCAATCGTCCTTTCGTCAAAATAAATTGCGCGGCCATTCCCTTGGGACTGCTCGAAAGCGAGTTATTCGGCCATGAGAAAGGCGCGTTTACCGGGGCAGTCGCACTGAAGTTGGGACTCTTCGAACTGGCGCACCAGGGCACGCTCTTTCTCGATGAAGTCGGTGACATTCCGTTAGAGCTCCAACCCAAGCTGTTGCGCGTCCTTCAGGAAAACGAGTTTGAGCGCGTGGGCGGTACCCGGACACGGCAAGTCGATGTGCGCTTGGTCGCCGCAACCAACAAGAATTTGGCGCAAATGATTGTCGCTAAACAGTTTCGCGAGGATCTCTATTTCCGCTTGAACGTTTTTCCGATTGTGACTCCTCCCTTGCGGGATCGAGTTGAGGACATTCCCCTTTTAGTGCGACACTTTGTCGATACATATTCACAACGCATGAACAAACCGATCGAGACGGTCGCCGAGCATGTAATGAAGCGCTTATGTCAATACCGGTGGCCGGGGAACATCCGGGAGCTGCAGAACTTCATCGAGCGATCCGTCGTTCTGTCGAGCGGAACGCTGTTGCGTCCGCCGTTTGCTGATTTGGAGCAAAGCGCTAAAAGAGCCACAGGCAGTTTTGCTACTCTTGAGGACGCCGAGCGACGCCATATCGTGAAAGCGTTGGACGATACGAATTGGGTAATTGGCGGGCTAAACGGCGCCGCCTCCCGGTTGGGCCTGAAGCGCACCACTTTGCTCTCTAAAATGGAGCGGCTTGGCATCTCGCGCTCGTAGAGCTACCGCCGCCTCTTGTGTAAAGTTCAAAACGTTCAAGCCGTTCAATCCTTCGACTTTGCTCAGGATGAGCGAAGGAAAAGGCCGCTCGTGGTGAGCCTGTCGAACCATGCGCTCCGTTGAAAAAGGTTCGGAATGCTTCGAGAGCGTCATGCTTCGGCAAGCTCAGCAGAACGAAAAATCGTCAATGATATGAAAACTCCCCCCGTTCGTTCCTTCGTCAAGCTCAGGACGGGCTCTGAGCTTAGCCTGCCCTGAGCCGAGTCGAAGGGTCGAAGGACTCCTAGAGAGTTTTTCAACAGCCTGCAAGAAATGAAATGAGCAAAAAGAAAACAAGGCCAGCTACTCGGAAACAGCGCGCCAAACGTCCTCCGCCAAAGCCGGTGGATTCGCCATTCGCGCCCGTTCAGACAGCTCCAACCCTCGGCAGCATAATGGTGCAAGGAATTATTCAAGGCCAAAGGGAAACGGATTTGTTGAAGCAATGTCTTAGGGCAAAAGGCTGGACGCAGGAGTGAATTTCAAATTAGGGCACTACCCGGCACTGAATTGGGTTGACAACACTCATCTATATTGATCAAGAATTGGAGGTGCTGGCGATTGGCTGGCAGGCTTGCCATTTGGATCCAGCACTGAACAAAGAGACTGAACAAAGAGAGGGATGATCCGACGAACATTTAGTCGAAAACCGGGAACCGTATGGCTGAGATTCATGAAAAACCGTCAAGTATGAGCGAACAAGCAATCTCCTTGCAGGCTCGATGCTTGCGCGAGCGCGCCGCGCAACAAGAATCTCGCGCGTAAAATATCTGGAAGTCGAGATGGAGCAGACCTCCGACGACGACACCAAGCGCCTTCAAGACTGCATCAATGATCTGATGAGCGTTCAGGCGCTTCCCGCCGTTTGGAGCGGCCGGGAGCCGTCCCAGATTGTCGCCACTCTGCTCGATGTCTTGGTCCGCGTGCTGCGCCTCGACTTCGCCTACGCCCGGCTAAGCGCCGCAATTGACGGCTCGCCAATCGAACTGGTTCGTTTGCCTCAGGGCCGAACTCCAGAAGGTCGGCCGGAGCAAGTGAATCGCGTGCTCGAAGGTTGGTTCACAGCCGATCGACCCGACGCGCCATTTGTCGCGCCGAATCCATTCGGAGATGGAACGGTTTCAGTGGCGCCCTTTCGTCTACGCCTCCAGGATGAAATCGGCATATTAGTGGCGGCAACTACGCGAAACGATTTTCCGACTGCCACCGAGCTGATTCTGCTCCGAGTGGCGGTCAACCAGGCCGTGATTGGATTACAAGAGGCTCGCCGGCTGGCAGAGCAAAAGCGGACTGCTGATGAGCTCGAACGACGAGTCGCGGAGCGGACCGAGCACCTTAGCGCTGTCAACGAGGAGCTCAGAAGAGAAATTAATCGGCGTAAATGGGCGCGCGATGCTCTACAACAAAACCAGCAGCGGCTCCGGGCCATTTTGGACAATAGTTCTGTCCTAATGTTCATGAAAGACATCAACGGGCATTATTTGGATTGTAATTCTTCCTTTGAAAACCTCTGTGGCTTGAGTCGAGGTCAAATCATCGGCAAAACCGACAGGGAACTTTTCGCTGCAGAGCAAGCGGCTCAATATGAATCCAACGATCGCGAGATACTCAAGACCGGAACGCCGCTGGAGTTTGAGGGAACGGCGCTTCGCCCGGATGGATTACACACCAGCATCGTGTCGAAGTTCCCGTTGCGCGACGGCGAAGATCGCATTTACGCCATCGTTGGCATTATTACCGACATTACGGAGCGCAAGCGGATGGAGCAGACGCTACAGGAGAATCAGCAGCGCTTGCGCGTTGCGCTGGAATCCTCCCCCGTTGCGTTCACGATTCTGCGTGCCGCGCGTGATGATCGGTCGCACATCATCGATTTCCAGTGGTTGTATTTGAATCCAGTCGCGTCGCGGATCCTCGGGCGCGCGCCCGAGGAACTCATCGGGCGTCGGGTGCGCGAGGTGTTGCCGAACGGCTGGGAACCACCCGGGCTCTTTGAGTGCTTCGTGCAAGTAGTCAATACAGGTGAGCCTCAAGAAATTGAGGTTGCATCCGGACATAACGGCATCAACGGTTGGTTTCATAATATTGCCGCGAAACTGGGTGATGGCGTCGCCGTGTGGTTTACGGACGTCACCGAGCGCAAGCGGGCGGAGGAGGAGCTCCGGCGCAGTGAGGCCTTCCTGGCGGAGGGACAAAGAATCAGCCAAACGGGCAGTTGGGCAGTTAAACTTCCCTCCGAAGACGTCTTCTGGTCACACGAAATGTTTCGCATCTACGGCCTCGATCCTGCGACGACGAAGCTTTCTCAAAAGATGGCTTTTCAACTGATTTATCCCGAAGATCGGTTGTTTGTGAAGCAGGCGTTCGAGCGGGCACTTCGCGACAAAAGCGATTTTGCGGTTGAGCATCGTGCTATTCTTGCCGACGGGTCAATTAAACATCTCCACGCCTTGGGCCATGCCGTGTGCGATGCGTCTGACAATCTCACCGAGTTCGTCGGCACAGTGGTCGACATCACGGAGCGCAAGCGGGCAGAGCAGGCGCTCAGACAGTCGAGCAGACGGATCGAGAACATCCTTGAGAGCATCACCGACGAGTTCAACGCATTCGACCGCGAGTGGCGCTTCACTTACGTCAACGAGCCGGCGTTGAAGTCTATCCGAAGAGCAAAGGGTGAAGCGCTAACGCGCGAAAAGATTCTGGGGAAGAACGTGTGGGAGGTGTTCCCCGAGCACGTGGGTTCCGTGTTCTACCAGAAGTACCACGAAGCCATGCGCGAGCAGAAGACCGTCTACTTCGAAGCGCTCTCCCCGGTGACTGGCAGATGGGTCGAAGTGAATGCCTACCTTTCTGAGGAGGGTTTGTCTGTCTACTACCGAGACATCAGCGACCGCAAGCAGGCAGAAGAGCAACGCGCCTACCACGCCCACCTGCTGGAAAACGTGCACGATGCGGTCATCGCTACAGATGAGCGGTTCGTTCTGACAGCCTGGAATAAAGGCGCCGAGCAGATGTACGGCTGGAGGGCGGATGAGGTGTTGGGGCGAAGTGTTTTGGAAGTTGTTCCTTGGGATGGTAGCGCTGAGGAACGTGCCAAGGCCGACCGTGAGCTGGCCGAGACGGGTCGGCGGCGCGCCGAAATCATCACGTACCGTAAGGACGGCACGCCGGTCTACGCCGAAGGCAGGAGCGTCGCCTTGCGAGACGGGCAGGGCCGAATCACGGGCTACCTGGGCATTAACCGGGACATCACCGAGCGCAAGCGGGCGGAGAAGGAGCGCGCGCAGTTGTTGCGTCGGCTCATCGCCGCGCAGGAGGATGAGCGTCGGCGCATCGCGCGTGAGATGCACGATCAGTTTGGGCAGGCGGTCAGCGCGCTCACCTTAAAACTCGCGGCGCTTAAAGGCGCACACGGCGGGCAAACTGAGCTTGGCGAGCAATTCCTTGCCTTAGAAGCGATTGTGAAACAACTCGACGCTGATGTTGATTTCCTCATCTGGGAAATGCGGCCGACCGCACTGGATGATCTCGGCCTCGTGGTCGCCCTCTCTAATTACGTCGAGAATTGGTCGAAGCATTTCGGGGTCCATGCCGAAGTGCACGCGAGCGGGATGGAGAAGGACCGTCTAACCAGCGAAGTGGAGACGGTGCTTTATCGTGTAACGCAGGAAGCCCTGACCAACATCGCCAAACATGCCAGGGCCGGAAATGTGGACATCCTCCTCGAACGCCGCTCGGATCACGTCTCGCTCATCATCGAAGACGACGGCATCGGTTTCGACGCCGAGAAAGCATTCGCTACAGTTCCTACGGGGTTGGGTTTGATCGGCATGCGCGAGCGCGCTTCACTGGTTGGCGGAACGCTGGAGATCGAATCGCATCCGGGCAATGGCGCCACCATCGTTGTACGCATCCGCGCGCCTCTGGGTCCGAAGCGAGAGGAGCAAAATGAAAAAATTGAGTATTCTCTTAGCTGACGATCACAAAATAGTGCGCGAAGGATTACGGATGCTCGTCAACGCGCAAGCAGACATGGAAGTAGTCGGCGAAGCCGACAACGGGCGCATGGCAATAACCGTGGTCCGGCAGCTTGAGCCGGATGTCGTCGTCATGGATGTCTCGATGCCTGAGCTCAACGGGCTCGAAGCCACGGAACGGTTAAAGAGACTATGTCCGGGCATCAAAATCTTGGTCCTGACGCGCCACGCGGACGACGGCTACTTGCAGCGAATGTTACAGGCTGGCGCGAGCGGTTACGTTCTGAAACGAAGTGCTTCTGAGGAACTGGTGCGCGCGATTCGCTATGTCGTCGCCGGTAAGACCTACCTCGATCCGGCAGTGACCGCTACAGTCGTAGGCAGCGCACTTGGAAGACATTTCGCTCGCGGGTCGCCGCCCAAAAAGACCTTGAGCCTGCGCGAAGAGGAAGTTTTGCGCCTCGTCGCGAGGGGATACTTGAACAAAGAGGTCGCTGCCCGCCTCGAGATCAGCATCAAGACCGCCGAGGCGCACAAAGCCAACGCCATGCAGAAAATGGGCATGAAGAGCCGCATCGACATCGTGCGCTACGCGGTCCTCGAAGGTTGGCTGGACGACACCTGATTTTTCAACAAACTTTACCCTCTTCCACCCTCAGGAAAAACCCACGCAGGTTCCCGCTTTCCCTAACTGCGAAAATCTCTCCACGGAGATAAAATGCTGGAGCGTTAGTTTACGAGCGTCATAGCGCGTGAAGCTGGGAACTTGCGTGTGCGACCGTGGCCGCCCTTTTGCACGAAGTTTGCGCGCATGAAGCCTGGAGCTTGGGGGCGATTAGCATTTCCACACGGACATCATTAAGTCTTAACCGACCGGTCAGCAATGGAGGAATCATTATTGGGAAGCGGCATTCGAGAGCAGGAAATCATCGGCAATCAAACCGCCTCGGCATGGCTGCCGGGGGGGAGGAGATTAAATTTTCGTGCCCGGATGCGGCACGCGGTAGTCCAGCGCAACCATTTTACCAACCAGAGAAGATAGTGACCGCGATGGCAACGGAGCTGCGTAAACCTGGAATTAGCCTTCTCGGCGACCTGCCCTGGGGCACACACTTTTGCCATTTCTACGAGACCAAAGAGGATCTGCTTCATGCGGTGGTGCCCTATTTCAAAGCGGGTTTGGAATCTAACGAGTGCTGCGTTTGGGTAGTTTCTGAACCCGTGTCGGAGGAAGAAGCGAGGGATGCGTTGAGGGCGGTTGTTCCCGATCTCGCGCGCTACGAGGGCAACGGCAGTGTCGAAATTCTTATGGGACGGGACTGGTATTTTACAGAGGGCGTTTTTGATCGACAGAGAGTTTCAAGCGGTTGGATCGAAAAGCTCAATCGAGCGCTTGCTCGAGGATATGACGGGATGAGGGTGTCGGGAGACGCATTCTGGTTTGGCAGCACATACTGGAAAGATTTCTGCGAGTACGAGAAGGACCTGAACGAGTTTGTCAAAGACAAGCCCATGACTGTCTTGTGTACCTACTCGCTTCCGTCGAGCAACGCCGGTGAACTCCTTGATGTATCCCCTATGCATCACTTTGCTATAGCAACGCGAAACGGAAACTCGGCGGTTATCGAACCTCCCGGTGCTACGCCCGAGCGTAAGCGCGTTGAAGGGTTGCTCCGAGAGGGTAATGAGAGAGTCGAGATGATCCTCGACAGCATAACGGATAACTTCTTTGGTTTAAGCAAGGACTGGCGATTTACGTATTTCAACAAGCATGCTGCAGAGCAAATGAGAGTCCTCGGCAAAGACCCCGCACGACTTATCGGGAAAGTGCTGTGGGAGGAGTTTCCGTACGTGCCCAACGAGGTCACGCTCCGTCGCGTCATGTCCGAGCGAGTAGCGATCACCGACGAGATCTATTATTATCCGCCGTTGGGCGAGTGGGTGGAGAATCACATGTACCCGAGCCACGACGGCGGACTGGTGACATTTCAGAAATACGTCACCGAGCGCAAGCGCGCGGAAGAAGGATTGCGGCGCAGCGAGGCCTTCCTGGCGGAGGGACAAAGAATTAGCCACACGGGCAGTTGGTCAGTGAAACTCCCGTCCGAAGAGGTCTTCTGGTCACAGGAGGCGTTTCGCGTCTACGGCCTCGATCCTGGCACGACGAAGCTTTCTCGACAGCTAGCTTTTCAACTGATTCACCCCGAAGATCGGCCGTTTGTGCAGGAGGCGTTCGAGCGGGCACTTCGCGACAAAAGCGATTATTCGGTTGAGCATCGTGCCATCCTTGCCGACGGTTCGATTAAATATTTCCACGCTCTGGGCCACCCGGTGTTGAACGAGTTCGGCGACCTCGTTGAATACATCGGTACGGTCATGGACATCACCGAGCGCAAGCGCAGTGAGCAACGTCTGGCCGTGCAGTACGCCGTCACGCGCATCTTGGCTGAATCCAACACCCTCGCCGCGGCGACCCCGGACCTGCTGCGAGCTATCGGTGAAAACATGCAATTAGATTGGGGCGCACTTTGGATCGTCGATCGCCAAGCAGCCATGATCGGTTGCCAGAATATCTGGCACGCGCCGAATCTAGAGGCTGCGGAGTTCAACGCGATCAGCCGCAAGACCAGATTCACGTTCGGCCAAGGCTTTCCGGGGCAGGTCTGGCAAAGATCCGAAAGTATCTGGTCCGAATCTATCTGGACTGATGACGCCATGAAGAACCCCAATTACGTGCGCGCGCCCATCGCAGCCAGCATGGGCTTGCGTACAGCTATTGGGTTTCCCCTTGTGGTCGCCGGCGAACCCTTCGGTGTTATTGAATTCTTCGGTCGTGCAGTTGCGCGGCCCGACAAGGAACAAGTTGCAACGCTGTCGGCCATTCGGAGCCAAATCAGTCAGTTCGTTGAGCGCAGGGGCGCAGAAGAAGGACTGCATGCTGCACGGGCGGAGCTGGCGCGCATCTCGCGGGTCATGACAATGGGGCAACTGACGGCCTCGATCGCCCATGAAGTGAGCCAGCCCCTCGCCGCCATCGCTATTAACGCCAATGCCGGCCTTGGCTGGTTGGCAGGGACAACCCCAAACCTCGATAACGCGCGGGGAGCCTTACACCGTATTATCAGAGACGGAAATCGGGCGGGCGATGTCATCACGCGGATTCGGATGCTGTTGAGGGAGAACGACGCAGCCAAAGAGCGGCTGGACATCAACGAGGTCATTCAAGAAGTTGTTGCCCTTGTGCAGGATGAAATACG
>Ga0066710_100005592_pt1 | contig 11503 bp, 8 predicted proteins | sample GraSoiAngelo_159_FD_79666 | JGI IMG/M metagenome (GOLD analysis project Ga0066710, IMG submission 79666) | Grasslands soil microbial communities from the Angelo Coastal Reserve, California, USA - 14_1009_16_40cm | ecosystem: Environmental > Terrestrial > Soil > Grasslands | place: USA... | reverse complement strand
TAGCATGCCGGGAAATGTGATGCTTGCTTTTTCTGTAGAAGGAAAATAAGGCCGACGGCCGGCGCAAGTGTCATCCTTCTTACTTCTTATGGATTGGTTCAAAGTTTTTGGTTGTGTTCATATTGAACCGACCAAACGACGCACAGCCTCCCCTGGTATAACCGCGCTGAAGTCTCAGTCGGTTCATTTAACAAAGGTTACTACAGCCACTCCGAAGCCTCCCAACTTCAACGAAGGGCCAGACAAAGTCCTCGTGGCTGGGGGGTTGGAGGCCGTGGTCTGGTCCACCACCTCCACCTTTGCTCCTTTGACCTCAGGAAGACCTATCACAAGCTCACGATCGCGCTTGTTCACAACCAGCAGTTTATGTACCCCGTGCGGGCTCACAAACGCCTGGGCCATCACGTAGCCGGAATCAGTTGAGGTTTCAACAATCTTGTCGCCGGGCGGGAAACTGTCATGAATCAGCTTGAGGACCCAGTACCGCGCATTGGGCTCGCCGGTTTCCCAGTCGAGCATCGCTATGCTTGGCCACATCCCTGGAGCCGTAGGAATTCCCGATTCTGCCGCATCTTCGATACCCAACCGTGCCAGACCCGCATAAACATACGCGTAAACAGCGGCTGAGAGATTCCAGTAAGCAGGCCGGATGGGCGTGAATTTATAGCCGGGCTTGGTCTGCGTCCAATCCTCAGGCAGCATCGTTCCAATTTCGTTCACCATGGTGCCCGTCGTGGGCGAGAGCATTTTCCGAATAGTTTCCAGATATCCCGTAATCTCCAGGAACCTGTCCGCTTGGTTGAAAAAAGTAAATTGGTGTGCCTCCGGAGGCTCATCGGCGTTGGGAACGGCATAAAAGTGATAAGAGATCATATCTAGCGGGATTCCCGGTTTGTGATTCTTCGGATTTAGGAAATATTCATATAGCTTCGGATGGCCAGCGGGATAGGAATCGGAAAGTCCGACAAACTTGGTTTGGGGGGATACCTTGTGGACAACCTCCACTACGGCGTCGTAGATCGTCGTGTAGGACTCCGCGGAAAGTCCGTGCTCGTTATCCGGCTCATTCAGAACCTCCCAATAATCCACCTTCCAGTGATGGCCAGATTCGTGCCACTCGCCCAACTCGTCTATAAAGCCGCCGTTCACGTGCCATGCCACGACACGGGCAAAGTACTCGCCCACTTCGCGGGCGGTAGGGTCTCGCAGCTCCGAGCCTTGCTCGTATTGCCAGGCGCGGACCGTGGGATCGGCCGGATACGGAACCGGCTTGTCAGTCTTGAACATCCATTCCGGAATGGCGCTGAAATTCAACACCAATGGATGTCCTTTCGTGACGTTCATCACGTCTTCGGTCACCGGGTCAACGTAGGAAAAATCCCAAGAGGTTTTGGTTCCCGTGGGCGGATCGAGCTCCAGGATGCCGAAGTGAGGATAGACGTATCCTCCGCCGGCGTATCGAACGTCATCCGCTCCGAGATCCGCAAGGGCCTTGGAAATCTTGTCGTGGAGCGGCGACTTTCGCCACATGTCCGGCGATGCTCCCAGCAATAAGGTCGGCTTGGTATTGGAAATCCGAATGGTCCGGTCCCATCGGACTTGAACCGTTACTGGCGGGTCCGCCGCCCTGCTGCTGGAGAATCCAAGAAAGAAGACAAACCCAAGAAAGAACCCGATGATTCGTTTTTGGCGGGGCATCCTGAAATCTCCTCAAGACAGATTGAGATCGGATCCAAATACGTCATGAAAGCTTGGCAAGTGGACTCACTTGATTCCATGAAGTCGAAACGTTGAAATTGATTGCAAATTGTGGACGACTTGGCGAAGGGGCAGCAAGAATCGAAAGCATGCAAACTTGATTTGGGCATGTAGCGCCACCGGCCCATTCGGACAATTACTGGTTCGAATAGCACATCGCGAGAAGAAAGCCATTCGTTCAATGCTTCCCAGCGCGTGGCGGTTGGGTCCATGCCCGGTCGTATTCGAACCCGGCTGTGATTCCCCCATCGACAACGTGCGCAATCCCCGTGACACCTTTGGAATCATCGGAGACCAGGTACAACGCGCCGCGCGCAATGTCCTCCGGCGTCAGCACCTGACCGAGGGGAACGCGCGTGAGCCGCTGCTTTAACACCCCTTCCGGATCGCCGGATGCCTCTAAGTGCTCCTCGAGCATCGGAGTGTAAGTAATACCCGGGCAGATACAGTTCACTCGAATGTTGTCCGCCCCATAATCCATTGCCATTGACCGAGTGAGCAGCATCACAGCCCCTTTGGATGCCACGTAGGCCGGCGTTTTGAATTGTCCGCCAAAACTGCTGATGGAAGCTGTGCTGAGGATCACGCCTCCACCTTGCCTGCGCATATGCGGGACTACGTGCTTGACCCCCAGGAATATGGATTTGAGGTTTACCGACATCAGCCGGTCCCACTCTCTTTCGCGTGTGTCTTCCAAAAATTTCACGAAGACAATGCCGGCGTTATTGATGAGGATGTCCACTCTTCCCCACCCTCGAACAGTCTCGTCCACGCAGTCTTTCACTTGTTCCTCAACACCAACGTCGGTCAAGGAAATTCGGGCATCGCCGCCTTCTTTTTGAATGAGGGCCAAAGTTTCGTCGAGGGCTTCCTTCTTGACGTCGACAAGTGTCACGCGGGCGCCCTCTTTCGCAAACAAATTAGCCGACGCGCGTCCAATCCCGCCCGCCGCACCTGTAACAATCGCGACTCTTCCCTTAAGCTTCATGAAACCAAACCTCTGATCCCGCATCCGAAGACAATATGAAAAACACGAAGCTGAACGCCCATCTATAGCTCTAACCTTCCGCCTTCGCTGCTCATGCTGACTTTCCCGAACTCGTCGCCAGGCCACGGCGAACTTCATTCACCCCCTCGGTCAATGCTTTTTGGAAAAGCCAGATATCCCCTGAGTAGCTGATGCATCGGAACCCCTGGTTGATGTAATGGAGGGCTTGCTGCGCGTCGCCAGCCAGAATTCCAGCAGGAATTCCTCGCCGCTTACAGGCATTGAGAACGAGTTCCAAAGCCTCGGTAAATCGAGGATGATTGAATTGGCCGGGAACTTCCATCGAAATTGAAAGATCCAGAAATCCGAGCCAAATGAGATCGACACCCGGGACTGAGACGATTTCTTCCACATTTTCCACGCCCGCCGTCGTTTCAACTAAAAGCCCGCAAATCATTCCGTCATTGGCAGCCTTCATTTTTTGCGGAATGTTTCCGGAAAGGTAATCGTCGTGGGAAATGGAAAAGGCCGCGCCTCGATGCCCTAGAGGAAAGTATCGGCAGGCATCGGCAATCCTTTCAGCCTCCCGGGCGCTTTCAACTTTGGGGACGATGATGCCGTTTGCCCCAGCATCCAGCAAGGGACCAATTAAGTGGTATTCACCAGCAGGAGGCCTGACTAATACGGCGAGATCGAGCGGTCGAGATTGGGACAAGAGGGCCTTGATCGAATCCATTCCAAAACCGCTGTGTTCCATGTCGTAAACGACAAAGTCCACTCCCGTGCTGGCCAGTAGCCGCGCGATGCCCGAGGAATTGAATTCAAACACCCACGTCCCAATCACCGCCTGATTTTGTCGAAAGGCCTCTTTGAGTGCCAGAGCCTTCAAATTAACTCCCCTGGATATGGGCGTGCCATCGGGCTCGGTTGGCTTCTAACTTTCGAATCAAGCCCGGATGGCTCAGGACTTCCTCATTGACAACGCGCTTGGGCACTTCACCTTTGAGCACAGCCAGGACGGATTCAACGGCCGATTGTCCCATCTTCAGGAAACACTCATCAGTCCAGCAGAGAGAGTGAGGGGTCAACAAAACATTGTCAAGCTGGAGCAAAGGATCATCCGCCGGCAGCGGTTCTTTCTCGAAGACATCAAGGGCCGCACCTCCGATCCGTTGATTTTTGAGCATTCGATATAGAGCTGTTTGATCGACAATCGGCCCACGAGAAGTATTGATGAGGTATGCCGACGGCTTCATCCAAGCCAGCTCGCGCTCCCCAATCATCCCGCGTGTTTCGGCATTAAGCGGGCAATTGACGCACACAAAGTCGCAATCTCGCATCAGCGTTTCCAAATCCACCATTCGAATTCCCAGGTCCGCGACGTCCTCGGCCCTTACATACGGGTCTCTCCCGAAATAAATCATGTCAAAGGGCTTCATCAGACGGAAAATTTCCAGCCCGATATTTCCCAATCCAATGGATCCAAGGACGCGGCCCGTTAAGCCGATCGACTTGACGTCAATCCTGTCATTCCATCGCCCCTCCCGCAACACCTTGAATTTTGAAAACATGTTGAGTGAAAGCGCGAGGATGAATCCCACGATTCCCGACGCCATCGGCCGGCGGACCCCGTCCGGCGTGATTGTCAGCATGACTCCTCTTTCGGTTAGGGCTTTGACGTCAACCATGTCGTAGCCCACTCCGAAGCGAGCGATCACGCACAATTTCGAATCCGCCCCACTCAATGTCTCCGCGCTTATTCGAGGGGCGAGCGATATCAAAGCATCAAGACCAGCGATTTGTTCCGGGGTCACTTCGGGAAAGTGGTTGTCGAAAAACTCAACAGATATGGCATCCGAGTTGGCCAGGCCCGACAGACCTATGTCTCCCATGGCCACCTGACCTGTGCTTTTCAGAAAATCTCGGGTCAACGCAACACGATACTTGGCCATTTAGCTCGTTCCAAAAACGCAAATAGGCTGCATTTGTATTTGAAAAATTGGATTCAATAGACCCGGTCAACCATTATACAATCCTCTATCTAAATATCAAGCTATCAGCTAGAATGATTGTCTGATAAGCATTCAACTGGTTCGCACCGTTGCTCAAGCGGTTGAAATTAATCGACTTGCCAAGATTTGCAATAAACTCTGATTTAGAAGAAGGCTTTCGGATTGGATCCGGTTTACAAGGGTTTGCCTTTTCAATTTGACTTATTGCCGAATGCGGTTGCTACAATCTACCCTTTTCCGGCCAATAGCGGGTGGGCTCGCAGATCAGAAGACGATAACTACACCGAAGTTCGATTCCAAGAGGGTGAGATATGCTGGACAGAATTAAGGTGGAGGAATTCGAGAAGAACGGCTTCACAATTCAAAACGAATTAATTTCTAACGATGAGGTTTCTGAATTTCTTGCCGATGTGGAGTCCATTTGTGCCGGAAACACCCTGGCCCAACATGACAAGACGCGGCTGGAAATGGAACCCAACCAGCCACCCGACGGAACACGCGTGAGGCGCCTCTACGAACCTTGCACCCATTATCCTCGATTCCGCGCCTTTGCTGAATCGACCAAATTGCTGGATTGCATTGAGGCTCTGCTCGGGCCCAATCTGATGCTCCATTACAGCAAGCTGAACATGAAACCGCCGGCGATTGGCTCAGTAGTGGAATGGCATCAAGATCTCGCCTGTTATCCGCTGACAAATCGAGATTCCCTGGCCGTCCTCGTATATCTCGATGACGCCGACATCGGCAACGGCTGTCTTAAAGTAATTCCGGGGATGCAAAATGGTCCTTTGATGAACTATACCACCGGCGGATTTTTTCAGGGGAGGATTACCGAGCCGGTGGATGAGTCGTTGGCTGTCCCGGTCGAGGGCAAGGCGGGAACGGCGATTTTCATGCACTGCATGACGCCACACACATCCGCGCCCAATAAATCTGACCGTCCTCGGCGAACCTTGATCCTGAGTTATAGGACCGCTGATGCAGTCCCGCTTTACATGCGAGAGACGACCGTTGGGATCGAGGCGAATGCACGCCTCGTCCGCGGGCAAGTTCCCTCGCGCGCCCGTTTTACCATGACGGAATTCCCTATCCCACATTACAGATGGAAATTCGCGTCGTTGTACGAATTGCAGGAGCTCTCTCGAGCCTCTGACCAGAAGAAATAACAGACTGCCTGCAAATTTGGCCGGGCCCCGCGCACTTGTCCGGCGAGATCGAAGAGAGTCGAGCCGCTGAGAAATGCGATCCTGTATACGCGAGGGAGGCGGATACGACGACATGGACGCTCGCCCTTCAGAAAACCACATGACTGCACGGCGAAGCTCGGTCACCAACGCAAGCAAGAAGCAACTTTGGTTGACAACTTTGATCGATCGCGGATGGCTTTTGGTTTCCGTCGTGCTCTGCCTGCGTGTGCTTCCGGCCACCTCACCCGCGCCGACTCAAGGCGGAACAGGCGTGCTGCTGCCGGATGGGCGCGAGTTCGTTTCCTGGGAGCGGCCGGTCCAATTTGCGAAGACATATTACGTGGACAACCGGAATCCTCGATCATCCGACTCAAATCCCGGCACGAAAGATCTCCCCTTCGCAACCATAGGCAAGGCAGCAAGAGTCCTGCAACCCGGCGAACGTGTCATGATCATGACGGGCGTCTATCGCGAACGTGTTGATCCTGCCCGCGGGGGAACGGGTCCCGACAAAATGATTAGCTACGAAGCCGCACCGGGCGCCGACGTTGTGGTCAAGGGCTCACGCCTGGTTAAGACCGGATGGGAGCCATCCAGCGAATACAGGTTGACGGTTCAGAAACCTTCCCCCACGACGCCCAGGATCTACAAACGGCGTTTGGACGACTTAGAGTTTCAGGCTTACAACCCATTCGGCATGGTCAATATAATGCAGGACCGCGTATACCTGAAACCCAAGCCGGAAGAGCTGAGGAGGCATCTCCTACGGCGCGGAATGGTGTATGTCGATGGAAAGCGACTCGAACAAGTTGAACTCTATGAAGAGCTAGGTCAGAGAGATGGCGCCTTTTGGTGCGAGCACGACGGTTTGACCCTTCACGTCCGCCTGCCCGGCGATGCGGACCCTTCGGAGCACGAAGTGGAGCTTGTAATCCAGGAACAGGTTTTTGCCCCTCGCACCCGCGGTTTGAATTATATTCGGGTCAAGGGCATCACATTTGAACACGCGGCCAACGCCTTTCCCGTTCCCCAACACGGCATGGTCTCCACAAGCAGGGGGGCATTCTGGATTATCGAAGACTGTTTCCTGAAGCATGCCAATTCAGTGGCGCTCGATATTGGCGCACAAGATTGGGATATGGTGCCTCCAAGCACAATCGGCCATACCATCGTGCGGCGAAATCAGATCATTGACGCTGGCGTTTGCGGGATTGCAGGAATGGGCGTCCAGGATACTCTCATTGAATCAAACCTCATTGAGAATGTGGGCTGGCAGGATGTGGAATTGACATGGGAGACGGGCGGCATAAAGCTCCACACCACTAAGAATTGCCTGCTGAGGAACAATGTCATCCGGCATCTCGTCCACGCTGAGGCGATCTGGCTCGACTACTTGAATGCGAACACCAGGGTAACCGGCAACGTCATGGGAGATACTTTGGAGACTCTCCGAGGCGGAATTTACCTGGAAGCTTCCCATGAATCCAATATGCTCGATAACAACATCATCTGGAAAGCAACCGAAGGCAAAGGTGGAGGCTCGTATAACATGCCACCGCACGGAGGGTGGGGCATTACGGTGGATGGAAGCGACGAAACCGTGATCGCACATAATCTGATTGGATTGACTCAAGATGCGGCCATCAAATTTCGGACCGTCGAGTCGCGCATTGTAGGGACGCGGGGGGGAACGTCTCGCCGGAATAAGGTGCTCAATAACATCTTCTACCGCTGCGGCAAGGCAATAGACTTCTCTAATGCAGACAATTCAGCGGAAGGAAACCTGTACACGAATGACTGGGGCGAGGTAACCGACGAGAATCAGCCCGTCGGACGAGGGTTGAATTGGGTTTCCGGCCCCGGCGCGCCCTCAATTTTGGACCTGGACGCATGGCAGAGATTCTTTGGTTTCGATATGCACGGCGCGTATGCCGATATGAGCATTGAGGTGGACCTCGATGCGCTCACCATCGCTTGGTCCGTAAAAGGCGATTTGCCGCGAGCGCCTGTAGACCCGCATTTCAAACACGACTTACTCGGCAAGGCTGCGGAAGGATCTCGTTTACCCGGACCGTTGCTACAGGTGCCGCAACAGCTGACCAAGATGCCAATTGATCCCAGGGCGCCGGGGAAATAGCGTCAGCCCATTCTTAATACTTCACCCTAATCCCGAGGGACGCAGGCGCGCAGCCATGATCTCGTATAATCCTCATCGGTTGACATCGCGAGCGGCATCATGCAGAGGATGACCGGGTGATGGCTGACGCGTGGATCCAAACCTCCGGGCGGATTTCCATTCCGAACCCGGGGGATTCCGGAACACGGACGATACCGCCTTCCGGAATGATGGGGTTCAAAAGCATTTTGGGCCAATCGGATTCGTAATATCTCTGAACGCTCTCCAAGATCCATAAGTTAGTGCAAACGGTTGCAAGGTGGGTGGAGGCATAGAATAAGAGCGGCCCTCCCGCCGTATGGGGAGCCAAGGGGAGCTGGTAAGCTTCCGCCAGAGCTGCGATTTTACGTGCCTCGCTGAGTCCTCCGCACCATGTCACATCGAGCATGACAAATTTCGCCACATGGGCTTCCAGCATGTCACGAAAGCGCATCAGGCCGGCGATTCTCTCGCTGAGTGTCAACGGCAACGAGGTCGCCTCGGCCAACTGGCGATAAGAGTCAAAACTATCGGCGAATAACATATCTTCGAGCCACGCGGGCTGATACGGCTCCAGGGCATGGGCAATGCGAATCGCCGAAGTCAGGTTCCAGCCGCCGTGAAACTCCACCATGATCTCAATGTCTGAACCAAATGCGTCGCGCAACTTTCGAACCGGACCGAGTCCTTCTTCTATGTCCGCATGGGTGATGTACTCATGTTGATTCCTCTGGGCCGCGGCGTCGAAGGGCCAGATTTTTATCGCCTTCACTCCGTAGCGATCCACCAGCTCCCGCATGATTTTGTCCGAATCGGTGTTGAAATCGTATCTCAGGCCGAAGCATGTGTTGTAAACCCGGATTTTCGGATTGGACTTGCCTCCCAGCAGCCTGTACACGGGGACCCCGAGAGTCTTTCCAAGCAGGTCCCAAAGAGCGAGGTTGATCGCGCTCATCACTCGCATTTCAGCGCCCCCGGTGATTTGAAAATCAAAGGTTCGGTAAAGGTCGGCCCAAATTCGATCGATGTCGCCGGCGTTCCGTCCGAGCAGCTGCGGGGCGACGGCGGTGTGCACGATGGCGGCCTCCGCCTCGTTGCGTGGATAAGTCTCGCCGATGCCCTCCTGGCCGCTTTCTGTCTGAATCCGAACCCAGATCCAATTGGGATTCCACGGCGCGTCTTCGGGGTGTTTCCAGTAGGTTGTGTCAATGCGCTTGATCAGCAAGGAAGGCATCTTGCTTGCGCCGGAGCTCTTTTCTTCGAGAAGCGGAATAGAAGCCAGCGACGACTCAAAAGGTGAGAGAGCTGCGGCGGCCGCTCCTGCCAGGCTTGCGCTGGCGGTTAGGAAACCTCGACGACTTTTCATTTGATTCTTCATGGACCTTCTCGCTGCGTTCCGAGTTCAAAAGGTGGCGCCCAGGCTCGTCACGAGATCAGGCAGACTATTCTGATTGACGTCGTCGGTGTAGATGAATCCTGTTGCTCCCAAGTCGAACTCCGGATGGAAGATCCACTCGCCGTGCCGCGGCTCCTGCGGTGATTCAAACCATCCCTTCGACGCAGGCCTTGAGGAATTCGCTTCCCCGCGCACGAACTTTGGAATCTGCGCTGATCAAATTGGCTTCACGAGGGAGCACGCTGCACGTGGTGCATTCGAGATGGAGCTGGTCGAGCAAGTTTTTGACGGCGGGAATATTGGCGGGCTCGGTGGGAGATAGAAATAGTTCCGCTCCGTCAAAGCCCCAATCGCGAATGCGGGACAACAAAGCTTTCTGCCCTTCACCCACTCGAGTGGTCCAAACCATTGGATTGACGCCGTATTTCACCGTCGTACCTCCATTGAAGCCCCAACCAGCTCATGCCCAATAGAAATTGCGATTGATTTTCATGCTTCCGCTTGCCACAAAAATGGGCGAATCAACGTTCATTTCCGCGCGAGGACTGCTAGCACAGCCAAGTAATTATCGGCCAGGAATCCTTCGTAGCCTTTCGGAGTGCCATCCCACCGTCTCCAATCGGTACTGCGGCCGTCCGGACCTCGTCGGTCGAACTGCCTCCCCTCAAATGCCTGTAAGAGCGGAAAAAGTAATTGGTCGCCCTCCTTCGAACGGCCAAGCCGGTAAAGTGCGTCGATGAAAAAATTCATGTAGCAAGCTGATGCCCCGCCGTTTTCGTAATTCTGGAAAGCGTCTGACCCATCCTCTTTCACAGGCCCGCCCCATTCAATCCCCACGGAGTTGTAATCCTCTTTTCGAACCGCGATCAAGTTGCCGGGCAGCCCCATATCAAATCGGTTGTAGCCCACCTCTTTCATCTCCGCGAAAAGTCGGTCCATGATTCTATTGCCCAGGTCATCGGACACAAGCCCAAGGCTGATCGCCATGCTGTTGACGAACGTAAAGTAGTAATCGTGAAGACTTCCCTTCTTATCTTTCCAACCCGCCAAAACTCCGGTGGCTGAATTGTAGAACGTCGATGCAAAAATGGACCGCAATTTGTCCGCGCGCGCGGCATACAAAAGCTGGTCGTCGGGCTTTCCGGCCATGCCGGCAATTTGGGTCATTCCGAGTAGAGCCTTGTACGCCAGCGCGTTGGAGAAGGCATCTTTGTTGGTGAACCAGATTGCGTCCCACCAGTTGGCTGGGTGATTCCACGGCCACGGACCCGACTCGCGCGTCTGGGGATATTCGAGGAGTCCGTCCCCGTCGCTGTCGAAGTCGAGCATCCTCCTGGCCCAGGCCTGAAGCCCGGAATAATTTTCGCGGAGCCAGACCTTGTCGCGACTACCTTGAACATAGTCCGCCGCGGCGATGATGAGCGACGGGTAAGCGTCCATGAAGTCGAAGCCAGTCTCATTCTTTGTCCCGGCGTTATATCCCGTCATGCCGCAGCCCTTGAACCCACGCAAATATCGATCGAGCGTCTCGCGCACCAGGTCTAACGCCGTGAGACCTTTGGCTAGCGGCGGCGTGCGCAGCGCAACCTCGCCGTATTGATAAACGGTGATCGCGCAAGCGTCGCTTCCAGCATTGTTGGCAAGAACCCGAAAGCGCGGGCTCAGTTGGAATATGTTGATGAAGTTTCGCCGGAAGCCGTCGAACCGTGAATCATTGTCGAGCCCGAATCCCGCGGGATAAATCGAAACAACGGCCAGAATGTAATCGATGGGTCCTTTCAACTGAGATGTTCCCGGAAAGGTGACGCGAACAAACTTCTCTTTTGCGCGAGGCTCGGGGTAATGCAGTACTTCGTACCCCAGACTCACTTCCCCGGCCGCTTCCGCGGTGATCCGGAAAGTCCCGTAACCGGGGAGATGGAGTAATGCCGGCAGCCGGACGCTTCCGTCCTCATTCATTCGTCCCAAAAGGGTCGGGTGGGACAATTGGAGATCAAAATTAAGAAC
>Ga0066710_100005591_pt1 | contig 11503 bp, 9 predicted proteins | sample GraSoiAngelo_159_FD_79666 | JGI IMG/M metagenome (GOLD analysis project Ga0066710, IMG submission 79666) | Grasslands soil microbial communities from the Angelo Coastal Reserve, California, USA - 14_1009_16_40cm | ecosystem: Environmental > Terrestrial > Soil > Grasslands | place: USA... | reverse complement strand
CGCGGCAAGACAGGCGATGTGATGCGAGCGGCGGATGACGACCGTGCCCGTGCCGGTCTCGCGCGCCATCGTCGCCGCTGCTCCGAGCGCGCGCAACACGAGCCACGGTCCCGGCAGCCGGTTGCCGTCCCAAATCTGCGCCGCGGCTCGGCTCGACAGGACCGTCGGTTCGCCGTTCTTCGCCATGCGATCGTGCGCGAGCTCGTCCAGGTACGGAGGAAGCAGCGCGAGCCCGTGCGTCGTGTGCCCGAGAAGATCGCCCTCCAGCAGAATGTCGGCCAGATCGCGTGCGGTGTCGCCGCGCACGCCGGCGCGCTCGAGCAGCGTGCGCGCAAACACGCGTAAATCCTCCGCAAGGTAGCGAAGCGTTGGTGCGTCGGTCATGGCGGGTAGCTTTCGGGACGATTGACGCAGGCGTGCCAATCGACGACGATTCTAACTGATCCCGCGATCGCAACCTCCCGCCGTGGCTCCTGTAACGCTGACGGTCAGCATCGTCACGTATCAGCCCGACCTCGTGCTCCTCGAACGCTGTCTCGTCTCTCTGGCGACGGCGCTCGATGCTGCGCGCGGCGAGGGCATCCTGCGCGATGCGAACGTCGTGCTCGTCGACAACACGGGATCGCGCACGACCGCGGAGGCCGTGGTCCATCTCGGCGAGTCGCGCTTCCGGGGTTCGGGCTGGACCATGAACTATCTCCACCGTCACACCAACATCGGCTACGGCCGCGCCCACAACCTGGTCATGCACGGCGGCAACACGCACTATCATCTGGTGCTCAATCCCGACGTCGAGCTTGCGCCCGATGCGCTGGTCGCGGGCATGCGCTTTCTCGACGCGCATCCGGAAATCGGAGTGCTCGCCCCGGCTGTGTCCGGTGCCCACGGCGAACGCGAATTCACCTGCAAGCGCTATCCTGCGGTGCTCGACCTCGCGCTGCGCGCGTTCGCGCCCGCGGCGCTGCGACGCTGGTGCCGGGCGCGCCTCGATCGCTACGAAATGCGCGACGCGATCGAAGCAGTGAGCGGCGACGGCTTCGTGTCACCGGTGCCATTGCTGAGCGGCTGTTTCATGCTGGCGCGCCGCAAGCCCGTCGACGCCAGCGGTGGCTTCGATCCGGCATATTTCCTCTACTTCGAGGACTTCGACTGGAGCGTGCGCCTGAACCGTATCACAGGGAGCGCGTACGTGCCCTCGGTGAAGATCGTGCATCACGGCGGCGGCGCGGCGCGCAAAGGAGCGCGGCACCTCGCCCACTTCGCGAGGAGCGCGGTCCGTTTCTATCGCAAGCATGGCTGGAAATGGGTGTAGCGCAACCCCGGGGTGGCAAGGTCCTGGTGACCGGCGCCGGTGGCTTCATCGGTCGCGCGTTCTGCGCTCATCTTGCTAAAGCCGGCGCCCCGCACGTCGCGGCCGTGCGCGCACTCGCCCCCGAGGACGCGAAGCGCCCTGCCTACGTCGCCCTCGGCGATTTCGCCGCTGTCGACTGGCACGAAGTCCTGGGCGGCGTCGAAGCCGTTGTCCATCTCGCGGGACGCGCGCACCGCATCGGTCCCGATGCCGATGCGCCGACGCCGTACGTCGTCGCCAACGTCCACGTTACCCGCCGTCTGGCCGACGCGGCGGCGCGCGCGGGCGTGCGTCGTATCGTGTTCGCGAGCACGGTCAAGGTCTACGGCGAAGCCAGCGAACCGGGCCGGCCATTTCGCGCGGGCGACTCGTCCGCACCGCAGGACGCGTACGCGCGCAGCAAGGCCGAGGCCGAGAACGTGTTGCGCGAGATCGCGGCCGCGCGCGGGATCGAGACCGTGATCCTGCGGCTGCCGCTCACCTACGGTCCTGGCGTGAAGGGCAACTTCGTCACCCTCCTGGCAAGCGTTGCGGCAAAGCGGCGCTTGCCTCTCGCCGGCATCGTCAACCGCAGAAGTCTCCTTTATGTCGGCAACGCCGTGACCGCGATCGAGGCGGCGCTGAGGGCGCCGGCGCCGCGCGGGGACGCGCTTCCCATTGCCGACGCGGAAACCATCTCTACGCCCGAGCTCGTCGTCAAGCTCGCCCGTGCGCTTTCAGTCGAGCCGCGCCTGTTCGCGCTGCCGCCGTCCTTCCTGCGCGGAGCCGCGACGATTATCGGCCGGCGCGGCGACGCGGCGCGGCTGCTGGATTCACTCGAAGTCGACGCGCTGCGCTTCCGCGGCCTTACGGGCTGGGCGCCACCGTTCACGCTGGATCAGGGCTTGCTCGCGACTGCAGCCTGGTGGCACAAGCACGTCCGCTGACGGTTCTCCCGGACGCGCCGCTATAATTCTTCTTCCATGAGCGAGAAAACAAGCGCACGCGCCTCCGGCCGCCGCACCGACGAGCTGCGACCGGTGCGCATCAGTCGTCATTACACGCGTCATCCCGAGGGTTCCGTGCTGATCGAGTGCGGCGAAACCCGCGTGATGTGCACCGTCAGTGTCGAGCCCGACGTGCCGCCGTTCCTCAGGGGTCGTGGGCAGGGCTGGATCACCGCCGAGTACGGCATGCTGCCCCGCGCGACCAACACCCGCACGCGGCGCGAGGCGGCGGAAGGCCGGCAGTCCGGCCGCACGCAGGAGATTCAACGTCTGATCGGCAGGAGCTTGCGCGCGATCACCGATCTCAAGGCGCTCGGCGAACGCACACTGCGCATCGATTGTGACGTGATCCAGGCCGATGGCGGCACGCGCTGCGCGTCGATCACCGGCGCGTGCGTGGCGCTTCACGACGCGATCGCGTGGTGCAGGGCGCAAGGCCTCGTCCTCGGCGAGCCTCTCACCGACTTTGTCGCCGCGGTGTCGGTGGGCGTGGTCGACGGCGTTGCCGCGCTCGATCTGGATTATGCCGAGGACTCTGACTGCGATACGGACATGAACGTCGTCATGACCGGACGCGGAGGATTCGTCGAAGTTCAGGGCACTGCGGAGGGCTCGCCGTTCACGCGTGGCGAGATGGACAGACTCGTCTCGCTCGCCGAGGGCGGCATTCGCGAGCTGATCGCGGCTCAGAAGCGCTCGCTCGCGCAGGAAACCTAATGACCCCTTCACCTGCGCTGCACTTCGCTTGCGCACCCTCTCTCCCGCGTGCGGGGAAGAGGGGAGGGTGAGGGGGACGCATCGCATGGCTGCGTTGTCGCGTCTGGTGCTCGCTTCCGGCAACGATGGGAAGCTGCGCGAATTCCGGCGACTGCTCGAGCCGCTCGGAATCGAGGTCGTCGCGCAAGGCGAGCTCGGGATCGCGGAAACCGACGAGCCGCACCCGACGTTCGTCGAGAACGCGCTGGCCAAGGCTCGCCACGCGAGCCGCATCTCCAGGCTGCCCGCGCTCGCGGACGACTCCGGCGTGTGCGTCGCGGCGCTCTCCGGTGTGCCCGGCGTGCAGTCGGCGCGCTATGCCGGCGAGCCCCGATCGGACCGGCGCAACAATGAAAAGCTGATCGCGGATCTGGCCGGCATCGACGATCGGCGCGCGCACTACTACTGCGTACTGGCGCTCATGCGCCACGGCGAAGACCCGGCGCCGATCCTCGCCGAGGGGCGCTGGGACGGCACGATCATCGATGCCCCTCGCGGCAGCGGCGGCTTCGGCTACGATCCCTTCTTCCTCGACCCCGAAAGCGGAATGACCGGCGCCGAGCTGCCTCCGGAGCAGAAAAACGCGCGGTCGCATCGGGGCAAGGCGATGCGGGCACTTATCGCGCGGCTTGGACAGGAAACGTAGCCGGTGGCGCTGACGACCACTTCGATCGCGCCGCCTTCGACGCCGCGCTTCGCGGCGCCGCCGCCGCTCGCGCTGTACATCCACATTCCCTGGTGCATCCGCAAGTGCCCGTATTGCGACTTCAACTCGCACGAGAAGCGAGGCGAGGTTCCGGAGGCGCAATACGTCGAGGCGTTGATCGCCGATCTCGAGTTCGCGCTGCCGTCGATCTGGGGCCGTCGCATCGGGTCGGTGTTCCTGGGCGGCGGGACCCCCAGCCTGTTCTCGCCCGAAGCGATCGATCGCATCCTCGCCGCGGTTCGCGCGAGGGTGACAGTGGCGCCGGACGCGGAAATCACACTGGAGGCGAATCCTGGAACCTTCGAACAGGCGAAATTCGCCGGCTTCAGGGCTGCGGGCGTCAATCGCATGTCGCTGGGCGTGCAGACCTTCAACCCCGTTCATTTGAGTGCGCTCGGGCGGGTGCACGACGAGCGCGAGGCCAGGACCGCGGCGGCCGCAGCGGTCGAGATCTTCGGCAACGTCAATCTCGATCTCATGTACGCGCTACCCGGGCAGACGGTGAAAGAAGCCCGTGCCGACGTCGCCGAGGCGCTCGCTTTTGCGACTCCGCATCTTTCTTTTTACCATCTGACCATCGAGCCGAATACGCTCTTCCACCGTCACCCGCCGCGGCTGCCCGACGAGGATGAGGCGGCCGACATTGCCGACGCGGTCGAATCCGCGCTGACCGACGCCGGATATGGGCACTACGAAACCTCGGCGTTCGCAAAACCAGGCCGCGAATCCCGGCACAACCTCAATTACTGGCGGTTCGGCGATTATCTCGGCATCGGCGCCGGCGCGCACTCCAAGCTGTCGTTCCCGGAACGCATCGTGCGCCAGGTCCGTCACAAGCAGCCGCAGCAATATCTCGAGCGCATGGCGCGCGGCGAACCGCTGCTCGAAGAGCGCGAAGTCACCCGCGGCGAGATCGGCTTCGAGTTCATGCTCAACGCTCTGCGGCTGACCGACGGCGTACCCCTGGCGCTTTTTGCCGAGCGCACCGGGTTTCCGCCGACGATCGTGCGCAAGGAGCTCGACGAGGCGGAACAGCGCGGGCTCCTCGTCCGCGATCATGAGCGCATCAAGCCGACGCCATTGGGGCGGCGCTTTCTCAACGATCTGCAGGCAATCTTCCTGCGCGACGATCCGCCCCGCGGGGCGCAGCCGGCGGCCGTTCCGCTCACAGGTCCGGCTTGAAGCGGGCCAAAAAGCATCCCCCACCCAAGCCGCGCAATCCGGTTGCGCGCTCGCCGCTGCTCGCCAAGGGTGGCGCGCACGGCAAAACCACGGCCGCCAAGCGCCGGCGGGAGAAGGTCGAGTTGCAGAAGCTCGTACGCGAAGGGAAACTGGAGCCATGACGCTCTCGCGCCGAGACCTCGAGGAAGGCCGCATGCGCGCGGTGTACATGGAGGCGGTCGATCCGCGCCATCCGCTCACCGACGAGCAGCTCGCCTCTTCGCTCGCCGCGACGCTGGAGGTCAAGCCGGCGGCCTCCGAGTGGTGGGTGTTTGCGTACGGATCGCTGTTGTGGAATCCGCTGTTCCCGTTCGAGGATGCGCGGCCGGCGACCTTGAGCGGGCGTCACCGGCGGTTCTGCCTCTGGTCGCTCGCATCGCGCGGCACCTGCAATCAACCCGGGCTCGTGTTGGGGCTGGATCGCGGCGGTTCCTGCCAGGGCGTTGCCTATCGGCTGCCGGCGCGCAGCGCGCACGCGGAACTCGAGCTCTTGTGGCGGCGGGAAATGGTGCTCGGCGCCTACCACCCTCTATGGGTGAACTTGCGCAGCGCGGGCAAGCTACTGGTCGCGCTCGCCTTCGTCGTCGATCGCGCCCACCGGCAATACGCCGGCAAGCTCAGCTTGAGCGAGCAGGCCGACGTCATCGCTACCGCCTGCGGCGCGTTCGGCTCTTCGGCGGATTATCTCGAGCGCACGCGCATCGCCCTGGTTACGCACGGCATTGTCGATCCGTATCTCGAACGGCTGGTGAGGTTGGTCGCGAAGCGCCGGCGCACTCCGGTGATGAGCGCCGCGGGGCCCGAGGCGTGACGCGATAGATCGAGCGCCGTCCCTATAGCGCCGCCTCCTTGCGCCCGCATAGTTCGTGGGAGCTTGCGTGTCGGCGCCCAGCGCTGACCTCTTTGCGCGCGAGCAGCGGAACGCTACGTTGCGCGTCGGTCGCTGCGGCGATTCGCCTCGCGCGATCCCCACGCTTCGCGTGGGGGCCCTCGCTGCGGGCTCACGCCGCCACTCGCTCCCGCTCGACCCCCGCTCATTTCATTCGCGGGTCCCCTCTCGCTGCTCACAGCGCTACGTGTCTCCCGCCATCGACGTTGATGGTCTCGCCGGTGACGTAGGTGGCTTCGACGAGCAGGAAGAGCACCGCCTTGGCGATGTCGTCCGGGGTGCCCTCGCGCTTGAGCGGAGTGTGCGAAATGATCCGTTGCCGCGACAGCTCGTCGAAGGCGTCGTCGTCGGGCCAGAGAATCGGCCCGGGTGCCACGGCATTGACGCGGACCTCCGGCGCGAGCTCGCGCGCCAGCGAGCGGGTGAGCCCGACCAGCCCGGCCTTGGCGATGCTGTAGAGGACGTAGTTCTTGAGCGGCCGCTCGGCGTGGATATCGGTGATGTTGATGATCGCGCCCTGCGACTTCCTGAGCGCGGGTGCCGCGGCCTGGGCGATGAAAAGAGGCGCGCGCAGATCGGCGCCGATCAGGTTCTCCCAGTCCTCGGCGGTGATCTCACCGACGGGCGTCTGATAGAACGTCGCGGCGTTGTTGATGAGCGCGTCGAGGCGGCCGAAGGTCTGCACCGTCTGGTCGATCAGCGACGGCAGCTTGCCGAGATCGAGCAGATCCGCCTGGATCAGCGCGACCGAGTCCCTGCGCTGGTGATTGAGCTCGGCTTGAAGGAGTCGCGCCTCTCCGGCGGAGGCGCGATAGTGCAGCATCAGGTTGGCGCCCGCCGCATGCAAGCGACGGCAGATCGTGGCCCCGACGCGCTTGGCCCCTCCCGTGATCAGCACGACTTTGCCTTGCACGCGGCGCTCCGGCTACACTCCCCTGGACCTGCCAATCTAGCACATCGATGTTCCCGGCTCCACCCGATGCGTCCGGCGGCCCGCCGCCACCGTCGGCGGATGAACGCCTGCACGGTGAACGGGTGCTCGCCTATCTCAGGCGCGAAATCGCCGAAGCCGGCGGCTGGATCCCGTTCGCCGATTACATGAACGCGGTCCTCTACGCGCCGGGCCTTGGCTATTACGCCGCCGGAGCGCGCAAGTTCGGCGCTGAAGGCGATTTCGTGACCGCGCCCGAGCTTACCCCGTTGTTCGGGCAGACGCTGGCGCGCCAGCTTGCGCAGGTGATCGCGGAGATTCGGGATTCCGAGATCATCGAGCTGGGCCCGGGCTCGGGACGTCTTTGCGTGGACGTGCTCGCAGCACTCGCGGAACAGAATGCTTTGCCCGCGCGCTATCGGCTGCTCGAGGTGAGCCCCGAGCTGCGCGAGCGGCAGCGCGAACATATCTCGGCCGCGCTGCCCGATCATCGGGCCCGGGTCGAATGGATCGACAGGCTCCCGGAACGCTGGCGCGGTGCCATCGTCGCCAACGAAGTGCTCGACGCGCTTCCTGTGCATCTCATCGTCCGGCGGGGGAGCGACGTGCTCGAACGCGGCGTGACCTTCGATGCCGCCGGCGACCTGACCCTCGCCGATCGCGCGCTCGCCTCGGTCGGCCTGCACGAGCGGGCGCGAACGCGCTTTCCCGCGGTCGGCGATTACGTCTCGGAGCTGAACCCGGTTGCCGAAGCGCTGGTGGCGAGCCTCGCGCAACGCTGCGAGCAAGGCATCATGCTGCTCATCGACTATGGCTTTCCTGCGGCCGAGTACTACCACCCGCAACGCGATCAGGGAACGCTCATGGTTCACTATCGTCACCGGGCGCTTACCGATCCGTTGTTTCGTCCCGGCCTGGCCGACCTGACCGCGCACGTCGACTTCAGCGCCATGGCGCGCGCCGGCGTGGCTTCGGGCTTGACGGTTGCCGGCTTTGCCACGCAGGCCCAGTTTCTCGTCAATTGCGGCGTGCTCGACGCGCTTGGCGCTCGAGGCGATCCGCAATCGGCCGCGTATCTGCGCGCCGCCAACGCCGTGCAGAAGCTCACCTCGCCTGCGGAGATGGGCGAGCTCATCAAGGTGCTGGCCTTGACGCGCGGCATCGAGCCGGACCTCATCGGCTTCCGCGACGGCGACCGCGCACACCGCCTGTAAGAAACCTCTTTGTTGCGGAGGGCGCGCTCTCCGCCGGGGGGCCTCCGTCTCGATTTCTCGGTGGATCCAGTTTGATCTGGATCAAAGCCGGCTGTTCTTCCTTGGATAGATTGTAGCCTACTTACTAAAAAAGGTTGCCCCTGTCCAAGTGGTGGTAGATATTACGGCCGTGACCGTTGCGCAGAGGGAAACAAGGCTGCCAGACGGCCAGGTATCCACCAAGCGTCACCGAACACGTCCGATGATTTCCCCTCGTTTGCTGACTACAAACGCGCGAGGACCACCTTGAATAGTGCGTTTCCCATGCTGCGCCCCGTGCGCGCTGGCTGCGTTCCCCGGAGGCCCTGATGCCGCTTATGCGCCCGCTCTCGCCCGTGCCCGAACCGCTGCCGGAATTCCCCAAGCGAGCGAATCTGCCGCTGGCCGGGACGGAGCACGACGAATTCGCTTACGCGGCCGCAGCGCTGGTCGCGGGCTACCGCGCCCATGGATATCGCGCGGCGTCGATCGATCCGCTGGCGCCGAGATCCGCGCATTTCTCGCGCATCGCCGAGTTGGATCCGCGGTACTACGGGCTTCTGCTCGACGATTCGCTCGCGTATCCAATCGAGCTTGCTGGCAGCGCGACAACCTGCACGCTGTCGGAGTTGCTCGCTCGCCTGCAGGCGAGCTACTGCGGTTCGCTCACGCTCGAGTGCGGGCACGTGCGTGCCGAGGAACAGCAGCGATGGTTGTGGGCGCGGATGGAGGCGTTGGGCGGGACGGCGCGATTGAGCGACGCCGAAGCCCTGCGTGTGCTCGCCTCGCTCGTCGCCGCCGAAGCCTTCGAGCACTACCAGCGCGCCACGTATCCGAAGCACAAGCAATACAGCCTCGAAGGAAGCGAGAGCTTCGTGCCGCTGCTCGAGGCGGTCGTCGAGACCGCCGCGGAGCAAGGTGTCGAAGAGCTGGTGTTGGGTATGCCGCATCGCGGCCGGTTGAACGTCGTCGCGAATGTTTTCGAGCTTCCACCCGCGCGACTCTTTTCGCTTTTCTCGGGGCGACCGGATCCCTCGTTGGCTGCGGAGGATCTCAAGGATCACCTGGGCTGTTCGATGCGGAAGCGAACCGGCGACGGCGAAATCGAGCTCGTGCTGCTCCATAACCCATCGCACCTGGAGGCGGTCTCGCCGGTGGTCTGCGGCATGAGCCGCGCAATGCAGGATCGCAAGGCGGACGGTTCCAGCCGAAAGGTGCTGCCCGTTCTTGTTCACGGCGACGCCTCGTTCTCCGGCCAAGGCATAGTGGCCGAAACACTCAACCTGGCGCAGACGCGTGGCTACGGGGTCGGCGGAACGCTGCATCTCATCCTGAACAATCAGATCGGCTCGACGGTGTCGCATCCTCGGGACCAGCGATCGACGCTGTATTGCGCCGATGTCGCACGCGCCTTCGACGCTCCGATCCTGCACGTCAACGGAGACGATCCGGAAGCGGTCGTGGCGGCCGCGCGGGTGGCGACGGAATTCCGGGTGCGCTTCGGCGCCGACGTCGTCGTCGACCACGTCAGCTATCGACGTCCTGGGCACTTCGGCGGCGACGACCCGACCATGACCCGGCCGGCGACGCAGAGGAAGATCCGGAATCATCGAAGCGTCGTCGACCTCTACGCCGCCGAGCTCGCATCGCGCGGCGTCGACGGCGCGCGGGCGCTCGATGACCTCAAGGCGGGTGCGCTGTCCGCGTTGTCAGCGGCGGGGTCAACCCCGCTACCGGCAAGGATGACGGCAGCGACGAGTCGGCGAGCGGGGCAAGACGGCGGGCCCGTCCATACCGCCGTTCCGGCGGCGGAACTGCGCAACATCGCTCACCACATTATGGCTGTCCCTCGAGGGTTCGCCTTGCACGCCGGGATCCAGGCGCTACTCGATGGATGGCGCAAGGCGGTCGACGAGGATGGTCCGGTCGATTGGCATCTCGCCGAAAACCTCGCCTATGGCAGTCTGCTGGCGAATGGATTCAACGTCAGGTTGACGGGTCTCGACGTCGGTCGGGGAAGTTTTTTTCATCGGCAGCACGTATGGCACGACCAGGCTGCAGAGATCGACTGGCAAAACCTCTACGTTCCGCTGCGCCACATCGCGCCGGGACAGGGGCACTTTTCAATCTTCGAATCGGTGCTGTCGGAGGAAGCCGTCCTCGGTTTCGAATACGGCTACACGCTCCGCGGCGGCCGCGATCTCGTGCTCTGGGAAGCGCAGTTCGGCGACTTCGTCAACAACGCGCAGGTGATTATCGACCAGTTCATCGCAACGGGCGAGGCCAAGTGGGGTTACCAGAGCGGGTTGGTCGCCTTGCTCCCGCATGGCTACGAGGGCACCGGGTCGGAGCATTCCAGCGCGTATCTCGGTCGGTTCCTGCAGCTCTGCGCCGACGATAATCTCCAGGTCGCGATGCCGTCGACCGCCGCGCAGCTCTATCACCTGCTGCGCCGCCAGGCGCTCACGGCTCGGCGCAAGCCGCTCATCGTGATGACGCCGAAGTGGTCGCTCTACGCCCAGCAGGCGTCGTTTTCGCGCTTCGCCGAACTGGCCGACGGCGCGTTCCAGCCGTTGCTCGGCGAGGGCAGCGAGATCGATGCGGAGGCGGTCACACGCGTGGTCGTCACCAGTGGCAAGCTTTACTACGATATCGCGAGCCTGCGGCTCGAGGCCGGCCTGAAGCACGTTCCCATCCTCAGGTTGGAGCAGCTCTATCCGATTCCGGGCGAAGCTCTGCGGCAGACGCTGGGACGGTTTCGCCGGCTGCGCGAGGTCGTATGGGCGCAGGAGGAGGCCAAGAATCACGGCGCGTGGTATCTGCTGCGCGAGCAGCTCGAAGCCGCTGCGCCGCCGGGCGCGATGCTGTCTTATTCAGGCCGCTCGGCGATGGCGCCTACGGCCGGCTGCGATGCGGTGCGGCACGCCACCGAACAACTTGACATCGCGCGGCGCGCGCTGGGGGTCGTTGCCGCTTGATCTAACGCGTGACGCCGAGCTTTTCGTGTTCCTCGTGCGGCGGCCGCGAGAGCAGATAGGTGTGCGAGGCGAGCGCGAAGGACAGGAACGCGTCCGGCTCCATGGGCCGGGCGAACAGGAACCCCTGCAGAACGTCGCAACCCTGCCTCGCCAGGAAGTCGGCCTGTGCCCGCGTCTCCACGCCTTCGGCGACGGTCCGAAGACGCAACCCCTTGGCGAGCCCGATCGTCGCACGGACGATCGATGCGTTCGTCTCGCTGGTCATGAGCTCGGCGGTGAACGCGCGATCGATCTTGAGCGTGTCGAGCTGGAAGCCCTTGAGATAGCTCAGCGACGAGTAGCCGGTGCCGAAATCGTCGAGCGCAACCGAGACGCCGAGCGACTTCAGCTCGGCGAGAATCGTCCGGCTGCGCTCGATGTCGTCCATCAGCAACGATTCGGTCAGTTCCAGCT
>Ga0066710_100005588_pt1 | contig 11508 bp, 10 predicted proteins | sample GraSoiAngelo_159_FD_79666 | JGI IMG/M metagenome (GOLD analysis project Ga0066710, IMG submission 79666) | Grasslands soil microbial communities from the Angelo Coastal Reserve, California, USA - 14_1009_16_40cm | ecosystem: Environmental > Terrestrial > Soil > Grasslands | place: USA... | reverse complement strand
CTGCGCGAGCTGACGACTCCGATCGCCGACCTGAGCGGCCCGATGCCGTTCGTCGTCGCGCAATCGCTCTTCGATGCCGAGTATCCGGACGGGCGCCGGAACTACTGGAAGTCGCTCTATCTCCCGGATGTCGACGAAGCGATAGCCGAGCTCTGCGATCGCGCCGCGGCCAGCCGGCCATCCGCGCTCAGCTCGATCGACGTCTGGGCCCTCGGCGGGGCGATGCGGAACCAGCCGGAAGGCGGCAGCGCGTTCGCGCAGCGCGAGTCGCCCTTCCTGTTCGGGATCGAGGCGAACTGGGAGGCCGCCGGCGACGACACGGACAACCTCGCCTGGGCCCGCGACCTCTTTACCGAGGCAAGCGCTCTCTCGCCCGGCGGCACCTACCTCAACTTCCCCGGCTTCGCCGAGGAGGGCGAGGAGATCCTGCGTGTTTCGCACGGCGCGAACTACGAGCGGCTGAAGGAGGTCAAAGCGAAGTACGACCCGGAGAACGTCTTCCGAGGAAGCTTCTCCATCCCGGTCGCCTGAGGGGAACTGCGCAGCGGGCCCGGTGCCCGCAGCTACTCTCGGGAGCGATGCCCTCCGACCGGCCAGTGGAGGCGCGCGGGCTCGTCAAGCGCTACGGCCCGATCACCGCGGTCGACGATGTCGACCTGACCGTCGAGCCGGGCGACGTCTACGGCTTTCTCGGGCCGAACGGCGCCGGCAAGACGACCACCCTGCGGATCCTGCTCGGCCTGATTCGACCGGACGGCGGCGAGGCGCGGCTCTTCGGGCGCGACCCCCAGCACGAGCTGCCGGAAGCGCTCGACGGCGTCGCTGGCTTCGTCGAGACGCCCTACTTCTACCCCTATCTCAGCGGCCGCAAGAACCTGGAGCTGCTCGCCGCGTTCGACCGTGACGGCGGACGGGCTCGAATCGACCAGCTCCTGCAGCTCGTCGACCTCAGCGGCCGGGCCGACGACCGGGTCGGCGGCTACTCGCAGGGCATGCGCCAGCGGCTCGGAGTCGCCTCGTCACTCGTCCGCGACCCGCGGCTACTGCTGCTGGACGAACCGACAAACGGCCTCGACCCTGGCGGGATGCGCGACATGCGCCGGCTCGTCGATCGGCTCTCCGGCGAGGGGATCACGGTGCTGCTCTCCAGCCATCTCCTCGCCGAGGTAGAGGAGCTCTGCAACCGCGTCGCGATCATCCGCACCGGGCGGATCGTCTACGAGGGCATGCTCGCCGACCTGCGCGCGAGCGCGGGCACGAACCGGTACCGGCTGCGCACGACCGACTCGCGGCTCGCGCGCCTGACCCTCCTGGAGCACTCCGACGCGCGCGACGTGAGCCCCGACGGCGACGAGCTGACCTTCAGCGCCGCCGAGGAAGAGGTGGCCGCGATCTCGCGCACCCTTGTGGGCGCAGGTCTCGGCATCACGGCGCTCGTGCCGGAGCAGCAGAGCCTGGAGAGCTTCTTCTTCGAGCTGACCGAGGGCGAGCCTGTGGAGGCGGTCGCGTGACCGGCGCGCTCGTCGCGTACCGCTGGGAGCTGCGCAAGCTCGTCGCACAGAAGCGGACATACATCGGGCTCGGCGCCGCGGCCGTTCTGCCGGTCGTCTTCGTGATGGTGATGGCGCTTCAGAAGGGCGGGCCCTACGACGCGCCACTCGGCCACAACCTGCGCCGCACAGGCCTGGCGCTCGCGCTGGTCGTGCTGAACTTCGTCTCACGCTTCGGCGCGCAACTCGTGGCCGCGCTTGTCGCCGGCGACATCGTCGCGAGCGAGCACGCGGGCAAGACGCTGAAGATGATCCTGACGCGGTCGCTGCGACGAGGCCAGATCCTGACCGGCAAGACGCTTGCGTCGTTCACCTACGTCGTCGCCACGACCTTCGTCCTCGGCGCCGCAGGCCTGATCGCGGGCTCGGCTGCGTGGGGCTTCAACCCGCTCACCAACCTCAGCGGCGTGCGAGTCTCCGCGCTGCACACGCTCTGGCTCAGCGTGGCCGCCCTCGGAGTCTTCTCGCTGCCGCTGATCGCGGTCGCCGCGTTCGCGATCCTGCTCTCGACGCTGACGCGGAACAGCGCGGGCTCGATCGTCGGCACCCTGGTCTACGCCCTCGGGCAGGAGGCGATCGCCGGGCTCGTGCACCAGAGCTGGGCCAAGCACTACTTGCTCTCCGACCAGTTCGACGGCTGGCACGGGCTCTTCATGTCGCCGATCGACTGGACGCTGATCGTGCGCGCAGCCTGGGTCTCGGCGCTCTTCGCCGCGGTGCCGCTCGCGCTCGCCTACGGCATCTTCAAGAGCCGCGACGTCGCCGACGACTAATCCGTGATCGTCCGGTAGGCGAGCAGCGCGCCGAAGCCTGTCAGCGCAAGCCCTGCGCACACATCGACGCCGCGGAGGACAGGCGGCCTCAGCCAGCGCCGGCTCACCGAGACCGCGGAGCTGAGAATCGTGAACCAAGCGAGGCTGCCGAGGCCGATTCCGAACAGCAACGCGACCGCGGGCGGGCCCAAATGGACATGTGCCGCCGCGCCCGCGGCGGCGAACCCGCCGGTCCAGAGCGCGATCGTCAGAGGATTCGTCGCGGTTGCCCCGAGCGAGGTCACGAAGGCGCGCCGGGGCGTCCGCACCTCGTCGTCCCATTCGCCGCCCGCGCGGACGCGGAACGCCGACCAGAGCGTGCGCAGTCCAAGGGCAAGCAGCACGGCCGATCCGAGCACACCGAGGACGACACGCACGACAACGGTGCCGAGGACCGGCGCCAGGCCCGCCGCTGCGATACCCGCGTAGAGGACGTCGATCACCGCGATCCCGGCTCCGATCGCGAGGCCGGTCCGAAGCGAGCCGCGCAACGTCGAACGCACGAGGAAGAGCGACATCGGTCCCGGCTGGGCGCCGACCGTGAACCCGAGCCCTAGCCCGGCCCCGAGCGCGACCAGCACTACGCCAGTCCGAAGGTCTGCGCGAGCAAGAAGACGTTCAACCCCGAGATCACGACCGCCATCCCCCAGGCGACGGTGGTCGTCAGGCGCTTGTTGACGTGCACGCCCATCACGTCGCGCCGGGAAGTCAGCATCACGAGCGGGATCAGCGCGAAGGGAATCCCGAAGGAGAGGACGACCTGGCTGAGGACGAGCGCGCTCGTCGGGCTGACGCCGATCGCGAGCACGACGAGTGCAGGCAGCATCGTGATGACGCGGCGAGCCATCAGCGGGATGCGGAGGTTGACGAACCCGGCCATGACGACCTGGCCCGCGTACGTGCCGACGCTCGACGACGAAGCGCCCGAAGCGAGCAGCGCCACCGCGAAGGCCAGCGCGGCGCCGCCGCCGACGAGATGCGAGAACCCGGCGTGAGCGCCCTGGATCGTGTCGACGCTGATGAGGCCGTGCGCGTGGAAGAGCTTGGCCGCGACCACGAGCATCGTCAGGTTGACGAGGCCGGCAAGCCCGAGCGCGATGAACACATCCAGGCGCTCGAAGCGGAGGATGCGCTTCCGCTCATAGTCGTTCCGAGCCTGCACGCGCCCGTTCGTGAGCGCCGAGTGCAGGTAGATCGCGTGCGGCATCACGGTGGCACCGATGATCCCGACGGCCAGGTAGAGCGAGTCGTTGCCGGAGAGATGCGGGATCAGCCCGCCGGCCGTCGCAGAGGCAGAGGGACCGATCTTGAGCGCCTCGTACAGGAAGCCGAGGAAGATCAGCCCGAGGAGCGCCGTGATCGCGAGCTCGAAGCGGCGGTAGCCGTGGCGCTGCAGCGCGAGGATCCCGAGGGCGACGAAGCCGGTGATCACGCCCGCCGGCAGGAGCGGCACGTGGAAGAGCAGGTTCAGCCCGAGCGCGGCACCGAGGAACTCGGCGATGTCCGTGGACATCGAGATCAGCTCGGCCTGGACCCACATCGCCCAGGAGAGAGGGCGCGGATAGTGCTCGCGGAAGTTCTCCGGCAGGTCTCGGTCGGTGACGATTCCGAGCTTCGCCGACAGGTACTGGATCAGCATCGCCATCAGGTTGGCGGCGACGATCACCCAGACGAGCAGGTAGCCGAACTGGGCGCCGGCCCTGACGTTCGTGGCGAAGTTCCCCGGGTCGACGTATGCGATCGAGGCGACGAATGCAGGGCCGAGCATCGCCAGCGTCGCCTTCCACCGGCCCTTGGCGAGGATCCGCTCGACCGGGCTCAGGCCGACCGCGTCGACGGTGGCGGTGGCTTCGAGAGGGGGAGTCATGCGTCCTCCGAGACGCGCATCGCGCGCGCCAGGGTCGCTCCGAGCACGTGCACCTCGCCGCCGGAGCGCGCGTAGAGCGGCCCGTCGAACGGTTGGCGCTCGACCACCTCGAGGCGCGCGCCCGGGGCGATGCCGCGCTCGGCCAGGTAGCGCAGCATTTCCGGGTCGGCGTCGGAGACACGTACGAAGGTCACCCGCTCGCCCGGCTCCAGGTCGTAGAGCGCACGCGCCTGGTCGTCGGCGATCGTCAGCTCACGACTCGGGATCGGGTCGCCGTGCGGGTCGAGCTTCGGGTCACCGAGCTTCTCGGCGATCAGCTCCTCGAGGCCCTCCGAGAGCACGTGCTCGAGCACCTCGGCCTCCGCGTGGACCTCGTCCCAGCTCATGCCCAGGTTCTCGACGAGGAAGAGCTCGAGCAGGCGGTGATGGCGGATCACCTCGAGTGCGACCAGCCGGCCGCGCTCGGTCAGGTGGACCCCGTGGTAGCGCTCGTGCTCGACCAGGCCGAGTACCGCGAGCTTCCGCAGCATCCCGGAGACCGAAGCCGGCCGCACGTCGAGGCGCTCGGCGAGCGCGGTCGTCGAGACCGTGCCGTCGCGCGTCTCCAGCGAATAGATCGCTTTCGCGTAGTCCTGCACGGCAGCGGTTAGTTCGGGAGCCTGAACTAATTCTTGAGGCATGCCTAAATTCTAGCCGCCGCGCGGCTACTGGCAACCCCTCGGACGAGGTACGTGATCCAGTGGGCCTGGTCGCTGCAGAGCCACGCGACGAGGCGGGCACGTTCTCGTGCAGGAAGGCCTCGATCTCTTCCGCGGTCGGGTCCAAAGCCGGCCGTGCCCGTTGCGCGTGGTTGACGACGAGAATGTCGAGACGGCAAGCAGCTAGGCGCTGAGCTCCACGAGGCGCCGCTTGACGCGGTCGCGGGCCTCGGGGTCGTTGATCCGATCGGCGATGCTCGCGGCGTGTGACCAGAGCGCGGAGGCCTGCGTGTGGGCGCTGAGCGAGGTCGCCCGGTTCGCGGCTTTCTCGAGGTAGTCGAATGCGCGCTCGAGGTCACCGCCCCGCGCGTAGTAGAAGGCGAGGCGCTCCAGGTGCTCGTCAAGCGAACCGGCGAACACCCGCTCGTGCGCTGTCGCAACGGAGCGGTAGAGCTCGCGCCGTCTTGCCCGCGTCAGGGTCGAGAGCGCCGCCTCCTGAAGCAGGCCGTGGGTGAAGGCGTACTCGCGGTTCGGGACCGGCCGGCTTTCGCGGATGATGTTCGCCCGCAGGAGCCGCGCGAGGTTCAACTCCACGTCCTCGACCCCCGAGACCGACGCCAGCAGCGTCGGAGCGAACGTCCGGCCGAGCACCGCCCCGGCATGGGCCACGCGGCGGGCATCTCGCGGCAGGCCGGCGACGCGTGCGACGAGCAGGCTCTCGAGCCCGCTCGGCAGCTGCGCGGCCGGACGTGTCAACGCCCAGGTGTGACGCGCCGCGAGTCCTCCGGTCTCGAGCAACGACCGCAGTAACTGCTCGAGGTAGAACGGGTTGCCCTCGGCGAGCGTGACCAGCTCTCGCCGCGCCTCGGGCGCGAGCTCGCCGGGCGACAGGTCCGAGAGCAGCTGGTCGGCCTCAGCCTCGCCGAGCGGACCGAGCGTCAGCTCGACGACGCGGTCCGGCCACCCCTGCCGTGCGCGCTCACGGAAGTGGCGTTCGCTCGCGTCGGCGGAGACGCGGCTCGTCGCCGCAATGAGCAGCGGAAGCCTGTCGAGCAGATCGACGAGCGACTCGACCAGCTCCAGCGTCGGGCGATCCGCCCAGTGAATGTCGTTGACGGCGAGAACAACCGGCCGCTCCCGGCAGAGGCCGCTGATCCAGGCCGTGTATGCCCGGGCGAGCGCGGCACCCAGGTCGCCTGCCGAGCCGTTCGCGCCGCCGGCGTGCTCGCCGCCGCTCCCCGCCGCCATGAGCGTGGCGAGGTACGGAAGCGCATCCGGCTCGAGCCCGAGACGCTCCAGCGTCGAGGTCCGCCGCCCCATGTCGTCCGACGCAACCCAGCGTCGGAGAGCCTCTGCGGGGGCCTGGTAGAGCTGTCCGCCGAACGACACGCAGCTGCCTTCAAGCCAGGTGACGTCGCTCCCTAGCTGCTCCCGCAGCCATTCGAGCAGCCTCGTCTTCCCGATTCCCGGCTCGCCGTCGAGGAGCATGAGCCCTCCCCCGCCGCCACGAAGGGCGTTCGCGGTCTCGAGGAGCCGGGCCGTCTCGTTCGCCCGGCCGACGAGTCGCGGCGGTTGACGCCTTCGGTGGTCCGGCCGCGGGCCCAAGAGCCGCCAGGCCTCGACCGGCGCGTCCCTTCCTCGCACCCCCAGGTGCCCAAGCGGCGCGAGGAGGAAGCGGCCGCCGAGCTTTCGCGCTGTTGCTCCGCCGATCACGATCGTGCTTGGCGGGGCAGCGCCCTGCAGCCGGGCCGCAACGTTCATCGTGTCGCCGAGGGCCACCGGATGGCGTTCGGCGCCGCCGACGACGCCGATCGCGACCTGTCCGCTGTTGACGCCGACACGAACGTGGAGGTCGGGGAGGTTCCACGTCTCCCGCACGTCGCTTGCGTACTCGTCGATCGCCTTAATCACGCTCAACGCCGCGGTCGCAGCCCGGTCAGCGTCGTCCTCGGTCGCGGCCGGAAAGCCGAAGAAGGCGGCAATCCCATCTCCCATGTAGGCGTCGATGACTCCTCCGAACTGCTCGACCGCACGGCACATCCGGTCGACGCATCCCCCCATCAGGGCCCTGAAGTCCTCGGGCTCGAGCCGCTCCGCGAGGGACGTCGAGCCGACGACGTCCGCGAAGAGCACGCTCACGGGACGGAGCTCGCCCTCGGCGTCGACCGGGGTCGACGACGTGGGCGGAACCGAGCTGAGCGGGCGGTCGCCGACGGAGAGGACCTCGATCCGCGTGGCTCCGAGCTTGACCACGTCTCCAGGAGCGAGCAGCGTCGGGCCGCTGATCCGCTCTCCGTTCACCCAGGTCCCGTTCAGCGAGCTGAGGTCCTGGAGCTCGAGCCCGTCCGCCGTCGGGCGGAGGATCGCGTGCGTGCGGGAGATCTCCGGGTCATCGATCAGCACCCCGGCTTCCTCGCCGCGGCCCAGGGTGAGCCTCTCCGCGATCCTGACCCGGCGCCCGCTCTCTGCCCCGTCCAGAACGGCCAGGAGGGCGCCCCCCTGCATCACAAGAAGGTCTTGCCGAGGCGATGGTGCCAGAACCTCCACCAGTTGTAGAGGCCCGGATGGTCGCTGCCACCCTCCTGCGCGATGCCCAGCAGGTCGGTGTGGGTGGCCTGACCGAACTTCCGGTGCGTCCACACGATCACCGCTTTGTGGCCGGCGAAGTAGCAGAAGCGCGAGCCGCCCGTCTTCGGTGGTGCTCCGGGCGCGGCCGGGTTGTGCAGCCACGTTCCCTCGCCGCCCCAGCTCAGCCCGTTGCAGCTCCCCTGATTCCGAGCGACGTGGTGGCGGCGGCGCTCGGCCTCGTAGGCGCGCACGACCGCCGCGCCGCTCGGGAAGGCCGACAGCTCGAGGCGATCGGGAGTGAACGTGGTCGGATGCGCCGGCGGCAGGCAGACCGCGGTTTCGAGCGCCCCGGGCCGAGGCTTGGCTTGCTTCTTGCACGTGTTCCAGAGGGGCGCGGGAACGATCTCCGCGAGCGTGTGGAATGCGGGTGCCTTGGGGGCGGGGGCCGGAGTCGTCACGTGATCACCCCGAGTGAGGAAGTAGACGACGATGCCCGAGGCAGCCGCCGCCACGACGACGAGCAGCAGCGTCAGCAGCAGCTGCCTCGCCGGCGTCAGCCATGGCCCGCGCGCCGGGGCACGGTCCTCTGCGGGGGGTTCCGGTGGAACCGCCGCCGCGGGATCGGTCTCAGGCTCGGGGGGCGTCGACGCCTCCTGCGGGGCGGGGGGCGCCGAGGCGATCGTCGGCGCCCGTCCCGGCGTTGCTCCGTCGACGCGGCGCACGGCGCCGCTTGCGGCGTTTCGCGCGGCATGCGCGAGCTCACCGCACGAGTCGAACCGGTCCTCGGCCGCCTTGGCCATTGCGGTTGCGATCACGCCGTCGAATGCCTGCGGAAGGTCGGGACGAACGCGGCTGACAGACGGAGGCGGCTCGACAAGATGTGCGTGCAGCACGGCGTGCTCGGTGCCGTGCGAGAACGGCGGCGAACCGGTTAGGCACTCGTACAGGACGCAACCGAGAGCGTAGACGTCGGTGCGGGCGTCGACCGCCCCTCCCTCGATCTGCTCGGGTGCCGCGTACTCGACGGTGCCGAGGAAGTGCCCTGTCGACGTCAACCCTCGGGCGGTGGTCTGCTTGGCGACTCCGAAGTCGGTCAGGTAGGCGTGATCTGTCGTCTCCTCGACGAGGATGTTTCCCGGTTTCACGTCGCGGTGGACAAGCGCGTGCGCGTGGGCGGTGTCGAGCGCGCTGGCTAGCTGTTCGATCAGGAAGATCGTGCGGCCGACGCCGAACGCGCCGCGCTTCAGGATCTCCTTGAGATCGGGCCCTTGCACGAAGCGCATCGCGATGTACAGCAAGCCGTCGGCCTCGCCGGCGTCGTAGATCGGGATGATGTTCGGGTGGTCGATCGTGGCCGCGATGTGCGACTCGCGGACGAACCGCTCGCGGAAGGTCTCGTCCCAGGCCAGCTCGGTGGTCAGCACTTTGAGCGCCACTTTCCGGCCGAGGCGGGTCTGCTCAGCCACGTAGACGACGCTCATGCCGCCCCGGCCGAGCATCGACTCGATCCGGAATCCGGCGACCTCGGTGCCGATGCGCGTGGGTGCCGCCATCCCGACGTCCATTATCCGCCCCTCGCGGCGAAAAGCCTAAGCACCTGAATCTCCCTTTACACAAGACGCGCCGCCACGGCGTTTCTTTCCAGCCATCACGACCCGCTGGGGAAGCGGCACCGCTGCACTTTCGGCGGCCCGGCTTATGCCACTCCGGGAGCTCTAGGCCCGAGGGCCTGATAGAGGGTCAGGGAGGCTCATCACCCTGCGGCTAAGTGCTGACCCGGCGGGAGAGCCATCCGACGAGCGCACCGAGCGCCAACCCGGCCTCAGGCGCGACAGGAACGTCGGTGGTCACGCTTACAAGGATGCCGAGCGCTAGCCCGATCACCGCGCCGACCATCAGAAAGAACCACGTTCCCCTAGCGTCCTTCCTAGCTCCGAGACGCATGCCGACCATCCTCGCTGCCCCAGGAGGCTGAGGTCAAGGACGCCGAAGAGGCCCCTACGGGGCTTGTTTGTCGGGAGCCGGGCGTCGAGCCTGGCGGGGCAACTTCGTCCGTCAGACGCTCGAGCGGCTCCTGAATGATCGCGATTCTTGGCGATGCCCGTCTGCCGCGGACAAGGAGTCCCTATGCCTCGTCCATGTCTCGAGGACCTTCGTCGGCATCCAGAAGCTCGAGGTGACGAGCGGCGAACTCCCGCTCTTCGGTCACGTGCTCGGCCACGCCGGGCTCCACGAGCGCTCCGGACGCGATCCTCTGAAGCACGTCGTCGTACCACACGAGCAGCTCGCGCAGTTGCGGTCGAATGTCGGGCTTCGGGAGCTCTGGCGCCACCCGCAGGAGTCTACGACCAGGCGCGCTCGCCGCTCGCCGGCGGGTCGGGCGGGCCGAGAGACCAGCCCGAAACGCGCCCTTAAGCGCGAGTGGGCTCGGTTAAGCCAGGTCCCCCGGTGCGGCTGGGCGGCGTCTGGACACGACAGAGCCTCTCGGGTCGTGTGAGCGACGGCGGATGCCGCCCGTTGCTCGTACCCCTGCAGGGACCATCCGCAGAGATGCCGCACAGACCGAGCGCAATCGATGTTGCGGATGAATGGAGCGCTCGACGCTCTGACACACTCACCGCGGTTGCCTATGAGCGGAAGGCCGCGGGTAGCAGCACTCGGCTGTCGCGCCCACACGGGCTGGGCCGCCCTCGTCGTGGTCGCCGGGCGATTTGCTCGGCCCGAGATTCTCCTCCGAGGCCGCGCGGAGCTCGCCGATCCCAGCGGGCGTGTGAGGAAGAACGCCTACCAGGCTGCCCGCGGACTAGAGCCCACGGCGGCGGCTAACCTCGTCAAGGCGGCCGAGCGAATCGCCGCCGCACAAGCGGCCGTGGCTCTCGAGCAAGCGCTGCAGGAGGTGGACACCGTCGTGCGCTCCTGCGCAGTCGTCGTCGGGGAATTCCCCGCCGGAGCGCGGCTCGAGTCGATCCTCGCGTCGCACGCCCTCGCGCATGCAGCGGAAGGACGGCTCTATCAGCGTGCCCTGCTGCAAGGTGCCGAGTCTCTCGGACTCGACGCCGAGGCGATCCCGAAGCGATCGATCTGGGAGGAGGGCGAATCTGCGCTCGGCGTCACACAGGACGAGCTAAAGCATCGGATCGACGACCTGCGGCGAGAGATCGGGCCGCCCTGGGCAGAAGACCAGAAGCTCGCGGCCCTCGCCGCGTGGATAGCACTCGCGCGATCGTCTTGACTCCGATCGTGCCAGGGTGTCCCCCGTGAAACGAGCAGCGACGCGTGCGCCGCTGCGAAGTGAGATGGGCGGTACTGGGCTCGAACCAGTGACCCCCAGCTTGTCGAGCTGGTGCTCTCCCAACTGAGCTAACCGCCCTTGGAAGGCGCATTGTAGCCGCCTCGCGCAGGACCGCCCCGGCCGGGACTGAACCTATGCTGTGATGACGGTGGAGCACCGCCCCATTCCCCCCTGGGCGCGGCGCCAGGAGATTCGCATCGGCGCCGTCATCGCCGTCGCGCTCGCGATCGGGTTCGTCGTCTGGCTGGTCGCGATCCGCGGCGGCGGCTCGTCCAAGGCGAAGATCACGACCATCGCGCCGACAGCGGCGACCCCCGAACGGATGAGCGAGGTCGCTAAGGACGCCGGCCACCCGGTCTACTGGGCCGGCCCCGCGGCGAACACCACTTACGAGCTCACAGAGACGTCGAGCGGGCGGATCTACGTGCGCTACCTCCCGCACAGCATCCCGGTAGGGAGCCAGAGCACGGCCTACACGATCGTCGGTACGTATCCCGTGCCGGACGCGTACAAGGTCCTCAACGGGATCGCCAGGAAGGGCGGCGAGTCGTCGTTCCCCGCGCCGCGCGGCGGGTTCGCGGTGTACGCGAAGGCTTCGCCGACCAACATCTACGTCGCGTACCCGGACCTGAAGGACGTGCAGATCGAGGTCTACGACCCCTCGCCGAAGCGCGCGCGCAGCCTGATCGACTCGGGCCGGATCGCGCCCGTCCCCTAACTG
>Ga0066710_100005587_pt1 | contig 11509 bp, 11 predicted proteins | sample GraSoiAngelo_159_FD_79666 | JGI IMG/M metagenome (GOLD analysis project Ga0066710, IMG submission 79666) | Grasslands soil microbial communities from the Angelo Coastal Reserve, California, USA - 14_1009_16_40cm | ecosystem: Environmental > Terrestrial > Soil > Grasslands | place: USA... | reverse complement strand
CTCCTCGCTTACGGCTCGTGGCCGTGACCTGCGATCCTCAAATGTCGATCGATTCGTCTACTATCAGGATGACGTCCGTGCCGTCGGCTCTCTCCCCCACGTGGAAAGTGTAGACCCGGGCCGTCGCAGGGCTCAGGTCCTCCATAACGGGGGGACGCGCGGCTTCCTCCGCGCGAGTCATCGCCTCTGGGACAGCGGCCTCCCCGGGGGAAGAGGGGACCGGGTGGACTCGCAGCGCCGGGACGACGAGAAATCCCAGCACGAGCACTGCGGCGGCCACCATCACTCCGGCGAAAGAACCGAGCAGGAGCGCCCCGGTCCGCGTCAGGATAGGCCGGCGGGTCAGATCCGCCTCCCGAATCCCGGCCCGCACCGAAGGCCAGAAGCCGATCCAGAATTCCTCCTTGGGATTGGATTCCCTAAGACTTCTGAAATAGGCCGAGGGATCGCGAGGGTCGTTCATTTCTCCCGCCCTTCCTGCCCGCGCGCGTACTCGGGAAAGAGCCGCGCCAGCCCCTCCCGGAGGATCCTTCGCGCTTCCAGCACGTGGTTTCGGACCGTGGACTGCCTCATGCCGAGAATCTCCGCAACATCCTCCGTTGAAACTTCTTCGATTTCCCGCAGGACGAATACGGCGCGCTGCCGCGGGGTCAGCCTTGCGGAAAGCACCCGAAATACTCGTTGAACCTCCCCCGGTGCGAGGGAGGCATTGGGATCTTGCGGCCGGGATGGGATTTGATCCAGGGCGACAGGGTCCCACGAGTCGGTCGGGTGGCGCCGGGCCTGTTGGCGGTGGAAGTCGATGGCCAAGTTCACGGTGATGCGGTGCAGGTACGCGGCGAACGAGCCTCCTTCGCGGTACCGCCCCAGGCCCTGCCAGAGCCGAATGAAGACCATCTGCGCCACATCCTTGGCGCCTTCTTCGTCTCCGACGATCTGCCGGGCAATTCGAAATACCTGGTCACGCCATCCCCTCACCAACTGCTCGAAGGCCGGGAGGTCCCCTCCCTGGGCCCTTCGTATGAGCTCCCGCTCTTCCATCCTCAACGGACCCCGGGACGACACAGCCCAGGCCGCGAGTGAGGAATGGATTCCTCCCATAAAACGGCGGACGCGGCTGCGGCGTCTAGACGTTTTTTGATGATTTCTCGCAAGGGCTTCATCCGGCTCGATTTCCGCCGGATATTCTACCCTCACCGGGCGCGGAAAGTCGTGGCGAGCGCCCCGGCTCAGCGCCGCCGGGATCCTTGTGGAGTGCGAGAGGCACGAAAGTGATCATAGCCGAGGGGCAGGAGGGGTCGGGCCCTCCCTGCTTCGTCCTCCAGTATGATCCCTTCTTGCTTAGGTACGATTCTGCCGATGGGGTACAGTCGGCCCGAGGGGAGGTACCGTGACAATTCCCTTCTGCGTGAGCGGCGAACGGTGAACAGCAGCTGATAGTCTTCGCCGCCGTGCAGGGCCAGCCGGAGCGCCTCCTTCTCCCCCACCAGCTTCACGGTCGACGGATCCAGGGGGAGGGCGTTTGATTCAAGGCGCGCCCCCACACCGCTTGCTTCGCATAGCCGCCAGAGGTCCCGAGAAAGACCATCGCTGAGATCCATGGCCGCCGAAGCGAGACCGTGCCGTACGAGGAGAGAGCCGATCTCCACCTGAGGCTCGGGCGCCAGGTGCAGCTTCAAGGCCCGAGTGGCGGGCTGCCTCATGTCCGGGGGGGCACCGCGTTTCCAGGCCGAACCGCGGCGCCACCGCCAGCCTCCTTCTAAGAGGTACAGGCCCGTCGCGGAGCCTCCCAGCCTTCCTGAGACGAAGAGAGTGTCGCCGGGCCGCGCCCCCCGGCGTAGAAGAGGCCGAACCCCGGCCGCGAGCGTGCCAACCAGGGCCAAATCCAACGCCAGGACCTTCGAGACTGTGATGTTTCCGCCGATGAGCTCCACCCGGCTTTGGCGTGCGCGCCGCGCCATCCCGCGCAGCACCGCCTCGAGATTCGCTCGCGAGAGATCGGGAGGAAGGAAGAGACTGAGAAGGGCCCATCGCGGCAAAGCCCCCATGGCCGCAAGATCGCTCAAGTTTACCGCCAGGGCTTTCTCTCCCAGGAGGTGCGGAGGGTGGGTCGAGCGGCGGAAGTGAATCCCTTCCACCATCTGATCGGTGGTCAGGACGAGACGGGAGGCGCGTGGGAGACAGAGGACGGCGGCGTCATCGCCGATGGAGACCGGGACCTGCCGCCGGGGAATCGGGAAGATCCGGCGAATAAGGCGGACCAGATCCTCCTCACTCCAGGCGCGCCCGCGGGCCAATCTGATGCCTCCGGAGAAAGGCGATGCCTTGGGGGGGCCTGGTCCCTGCGATCAGAGGGCAGCGTAGCGGCCGGGATCGCCTCCGCGGGCGCGTTCCCGGCGGGAATCTCTCGCCGCGGTCCCGTCGAGCGCCAGGGAAAAGACCTCTTTCACGTCGGAGACGAAGTGAAACACAAGACCCTTTCGGACTTCCCGGGAGATCTCTTCCAGGTGCCTACGATTTCCCTCGGGAAGGATCACTGCGCCGATCTTCGCACGCTTGGCGGCCAGCATCTTCTCCTTGACGCCCCCGATGGGGAGGACGTTTCCCCGCAGCGTGATTTCACCGGTCATGGCGATGGCACGCTCCACGGGTTGTTCGATGAACGCCGACAGCATGGCGGTAGCCATCGTGATGCCGGCCGATGGGCCGTCTTTGGGAATGGCCCCTTCCGGCACATGGACGTGGATGTCCCGGTTGGCGAAGTAATCGTCGGGTATGCCGAACTCTCGGGCACGCGAACGGGCGTAGGAGAGGGCCGCCTGGGCCGACTCCCGCATGACGTCGCCCAGTTGCCCGGTGAGGATCAGCTTACCCTTGCCCGGCATACTGGTAGCCTCCACAAAGAGGATATCGCCTCCCGTGGCGGTCCAGGCCAGTCCCGTGGCGACACCGATCTGGTTCACCTTCAACGCCACCTCGGGGACGATCTTCGGCACTCCCAGGAAGTGTTCCAGCGCCGCCGCCGTGACCCGCGTGGGCGTGGTCTTCCCCTCGGCCACGGTGCGGGCCACCTTGCGGCAGACTTTGGCGATTTCCCGCTCCAGATTTCTGAGCCCGGCCTCCCGCGTATAACCGCTGATCATGGCCCGAAGCGACTGGTCGCTGAAGGCCGCCTGATCCGACATGAGTCCGTGCTCCTCGATCTGCTTGGGGATCAGGTGGCGACGGGCGATGTGGAGCTTCTCCTCCTCGGTGTATCCGGAGAGCTGGATCACCTCCATCCGATCGCGGAAGGCCGGATGGATAGGGTCCAGCAGGTTTGCCGTGGTGATGAACATCACGTTGGAGAGATCGTAGGGGACGTTGAGGTAGTGGTCCCGGAAGCTGGAATTCTGCTCCGGGTCCAACACCTCGAGCAGCGCCGAGGAGGGATCCCCCCGATAGTCCGCGCCGATCTTGTCCACCTCGTCCATCATCAGCACCGGATTGGAGGAGCCGGCCTGGAAGAGGCTCTGGATGATCTTCCCTGGCATGGCGCCCACGTAGGTGCGCCGGTGCCCGCGAATCTCCGCTTCATCACGCACGCCCCCCAAGGAGATGCGCACGAATTTACGGCCCAGGGCGCGGGCGATGCTCCGTCCCAAGGAGGTCTTCCCCACGCCGGGCGGTCCCACGAAGCAGAGGATCGGGCCCTTCATCTTCTTCTTGAGCTTGCGAACCGAGAGGTACTCGAGGATCCGCTCTTTGATGGGCTCCAGGCCGTAATGGTCCTCGTCCAAGATTGCGCTGGCTTTGGCCAGGTCCAGGTTATCCTTGGTCAGGTTGGACCAGGGGAGCGCCACCATCCAGTCCAGGTAGTTGCGGACCGTGGCGGTCTCCGCCGAGTCGGGGTGCATGCGTTCCAACTTCTTGATCTGGCGCTCCACCTCCTCCAGCACGGACTTGTTCAAGCCGGCTTTCTCCACCTTCTCCCGGTACTGCTCAATCTCCTCCGCCAGCTCGTTCCCCTCCCCCAGCTCGCTCTGAATGGCCTTGAGCTGCTGACGGAGAAAATACTCCCGCTGAGACTTATCGATCTCCTCCCGGGCATGCGTATTGATCTCCTGCTGCATGGTGAGCAGCTCGATTTCTTTGTTGAGAAGCTCGTTTACCTTGCGCAGTCGCTGCACGGGCTCGACGATGCGCAACACCATCTGCGCATCCTCGATCTTCATTTCCAGGTTCGATGCCGTCAGGTCGGCCAGCCGCCCGGGGTCCTCAAGGTTTCCGGCGATAACCATCACTTCCGACGAGATGGACTTACCCAATGCGGAGCACTTTTCCAACGATTTCTTCACGCTGCGCAGGAGGGCCTCCTGCTCAAGGGAAGCGCCGGAGGACTGCTCCACGATGCGGGTGATGCGCGCCCGCAGATAAGGGAGTCCGGTCTCGAACTCCTCGACCTTGGCTCGACTTACTCCCTGCACCAGCACCCGGATTCGACCGTCGGGGAGCTTAAGCATCCGCATGATGACTGCAACGGTCCCGATGGGGTACAGATCGGTCTCGGTGGGCTCCTCCACCGTGCTGTCCCTCTGAGTCAGCAGTAGAATCATTCGATTCTCCGCCAGAGCCAGGTCCACAGCCTTCAGGGACCGTTCCCGGCTCACGGAGAGGGGAACGATGATGAACGGATAGACGACGAGGTCCCGGAGCGGCAGCACGGGAAGCTGCTTGGGAATCTTGAGCTGATCGTCGGGAAGGTCGGCCCGGTAGCTCGTCATGCGCTCTCCTGAACAGGGATCACCACTTCCTCCCCCCGGCGATTGGGAACCTTGGGAAACGTCACCCTCAAAAGACCGTCCTGGTACTCGGTGTTGGCCTTGTGGGTGTTGATAGGCACGCTGAGGCGGACCACCCGGCGAAAGGTGCCGAACCCGCGCTCCAGGCAGTGAAACTTGGCGCCCGTATGGGCCTCGAGGCGTGGCTTATCGCCGGCGAGGATGAGGCTATTCCCGTTCACCGAGAGCTTCACGCTGCTCGGATTAACCCCCGGGAGCTCGAATTTCACCACCAGATCGTTTCCTGCCTCGTAGACATCCACGTTGGGGGTCCAGCCCCCCGAGGAGACATTGCCTGGCTCCACCTCGGAGATCTGCTCGAAGAGTCGGTTGATCTCGTTTTGGATCCGGTTCAGCTCAAAGAAGGGTCGGAAGGGTTCCATGGCAGGGCCCCCGGACTTCGCCGCCTAATATAATGATGGGCCAGCAAGGATGCAAGACACGGTAAATCCTTATTTTCTCTGTCCCAGGAGCCTGTTGAGCTCTTCCATGAACGCGTTTAGGTCCCCAAATTGTCGATAGACACTCGCAAAGCGCACGTAGGCCACCTGGTCCAGCACCTTCAATCGCTCCATCAGCCTCTCGCCGATTCGATCAGCCGGGAGCTCCTTCTCCGGACTTTCCTGGAGCAGGTTTTCCACTTCGTCGACCACGGCTTCGAGACTGCTCATCGGGACGGGCCGCTTCTCGCAGGCCTTCACCAGTCCGGTGAGGAGCTTGTTGCGGTCGAACGCCTCCCGGCGGCCGTCCTTCTTGACGACCATGTACGGGATCTCATCGACCCGCTCATAGGTCGTGAATCGCCGGGAGCAGGAGAGGCATTCCCGGCGGCGCCGCACAACGCGCCCCTCCTTCCCTTCGCGGGAGTCGACGACCTTGTCCTCGGGGTGTCCGCAAAACGGGCACTTCACCGCGATGCCTCTCGCTCGGACTGCAGCATCCTGCCAACCTGACCCACCGAGAGTCCCTCCTTCCAGATGAGAATCGCTCCCAGAGCCATCACCGGAACCACGGCGATGCACCACTGCGCCCAGATGGCCGCCAGCGCGACCTCGCTGTGGATGCCATAGACCTCTTCCAGGCACTTCATTCCGAGAAACTGGTAGCTTCCCAGCCCGGCGGGAGTGGGCACGGCAATCCCCACCGCCAGGAATGCGAGCAGCAGAAACACGTCGATGAAGTCCATCGGCAGGCCGAATGCCTTCAAGCCCGCGAGAATGCTCAGGTCGATCAGCGACCAGGTCGCCAAAGTGTAGAGCATCCCGACCGCGAGCGCACGGCCTCCCTTCAGGACCTCGAAGCCCCGCACCATGGCGTGGAGGAAATCTACCAGTTTCCGGAGGACGCTCCCCTCGCGCGTCTTCGCCTCCAGGAACCGGAAGACACGGTCCCGAGTCAGCACGGTAATGTACAGACCGAGCACCGCCGCCAGGATGACCCATCCGACCTGGATCCCCTGCGCGCGCATCTGCTGGATCCAGGGGGATCCGGCGACCGGGAGGCGCGAGGAAAAACCGATGAGGTAGATGGAGAAGAAGAGGAGCACGGTCAAGAAATCCATCATCCGCGCCACCGCCACCGTAGCGATGACCGACGCCTTGCTCATCTTCTCGCGTCGCGCCAGGAGGATCGGCCTCGCGAGCTCGCCCACCCGGAGCGGAAGCACGTAGGACAGCATGAAGCCGATGACCGTGCAGCTGAACAGCCCGCCGAGAGGCACGCCCGGCCTGAGATGCGAAAGGAGCGTCCGCCACCGCAGCGCCCGGCCCGTGAAGCTCACCACTCCGATCGCCACCGCCAGGGCCAGGTAGCCCGGATGGGCCAGCGAGAGCGCGCGGGCCACCTCGCGCGGATCGGTGTCACGGAAGCAGATGAGGATGAGAATGAGCGAGAGCAGGAGACTGAGTCCGAACCAGAGATAGCGCTTCATCCAGGGACCGGCTCCCCGCTCTCTTTCGCGGTGAAGGCCACGTGGCAGTTGGATCTAGCGGGATCGGACTTCCCCGCGCGAGGGCTGGCGGAGGCGACGCGCTGGAGCCGAATCGGCCGGGAATGTACACTAGCGCTCCCAGGGCCGTCAACCGTGGTCCTTGGCTGAACTTTTTCGCTGAGACTTCCGTTCTAGCCGGTGGAAGGAGGGTGCCGCTTATGGCCGTCCGGAACCGAACCGAATCGCTCACCTGGGGGCGCCTGATCCTCGCGCTAGGAGTACTTCTCCAGCTTCATTACTTGAAGCCTGAGCTGCGCATTCTGCAAAACCTCTGGAGGTTCTGGCCCGTTATGATCATCGTACTGGGTCTCAACAAGCTCATCCGGTACTTCTCCACCAAGCAACAGGAAAGGATAGAGCCAGGGAAATGACCCGGCGGGACGTCGCATTGCTGATCCTTTTCCTTCTGCTCGGCAGCGGCATTACGGTGGCCCACAAGCTCCATCAGGGTATCCTTCCCGCCCATGTGCGGGTGGAGGGGCTGGAATTTCTTCGGGGCCCTCTGCACACCTTTACCGAAGCGCAAGAGGCACAGCTGGCTACCGGCGGTCACCTGGCGCTGGAAGCAGGTCGCGGCGACGTGGAAGTCATGACCTGGAGCGAGCCGAAGGTCCGGGTAGAAGTCAAGAAGCAGATTCACCGGGAGAAAGAAGAGGAGGCCGCCATCGAAGCCGCCCAGCTCCACCTGGAAATCCTTCCGGTCTCCGGCGGGCTTCTCGCCCGGACCGTGGGCTCCCCTCGCTCGGGGCTCGAAACCCAATTCACCTTGATGGTCCCGGTCCAAAGCAGGCTCCAGGTCGTCACCGAGAGCGGCTCGGTGACGGTCCATGGGTTAAAGGGGGACGTAGTGCTCAAGACCGCCCACGGAGACGTGGACGTGGCCGACATCGGCGGAAGCTTGGAGGTGCTGAACGACAATGGCTCCATCACCCTGCACCGGGTGCAGGGCGCCGTGGTGTTGCGGACCACTCACGGCGACATCAAGGGAAGCGACCTGGCGAGCACCACCGAGGTCGCGTGTGAGCACGGAGACACCACCCTCTCACGGCTCGCGGGAAGTCTGAAGGCGACCCACAGCCATGGCGATCTGGGGATTTCCAAAGTGGGCGGGGAGGTGCGTGTGACCGCCAGCAATTCGGACATCACGCTCGAGGATGTGCGGGGGGCCTTGGAACTGGTGAACGAGCATGGAAGAGTGCGACTGGAGCGCGCGGGCGCCGATGTGAAGCTGAACGCTCCCCACTGCGACGTCACCGTCGAGAATGTCGAGGGCAGCCTCAACGCCACCGTACAGGCGGATCCCCTGGAGGCGAGCTTCGTGAAGGGAGCCGTGAAGGTTCAGGCATCCGCCAGCAGCGTGAAGCTCAGCGACGTTCGGGGTCCCATCCTGGTCGCCGCAACGCACACGCCCGTGGAAATCGTCCGACCCGGCTCGGACATCGAAGTGGCCACCACCAACCAGGAGATTGAAGTCACTTCTCCGGCCGGGAAAGGATTCCGTCTGGACGCCCGCACCGAGCAGGGCGAAGTGGAAAGCAACATCGCGGAGCTGCACCTTCCTGAGGACCGGCCTTCCCGCTTCGCCGGCGTGGTCGGGAACGGCCAGGCCCGTTACCGCCTCACCACCTCGCACTCCACCATTTCCATTCTTTCCTCCGAGCCCGCCTCCGCAGGGAAGAGACGCCCGTAGTCCCCACTCTCCGGCCCCGCTCCGCGGGGGAACCTGGCGGTGCGGCGCGCCTCATCTAGCCGTCGCGCTCCGGTTCCCCGGGGATGCCCGGCTCGACTTCCAGGGTCCGGTGATTTCGGATGGTCACCAGTCCAGGAACGAATCCTTTTCCCTTGCGCACATGCTTGCGAAGGGTGTAATGGACCTTCACCTTTCCCTTCCCGCGCGCCCGGCTGAAATGCGCGGCGATGCGCGCCGCCGAGAGAACCACCGACCTGGGAAGCTCTTTGAGGCGCGAGGGATTGCGCACGACCACGTGCGCGCCCGACCGATCCGCGGCGTGGAACCAGAAGTCGTGAGACGAGGCCTCCTGGAATGTCAGCCGGTCGTTGTCGCGGCTCGTCTTCCCGACCAAGATCACAAAGCCGTCCTCGGTCCTGTACTTGCGGATTCCCGGATCACTCTCACCGGCAGGCCGCTGCCGGCGGGGAAGCTCACCGCGGGCCGGCCGAAGAAGGCGCGCCCCGATGAGCGCCGACTCGAGCTCTGAGAGGTCCGGCAGCGTGACCACGCCCTGAAGCCTTCCTCGCCAGATGGCGACGGCACCCTGCTCAGATGCGGCACTCGCCATCCTTTCGCGGATCTTCTGAGCGCCCCTCCGAAGCTTCCGCGCCCGCGCGTAGTGCTTCTCCGCATTCCCGCGGGGCGACAGCGCCGGATCGGCCGGCACTCTCAGCTCCCCTCCTTCCGGAGCGTACAGGTCCTGGACTACGATGGCCTCTCCCTCAACCTTCGCGGCCGGGCAAGCCAGAATCAGATCTCCATAACGCTGGTGGATCTCGGCCTGCGCCGACTCTTCGAACTCCCGCTGCAGCTTGGTCAGAAGCCTTTTCAACCGTGCCTCTTCCCGATGGAGGGCCCCGGAAATCCTCTCCCTGAGCTGCTGGGACCGGTGCCGGGCCTCCAGCAGTCGCGCAGTCAATCGGCAAGCCTCCTCGCAGTCCTGAAAGTGGGTCGCCACGGGGGCGGGGGGCTTGGCCAGGGGTAGCGGTGCGAGGACCGGCGGATGCGGCGACACTTCGGGGCGAAGCAGCATCTCTTCAGGCGACAGCGGCGTATAGAGGACCGGCTTCAGGTTGCCCGACTGGGCCGCCCGGAGAATCCTTTGCAGTTCTTCCACGGGGTCCTGGAGCACGCCTTTGCGATGGGGGAAATCGGCTCCCAGAGGTGGGCTGATTCCCATAAGAAACCCGGAGACTGCCTCCAGAGGGGCCGCCTGGGGAGCGAAATGGCGCACCATCGCCTCTGCCCGGTCCGGATCCAGCGTCGCTCCTTCGAATCCAGGGCGAGGCACGGGGGGTTGATAGGCACGCCCCACTTCCGGAGCTCGAAATGCGCTCGCCATCTTGCGGGCGAAGGCGAGAACTCGATCCGCCCCATCCACCAGCAGAAGATTGGCCGACTTCCCGATCAGCTCGACCACCAGCCGGCGACGGGTCCCATCGGGACGTTCCCAGTCCAGTTCCACCACCCGGTCGCAGCCCCGTCTGTCAATCTTTATGAGGGTCGTTCCTTCCAGTTCCCTGGCCGCGATCCCCGAGAAGGAATCGGACGAAGAGGCCCTGGGTGTGGCGCGATGTGGAAGCCGGTAGAGGGCAGGCTCGAGAGGTCGGAGAGAGATTTTCAGATTGTCGCAGGCGGCGGTGGCGAAACGTAGCAGATACTCCCCTTCAGCCAGCCGGTCCCAGCGGAGCAGGGATCGGCCTCTGAGGGAGCGGTCCAAGAGCTGAACGACGCCCTCCAGGATCAGACTGTCCATGCAGGGAGATTAATGGTCTTTGACGCTTTTTAGCGAGCGGGCCACGGCTTTCTCCACCCGCTCTTCAGCGATCGCCTCGGAAATCTTCTCTACCTCGGCGATTTCGCTGACTACCAGATAGCGGGCCTTGTCGAGCATGCGCCGCTCCCGGTAGGAGAGGTTTTTCTTTTGGCTGAGAAGGCTGAGGTTCTTGAGGACCGCCGCGACCTCCAGGATCTCGCCGGTGCGCATCCGGTTGGAATTGTCCTGGAAGCGACCCTTCCAGTTGGTGTGCACGGCAATCTGCCCGTCCTCGAGAATCCCGAAGACTTTCTGGATTTCTTTCCGGGAGATGACCCGGCGCAATCCCACCTGGATAATATTGGCGGCTGGAACCATCACCGTGCTGTCATTCGCCAGAATGCGCAGACGGTAATAGGAGCCGTTGGCCTCGCCGGTGGAGGTTTGGTGGATCGCTTCGATGACGCCTATCCCGTGATTAGGGTAAACGACCTTATCCCCGATCTTGAATTCCACCTGGGAACCTCCACCCTGTAGCCGGCACTGAGGGGGTTCGACTGAATTGGTTGTATATTCTAGCCTTTCCCGCTCCCCCTGTCAAGAAATCACCGGGCTAGAAACGGAACGTCAGGGTGGCGTAAGGCCCCTTCTGGGTAAGATCCAATTTCCCGAGCCCCTCGAGATTCACGTCCGTCACCCCCCTCCGGTAACCCAGGTTTAGACCGACAAAGGGGGCAAAGTGGAATTCCACCTGGCCACGGGCATCGTAGAATCGATAATCGTTTCCCTGAAAATTGACCCTCATCCCCTCGGCCTCCCCGGAAACATGGATGATGGGAATCGGCTGGATAGACAAGGCCAATCCCACCACGGGAAACGTCCCCCCGTCGCTCCCGTCCCCCACGAAACCGGTGGCGCTTGACTCAACCTCGGTCCGGAAATGGAGGCGTTCTGCCCCGAACGGGATGCCCAGCTTGAAGATGGGGAAATCGATGAAGTCATAGCGATAGAGAAGCGAGTCCTGCCGGATTTCGAGCCGACTCTTGATGGTGTCACCTGGCGCGAAGATTACGCCTCCGAAGACCAGCGGACTAGTGAGAAACTCCTTGCCGGTCCGTTGGCTCGCCAGGTGCGTGGCGACCAGATAGCTTCTCTTGGTGAAGTGCAGCCAGAGCCGCTCCTGGGTGAGGTAGTCGGTTTCGTGCAGACCT
>Ga0066710_100005586_pt1 | contig 11510 bp, 11 predicted proteins | sample GraSoiAngelo_159_FD_79666 | JGI IMG/M metagenome (GOLD analysis project Ga0066710, IMG submission 79666) | Grasslands soil microbial communities from the Angelo Coastal Reserve, California, USA - 14_1009_16_40cm | ecosystem: Environmental > Terrestrial > Soil > Grasslands | place: USA... | reverse complement strand
TTTGGACATTCAATCGCTACGCGTCGACCACGTACGAACGGATGACGGCCCCGATCGACATTGCAAAGGCGTTGGTTCGGAAGGGTCATGATGGTACGATTTTTGCTTCGAGGTTTAGCCACTGTAATTTCCTCGAGTTAAAACTTCGGAAGAGTGATACTTAGCAGGTTGGAGTCCTTGACGGGGTACGGTTCGTGTGGGTTCGGACGTTTCCTTACTGCGGCGACGACTGGCGACGCATCTTGAACATGGCCTCGTTTGCGTGGAGGACATGGCGCGTAAGCAAGAAACTTTCTGACAGCCCGGATGTCATAGTCGGCGTTACGGTTCACCCGCTCGCCGCACTTACTGGAGCATGCCTAGCCAAGAAATATAATGTCCCCTTCGTTTACGAAGTCCGCGATCTTTGGCCTTTGACGCTTATCGAATTTGGAAGAATCTCCGCACGCGGTCCTTTAGCATTTGGACTGATATGGCTTGAAAGGATAACCGCGAAGCGTGCTACGGCCATCGTTACGACAATGCCGGGGGGGCCGGACCATTTTGAGAAGCTAGGCATTCCGCGTCGCATAACAAAGTGGATCCCCAATGGGTTGGATATCAGTCGCTTCGACACGCTGAAGCCGTATGACGGCACACTCTCCAAATGCGTCACGTTTATGTACATCGGAGGGCACGTGTACGCGCTTGCGTTGGAGGTGATCTTGCGGGCTTCGCAAGTGATTGAACGACGCGGCGAGAGGGACGTCAGATTTGTGTTCGTCGGTGGCGGCCAGGAAAGGCAGCATCTTATTCGCTTAGCTCAGAATCTTGGGCTGCGCCGAGTTGAGTTTAGAGGTGTCGTACCGAAGGCGGAGCTTCCCCAAATCATGCAGGAGGCAGACGCTTTTCTCGTGAGCATGCGTGATCGACCGGCGTTGTATCAGCATGGCATCAGCTTCAACAAGCTTTGCGATTATATGGCGGCGGGGCGGCCGATAATTTTTGCCGGGAATCCCGGGTACAACGCGGTCGAGAAGGCCCAGGCCGGAATTGTGGTACCTCCCGAGAGGCCGGAGGCGATTGTAAAGGCCATCGAGCAATTCCTGGCGCTTACGCCTGAAGAGCGCCGGCAGATGGGACAGAACGGACAGCGTTACGTGAAAGAGCATCACGACATTCGGATCCTGACCGACAAGATGGAGGCGGTTCTACTGGCAGCTGTTTCTGAACATGGAGGGCCGAGTGCCGAGCGGGTGAAGGCTGCACCGTCTCGGCCCCCTGACCAGTCGGAGCTTCACGAAGTCGCTCGAGGCGGGAGCAAGAACGGGCAGTGAGGCTTCGGCTTCTACCGACACGAAAATGTCAGCACGGAGAGGCGGCATATGTCCTAAGGCACAAAGGAGGACATCGAACTTTGGAAGAGAGAAAGCTCAGAGAGCGCGAATTTCACAATCTGATACGGGACGGCGGCGGGGAACTGGACGCGGCGAGGTCGAACCAGAAGTTCTATTCGATAGTCCGCTCGAGTAAAGGGTACATGGACCGGTGGTTGTATCCGCGGTGCCATGGCAAGCGGGTTCTGGATTACGGATGCGGCAACGGCGGCTTTACCTGCTGGCTGGCCCGCAACGGCGCGGAAGTCGTGGGTATAGATATATCCGATGTTTCTGTAAGGAACGCCCGGGCTGCCGCTGCCAGGGAGGGACTGGATGGGCGGGCAAACTGCTTGGTGATGGATTGCGAGATTCTGGCTTTCGGCGACTGCTCCTTTGATCTCATCGTCGTCAGCGGGGTTCTTCATCATCTGGATCTCGAACGCGCTTTGGGGGAGATGTCTCGAGTGCTGAAGAATGATGGCGAGGTCATTTGTGGCGAGGGTCTGGCGGACAACCCATTAATTCGGCTTTACCGAAGAATGACTCCACACTTGCGCACCGCCTGGGAAGCGGATCATATCCTGCGGACGCGCGACTTGAAGCGGGTCAAGAAGTATTTCGGCAGAATGCATTCGCGCTACTTTCACATGTTCACGATCGCAGCTGTCCCGTTCCGCAACACAAGGTTTTTCGGTGCGATTCTGTCTGCACTTGAGTTCGTGGATGCGCTGGTCCTGCGATTTCCCTTTATCCGGCGCCATGCATGGCAGATCATTTTGACGATGGGCGAACCGCGAAAGGCATCGATTGGCCCCCCATAACGGGCGGAACGAGGCAATAGCGCGAGCGATTTCCGGCCCCGCGGACGGGCAGGCAAAGGGCCGATAAAATGGCAAGAATCTGGATCGTCAATCATTACGCTTCGACGCCGGAACAACCGTTAACTTCGGCCTTTGACGTCGCGAAGGCGCTCACCAGCAAAGGGCACGAAGTGACGATTTTCGCCTCCAGCTACAATCATTATCGGTTTGAGGAGACGCGCCTTCGCAACGACGAAGGTAGCAGGGAAGAGTTCGTTGAGGGCGTGCGGTTCTGGTGGATCAAAACCCCTCCTTATCGGGCCAATGATTGGCGGCGCGTCGTCAATATGGTAGTCTTCGCGGTTTGTGTCTTTAATCTGGGGCGGGCGTGGGAAGAGAAACCGGATGTAGTCATTGGAGCCACAGTACATCCTCTCGCGGCGCTGTCGGCTTACCTGATCTCCCGAAGCAAACAAGTTCCCTTCATCTATGAGGTTCGGGATTTGTGGCCACTTGTCCTCATCGAATTCGGCCGTGTTTCTAGGTACGGCCCTACGGCATGGGCCCTCGGTAGCCTAGAAAGGTTCCTAAGCCGGCAGGCCGCAGCGATTGTCTCGCCCCTTCAAGGCGCGCCGGAGTATTTTGCCAAACAGGGCATTCCCCTCGAGAAAGTAGTCTGGATTCCGCATCCGATCGAATTGGCACGGTATTCCCAGGTCGAGCCAGCCGACGGGCGGACTTCGGCAAAATTCACCTTGATGTACGTGGGTGGGCACGTCTACGGTTTTGCCCTTGGCGCGGTTCTGCGGGCAGCCGAAATCTGCCAGAACACGATGAGGGATAGCGTTCGGTTCGTGTTAGTCGGTGGGGGCCAAGAAAAGCCCAGATTGATCGAGCTGGCAAATCGCATGAACCTCCAGAATGTAGAATTCCGAGGGATAATCCCCAAGAGTGAATTATACCGAGTCATGGGTGAAGCCGACGCATTCATACTCCCCATGCGAGACCGACCCGGCTTGTATAAGTATGGCAGTAGCTTCAACAAGCTTTGTGATTACTTGGCAGCCGGGCGGCCGGTGATCTTTGCCGGAAATCCCAGCTACAACCCGGTGGTTGAAGCGCGGGCTGGAATCGTTGTCAAACCGGAGGATCCGGCAGCCTTGGTGCAGGGCATTAGACATCTGATGTCTCTCAGCGCCGACGAAAGGTTACGAATGGCTACCCACGGCCAGACGTACGTGCGTCAAAGACACGAAGCCGGGAAAATCGGGGAGCAATGGGAAAAGGTGGTACGGTCAGCCCTTGCCTCTACCTCCGCCGTGGCCCATCGCGAAAGGGTTACGGCATCATGAGAACCTTTGCCTGTCGGCCACCGCAGGAGAAGGGGAGTGCTTCGGGCTTGGCCGCCAAAACTTTTCTTCCCAGTCAGACGTGGAGGGTGGCGGGGGCTTGCAAGCGGATCTTCGACATCGTTTTAAGCTTTGCGGGCTTGCTGATCCTCTCGCCCTTTCTTACCGTCATTGCTTTGTGCATTATATTCGACTCCAGAGGGCCCGTGTTTTTCCGTGGGTTCCGGACTGGTCGATATGGACGCTCGTTCAGGATTTTCAAGTTCAGGACGATGGTGCCCGAGGCAGAAAGACTCGGCGGGACCTCCACGGCGGAAACGGACCCTCGGATAACCCGTGTGGGACGATTCCTGCGGAAACACAAACTCGACGAGCTCCCCCAATTGCTTAATGTTCTTAAGGGGGAGATGAGCATTGTTGGGCCAAGGCCAGAGGTCGAGGAGTACACAAGGCTTTATTCGCCGGAGGAAATGCAGATTCTTTCCGTCTTCCCGGGGATTACCGATTTGGCGTCAATTCGATTTAGGGACTTAAATGCCCTCCTGGCGCAATCGGATGATCCAGACTACTATTATGCCAACCGAATTCGACCCGTCAAAAATCAATTGAGGTTGGAATACGTCCGGCGCCAATCGATGTGGCTAGACTTGAAAATCATTTTTTGGACACTGCGTGAAATCTGGAGGGGATCTTGGAGTACCAAGTTCTAGGTCGTAGCGAGCTCACTGTTTCCCGGGTCGGGTTGGGATGCTGGGCCATCGGGGGCCACGGGTGGGGGCCCGTGGACGATTCCGAATCGCTCGGCGCCATTCGTCGAGCCCTTGATCTGGGCATCAACTTTTTTGATACGGCGGATGTGTACGGGCTTGGCCACTCGGAAGAAGTCCTCTCTCGTGCGCTCGGTGAAGAGAGAAAGCGGGTGGTGATTGCCACCAAATTCGGTGTGCGAATTGGTGAGAATGGCCGGTCCTATCGCGACTTGAGCCCGGATTGGCTCTCCAAGGCGCTCGAACACAGTTTGAGACGCCTGCGGCTAGACTGCATACCCTTATACCAGATCCACCACCCTGCCTCCGGGATCTCGATGGAAGGCACCCTTGAGGCGCTCGATAGGTACAAGGACCAGGGGAAAATAAGGTATATTGGTTGCTCAAATTTTTCCGTCGAAGAGCTTCGACTCGCCCAAAAGGGGCATCGGTTGGAATCCCTTCAGGTAGCCTACAACCTTGTCGATCGCGGGATTGAACGGGATTTGTTGCCTTACTCGAAGGGACTGAAAATGGGGGTCATCGCCTATAGCCCGTTGGCCCAGGGTTTGCTTTCTGGGAAATTTGACGAGAAGACTAAGTTCTCGGAAGACGACATGCGGAGTCGCAGCAAGTACTTTGCTGATGGAAACCTGGAAGCCAACCTCAGGGTAGTGCGTGAACTTCGGCAGATTGCCCAATCGCTCGGAAAGACCCCTGCTCAAGTCGCGATTCGCTGGCTCATCGAGCACCCTTCTGTGGCAAGTGCCATTCCCGGAGTCAAGACAGCACGTCAGGTGGAAGAAAACGTGGGAGGTGTGGGATGGTCTCTCGGCCGAGAGCTTCGCGAGCGCTTGGAACTCGGAGCAACCTTCTCCTCAAGCCCTGTCTCGGCCCCGCGCAGCTTCACGTAGGCGACTCCAACCGGAGGACTTCTTCTCATGGACTTTCAAGCCAAGACCGAGGAAAAGGCAACGAAGATGGAATTGGGCGCGACTTTACTGCGGCGATTCTACCGCGAAATGTTGCGAATCCGCGAGTTTGAGGAGGAGGTATCTAACCTCCTTGAAGGAAAGGAGGTCCAAGGTCCGGTGCATCTGTGCATTGGGCAGGAAGCTGTCGCTGTCGGTGTTTGCGCGGCGCTGGAAAGGGACGATTACATCTTTGGGGCTCACCGATCCCACGGTCATTACCTGGCCAAAGGCGGTGATATGAGAGCTTTAATGGCAGAGCTGTTCGGAAAGGAAACCGGCTGCTCTGGGGGGCGGGGCGGCTCCATGCACTTGGTGGCGCCAGAAGTCGGCCTTTTAGGCACGGTCCCAATCGTGGCTGCGACGATACCTCTTGCCGCGGGCGTGGCGCTCGCCTCGCAACTGAGAGGAGACAGTCGAGTGACAGTCAGCTTTTTCGGTGACGGAGCAACCGAGGAGGGAGTTTTTCACGAAACGATGAACTTCGCTGCAAGTCGGAAACTGCCTGTGATTTTCGCTTGCGAGAACAATTATTACGCTAGCCACCTGTTCCTCCTGGAAAGACGCACGAAGGACAACATCGCTGTTGCGGCGGAAGCTTACGGAATGCCAGGTTCTCGGATCGACGGCAACGACGTGGTGGAAACCTATCTGGCAGCCAGGGCTGCGGTCGCCCGCGCTCGGCGGGGAGAGGGCCCCACCCTCATTGAGTTCATTACTTTCCGTTGGCGAGGCCACGTCGGGCCCTCGTGGGATACGGACGTAGGCGTGACGCGGAAGGTAGACTTGGCCGCGTGGATGAAAAAGGACCCCATTGCCCGCCTTCGAAGTGAAATACTTGCACGGGACAGCAGCATGGATATCGCGAGTACCGATGTTGAGGTCCGGGCCGAGGTTCAAGAAGCAATCCGACACGCGCGCGAGTCGCGTTGTCCCCCGACGGAGAAATTGACGGACTACCTGTTCAAGAATGACGGTGCCGAGGTTCTCCCGAATGCGGGAAATTAGCTATTCCCAGGCTATTCGAGAAGCTTTTGTCGAGCTCCTACGGACGGACTCTCGCGTTTTCATCTTGGGCCAAGGCGTTTGGAGTCCGTGGTACGTGGGCACAAGTATGAAGGACCTCGATAAAGAATTCGGGAGGGGCCGAATCATAGACACTCCGGTCTCAGAGGCTGCCACCACCGGAGCCGCAGTGGGGGCAGCGATAGCTGGCATGCGGCCCGTCGTCATTCATCCTCGCATGGACTTTATGCTGTTAGCGGTCGAACAGATTGTAAGCCAAGCAGCGAATTGGCATTTTATGTTCGGCGGACGGGTCAATGCCCCCGTCACAATCCGCGCCATCATCAACCGGGGCGGGGAGCAAGGCGCACAGCACTCCCAGAGCGTCCATGCCTGGTTCATGCACGTACCGGGTCTGAAAGTTGTGATGCCTGCAACCCCCTATGACGCCAAAGGCCTCCTAGTTGCAAGCATCCTGGATGGAAACCCAGTCCTTTATGTAGACGACAGGTGGCTCTATAACGAGGTCGGTGAAGTCCCCGAAGACCTGTACTCCGTCCCGATTGGGAAAGCTGCCTTAAGACGTGAGGGAACCGATTTGACAATTGTGGGGAGCTCCTACATGGCCCTCCAAGCGATCATAGCCGCGGAAGCTTTGGCGGAAAATGGAATATCTGCCGAAGTGATCGACCTTCGAACGATCAAGCCCCTTGACGATGCGTCGATCATTCAATCGGTGCGCAAGACCGGACGTCTGCTGGTCACGGATGGGGGGTGGACGACTTGCGGGGTCGCTGCGGAGGTTATCGCTCGGGTGACGATCCAAGCTCTTGAGAGCTTGAGAGGCCCTGTGGCGCGCGTATGTTTGCCGGATGTTCCAGCGCCCATGAGCGCCCCGCTGGAAAGGGCTTACTACCCGGGCTCTGAGAGAATCATCGAGGCCGTGGAAAGAATGTTGGACTCTTCAGAGGCCCGATCATAATCTCCGTTCCACATAGCGCATAAAGTCTTCAAGAGGGGTCTATTAGCTATTTCAAAGCCCTCCGTAAAGCGATAATGAAGCAGGCGATATGAAAGAAGGCCTGGTAAATGGTACGCGAGCGGTCATAGCGCCTTGACCAAGTTCGCGTATGTTCGATTCGGGAATGTCTTGGGAAGCCGCGGGAGCGTCACCCCCTTGGTCCAGCATCAGATTGGCCGGGGAGGGCCCATCACGCTGACGCACGGGGAGGTTCAGCGTTTTCCGATGGCTGTCCCACAAGCAGTGACCCTGGTGATTCTGGCGGGGACGTTGGCGTCGTCGGGAGAAACCTTTATTTTGGATATGGGCAATCCTATGCTCATTCTCGATTTGGCGAGAGACTTGATCGAGCTCAGCAGCCTTCGGCCGGGCCTCGACGTTAAAATCGAAACCGTCGGAGTGAGACCCGGGGAGAAAATGACGGAGGAACTTGTTGACCGCGATACCGAACAATTGTTGCCGACGCGACTGGAAAAGATCAGCCTGGTGCAGGGCCAGCCGGCCGACCTGCCAATTTTTGAATCCCAGCTCGCGCTGCTGGAAGAAGCTGCACGACTGGAAAAGGCGGATACTGGCCTTCGACTGCTCCGAGAGTTGAATATTGGATACTGCGCCCTTGTGGAGGGCGGCCCCCTGCCGGCCTCGCGGTCGGAGGTGAGGGAAGCGGACGTGTCGGAGTAATATCGTTTCTCAATCTTCGCCGGGAGCTTGACACCGCGGGATATGAAACCCTTTGCGACGCTTGTCCTCAGTATTGTGCTTATAGGGATGGCGCTTGACTTCGGAGGTGTTCAGCCCGCGGGATACAACTTGGGTGAGATCGTGCTATTCCTGACCATGCTGCTTTTTCTGGTCAGTCAAACCCGTGCCGGGGTCATATCCCTTCCGTTGCCGATCTGGCCTTTCCTGTTTACGGGATGGGTCGCCCTTGAAATCATTCCCTTCCCAGCCGGACTCGTTAAGGCCTTGGATCCCGCCCGTGATTTCTCCCCGACACTGGGGCCTTCTCCCCTGCCCGCCTCTCCTTTCCTAACGTTGAGTCTATATCCCCACGACACGATTGCAGCTCTGTTAAAGTTTCTGCTCTATGTGACGGCATTCGTCATCGCAGCCCTAGTCTTCGATTCCAGGAAAGGGAAGAGCGGGTTGCTACGAGCCTTGGTAGCTTTGGGGTGTTTCGAGGCTGTCTACGGAATTATCCAAGTCCTAACGGGTTGGCAGAATATTTTTTCCTACGCTAAGCAATTCGACAGGGACGATGCGACGGGGACTTACATCAACCACAACCATTTCGCGGGAATGTTGGAGCTGGTTTTGCCGTTTCTCCTTGCCCTTGCCAATTATTCGCACTCGCAACTTAGCGGAAGAAGTGGGGCGTGGCGCAACCCTCTGAATTCTGGGTCCGATAGCCCGCACCGTTTTCAGTGGCTTTATTACCTCTTTTTGGCGGGAGTCATGGGCTTGGCCATCATCCTCTCCCATTCGAAAGCGGGTATGCTTTCAATTCTTTTCGTGGTAATCGGGCTTGCTTTCCTAGTACGGTTACAGGGTCAACGCAAGGCGTCCGTCTTGGGAGTGCTTATTTTCGGAATGATTGCATTGGGTTTTGGAATATGGACAGGACTCGCCCCGGTTCTTACCAGGTTCCGTCAACTGGAGGAGGCGGGCTTTTTTCAGCGCGCCGACGCGCGTCTCTCAATTTGGAAGGATGCTTTGCACCTCCTCGGCGATTATCGTTGGACGGGCACGGGGCTCGGGACATTCGGTGTTGCCTTTCTCAGGTACCAGACGACGATGACGGCGTCTTTTGTCGACCACGCGCATAACGACTTTCTTGAGCTTGCGACCGAAACCGGTTGGATTGGGGCCCTCTTGGTTTTCGGTCCAATTGTCTATTTGCTCTTCCGAATGGTGTATTCGTTCCTCGACGACTCCCATCGCTATCGGAGGGCCGTCACATTAGGGTGTATCGGCGCCGTCCTGGGGCTCCTCACTTACAGCGTCACGGACTTCAACTTAGAGATCCCGGCCAACGCCCTCGCGTTTGCCATGATTCTAGGTATTGGCTACAAGGCGGCATGCATTGAAAGGTCCGGCGAATCGTCCCATTGAGACCGCGCAAGGATCTCGGTGCCACGATGGAGAGTTCAGTTTCGCGGCCTGATCGGATCGGCATCAGCTTGAAGGCTTAGATCGTCGAGCCAGAATCGCCCCGCGATGAGATTATCGAGCGTCCCACTCGGACGGCGGACGACTCGCACGATAATGAGTTCGGTACTCGAGCCCGTCTTGAAATCCATGGAAAAAGGGGTCCAGACAGGACCCTCGGTTCGAAGGTCATCGGTTAGTTGGTCAAACACGGAAGGATTATAAACATCAGCAATCTCAATTCGGGGACCACTGTCCGCCGTTATGCCCTCGCTCCTCGCGAAACCCTGCAGGCGATACCCCTGCCCGGGTCTCACCTTGACATACTGGAAAACATGCTGAAAAGCGAGGTTTGTTTTCCCTGAAAAACGAACGACCAGTGAGTGATTTGGAGAACGGTAGGTATTCGTGTCTAACCCAACAAACGCATCTTGTACGGGAATGATCCTCCAGGAGAATCCGACGTTGAAAACATCCTCCTCGAAATCGCCGTTGATCAGCAGGTTTCGACCCGCTCGGGCGACCGTTTCGGTCAGCCAGCCCCTCCTGACGAGGTCAGACCAGACGCGGTATGCGTCGTTAGGATGATGGCTCACGATAAGGTCGTCGATAAAGTTAGCTGCTTGCTGGAGTGAGACACTCTCGGAACCTGCGGCGATTTGGCTCCAAACCTGCACCGCTTCTAGATCACGATGACGGTCCGCCAGGTAATACAGATAGCTGAGTTCGCTTTGAAGTTGACTTGGAATCAATTCCTTGAGGATGGCGAGAGGGTCTTCGGATGCCTTCCAGGCGATGTCGAAAATGGTGTTGTTGTAATGGGACGTTCCGGCCACGACGATGCGGAAATGTCGAAACGCTTCATGAGTATTGCCCCGCAACAACATAAAGTTTCCGATCGTCCACTGGACCTCGGGCTTGGTTGGGGCCAGGTAATCCGCTCGTCGTAAGGATGCTTCCGCCACGGCAGTATTGAGAAGGTTCATGGATGCCATCTCAAGCCACGGACGCGGGTCCGAAGGGCTCAGGCGCGCCGCACGCTCAAGGTAAGCCCTTGCCTTGCCGTGATTCATTTCGTCCGGAACGTACTCGTGTATGTGGGCGAGGGCGAGGGGGTAGTCGGCGTCCAAGGGATCAAGCTTGGAGGCTAAAGTCAGGTGATCAACGGAAACCTGGCGGGAGGAAATCCGACCTGCTAAGTACATGAGCAGGCTTTGACCCATTAGGCCCACAAGAACAACTGTCTCAACGGCCGTCAGGCAGTTCCTGGCCCAACGGCTTGAAATCATCCAACGCATGATCGTCCAGTTGGTCGGCCTTTATCAGGCTACAGGTTGGGCCAGGTGGCGCCCTTACCAGCAACCTTCGGTCGGCCGGGATCAGTCCCTCTTACATGGCTGATTATACTAGATTCAGTTCTTCTCAACTCCATTTCGGCGTGATGCTAACTTTCGGGCATGACACCCCGCGCGTTGAAAACTTTCGATCAAAGGTTGAGGACATTTTTGGAAGATCTGTTGGCCCCTTTGGGACGCAGCGATCGGCGCCATTGGGCTCGGGTTTACAATGTGGGAATGCTGCTGGACGGAGAACGCGAGTCAATCGAGCCGATGGCCGGCCGGATTGTCGGAGCGAGTGTGCAAGCGCTGCGGCGGTTCGCAGGGCAGAGTCCCCGGGCGGTGAAAGCGGTGCAGCGGAAACTAGCGCACAAGGAGGTGGACCTGCTGAGTGACCCGGGAGTCTGGATTCTGGATGAGACTTCGTTTCACAAGGCAGGGGCATACTCGGTGGGCATGGCCCGACGAGACTGCGGCGCCTTGGGGAAAGTGGCCAACTGTCAGGTGGCGGTAAGCCTCGACTGGTCGAGTGCGGAAGGCTGAAACCACGACGGGTGCGCGAGCCAATGTGGCGAAGCCGGTGACGGTAGTCAACACCAAATGCAACTCGGGCTCCCCCGGTGACAGCTGGGGGAGCCGTGCGCCATCCAGGTGGCGCCAGCGGCGAGCCCCAGGAGAAAACTCTGAGGGCTGCTTTTCAGTGGGAAACCATCTTTGCCTTGCCGGGCATAACCGTTCTCCGCCCCACGCTGAATCATCTGAACCATCACCTGGC
>Ga0066710_100005584_pt1 | contig 11512 bp, 11 predicted proteins | sample GraSoiAngelo_159_FD_79666 | JGI IMG/M metagenome (GOLD analysis project Ga0066710, IMG submission 79666) | Grasslands soil microbial communities from the Angelo Coastal Reserve, California, USA - 14_1009_16_40cm | ecosystem: Environmental > Terrestrial > Soil > Grasslands | place: USA... | reverse complement strand
GGTCTCCAACCTGCATGACGCTTCGGCGTTCCTTCTTATCCTTCATAAGTGAAAATTAGCATCGCTCCGTGGCGCGTGTAAATGACTTGTGTGACTTCATGTGACGTTCCGCTCGGATTTGCATCCAAGAAAAAGGCGAGAGCCGATCCATCACTGAAGGCCCAGCTCTCTTTGCACCTCCTTGAGCAAGGAAAAATCTCGCAATTGCGACAAGGGAATCGTCTGGTCTGATTTGAGCGTTCCCTTTCGTGCCTCGATAGCAAATTCGTAGGTCGCGTCCACGGTACCGCCGTCGGGACTGAACGAGGGAACAATAAGGTCATAAGACTCGCTGGCCACCTCACGCGACTGGTTGAGCCAATGCATCATGATGGGAATGACTTCGTCCCTTCGCTCGCGAATGAAGCGCAGCGCGCGGACAGTGGCTCGGAGGGCCTTTTTGACCTCGGCGCGGGTTTCTTTAAGCCGCGAGTCCGTGATCGAGAAGGCGGAAATAGGGCTGCCGATTTTCAAATCTTTTGGACCGCCAAGAATATTGAAGCCCTCCCTTTGCAGGCGAACCGGGCCAGGAGGAGAGATGCAGACCGCATCAACGAGACCCTTCTTGAGGATCTCCACTCGGACAGGTTCGTCTGCACCCAAGGTGATGAACTGCACTTCTCTGAGGCTCAATCCCTTTGCCTGCAGGATCGCCTCGGCCGCCAAATGATCCGAACCGCCGATCCTTTGAGTGCCGATCTTTTTGCCGCGTAAGTCCGGTATGGTTTTGATTTCAGGGCGGGAGACGATATGATGCAGCGGCCTTTCAGTCAGAACGGCCAGTTGTTTTAGAGGCATGCCTTGCATCGCAGCCGTCAAGATGTTGCCGAAGGTCAGGCTGTATTGAATTTCACCGCTCATCAGGGCAGGCACAGCGACTTGGCTTCTCATTTGAACCAAAACCGGCTCCAACGATTCGTCCTTGAAGAAGCCCTTGACCGCCGCTGCCTGGGCGGGCAGGAAGGCGTAGGTGCGGCTAGAGTAAGAAATGGTGATTTTTTCCGCCCCATGGGACGAAGACGGGATCATCACGCAGCACAGCATCCATAACATGCCGGGGACGGTGTGTTTACTCTTCACCGCGGTTTCTTCCTTCCCGGTCTATTGCGATTATTGCGAACCCATTGTCTTAGTGTTTGGGCATCATCCACACTATCACGAAGTGGACTAGGCGACAAATTTTTCTTGCCTCTGAAGCTGCTTGACAACCGAGCCTCCCTTTCCTATAGGTGAATGGTCTTTGAGTGGCAGAAAGAATTTGGAGGTTGACGATGCGCTTTTTGACGTTCTTGCGGAAGAATGAAAACCGCGTGGGACTGATGGGACCGGATGACCACGTGATCGATTTGGCTGAACTTAACCGGCGCTATCTGAAAGGTGGTTCGGCCAACTATCTGAACAGCATGCAGACCTTTATCGAAGCGGGCGTGAAGGCGCTGAGCCTGGCAAAAAAGGCCTCCAAATATGTAGCCGGGAGGGACGAGGAAGGATTAAGAAAGCTCCGGCAGGCTGGCGGCCTGCTGAAACTCAGCCAGATCAAGATTCTTTCCCCCATTCCTTGGCCGCGAAAAAATGTCATTCTTCTTGGCGTCAATTATAAGGAGCACATCGAAGAAGGTGCGCGGGCTCGGTCCATTGACCTGAAATATCCCGAGGCGCCCGTTTTCTTTACCAAACCAGCCACCTCTATCATCGGCCACTTAGGAAAAGTGATCCATCACAGAGCAACCGAGAAGTTGGACTATGAAATCGAGCTGGCTGTGATTATGGGAAAGAAGGGCAGGGACATCCCGAAGGAGAAGGTCTACGACTACATCTTCGGTTACACGATCTGCCTGGACATGACCGCGCGTGATTTGCAGCGCAAGCATGGGCAGTGGTTCAAGGGAAAATCACTCGACACCTATTGTCCGTTGGGCCCCTGGATCGTGCACAAGAGTGCCCTGCCCAATCCTCAGGGGTTGCGTCTTGCCTGCCGGGTGAACGGACAGGTGATGCAAGACGACAATACCAGCAATATGATCTTCGACATTCCGGCTACCATAGAGGCGCTTTCCAGCGGCATGACCCTTGAGCCGGGAGAGATCATCAGCACAGGCACTCCCTCGGGCGTCGGCTTTGCGCGCGTGCCGCCATTTTTTCTTAAGCCCGGCGATAAAGTCGAGGGAGAGGTTGAGGGCATCGGGATTTTGCAGGTAGAGATAGCTTCCCCCTAAAGCAGTCATGAGTTTTGAGTTATGAGTTCTTAGTTACCTAAAAACTAAACACTCCGAACTAACAACTCTTCTATGACGCGGATCAGGCCCGCTGCTGTGCAGGGATCATTCTATCCCGCCGGTGCCGAGAAGCTAAGGGATCTTCTCCGAGAATGCTTCAATTCTAGTTCTCTTGGCCCTCGCGGGACGAGGTCCCTTTGCCCGTCTCTCTTCGGAGGGATGGTCCCCCATGCCGGATATATTTACTCGGGTCCTTGTGCCGCGCATTTTTATTCAAACCTTGCCCCAGACATTCAGCGCGTCATTCTGTTAGGTGTCAATCATCAAGGGAGGGGGGCTAGGGTCGCGCTGAGCCCGGCCGATTGTTGGCAGACTCCGCTGGGTAGAGTTGAAATCGACCAGGAGTTGGGAAGATGGCTGCAGACTCAAACCGGCTTTATAGAATATGATGAACAGCCCCACCTTCAGGAGCATAGTATCGAGGTCCAGCTTCCGTTTCTTCAGAGCGTGCTTAGTGACTTTACTCTTTTACCGCTCTCCCTCTCTTATCTTTCTGAGGAAGAATGCGCCCAGCTTGGACAAGCGCTAGCCCGCGTGTATGAAAGGGCGACGGCGGCGAAAAGGACAGTCATCATTGCCAGCAGTGATCTTAGCCATTATCTCTCGCCTGAAGAGACCGAGAGGCTCGACCGCTTAGCCCTGGAACCCGTCCTGGCTTTGGACCCTTCCGGACTTCTGAAAACGGTGGCGGAAGAGAGTATCAGCATGTGCGGGGTTTTCCCGACGGCCGTTTTTCTCTTCGCGGCGAAGGCACTCGGGGCCAAGCAGGTGCGGCTGCTAAAGCACTGCCACTCTGGCGACGCGGTGCCCATGAAAGAAGTTGTAGGCTATGCGAGCGTGACGGTTGAGCTTTGAAGAATTTTTTCTGCAGTTGGCATTTCGCTTCTGATCCACTCTGGTTTGACTTGCTCCTGCCCATCTGTTAGTTGTCTCTTTATGCTAGGGGTGTCCGCCAGTGGCGGACTGAGAACCCGAGGAGTTAGTTGTCGGGTAACCCTCCGAACCTGATCCGGATAGTGCCGGCGTAGGGAAGCGTGAGAGTCACGGTCCCTTTTTCGCGTAGCGATGGGACGAACTTGAAACCGTATTCCCTGGCCACGGGTTGTGGTCGAGTCGGATACGGTTTTTTTAATTATGTGATTGTCCAAATCAACGGCGAGAAGAAAGAGCTCGGCACGAGTCTCAGCGTGACGCAATTGCTTGAGAGTCTGGGAATTCGTCCTGGCAGAGTCGTTATTGAGCTCAACCACGATGTGCTTTCCCGCGATGCGTTCGAGGATACGATCTTGAAGGAGGGGGATACGGTTGAGATTGTTCATTTCGTCGGAGGAGGATAGAAATGGAAGACCTTTTCAAGCTGGCCGAAAGCAGCTACAAATCTCGTCTCATTGTCGGGACCGGAAAATACAAAGATTTCCGCGAGACCCAGAAGGCTATTGAGGCGTCGGGCGCAGAAATCGTCACCGTGGCCGTGCGCAGGGTTAACATCACAGACCCCAACAAAGATAATCTCCTCGACTACATCAATCCAAAAAAATATACCATCTTGCCCAATACCGCGGGCTGTTACGCCGCCGACGAAGCTGTCCGCACCTGCCGTCTCGCTCGCGAAGCCGGGGTTGGGAAGATGGTGAAACTGGAAGTCATTGGAGACGAGAGAACTCTCTTTCCCGATATCCCGGCTACGCTTGAAGCCGCAAGGATCCTTATTAGGGAAGGCTTCGTTGTCCTGCCCTACGTCAATGACGACCCGGTCACGGCAAAAAAACTCCAGGAGATGGGATGCGCCGCGGTGATGCCGTTAGCAGCACCCATCGGCTCCGGACTAGGAATCCGAAATCCCTATAACATTTGGATTATTCTCGAGCAGGCCACAGTACCGGTGATTGTGGATGCGGGCGTGGGGACTGCTTCCGATGCCGCGATCGCCATGGAGATGGGCTGTGATGGAGTCCTGATGAATACAGCCATTGCCGGGGCCAAGGATCCGATTTTGATGGCGGAGGCGATGAAGCTCGCCGTCGAAGCGGGGAGGAAAGCTTTCCTGGCGGGCCGGGTTCCTAAAAAACTCTATGCGACCGCCTCCAGCCCACTCGAGGGTATCCTGGGCTGAGGTCTCCGTTGCGACCAAGCGCCCGTCATTTTGACCTATACCTCGTTACCGATCGCGCCCAAACCGGGGGAAGAGATCTTCTCTGGGTGCTTGAAAGAGCCTTGGAGGGTGGCGTGAGAGCCGTTCAGCTCAGGGAGAAGGACCTCAGCGGCCGCGAGCTTTTTCATTTGGCTGAAAAGACCAAGAGGCTTTGCGATCGCTTTGGCGCGATCCTGTTTGTCAATGATCGCGTTGATGTTGCTCTTGGCGTCGATGCGCAGGGGGTTCAACTGGGGAGTGCTTCCATGCCGGTTGAGGCGGCTAGGCGGCTCCTGGGAGAAGAAAAACTGATAGGGGTTTCCACACATTCGGTGCAAGAAGCCGAGGTTGCGCAGCGGGCCGGAGCCGACTTTATTCTTTTTGGCCCGGTCTATTTCACTCCGTTTAAGGCCGCATACGGCAAGCCTCAGGGTATCGCTCTCCTAAAAGAGGTGGTGGAAAAAATTTCTCTTCCTGTTTATGCTATCGGCGGCATCAAGGAGGAGAATGTGAGGGAGGTCAGAGCGACAAGAGCCAGAGGAGTTGCCCTGATTTCTGCTGTTCTGAACACGATGGAGCCAAGAGAGGCAGCCCGGGGGATTCTCACCGCTCTCCAAAAGGAAGTCGATGAATGAAAGCGCGTCGCTGGCCTTAAGTTACCTTCGCGAGCACCTTCTGGGTAGTGTAGTCATCGCTGTCGCGGCAGGTTTCACAGCCAGTAAGACCGTTGTGCTCGGCAAAAGGGGAAACGTTATTCTCTACGTCCTCGTGGGATTGATCGGTTCATTCATCGGGCAGTTCGCTATCTTTTATCTTGGTTTGAGAGAGACGCTGGACGAGTTGACTGACTTCTTCCGTCTCTTTTTCGATTTTCTTGCTGCTTATGTAGGCTCTTTTATTCTTGCAGCTCTGATCCACTTCGTTAAGCCTCAGTGAGCCACCCTAGCTCAGTCGGTAGAGCAACTGATTCGTAATCAGTAGGTCGCCGGTTCGAATCCGGCGGGTGGCTCCAATCCTTTCTCATTAGCTTCAATATGAGTCGCCACCGTTATTGTTTCCCCAGTCGGCTGGCTGCTGAACGAGCTCGAATCTCAAGGGCTCGTCGATGCTTTTTCGGAAGCCACGTATAACAGCCCTAACACTACCCTTCATGACCTCTATATATCTCACTTTCATCGGGTCAAAAGGATGGCCGCATGGGAAATATTTCTCGCCGATGGGTGTTAACGGCTCAAGCATGTGGCTGGAGTGTTGCCGGATAAACGTACGCCAGTCATCCATGGGGGACTCCCGTATTTCTCCTTCGACAACGATAAATGCAGGTGCCTTATCAAAGGGCGTAACATGATGAATCTCATTACAATCACGACACCAAATGTATTTTTGTTCAGACATAGAGGAATAGATTCTTGGCTCAAGGATTGTGGCAAAGCCATCTAAGATTGTTAATAGTAGATTGATACTTGCCGACGAAGCAGAGCTGGCGATGTTGGCGGAGGAGTCTTGTCCCTGCCCTTATGCCGTTCAGGCAACCCTCAATCGCTGTCGAGAGAAGCGCCAGTTCGACGCCTTGAATAGCTATCCGAGCCCATAGAGTTGTCCCGGTAAAGAGCAGGGCTTCCAAGGATAAAATTTTAATCTCTATTGAACTCAACTCTTTCTCTCCTTGTTTGTTTTCTAGGAATAGCCTTGGCAAGCGCTATGCCAATCCCCTTGGATTGACGATGGTAGAGGTAATGCGCCGAACTAACAGAAGAATTTTTGCCGCTAGGTTTTTAGCTGACAAGAAACAGGGCGCAGAACGTATCCTTTAGGATACGGCTAAGTGTAAAAAATTACTCGCTCGATTCGAAGAATCCGGTGTGCTTCCATACGACCTCCTGCGCTGTAATTAGCCTTTTCGTCATGGTTCCTTGTAATCGCGTTCGTACGCTGCCTCGATACCCGGCAGTGGCTCCAATCTTCATTTGTCGCTCTACGCTAAAGAAGTGATGTAGACCTACATCTGTCCACAAGCCAGATCCGCTCGACTTCCCGACCTAGAGCCGACTCCGGCATCTTTGCCTGGATCGGAAATCTGAAATATTGATGGGGTCGGAACCGCCTTCTTCCTTGGACGACAGCTTTTCAAAAAATGGGACAGAATATGACAGGAAGTCATTATTCCGTATGGCACAATTTCTGCGCTTCAGTCATGCCGATTGACAAGGAAGCAAAGCTCAGTGGTTGTCCCGAGGCCAAGATTTACTCCTAGACCCCGACATGTATAGGCAATGAGGAAAACTGATATCTGCAAAAAGATCCTTCTGATGTGTATAGCAGCGGCGCTTTCGATTGTGGCTGTTCGGGCATGCGCGCTGCCACAGTTCGCTGTAGCCCAACGAGCGGTCGATCATCGCAGTCTGAGGACGGCTAGGTAGCATACGCAGTCGGTAGAGCAACTGATTCGTAATCAGTAGGTCGCCGGTTCGAATCGGGCGAATGATCGCCCCTCCGCCAAGCCGGGGTAATTTTTTCTCATTTTTCTTGGCCAGTCATTGAATAAGCCTGTAGGCAAAAAATGTCATCTGGACGTGGACTGGTGGGGATTCACGACATTTTTGGCGGGGCGCTATCATGCTCCGACCAAGCTCAGGAGGCCAAAAACGCCTTAAGAAACAGCTGGTTTTTGTCTTTGGCAAGAAAAGTCAGAATCACTGGCACAGTTCGTGCTGCACACCCCCTCCATGCAGCTAGTGTTTCATTCGAAGAGAATACTAAAGCCGGATGTAGCTCCACCCCGACAAAGCGAGTCTTTCGAAAAGCTAGGTCATGGGCTGATGATGGGTGCGATCGGGTTTTGCTGTGTCGCTGGAGCAGTCGCGCTCGTGCTCTTCATCGTCTGATAAGCCCTGTTGCAGACAGATCGAGTGCGGCGTCGAGCGAGCTGAGATTTGCGAATGAGCGATCGACTTGAGGCGGGAAAGACCCTCTTCTCACGCTCCGAATTATAAACCCCAATCTAAGTAACTTATTCCCTACAATTCGGCCTCAGAGGTAGGCCAAAAAGCGTCCTGGGTTGAGGATGCCTTGAGGATCGAACTGATGTTTGATCTCGCGCATCAGGCTTAAGCTAGGAGGAGCCCCTCCCCAGACGTCAATACCCTCCTTTAGCCGATGGGGCGCTGCGGCTATCACCGCGTGGCCCTTATGGTTCTGCGCTAAAGCGGCAAGTCTCGGAAACCATTCCATGCTCGCCGGATCGCCATCCAGTAACAGCCATAAGGTCCCCGTAGCGGGATGGACGATGTAGCGCGCATCTTTGTCGGAGCTGGAGCGCTCAACGGTTGTCAGTAGTTCCGCCATTGCACTGGCCGAGATCGTGATGCGGTAGAGAACGCCGTCGCCATTCGTCCCAAAATTCCGCATCTCTTCCCAGAGGTTGTTGTGCGGTTCATTCCGCAGGACTTCACCAGTAAGCCCTACACCTCCTGCCATGCTCTGCAAATCCCGGAGATGTCGAGTGATAGCTTCCTCAAACCCCTCGATCCAAACTACAACAGCGGGTGTCGCGAGATTATGACCAAGCGGCTTGGCCGCGTCAGGACCGATTAGGGTTACTGCTGCAGGGAGTAGTGGCGACGAAAAGATCTGGCCAACGAAACGAATGCACTGAGCCAACGAGCCTGACGCAAGGAACGAAGCCGCACTCTCCGGGCGCGGGGCCATTCTAAAGGTCACTTCGGTGATAATGCCGAGTGTCCCCAGGGAGCCGACAAAGAGTTTGCACAAGTCATAGCCAGCGACGTTTTTGACTACCTTGCCACCGGCCTTGACTTGTTCACCGGTCGCAAGGACCATTTTCATCCCGATGACGAGATCGCGCACGCCACCGTATGCCATCCGCCGCGGGCCGTTGACATTGGCGGCGACGATCCCGCCGATCGTCGCGCGCTCCGGATGGGGCGGGTCGACGGGTAAAAACTGGCGCCGCCGCCCTAATAATTGCTGGAAAGACGCAATGGTCATCCCCGCCTGAACGGTCGCCGTCAAGTTCGCGTCGTCGTGTTCGATGAGTTTATCCAACCGTTCGAGCCCGACCGCGACATCCACCCGGCTGGGAATATTTCCCAGCCTCATGGACGTCCCACCGCCCCACGGGACCACCGCCGCGTCCGCTTCGGCGCAGACACGGAGAATCGATGCCACCTGCTCGGGCTGCGAGGGGAAACAAACGAGAGCCGGAATTTTTCCCTCTACCGCATAGGCGGCGAGTGAGGCTGGATTACTGACCAGCGATCCAGCGTCAAGCTCGTGTTCCAACTTGACGCTCAATGCTTCGCTGGAAAGCTTCATCCCGATGAGGAGTCTTTATCGGCGCCGTAAGCTTGCTCGAGAAGATCCATCAGATGAAATACTTTGACGGGCGGGCCGTAGCGCTTGGCGCCGTAGCGGAGCTGAAGCATGCAGCCGGGATTGGGTGCGATGACCGCCTGTGCGCCGGTCTGCGCGATCGATTCCATTTTTTCCCGCAATAACTCCTGCGACATTTCCGGATGGGTGAGATTGTAAATCCCCGCGCTGCCGCAGCAGCGGTCGGAACCGTTCATTTCGGTGAATTTGAGTCCCGGAATAGCTTTCAAAAGCTCGCGCGGTTGGGCTCTAACTTTCTGCCCGTGCGCGAGGTGGCACGGATCCTGGTAAGTGACCGTCAGTTCGACTCGGTGTGGAGGAGTGACCGCACCCAGTTCAGCCAGAAACTCGCTGATATCTTTGACCGATCGACTAAAGATCTGCGCTCTTTCGGCATAGGCCGGATCGTCACGCAGTAGATGGCCGTACTCCTTCATCGCGGCCCCGCAGCCGGCGGCATTGACGATGACGGCGTCCAAGTTCGCGCCGAGAAACGCGTCGATGTTTTGGCGCGCCATCCGCTTCGCCGCAGTGGTCTCGCCGTTGTGGACGTTGAGCGCGCCGCAGCAAACTTGCGACTGCGGCACGACCACGTCGCAGCCGTTTTGCCGCAGCACGCGCACGGTCGCGTCGTTGACTTCGGGAAAGAGGACGGTCATCACACAGCCGCTCAGTACGCCGACACGCGCCCGAGTCTTGCCGATCGCCGGCAGCACCTCGGTCGAACTCTTGAAAAACCGGCTCGGCACGGACGGCAGCATCGAATTCATTTCGCGCAACCTCGCTGGCAGGAGCTTTCGAACGACGCGGTCCAATCCGCTGCGCTGGTAAAATCTGAGGAGTCTTGCGAGCGTCCGCAGCCGTGCCGGATGCGGAAGCAGAGATGTGAAGGCGAAGTTTGCGGCGGCGCGGGCCAGCAGGGAACCGGAAGGGCCGAGCTGCTCGCGCGCGGCCTCGGCGATGCGACCGTAATGGACGCCTGATGGGCAGGCGCTCTCGCAGGCGCGGCACATCAAGCAGAGATTGAGATGGCTCGCGAACCTTTCGTTGAGCTCGACGCGGCCCTCCGCGGCCGCCCGCACCAGATGGATTCGTCCACGGGGAGATTCGGATTCGATATGCAACACTCTGTAGGTCGGGCAGGCGTTCAGGCAGAGCCCGCAATGGACGCACTGATAGAGCTCGGGGATGTCGAGCTTAATTATTGGTTGACTGGTTGTACTGGTGTACGGGTCACTCATAAACTGCCGGTGTTATCGGTCGTCGCTAACCATTCGAACTAGTAACCATGTTAGATCCAGAGCCCTGCCGGGATATTGGCGGGCCGCCTGCGTATCTCGCCGCAGCCGACCGGTGTAGGAAACACTTTCATGGGATTGAACCGGCGGTCCGGATCAAAGGTCTTACGAACGCGGGTCATGGCCTCCAGATCTTCTTGATTGAACAGCAATCCGATGTAGGCCTTTTTTTCCAGCCCGATGCCGTGCTCCCCGGTGATGCTCCCGCCGAGCTCTACGCAGGCGCGCAGGATGGCGGCGCCGGCTTCGACGACACGGTCCAACTCGCCCGGCGTGCGCATGTCAAAGAGGATATTCGGATGGAGATTGCCGTCTCCGGCGTGGAAGACATTGGCGATCTTCAGATTGAATTGTTGGCTGATCTCCGCCACGCGCTTCATCATCTCCGGCAAGCTGCTGCGGGGCACGACACCATCCTGAACGTAGTAGTTAGGCGCCAACGCGCCCATGGCGCCGAACGCCCCTTTCCTGCCTTTCCATAGCAGCTGCCGTTCGGTCTCATCGCGCGCCACTCTGGCCTCTCGCGCCTCATTTCGTTCGCAGATGCTCTGCACGAGATTCACCGAACGTTCGGTCTGTTCGCGGACCCCTTCAACCTCGACGATCAAAACGGCCTCGGCATCGCGCGGCAAACCGACCGGCGAGCCCGTTTCCACCGCTTCGATCGTCGTGTGATCCATCATTTCCAGCGCTGTGGGAATGATTCCCGCCGCCGTGATGTCGACGACAGTCTGGGTCGCTCGCTCCATCTGGTCAAAGATCGCGAGCAAGGTTCGCACCGACTCCCGCGTTGGCATGAGCCGCACGGCAACTTTGGTAGCTATCCCCATCGTGCCTTCGGAACCGACAAAAACGCCGCAGAGATCGTAGCCCGGCGTGTCCTGGACTTCCCCGCCGAGCCAGACGACTTGGCCGTCGTCCAGGACAACCTCGACGCCCAGGACATGGTTGGTCGTGACACCGTAAGCAAGCGTATGCGGTCCGCCTGAATTGTTCGCGACGTTGCCGCCAATGGAGCAGGCGGGCTGGCTGGTCGGATCGGGCGCGAAAAAAAGACCATGCTGCGCGACGGCTTTCGTGACATCCAGATTGATCACGCCCGGCTCGACGACGGCGATACGGTTTTGGACATCGACCTTCAGAATGCGGTTCAATCGCGCCAGCGAAAGAAGGACGCCGCCTTCCGCAGGAACGGCGCCGCCTGCGAGGCCGGTGCCGGAGCTGCGGGGAACGATGGGGACGTTGGCTCGACGCGCCGCGCGAACGACTTGTGAAACCTGCTCGACGTTTGCCGGCAAGACGACGATCTCCGGCATCGCCTGCAGGATCGAGCCGTCCTGCTCGTAGACGATGACGTCTTCCTTCTCGACGAGGAG
>Ga0066710_100005583_pt1 | contig 11512 bp, 9 predicted proteins | sample GraSoiAngelo_159_FD_79666 | JGI IMG/M metagenome (GOLD analysis project Ga0066710, IMG submission 79666) | Grasslands soil microbial communities from the Angelo Coastal Reserve, California, USA - 14_1009_16_40cm | ecosystem: Environmental > Terrestrial > Soil > Grasslands | place: USA... | reverse complement strand
TCCTCGTCGTCGAAGGGCTCCAGCGCAAAAGATTCGGGCACCTCCTCCAGCACGACGTCGTCCTCGAGCAAGTCCTCCGACTGACGTCTCGCCTACCGCCTCGCTTTGCGCCCGCTCGCGGCCGAGAGCCGAAAGAGGTTTCCCCAGTGGGGTCCCGAGCATCGAAGTGGGGTCCCACTCTGGGGCGAAGCGTCGGCCTCCTGAGCTCACCGCCCGCTGGCGCGCTCGCTTGCGGCCGAGCGCCCAAAGAGGTTTCCCCGGTGGGGTCCTGAGCATCGCAGTGGGGTCCCGTGGGGCGAGGCATCGGCCCGCTGAGCTCACCGCCCGCTGGCGCGCTCGCTCGCGGCCGAGCGCCGAAAGAGGTTTCCCCAGAGGGATCCCTCACTGGCGCGAGGAGTCGGCCCGCTGAGCTCACCGCTCGCTCGCGGCCGAGGGCGAAACACTCACAGGGACGGGGGGACGCCAGTGGCCACGGCCGCGGCTAAGCGTGGTGGACCCTCTGGGGAAGTTGGCCTGGAATCCCAGTGCGGCGCGGCCGAGCGAAATTTGTGTTCCGCGCCCGACTCCGCGCCGCGCCGCCTGAGCCCGTCTATATTGCTTTAAGATACTCGACCAGGTCAGCCTTGTCGCCCTCGCTCAGGCCGAGTTTCTGAAAACTGTCGAAGTGGTTGACCACGTCCATCAACGACGCGAAGCGGCCATCGTGGAAATACCCGCGCGTGCGCTTGAACAGACGCCCCGCGAGCGGCGTCGTGCGGTACTTGCCATCGGGTGACCGGTCAGCCTCGAAGCGGCCACTGTCGTCGTCGAGACCAATCTCGGCCGGCGTGTGGAGGTTCCAACCCGGTTCGCTGAACATCGGTGGCACGTGGCACGTGGCGCACTGGGATCTGCCGTTGAACAGCACGCGTCCGCGGTCCGCCGCGGCTTGATTGAAGTCCGTGCCCGCCTGCGGCTTCGGGGTCGGCATCGACAGCTGATAGAACTGCAACGCCGGCAGCTTCGGCGAGATTCGGTCTTCACCAGGCGGCGACGAGACGTGGCCGAAGCCATTCGCCGCGGCGACCGGGTACTTCTTGGCATCAGTCAGCCGCGGGTCGAAGAAGGTGCCGGGCGAGCCGTGCATCTCGAGGTTGGCCACGAAGCCATTCCAGTAGGTGACCGTGCCCCAGTCCCCCGTCCAGGTGTGAGCGTTCACCCCAGCCAGGCCAAACGCATCCGGGATCAGCGTTGAGGCGTTGCTGCCGCCCGGACCGAAGGCCTTGCCATCCATGAACAACTCGGCGTCGAAGCGTCCGGGCCCCCAACTATTCAGCACCTTCTGCACTGTCGGCACATCGACCTGGCCATCAGGCGGCAGCCCCTTGTTCAACAGGTCGGCCACGGGCTGCAGGTTCGGCGCGAGCGCGACGATGGCGCCGACGTTGAGGTCCTGGTTCGCCCAGCCATCCAGGCGATGCCCGATACCCGGCGCGAACGAGTTGTCGACGTTCGAGTGGCACAGCGCGCAGGTGATACCGACCGCCTTGAGACCTCTGGTGGGGTCGTTGGCGTCGTTGAAGATCCCTTCGACGCCCACCACAGCCCCGAGCTGCAGCAGGGTCAACGTCGTGGCGGGATCGTTCAGGTCGACCTTGCCCGCCTGAATGGCGCTGACAACGGCCGCCGGCAGCGCGTCGGCGTCTACCTTGAGGCCAACCTTCAGAGCCAGGCTGGGACTGACGCCGCCACCGACGCCGCCCGGGAAGTTCGAGCCTTCGATGGCCTGGTGCAGCGCGATCGTGTTGCCGAAGAAGCCCTCGCTACCGAACGTGTCGTAGCGAAACGTCGCGCGGCCCTGATCCATAAGGTCGCGGGTGTGGTCGCGCACCTGCTGATCCCAGCTGTGCGTGGTGTCTTTCGGCTGGTCCAGGAACCCGGTGACGGCCAGTGCCGGGAGCCCGGCCAGGGCGACGGCAATCAATCCGCTACCGACGACCAGCAGCGAAAACGCGATAAACCTCTGCCTCACGTGAACCCTCCAAAGGTCGCGGGATGCGGCGTCGGGGCGGTTCGCCGCACTGGAAGTACTTCCAACGTACTCCTCGGTTTTTGACCTGTAAACAGGCCAGCTAAGCTTGTGACGGTGGTATCAGCGGCCTGCGAGAAGTCCATGCTTGTCTGATGCCGACCATCATGGACGTGGCCCGTGCGGCCGGCGTCGGCATTGGAACAGTTTCGCGCGTGCTGAACGGTAGCCGGCTCGTATCACCGGCGACCAGGCAGCGTGTCCAGGATGCAATCCAGCGCCTCGGCTACCAGCCCAGTCCCATCGCGCGCGCCTTCGGCCGCGGGCGCACCGACAAGCTGGAAGTGCTCATTCCCGCATTCGCGCACGCGTTCCTGCTCGAGATTCTGCTCGGCATCCAGGACGCCCTGTCCGACAGCGACTACGCGGTCGTGATTCGCATCGCCAGTGACGCAGCCGAACGCGAGCGGCTCTACCAGGAGTGCTGCGTTCGCGGCCGAGCCGATGGCGTCCTGGTGGTGTGGATGACGGCCACCGACGCTTTCGTCGACCGGCTCGACGCCGAGAGTTTGCATGCGGTGCTGCTGAACGCCCTGCATCCACGGCTCACGAGCATTGGCGTCGACCATGATGACGCGGCGGTACGCGCGTTCGAGTACTGCGCCGGACTCGGGCATCGGAGGATCGGTCTCATCGATCGACGCCAGGACCCATTCGACCCCGCGACTCCGGGGATCTGCCAGCGCGGCTACGAGAACGCCGTGGCTCACACTGGCTATGCGCTCGTGGCCGAGTACGAGCGGCTGGCCGAGCCCTCTGCCTCGGCAGGCGCCGCCGCGATTGACGCGCTGCTGGAGCTGGCTGAGCCACCGACGGCGGTCGTGGTCGCCAGCGATGCCCAGGCGATCGGCGTTCTCGAGGCGGCGCGCGCGACGGGTCGGCGCGTGCCCGAGGACCTCTCCGTCGTGGGCTACAACGATACGCCGGTTACTAGAGACCTCGGGGTGACCACCATGTACGTGCCGCTGCGCGAGCTGGGGCGGGTCGCAACGGAGAGCCTGCTGGAGCTCCTGGCTGAACCAGCCACCTCTCCGCGGGCCCGCAACCTGCCAACCGAGCTGCTGGTGCGCCGCACCTGCGCTCCGCCGACTGTCAGGTGAAGAGTGTCACCAGACCCGCGCCGATCACCGCGACGCTCCACAGCAGGTCCAGGTTTACCCATGCCTTACGCAGGACCATCACGCCCAGCCGCTCGTAGACGATCACGGCGATAACGGCCATCGTCAGCAGCATGGCGGCCGTGTGCAGGCCAACCGCGGCCAGATCCTGCAGGCCGGTCGGCAGCGGATCTTCGACGTGCGTCACTGCCGGTAAGCCAAGCAGCACAGGGAACAGCATGAGACCGGCCCCGTGCGCACTCGACATCAGAAACGACCAGACCACCAGGTCGCGGCGGCTCACCTGCATCCCGACCCAGCGCGGATGCGACAACGGCTTTCTGAGCTTGAAGAGGCCAAACGCGACCAGCGCGATGGCGCCGACGGGACGGACGTCGGGCAGCGCGAACGCCTGGGTCATGGCCACCAACAGCACGACCGCGCCGACCGCCAGCTCGTGGCCGATGGCGATGGGTATCAGGGCCTCCAGGACTGCCCGTCGGCTGCGCTTGAGGAATCCGAGAGCAACCGCGAACAGCCAGCCCATGGCCGGGTTGAGCCCGTGGTAGACGCCGAGCGCGCCCAGCGCCAGCCACGGCCACTGGCTATCGAGCCCCACGGCTTCTTTACCCGGGCCGGCCGTCGGGGAAGCAGTACGAGTCGCTCGAGGCGTCCCCGCCTTGCAGATGGACCTGGTGCGGCCGCTCGCTGGGCTCGTACGGCATGAAGAACTTCGGGTCCCAGCCGAGCCCGCCGCCAGGCTGCGCGTCGAGCTTGGCCAGCCAGCCGCTGATGCCCTCGGGATAAAACTGGGCATCCCAGCTCGCGTACAGCGAGTTCGTGATGTATACGCGTTTGCCGTCGCGGCTCACCTCGACCATCTGCGGTCCACCGTTCAGTGGTCCTGAGGCGGGATGCCCAGCGCGGCGCACGATGCCGCCCATCTGCACCGAGCCCGTGAGCTTCGGTGCGAATGGATCGCTGACGTCGTACTGCCGTAGCTCGCCGGTGCCCCAGCACGAGACATAGAGGTAGCGGTCGTCCAGCGTCAGGTTGATGTCGGTGATCAACGGCGGGACTGCCGCGAACGGCTGGATTGCTGGCGGGAGCTGATCGGCGCTGGCCGGTTCGGCGGGCACCTCGATCACCTTCTGGACCGCCCAGCTGCCGTTCTGGCGGTGCCAGACCCAGATCGACGAAGACAGGTCCTTGAGTGAGACGACCGAGTTGACGAACCCGTAGCTCTTGGTCGGATCGTGCGCTGGCCGTAGCTCGAGCACCATCTGCTGCTCTGCGCCGAGGTCGAGCGTCTGGAGGTGCTTGCGCGAGCGGAGGTCCCAGACGTGCAGCTGATGGCCGTACTTGCCCGCCAACAGCTGCTCGGGGATGACGCCGTTTTCGACCATGTTCGGCGTGCCCCATTCGCTGGTGATCAGCGCATCCTGACTGAGATGCCACCAGAAGTCGTAAGCGAGATACTGCGGGCCGTGGTCGGCCTCCCAGGCGCGCTGGACCTCGAACGACTCGTGATCCATGACGAAGACGCCGCCGGGCCCTTCACCGTTGGGCGCGCCGATAGCGCTCAGGTAGATGCCGTCCGGACCGCAGTGGCTGGTATGCGGGCGGCTGTAGCCGGTCTTGCGAGCGAGCTCGTCGGGCTCGATGACCTTGACGATCCTGGGCTGGCGTGGGTCTGGTCGCGTGTCGACGATGTGGATGCGGGATGAGCGCAGCCCGGGCACGACGAGATACCGCCGCTCCACGTGCGGGTGCGGTGCGTACGGGCACAGCGCCGAGCTGCACGCGTTCCAGCCGAAGTGGTGCAGCTCGTCGCCGACATTTGGCATGTCCAGGCGACCGACTTGCTGCGCGTAGGTGGAGGAATTTGGATCCACGTCGACCACCGTCAGCGAGTCGGGGCGGCGGGTGCCGTTCTGGCCAACATTCAGCACGGCGACGTAGGCCAGCTGTTCGGCGGGTGCCTGCATCGCCGAGCGTGGTGAGGGGTAGAAGGTGGGGTCGGGAGTTACACGTGCCACGGGCGGGGCCACCTCCGGGAGGGAGATCGCCGCCTAGTCTACCGGGGTGGTTACGCTGTGGAGTACGGCTTATGCGCGCGGTTTTGCAGCGAGTGACGAACGCGCACGTCGACGTGGACGGCCAACCTGTAGGCAAGATCGGGCGTGGCTGGCTGATCCTGCTCGGGGTGGGCCACGGCGACACCGAGGCGATCGCCGAGCAGCTGGCCGAAAAAGTGGTGGTCCTGCGCTGCTTCGAGGACGCCGACGGCAAGACCAACCTGTCCATCCGCGACGTCGGTGGCGACGTGCTGCTCGTCAGCCAGTTCACGCTGTACGCCGACCTGAGTCGTGGCCGGCGGCCCGGGTTCACCGACGCCGCGCCGCCCGAGCAGGCCAGCGCGCTGGTCGACTACTTCGGCGAAGCTCTCCGCCGCCGCGGCCTCCACGTCGAGCAAGGTCGCTTCGGCGCGTACATGCAGGTGAGCCTGGTCAACGATGGGCCGTTCACCATCTGGCTGGAGACTAATTGATGTAGAGCACCACGCCCTGGCCCTGCTCCGCCAGGCGGGCCATCAGATCGCGCAGGTCGCGGTACTTGGACACCACGTCACCGGCGCCCATGCCGTTGCGCTGCCAGTGGCCGGGGTAGATCGCTTCGCGATCTAACCTGGCGACGTCGACCCGACGCCCGATTTCCTCAGGTGAGATGGGCGCCAGCGCTTCTGCGATTCGGCGAACCTGCGCGCTGGTCAGCACGCGCGCTGGGCCATAGCCGACGTCCACCTCGCCCACCGGCGTGCCCTCGTCGACGAGGAAGTTGAGCGGCTCGTCGCCACCCAGCCGCGAGCCCGTGAGCACGTAGTGGATGGCGTGCCACGCCTTGTTGAGGACCACGTGCTCACAGCCGTCCGTGCCGGCGCCGTACAGGAAGCGCGTGATCTCCGCGGGATTCGCCAGGAGTCGCTCGATCTCAGAATCCGAGGCGGGGCGCAGGTTACCGATCATCGCCGCGTCGGCAAAGACTGTGTCACAGGCCGACGACCTGTCCAATTAAGCTATCAGCTTTCAACCGTCAGGCCGACCCGGTTGCGCACTATTACGCAGCCCAGTGCTCGACTATCCTGCTCTGCCGTGGCGGTGCTACGCGCAGTCGCGCTGATCGTCGTCGGGCTGGCGGCGTTGGTGTGGTTGATTCCCGCGGCGCCGATGACCGGGGACGGACAGCACTACATCGAGTTCGTGCGCAACAACCTGCAGCACGGCGCGTCGAGCTGGCACGAGCGACGAATCCTCGGGCCGCTCATCGTGCGCGCGATGCCGCTCGAGGCGCAGGACGGCTTCTTCGTGCTGACCACGGTCTCGCTCGCGCTGACGAGCCTCCTGACCTACCTCGCCGCGCGAGAGGTAGTCGGAGCCGAGCGCGGTCTGGCCGCTATTCCGCTGCTGTTCGGGACGTGGGTCGTGGCGCCGAATCTGCGCGAGTTCGGCCTGATCGACCCGCTGGCGTGGGTCTTTGTCGCCGGGGTATGGCTAGCCACCGTGCGCCGGCAGTGGTGGCTGGCCGCCGGCGTCGCCGCGCTGGGCGTGCTGGCCAAGGAGGTTGTCGCCCTGGCGGCCGTAGCCGCCGCCGCGGCGGCGTTCGATCGCCACCGCCCCTGGAAAGCCGTCGGCATCGTCGCGCCCGCGGCATTGGTAGTGGCGGTGATGACCGTGCTGTTCCCCGGCTCGGGCACGGACGCCAACGGGTACGTCTTGAAGTGGGTCCGCGACGGCCTGTTCTCGAACGGAGCAGGGCGCGCCGCGTTTCTGTTCTTCGCGTCATACGGCACGCTGTGGCTGCTCGTGCCCCGCGCCTGGGCCGAGCTGCCGCCGCACCTCAAGCGCGCGGCAGTCGTCTACCTGCTGGCAGCGGTGGTGCTGCCGTTGGTCGGCTCGCCCGAGCGCATGGAGGAAGCCATCTTTCCCTTGCTCGTCACCTCGGCGGTCCTGGCCACGCGCAGGTGGAGCGCGGTGCTCGTCTGGATTCTGGCGTTGGCCGACGCCGTGTTCGCCGCTCGCGTCGGCGGCGACGCGCGCCTGCCAACCGTACTCGCCTGGTCGGGCCTGGCCGTGGCGTGCGCGCTCGCTCTGTGGGGCTACGTCGTCAGCAGGCCAGCACCGCGGCTGGTTCGAGCTGGCCCTCGAGGTACCACGGCTCCGTCGCCGTAATCTCGACGTCGACCAGCCGGCCGGCCAGCGGCTCGTCACTGGCGAAGTGCACGAGCTTGTTGGTTCTCGTTCGCCCGTACCAGCGGCCTTTGGCGGTACCCTCCACCAGCACGTCGACGCTGCGACCGAGGTAGCCCGCGTTGATTTCGGTGGCGATGCGCTTCTGGAGTGTTTCCACGTCGTGCAGCCGCCGGCGCTTCTCCTCACGGGGTACGTCGTCGTCCATCTGCGTGGCCGACACGGTCCCGGGCCGGGGCGAGTACATCGCCACGTGGACGACGTCGAAGCGGAACTCCGCGAGCATGTCCAGGGTGTGCTGGTGCTCGGACTCGGTCTCACCCGGAAATCCGACGATGATGTCCGTCGAGAGGCCGACGTCTGGCATCCGCGCGCGCAGGCGCTGGATCAGCTGGCGGTAGTTGTCGACGACGTAGCCGCGCTTCATCCGCCGCAGCATGTCGTTGTCGCCCGACTGGATCGGCAGGTTGACGTCCTCGCACACTCTGGGCAGCTCGGCGATGGCGTCGACCAGGTCGCGACCGAAGTCGCCCGGGTAGCTGGTCAGGAAGCGGATGCGTTCGAGCCCTTCGACCTCGTCGAGCAGGCGCAGCAGCTCCGACAGCAGCACGCGGGGCCGCAGGTCGCGCCCGTAACGCTCCACGATCTGGCTGAGGAGCACCACCTCTTTCGTGCCGCGCGCGACCAGCCCGCGGACCTCATCCAGGACAACGGCGGGTGGTCGGCTACGTTCGCCGCCGCGCGTCGACGGCACGATGCAGTAGGTGCAGGACCGATTGCAGCCCTGGTGGATCGTGACACCCTCCGAGATGCCGGGCACGCGCACCGCCTGCTCAGGGTCGAACCGATAGCGCTCCGACAGGTCGAGCAGATCGACCAGACGGTCGCGCACGGTCAGGTCCTGGCCCGGCTCGGCGATCAGGTCCACGAAGGGATAGCGATGGCGCCAGTCGGGTATGTCGCTGACGCAGCCGGCCACCACGACCTTCATGTGCGGCCTGGCGGCCTTCATCTGCTGCAGCGCGTGCAGTTGACCGTGGACGCGGTCCTCCGCCTGCTGGCGGACGACGCACGAGTAGAGCACGACGACGTCGGCATCATGCGGCCCCTGGGCGGCCTCGAGCCCGTACTTTTCGAGGCTCTCCGCCAGGCGGCGTGAGTCGGCGACGTTCATCTGGCAGCCGATGGTCCAGATGTGAAAAGCGGTCATGAGGCTATGTCGCCCGGGATTATGTGCCGAAACGGCTCGCAGCGCCACAGAAGCGGTTTGGGTGCCTTGCCACGCCAGGCTTGGTGCGTTTGCCTCGTAGCGCTGGACGGGTGGGCTGAATCAGCGCGAGCCGCACTCCGCGGGCGAATGTCTACACAATAGGTTGTGTTGCCTGGATTTGCACGCGAACGGGCTTCGAGGAATCAAAAGGTTGCAGAGGACGTTAGACTCACAGTCTCCGTGGCTGACAACTTTGATCTGATCTCGGACTTCAAGCCCACGGGCGATCAGCCGCTGGCGATCGAGAAGCTCGCGGCAGGGATCAAGCGCGGGCTCAAGCACCAGACCCTGCTCGGGGTCACTGGCTCCGGGAAGACTTTCTCGATGGCCAACGTCGTCCAGCAGATCCAGCGGCCGACGCTCGTCATGGCCCACAACAAAACGCTCGCCGCGCAGCTGGCGTCCGAGTTCAAGGAGTTCTTCCCCAATAACGCCGTCGAATACTTCGTGTCGTACTACGACTACTACCAGCCCGAGGCCTACATCCCACGCACCGACACCTATATCGAGAAGGACACGCTGGTCAACGAAGATATCGAACGGCTGCGCCACTCGGCCATGCAGTCGCTGCTTACCCGCCGCGACGTGCTGGTCGTCGCGAGCGTGAGCTGCATCTACGGTCTGGGCGATCCCGAGGAGTACGGCCAGAACAGCGTCAGCCTGCGTGTCGGAGAGGTCTACAAGCGCGACAAAATCCTGCGTCGGCTAACCGACATCTATTACGAACGCAACGACTACGATCTGTCGGCCGGCAAGTTCCGCGTGCGCGGCGACACGCTCGAGGTCCATCCATCGTCCCAGGAGATCGTCGTGCGCATCTCGTTCTGGGGTGACGAGCTCGAGCGCATTACCGAGGTTGATCCGCTGACGGGTGAGGTGCTGGCTGACCGTGAGTCGGTCGAGATCTATCCCGCGCGGTACTTCGTGACCAGCCGCGCCAAACTCGATGCAGCGCTGCACGACATCGCCGCCGAGCTCGAAGAGCAGGTCGCGCTGTTCGAGCAGCAGGACAAGCTGCTCGAGGCGCAACGGCTGCGCCAGCGTACCCAGTACGACCTCGAGATGCTGTCCGAGACGGGCTCCTGCGCGGGTGTCGAGAACTACTCGCGGCACCTGTCGCGGCGCGAGGCTGGCAGCACGCCCTGGACGCTGCTCGACTACTTCCCCGACGACTTCGTCTGCTTCGTCGACGAGTCGCACATGACCATTCCGCAGGTGCGCGGTATGTACAACGGCGACCGCGCGCGCAAGGAGGTGCTGGTCGAGTTCGGCTTCCGCCTGCCGTCCGCCATGGATAACCGGCCGCTGATGTTCCACGAGTACGAGGAGCGCCTGGGGCAGGTGCTCTACGTCTCGGCCACGCCGGGGCCGTACGAGTACACCGTCTCGCGCGTCACGGATGCAGAGCCTGAGGCCGCGTCGGTCTTCTCGGTGCCCGATTGGGAGCGCCGACTCGAAGCGCCGTCGACCAACGGCGCCGGTGACGGCACGGTGCGCGTGCACGGCGCGGAGCAACTGATCCGACCGACGGGTCTGCTCGACCCTGAGATCGAGGTCAAGCCGACCCGCGGGCAGATCGACGATCTGATGGAGCAAATCGCGCAACGCACGGCCCGCGGCGAACGCGTGCTGGTGACCACGCTCACCAAGCGCATGGCCGAAGACCTGGCGGACTTCCTCCGCGAGGCCAACGTCAAGGTCCATTACCTGCACTCGGAGGTGGACACGCTGGAGCGTGTCGAGATCCTCAGGGACCTGCGTCTGGGCGTGTACGACGTGGTCGTGGGCATCAACCTGCTGCGCGAGGGCCTCGACCTGCCCGAGGTGTCGCTGGTCGCGATCCTCGACGCCGATAAAGAGGGCTACCTGCGCTCGAACAGCTCGCTCATTCAGACGATCGGCCGCGCTGCGCGGCACGTGGATGGCCACGTGATCATGTACGCCGATCAACTGACCGTGAGCATGCGGCGGGCGATCGACGAGACGTATCGGCGACGTGCCAAGCAGCAGGCCTACAACGAGGCGCACGGCGTGACACCGATCGGCATCCGCAAAGCGATCCGCGACATCACCGAGCGCGTGCGGGCGGTGGCCCGGGCGCACGAGGAGGAGGCGCACGTCACTCGCGCCGCCGACCTGCCCAAGGACGAGCTGTACCGCCTCATCAAGGACATCGAGACGCAGATGAAGGAAGCCGCGCGGGCGCTGGAGTTCGAACGCGCTGCCTTGCTGCGCGATCAGGTGATCGAGCTGCGCCGCACGCTGGCCGTCGAGGAGCCCGATCGCATCGTGCCGCGCGAGTTCGTACGCCCCACAAAGAAGGCCGCTGGCTCTCGGCGTTAGCGCGGGGGTACCGTTGGCTTCCACTGGGGGTCACGCGGGGTTAATGAAGCGCGGATTCAGGGTCATCGATAGCGACCTCCACCTGATGGAGCCGCATGATCTGTGGCAGAGGCACCTGCCTGAGCCGTTTCGGTCGCGGACGCGCTTCACGTCGGCCCCGACGCTTGGCGGCGGATCACGCGTCGAGTACGGCAACGGCGTCGCGTTCGATTCGAACACCAGCGAGATCCGCGGGCTCATGAAGCGCCATACCGAGCGGCGCATGGCCGCCGAGCCGCGGTTGGCCCTGGCGGCCCGCAATTGCGCGCCCGACGTGTATCTCACCGACATGGACGTCGAGGGCATCAACATCGCCATCCTCATGCCCACCCGCATGCTCGGCCTGACGACGGTCGACGGGCTCGACCCCGAGCAGGCGCTCGCCATGTGCCGCGTCTATAACGACTACGCCCGCGAGTTCGCCTCTGCGGCGCCCGACCGTTTCCGC
>Ga0066710_100005582_pt1 | contig 11512 bp, 13 predicted proteins | sample GraSoiAngelo_159_FD_79666 | JGI IMG/M metagenome (GOLD analysis project Ga0066710, IMG submission 79666) | Grasslands soil microbial communities from the Angelo Coastal Reserve, California, USA - 14_1009_16_40cm | ecosystem: Environmental > Terrestrial > Soil > Grasslands | place: USA... | reverse complement strand
TCGGCGGAGGGTGGGTGGGCGCTGCTGTGCTCGCGTGTGTGGTGGGCGGGGCGGGCGCGCAGCATCAGCATGGGACGACGCCTCCTGCTGCGCCGCCGCCGGCGACGGCTCCCGCTGCGGGCGAGGGTGGGGCGCGGAAGGTCACCATGGCGGAGCTGCATCGGATGGGGGGTGTGCCGCGGGGGTGGAGGTTCACGCTGCCGGCCGGGGATGCGGCGAAGGGGAGGCAGGTCTTCGCGGATCTCGAGTGCTACAAGTGCCACGCGATTCAGGGGGAGAAGCTCCCGCAGCCGGGTGATGATGCCAAGAACGTCGGCCCCGAGCTGACAGGCATGGGCGGTCACCACCCCGCGGAGTATTTCGCCGAGTCGATCCTGTCGCCGAACGCGGTGATCCTCGAGGGCCCGGGCTACATCGGGCCGGACGGGAAGTCGATCATGCCCACCTACGCGGACAGCCTGAGCGTCACGCAGCTCGTCGATCTGGTCGCGTTCCTGAAGAGCCTGACGGCCGGGGGGCACGAGCACGGCCCCACGGCCATGGAGAGGACGGCGGGCGACTACACCGTGCGGCTCGAATACCAGGGCGGCGGGCACGGCGACCATGCCGGCCACGGCGCGCCGGTCGCCGCGGCCGGGCACCTGATGGTCTTCGTCAGCGACCGGGTGTCGGGCGAGCCCGTGCCCTACCTGCCCCTGACGGCGTCGATTCGAGCCGCCGGCAAGCCCGCGCAGACGGTGAAGCTCTCACCGATGGTCGGGGGCCAGGGATTTCACTACGGCGTCAGCGTGACCGTGCCGGAGGGCCCGCACACGATCACGCTGACGATCGGCCCCGCGACGATGCAGGTGATGGCGACCGCCAAGGGACGCTACGCGCGCGCGGTGACGGTCGTGTTCGAGCGCGCGCCGGGGACCTGAAGCCTCAGCTCGCGGCCGACTTCGCCGCGGACAGCGCCGCGTCGTAATTCGGCTCGGACCCGATCTCCTTCACGTACTCGACGTGCTTCACCTTGCCGTCCTGACCGACCACGAAGACCGCCCGCGCGGTGAGCCCGGCGATCGGGCCGTCCTTGATCTCGACTCCGTACGCCGGACCGAAGGCGCGCTCGCGGAAGTCGGACAGCGTCTTGACGCTCGTGACGCCGGCGGCGCCGCACCAGCGCTTCTGCGCGAACGGGAGATCGCGACTGATCGTCCAGATCTCGACGTTGCTGCCGAGCTTCGCCGCTTCCTGGTTGAACCGACGCGTCTCGGTGTCGCAGGTGGGCGTGTCGAGCGACGGCACCGAGCTGAGAATGATGACCTTGCCCTTCGCCTCGCTCAGCTTCACGGGCTTGAGCCCGTTGTCGAGCGCGGTGAAGTCGGGCGCGCTCTGACCGGGCTTGACCTCCGGTCCGCCGAGCGTGATGGGGTTGCCGCGGAGCGTGACTGCGCCTTTCCGTTCGTCTGCCATGAGGTATCCTCCCGGGGAGATTCTAGTACACTCGTCGACCGATGGACCTCGTGACGAGCGGCCTCCGGCAGGCGATCGCCCTCATCGCCGGCGCCGACCGCGAGATCTGGGGGATTCTCTGGCTCTCGCTCCAGGTCTCGGGGAGCGCGACGCTGATCGCGCTGGCGCTCGGCGTTCCGGCCGGCGCCGGGCTCGCGCTCGCGCGCTTTCCCGGCCGCGGCCTCGTCGTGAGCGCGGTGAACACCGGGATGGGGCTGCCGCCCGTCGTGGTGGGGCTCTTCCTGACGCTCCTGCTCTGGCGCGGCGGCCCGCTCGGCGATCTCGAGGTCCTCTACACGCCGGCCGCGATCGTCCTCGCGCAGGCCGTCATCGCCGTGCCCATCGTGACCGGCATCACGCTGGCCGCCGTCGGGCAGGTGCCGCGCGAGTTCCGGCTGCAGCTGCTGGCGCTCGGCGCCTCGCGGATCCAGATGGTGTGGATGGTGCTGCGCGAGGCGCGGCTGCCGATGCTCGCGGCGGTCATGGCCGGCTTCGGCGGCATCATCTCGGAGATCGGGGCATCCATGATGGTGGGCGGCAACATCAAGGGGCAGACGCGCACGCTGACGACGGCGATGGTGCTCGAGACCGGCAAGGGAAACTTCGACGTCGCCATCGCGCTCTCGCTCTTGCTCCTGGTGCTGATCTTCATCGTCAACTGGGCGCTGACGACGATCCAGCAGCGCCGCGCGCCGGGATGAGCGCCGACAGCCTCGGCGCGCTCGGGCTGTCGATCCGCGTCGCGGTCTTCGCGACGCTCCTGAACGCGCTGCTCGGCATCCCGCTCGCCTACCTCCTGGCGCGGCGCGCGTTCCGCGGGCGCGCGCTGGTGGACCTGCTGGTGACGCTGCCGCTCGTCCTGCCGCCGACCGTCACCGGCTACTACCTCATCGTCCTGCTGGGACGGCGGGGCTGGCTCGGCGCTCCGGTGTACGCGTGGACCGGCTGGAGCGTCGCGTTCACCTGGTACGCGGCGGTGATCGCCGCGACGGTGATGGCGCTGCCGCTGCTCGTCCGCACCGCCCGCGCGGCCATCGAGTCGGTCGACCGCGAGCTCGAGAAGGCCGCGTTCACGCTCGGCCGCTCGGAGTGGCGGACCGCGCTCGAGGTGACGCTGCCGCTGGCGAGAAACGGCATCGTCGCCGGGATGGTTCTCGCTTTCGCGCGGGCGCTCGGCGAGTTCGGCGCGACGCTCATGCTCGCCGGCAACATTCCGGGCAAGACGACGACCGTGCCGCTCGCCATCTACACCGCCGTGCAGACCGGCGAGATGGGCGAGGCCGTGCTCCTGGTGGTGGCGCTGACGATTCTCTCCTGCGTCGTCTTGATGGTGGCCGGGCGCCTCGGCGCGAGGGCGACGTGAGCCACCGCCTCTCGGTCGAGATCACGAAGCGGCTGCCCGAGTTCACGCTCGACGTCGCGTGGTCCGCGGGCGACGGCGTCGCCGTGCTCTTCGGGCCCTCGGGCGCCGGCAAGACGCTCACGCTGCAATGCCTCGCCGGCCTGATCCGCCCCGACGCCGGGCGCATCGTCGTGGACGACCGCGTGCTCTTCGACTCCGCGACGGGCGTGGATCTCCCGCCGCAGCACCGGCGGGTCGGCTACGTGTTCCAGGGGTACGCCCTGTTTCCGCACCTGACCGTCGGCCAGAACGTGGCGTTCGGCCTGCGCGACCGGCCGCGCGCCGAGCGCCTGGCGCGCGCGGCGGAGGTCATGGAGCGGCTCGGCCTCGGCGGCCTGGAGCACCGGCGGCCCGGCGAGCTGTCCGGGGGCCAGCGCCAGCGCGTGGCCCTCGGGCGGGCGCTGGCCATCGACCCGGCGCTGCTCCTGCTCGACGAGCCGCTGTCGGCGCTGGACGCGCCGCTGCGCCGCTCGCTGCGCGACGAGCTCCGCACGATCCTGCGCGGGTGGGGGACCGCTGCGGTCCTGGTCACCCATGACTTCACCGAGGCCTACCAGCTCGCCGACCGGATCGTCATCTACCAGGGCGGGCGGGTCATCCAGTCCGCCCCGCGCGCCGAGCTCCTGTGGCAGCCGGCGTCGGAAGCCGTCGCGCGGATCATGGGGCTGCGCAATGTGCTGCATGGCACCGTGGTCAAGGCGATGCCCGACCGCATCCAGATCTCCTGGCGCGGGCTGATGCTGGAGGCGGTGAACTCGCCGACGCGCTCGTACCTGCCGCCGCCGGACAGCCCCATCGCCTTCTTCATCCGGCCGGAGTACGTCCGGCTGATCCGCAAGGATCGCGGCGCGCCGGACGCTGCTCACCACATGAACCTGATGCGCGGGCGCATCGTCGGCGAGTCGGATTTCGGCACGGTGTGGTCGTTGCGCCTGCGCCTGGACGCGCTGGGCTCGCCATCGCAGGGCGACTTCGACCTCGAGGTCGAGGTCCCGCGGCTCGTCTACGAGATCCTCGAGATCGAGCGCGACCGGCACTGGGAGTTCTCGATCCACCGGGGATCGATCCACGTCCTGCCGACGTGAGCGCGCGGGCCGTCGTCGAGCTGGCGGGCGTGCGGGTCACCTACGGACCCGCGACCGTCCTCGACGTGGCGGCACTCGGCGTGGCGCCCGGGGAGGTCCTGGCGGTGATCGGCCCGAACGGCAGTGGGAAGTCGACGCTCCTGCGCGTCGTCGGCCTGCTCGAGCGACCCGCGCAGGGCACGGTGCGGATTCACGGCCGCTCCGCCGACGCGCGCCACGCGCTGGCCGAGCGTCGGCGCATGGCGACCGTCTTCCAGCGCCCGCTTCTGGCCGACATGACCGTGGCCGAGAACGTCGCGCTCGGCCTCAGGTTCCGCGGCCTCGGCGCCGACGCGCAGGACACGCGGGTGTCCCGGTGGCTCGAACGGCTCAACATCTTGCCGCTCCGTGACCAGCGGGCGCGGACGCTCTCGGGGGGGCAGGCGCAGCGCGTGGCGCTGGCGCGGGCGCTCGTGCTCGAGCCGGAACTGCTGCTGCTCGACGAGCCGTTCGCCGGGCTCGACGAGCCCTCGCGCGACGCGCTTCTGCCCGACGTCGGGGCCATCCTTCGTCACGACCGGGTCACCACCTTCCTGGTGACCCACGACCGCGGTGAGGCGCAGGCGCTCGCCGACCGGGTCGCGGTGCTGATGGCCGGCCGGATCGTGCAGCTCGACACGACGGCGCGGGTTTTCCAGGCGCCGGTCTCCGAGGAGGTCGCGCGGTTCGTGGGCGTCGAGACGCTCGTGACGGGCCGGGTGATCGCACGGGACGGCGGCGTGACGGTGGTCGAGGCGGCCGGGCGGAAGCTCGAGGTGGCCGCGGCGGCCCGCATCGGCGAGCTGGTGCGGATCGGCCTCCGGCCCGAGGACGTCACGCTATTGCTGCCGACCGAGCTCGCCCCGCTGTCGAGCGCCCGCAATTACCTGCCCGGGACCATCGTGCGAATCACGGCCTCGGCGCCGGCGACCCGTGTCGTCGTCGATGTGGGCTTTCCGCTCGTCGCCGCGGTCACGGCGCGGTCGGCCGCCGACCTGGGCCTGGCCGAGGGCGCCCCGATCGCCGCCGCGTTCAAGGCGAGCGCCGCGCACCTCATCGGGCCGGGATAGCGCTTGACACGGGATTCGATATTTCTATAATCTTCGAAATATAGACCAGGCGGAGTGGAGGGCATCATGAGCATCAGGGTTCATCTGCACGTTCACGCGTCGGATCTGGACAAGAGCCGCGATTTCTACGCGCGCTTCTTCGGCGCGGCGCCGGTCAAGGAGAAGGCGGGCTACGTGAAGTTCCTGCCGGAGTGGGCGCCCGTCAACCTGGCTCTGTCGACGGGCGGCTCGGCCGGCGCCGGGGCGGTGGACCACGTGGGCGTCCAGGTCGACTCGCCGGCGAGCGTCGTGGAGCACCTGGCGCGCGTGAAGGCGAGCGGGCTGGCCGTGCGCGAGGAGATGGGCGTCAACTGTTGCCACGCGAACCAGGACAAGTTCTGGGTGCGGGATCCCGACGGCGTCGAGTGGGAGGTGTACCACCTCAACTACGACCTGGAGGACGAGTCGCCGGCGCTCCGCGCGCCCGCGCTGCCGATGGCCAAGGACGCAGCGTGCTGTGCGCCCTCGTGCTGCTCGACCCCCGCGCTCCTTGACACTTCGGGGGCTCCGAGGATATAAGGAAGCGTCCACATCTGGCAGTGACGGTTCCTCCACCGCACAAGGAGGCCTCGCATGGACCAGGAGTCCCTCATCGAGCGACTGACAGCCGAGAACGAGGAGTTCCGGCGCCTCCGGGGCGAGCATCGCGCCTACGATCAGGAACTGGAGACGCTGAAGGGAACGCCCCCGCTCTCGGCGGACCGACAGTGGCGAGTCGGCGAGCTCAAGAAGCTGAAGCTGATGGCCAAAGACCGGATGGAAGCCATCATCCGGCACGCCCGAGCCGGCGTCACCGCCTGACAAAGGCTCGGACGGCGAAGGCGGTTCGAGGCCTCTCGCACCTCTCTACGCAGGGCGATGCCCGCATGGTCGACGTCTCCGCCAAGCAGGAGACGGTCCGCCAGGCGGTCGCCCGCGCGATCCTCCGGATGACCCCCGCGACGCTCCGCGTGATCCGCCGTGGCAACGCGCCGAAGGGCGACGTACTCGGCGTCGCGCGTACCGCCGGCATCCTGGCCGCCAAGCGTACGCCGCAGCTGATTCCCCTGTGTCACCCGCTGCGCATCACTGGAGTCGACGTCACGTTCAGCGACGACCTGCGCCGGGGCGAGCTGACCGTCGAGGCGCGTGTCCGCACGGTGGACAAGACCGGCGTCGAGATGGAGGCGCTCACGGCGGCGGCGGTGGCGGCACTGACCGTCTACGATATGGTGAAGGCCGTGGAACGGGGCGTGACCATCTCGAAGATCCAGCTTCTCGAGAAGTCGGGCGGGAAATCCGGCCTCTGGCGGCGCCGGCCATGAAGACGGCGCTCATCCATTCCGACGCGTGGACCCGCTTCGACTACGGTCCGCACCACCCGCTGCGCATGGAGCGCCTCGGGCTCACGTGGCGCCTGATGGAGGCGTACGCGCTGACGACGCTGGCCGGGACGACCGTCGAGGCGCCCGAGGCCGCGGCCGAGAGCGCGCTGGCGGTCTACCACGACGCCGATTACCTCCAGGCGCTCAAGGCCTCGAACAGCGGCCGGGCGCCCGACGTGGCCGCGTACTTCGGTCTCGGCCCCGGCGACAACCCGGTGTTCCCCGGGCTCTGGGACGCCGCGCGACTCTGCGCGGCGGGCTCGCTCCTGGCCGCCGACCTGATTCTCGAGGACCAGGCGGACCGCGTGTTCCACTTCGCCGGCGGCCTGCACCACGCGATGCCCTCGCGCGCCTCGGGCTTCTGCTACGTCAACGACGCGGTGCTGGCGATCCTCCGCCTGCGTGAGAAAGGGCTGCGCGTCCTCTACGTCGACATCGACGCGCACCACGGCGACGGCGTGCAGCACGCCTTTTACGGCGATCCGGCCGTGATGACCATCTCCACCCACGAGCGCGGCGAATATCTCTTCCCCGGCACCGGGTTCGTCGAGGAAGCGGGGACGGGCAAGGGCGTCGGCTACTCGGTGAACCTGCCGCTCGAGCCGTTCACCGACTCGTCGGTCTACCTGCCGGCGTTCGAGCAGGTGGTGCCGCCGCTCTTCGCGGCGTTCCGGCCCGACGTGGTGGTCGCGCAGCTCGGCATCGACGCGCACCGCACCGACCCGCTGACGCACCTGGCCCTCGACGTCCAGGGCTTCGCGCGCGCCGTCGCGCGGATCGCGGAGCTGTCGCCGAAGCTCATCTGCCTCGGCGGCGGGGGCTACGATGTGCAGAACGTGGCGCGCGGGTGGACGGCCGCGTGGGCCGTGCTGAACGGCGTCGCGCTGCCCGACGCGCTGCCCCCGGCATTTCGCGCGGACGCGCGCCGCTACGAGTTCCGCTCGGAGTCGCTCTGGGATCCGGCGGAGCCGCTTCCCGATCAGCGCCGGCAGCGCGCGGAGGACTACGTCAACCGCCAGATCGAGGCGATTCACCGGAGCATCTTTCCCCTCCATCGCTTGTAGGCTCGGCGCCCACCGGGCCGCGATCGCGGGGCCTCGTGGCCGTCGGCGGATCGCTACGCGGCGGGTGCCGCGTACGGTACACTGAGGCAGTCGTCAGGCTGCCGGGCAGGATCGACCGGACATGAAATTCACGATACGGCTGGTCAGCGCGATCTGGCTCTCGGTGATGCTGGTCATCGGGGCCTTCGCCTACATGCAGATCCGCGAGGAGCGCGAGCGGCTCTTCGGCGACCTGCAGCGGCGCGCCGTGCTCGTCGCCGGAGCGCTGAGCGAGGCGCTCGAGCCCGCGGGCAAGCAGTCTCCGGCCGCCGTCGAGCGGATCGTCAGGAAGTTCGGCCAGACTCAGCGGGGCATCGCAGTCTACGACCGTTTCGCAAACCTTCGAAGCGCGACGCCGGATATCGGCCCGATCCTGCCCCCGTCCTTGCCCGAGGTGACCGAGGCGATCGCCCGGAACGTCGCGACCCAGGCCATCCGGGTCGTCGGCGATCGGAACCGCTACATCTACGCGGTGGCTCTGGTATCCGACGACCAGCCCGTGGGCGCCGTCGCGGTGCTGCTCGACGCCTCTCATCTGCAGCAGGCGGAGTGGGACCGTTGGAGCTCCAACGCGGTCCGCTTCCTGGTGCTGGCGCTCGTCATCTCGGTCATCGCGGCGCTGGCGGTGAAGATCAGCATCACGCGACCGATGGAGGAGATCTCCGAGTGGACGCGCGCGCTCCGGAGCGGGCGCCCGGTCCCGCCGCCCCGCAACCTCGCCGATGCCAACCTCTTCGGACCGCTGGCGCACGAGGTCTCGCGTCTGGCGCGCAGCATGCAGCGCGCCCAGGTCGCCGCCGAGCAGGAAGCGGCGCTGCGCCTGGCCGGGGAGAGCGTCTGGACCGAGGAGCGTCTGAAGCAGTTCGTCCACCTCCAGCTCAACGGCCGGCTGCTGGTCGTCGTCTCCAACCGCGAGCCGGTGAGCCACGTGTGGCGGGGCGGGCAGATCCACGCCCAGGCGCCGGCGAGCGGCCTCGTGACGGCGATGGATCCGGTGATGCGCGCGTGCGGCGGCGTCTGGGTCGCGCACGGCAGCGGCGACGCCGACCGCGAGACCGCCGACACGCGGGGGCGCCTCGGCGTTCCGCTGGACGAGCCGCGCTACACCCTGCGGCGCGTCTGGCTCTCCAAGGAAGAGGAGCAGGGCTATTACGCCGGCTTCGCCAACGAGGGGCTCTGGCCGCTCTGCCATATCGTGCATACGCGGCCGATCTTCCGGCCGGACGACTGGGCCTACTACCTCGAGGTGAACCAGAAGTTCGCCGATGTCGTGCTGGACCAGATCAAGGACGCCGACTCGCCGCTCGTCCTCATCCAGGACTATCACTTCGCGCCGCTGTCGGCGCTCATCAAGGCCGAGCGTCCCGACGCCCGCGTCGCCATCTTCTGGCACATCCCGTGGCCCAACTTCGAGGCGTTCGGGATCTGTCCGTGGCAGCGCGAGCTGCTCCTGGGCATGCTCGGCGCGGACCTGATCGGGTTCCACACCCAGTACTACTGCAACAACTTCCTGGAGACGGTCGACCGCGCGCTCGAGGCGCGTATCGACTGGGAGCGCTTCGCGGTGTCGCGCGGCGATCACACGACCTCCGTCAAGCCGTTCCCCATCAGCGTCGCGCCGGAATTCGTCGACGATCCGCCGCGCGAGTCCCGCGCCGAGCTCCTGCGGCGGCTCGGGATCTCGGCCGAGTTCATCGGCGTGGGCGTGGAGCGGATCGACTACACGAAGGGGCTGCCCGAGCGCCTCGCCGCGCTGCAGTTCTTCTTCGAGACCTATCCGCAGTACCGCGAGCGCCTGGTGTTCGTGCAGCTGGCGGCGCCCAGCCGCTCCACGATCAACCGCTACCAGGAGATCCAGCGCGAGGTCGAGGAGAGCGTGCGCGAGATCAACCAGATGTTCCAGACGAAGACGTGGCGCCCCGTTCTCTATCTCAAGGCGCACCACGAGCACCGCGAGATCTGGTCGTACTATCGCCACGCCGACTTCTGCATGGTGACCTCGCTCCACGACGGGATGAACCTGGTGGCCAAGGAGTTCGTCTCGGTGCGCGACGACGAGGACGGTGCGCTCATCCTGAGCCGGTTCGCCGGCGCCTCCCACGAGCTGCGCGACGCGCTGATCGTCAATCCGTACGACCTCACCGGCATGGCCGAGGCCGTCCGCACCGCGCTCGAGATGTCGCCGGAGGAGCGACGCGTGCGGATGGTCCGGATGCGGCATAACGTCACCGACCACAACATCTATCGCTGGGCCGGAATGCTGCTGAGCGAGCTGGCGCGGATCCCCGTCAGGGCGGCCGGAGTCAGGGCCTCCTGAGCCTGCCGGTGCGTCTCGTCAATCGGCTCGACCGCGAGCTCGGAGACGGCGCCAGCCTGGTGGCGATCCTCGACTACGACGGCACGCTGACCCCGCTGGTCGCCACGCCGGGCGCGGCGCACCTGGCGCCGTCCGTCCGGGAGACGCTGGCCCGCCTCGCCGAGAGCGAGCGGGCGCGCCTGGCGATCCTGTCCGGCCGCGGGCTGGCGGATCTCCGCTCGCGGGTGGCCCTCCGGGACGTGGTCTACGGCGGCTGTCACGGTCTCGAGATCGCCGGGCGCCAGCTCCGCTTCCGCCACCCGGGCGCCCGGCCGTCCTGCCTGACGGCGACGCGCCGCGCGCTGACCGCGTCGCTCCCGTCCATCCCCGGCGCCCGGCTCGAGTGGAAAGGGCTGGCGGTGAGCCTGCACTACCGGCGGGTGGCGCCGGGGCGGCGGCCGCGGGTGCGGGACATCGCCACGCGAATCATGCGCGCCGGCGGCCTGACGCTTGTGCCCGGTCACGAGGTGTTCGACTTCGTGCCGCGCGTCGGCTGGAACAAGGGCCGCGCCGCGCGCTGGATCGCTCGCCGGATGGCGCGCACGCTGCCGCCGCGGCGCCGCGTCGTGCTGTACGTCGGTGACGACACGTCGGACGAGTCGGCCTTCGTGGCGCTGCGCGATCGTGCCGTCACGATCTGCGTCGGCGCGAAGCCGACCGCCGCGGAGTACCGCGTGGCGGGCGTCCGGGAGGTGCAGGCGCTGCTCCGCCGCATGGCGTCCACCATGACCTCCTGAACGCGACGACGATGCGCACGGCCGCGCACCCTCTTCGCTTCGCGGGATGTGTCGAGCTGCGGCAGACGCTCGACGTTCACGCGCACGACGAGCGCGAGCTCATGTCCCGAATCGCGGAGGTCCCGGCCGATTCGGTCTACTTCCACACGTTCGGCTACTTTCTCCGGCATCACCCCCTGACCACCGCGTACGGCAACGACTTCGCCCGGTGGGCCGCGCTCGAGATCGGCGACCGCGCGCTCGCCGAGCGTCTGGCCGTCGTCGATCCGTTCGCGTTCCCGCGGCTCGACGCGCTGCGCGACCACCTCGAGGCGATTCTCGGCGACCATCTCCAGCGGCACGCCGCCGGCGGCCGCCTCGCGTTCGATCGCGCGTTTCATTTCCAGCGCTCGCACATCGTCGAGGTGCCGCTTGGTCTCGGCGCCGCGACCCTCGCCGAGTTCCGCGCGGGGCTCGCGCGCGTCGACGAGAGCGCGATCTACCTGCATACCGTCGAGACCCGGGTCCGCGCGCGGCGCGCCGAGGCCTTCCCGACCTGGCTGCGTGACGGGCTCGGCATGCCCGAGCTCGCCGAGCGGTTCGAGCGGGTCGACCCCTACCTGACGACGCTCGAGCGGGTCCGTGGACGGCTCCTCGGGTTCGTCGACGAGGCGCTGGAGGACGGGCGCGGATGAGCCGGATCGACGACTATCGCCGCGTCGCCGGGCCCGGCGTCGTGGACTTCGTGCTGCGGCTCGCCGAGCAGGTCCAGGGCCGCCGCGTTCTGCACGTGACCGGCGGGCGTCTCGGCGGCGGCGCGGCCGAGACCCTGCGCGCCGCCGTGCCGATCCTGACCGAGCTAGGC
>Ga0066710_100005581_pt1 | contig 11514 bp, 12 predicted proteins | sample GraSoiAngelo_159_FD_79666 | JGI IMG/M metagenome (GOLD analysis project Ga0066710, IMG submission 79666) | Grasslands soil microbial communities from the Angelo Coastal Reserve, California, USA - 14_1009_16_40cm | ecosystem: Environmental > Terrestrial > Soil > Grasslands | place: USA... | reverse complement strand
TCTTTTTTGGAGAGGTTTGCCCAGGCGCCCTGCCATGAACTGACAGGGAGCCGCGGGCAGACCGAAGCCCGCGGCGGCGACGATCCCGAGGCCGCGGGCCCAACCCCGCGGCCTTTTGCATTTCACACGGGATCCAGGGCCGAGTGTCACAAGGAGCTGACGATGATCATCGTATTGAAGGCCGGAGCGAGCGAGACCGAGATCGACCAGGTGGCGGACCGCGTCCGGGCGCTGGGCTACGTGCCCCACATGATCCGCGGCGAGATTCGAACCGTCATCGGTGCCGTCGGCGACGAGCGGGGCAAGGAGGATCTCCTCTCCCTCGAGAACTTCGAGTGTGTCGAGACGGTGCAGCGCATCCTTCAGCCGTTCAAGCTCGCCAGCCGTGAAGTCAAATCCGAACCGACGCAGGTGCGGGTCGACGGCGTGGTCATCGGCGGCAAGCGCGTCGTGGTCATGGCCGGGCCGTGCTCGGTGGAGTCACGTGATCAGGTGCTGGAGGTGGCGACCAGGGTGAAGGCCGCTGGCGCGACGATCCTCCGCGGCGGCGCCTTCAAGCCGCGCACATCGCCCTACGCGTTCCAGGGCTTGGAGGAGACCGGACTGAAGTTCCTTGCCGAAGCCAGGCGTGAGACGGGCCTGCCGATCGTCACCGAGGTGATGGAGCCGGAGAAGGTCGGCCTCGTGGCCGAATACGCCGACATCCTCCAGATCGGGGCACGAAACGTCCAGAACTTCTCGTTGCTCAAGCGCGTGGCCGAGGTGAAGAAGCCGGTACTGCTCAAGCGCGGCATGGCGACGTCGATCCAGGAATGGTTGCTCTCCGCCGAGTACATCCTGAGTGGGGGCAATCCCGACGTCATCCTGTGCGAGCGTGGCATCCGGACGTTCGAGACCGCCACGCGCTTCACGCTCGACCTGAACGCCGTGCCCGTGCTGAAGAAGCTCACGCACTTGCCGGTCCTCGTCGATCCGAGCCACGGTACCGGCCATTGGGAGTATGTCGAGTCCATGGCACGAGCGGGAGTGGCCGCCGGCGCCGACGGCCTGATCGTCGAGGTTCATCCGCACCCGGCCGAGGCGCTCTCCGATGGGCCCCAGTCGCTGAAGCCCGACCGGTTCGCCGACGTCATGACGCGGCTGCGACGCGTGGCTCAGGCGGTGGACAGGGACTTGTAACGAAGTAAACCGCTATAATCCGTCGCGGCATGTGGCGGGAGAGACTGCAGGCGCTACGGGAGCGTCCGTTCATCGGACTGCTCGCGTCCATTGTGATCCATCTGGGCGTCATCGCAGCGCTCCTCCTGCTCGGCGGTCCTTTCGCCAAAGTTCAGGTGAAGCGCGGGGAGCCACTCTTCGTCGAGTTGCCGAATATCCCGGAGCCCGCGCCTGCCGGAAATCCCGCCGCCACGTCGGCGGGCCCGCCTGTCGATCAGCCGTCGCCTCCCATGGTGAAGCCGTCGCCGCCGACCCCACCTCCCGCCAGGCCCGCGCCGCCGGCGCCGACTCGCGCTGCTCCGACACCGCCCGTCGTTGCCAGCCGTCCCGCTCCCCCGGCCCCACGCGCTCAACCCGCGCCGTCGCGGCCGGCACCGGTGACGCCGCCGACCGACCAGTCAGGCCCGGCCATTTCGGAGACGGCCAAGCCCACACCGGCTCCGCCGGAGCCAGCCCCGTCGACGCCGCCCCCACCGCCCACACCGCCGATCGATGCTCCCTCGGCGCCGCCCGCGCCTCAGGTCGCGGCGCTTCCGCCCGGGGCCCAAGCGCCGCCGGCGCCGCCCGTGGATATCCGATCAGCCCTCAAGCGGGGTGGCGGCGCCGGGGGGACGAGCAACGGCCGCGGCGGCATCGAGGGCGAGCCCATCCCGCTCGACTCGCCGGACCCGCGCTACAGCGACTACTTCGACCGCGTGCGGCGGATGATCAAGGAGCGCTGGGGCTATCCGTGCGTGAAGAACGGTGACACGCACGAGTGCGAGTACAAGACGGCTGCGCTCATCGTGGAGTTCGGCATCGCCAAGGACGGCAAGGTGCCTTTCGTGAACGTCCTGAGATCGTCGGGTTGGGCCATCTATGATGACTACGCCGTCAACGCCATCAAGCTCGCCTCGCCCTTTCCCCCGGTGCCCGACACGATCAGCCGCAAGGGAATTCCCGTGCTCGCGCGGTTCAATTACATGGTCGATACGTCGTTGACGAATTTCCTCCGGTAAAATGCCTGTAATCGCGCGCGTTTGGCTTGACGGATCCGGCGGGCCTGTGTAGCATGATCGGTACTCTGGATAGGCTCGTAGCTCAGTGGGAGAGCGCCTCTCTGACGCAGAGGAGGTCGGCGGTTCGAAACCGCCCGAGCCTACCAACCACTTCTCCTCAAGGGGTGTATGGCGGCGTCTGAGGAAGAACGACATCTCGCGCTGACCGGCGACTTCGACTGCGATCCGTCGCCGCTCTCCACGCTCCGACACTCCACCTCGCACGTGATGGCGCAGGCCGTGAAGCGTCTTCATCCCGAGGTGAAGATGGCGATCGGGCCTGCGATCGAGGACGGCTTCTACTACGACTTCGATCGGTCGACGCCGTTCACCACCGACGACCTCGCGCGCATCGAAGCGACAATGCGCGAGATCGCCAACGCCGACTATCCGTTCGAGCGCCGCGAGATGGGGCGCGATGACGCCATTGCGTTCTTCCGCGAGCGCGGCGAGCGCTTCAAGGTGGAGATCCTCGAGGGCATCGACGCTCCCCGCGTGTCGCTCTACGCTCAGGGCGATTTCGTCGATCTCTGTCGCGGGCCGCACGTGCCGTCCACGAAGGCGGTGAAGCACTTCAAGCTGCTCTCGTCGTCGGGCGCCTACTGGCGGGGCAGCGAGAAGAACCCGATGCTCCAGCGCATCTACGGCACGGCGTGGCTCACGGCCGAGGAGCTGGAGAAATATCTGTGGCGGCTGGACGAGGCGAAGAAGCGCGACCATCGCAAGCTCGGGCGCGAGCTCGACCTCTTCGACTTCTACGACGTCGCTCCCGGGGCGCCCTTCTGGCTGCCCAACGGCATGATCCTCGTCCGCGAGCTGGAGAAGTTCGCGCGTGAGTCGCTCGACATCCACGGCTATCAGGAGATCGCGACGCCGCTGCTCGTGAACAAGAAGCTGTGGGAGCAGTCCGGGCACTGGGAGCACTATGAAGTCAACATGTTCAAGGTCGAAGTCGAGGGTGAGATCTACAGTCTGAAGCCAATGAATTGTCCCGAATCAACGTTCGTGTATCGCCGTGCTCTCCGCTCGTATCGGGATCTTCCCCTGCGTCTCAGCGAGATGGGGCGCTGCCATCGCAACGAGCGCTCGGGCACGCTGACCGGTCTCGTCCGCGTCCGCCAGTTCACCCAGGACGACGCGCACATCTACTGCCGCCCCGATCAGCTCCAGGACGAGATCACGGCGCTGCTCGGGCTCGTCCGTGAGTGGTACAAAGTCTTCACGCTGGAGCCGACGTTCAAGCTGTCGACCCGACCCGAGAAGTATCTCGGCACCAAGGAGCAGTGGGACGCCGCCGAGACGGCGCTCGCCGAAGCCTTGCGCGCCAACGGGCTGGCCTACGAGCTCAACAAGGGCGATGGCGCCTTCTATGGCCCCAAGATCGACGTGGACGTCCACGACGTGCTGGGCCGGCAGTGGCAGATCGCGACGATCCAGGCCGATCTCACGATGCTCCCCGAGCGCTTCGAGCTCGAGTACATCGACGCCGACGGCCAGCCCAAGCGCCCGGTGGCCATTCACCGCGCGGTGTTCGGCTCCTACGAGCGCTTCATCGGCATCCTGACCGAGCATTACGCTGGCGCGTTTCCGACGTGGCTGGCTCCCGTTCAGGCCCGGGTCCTGCCGATCAGCGAGAAGCACGGCGACTACGCGCGGACGGTGTGGGAGCGCCTGCGCGGGGCCCGGCTCCGCGCCGAGCTCGACAACCGCAACGAGAAGCTCGGCTACCGGATCCGCGAGGCTCAGATGCACAAGGTCCCCTACATGCTCGTCGTCGGCGAGCGCGAGCGCGCCAGCGGCACGGTCAGCTTGCGCCACCGGACGGGCGAGGACCTCGGCGCCGTTGCACTCGACCGCGTCGTCGCCGACCTCGCGCGCGAGATCGCCGCGCGCGCTCCCGATCTCACTGTGGGCCGTTCGTGAGCGAGCGGCCGTCCCCGTGTTTCACCCTTGATGCTGTCCGTCTGCACGGTCGGACGGGCGGCCAGTAGGAGCTGCCTATCAGTCAAGCCAAGGAAATCCGCATCAACGAAGGCATCCGCGTCCGTGAGGTGCGCGTCGTCAGCGCCGAGGGCGAGCAGCTCGGGATCATGCCGATCCAGCAGGCGCTCGAGACCGCGCGGCAGCGCGAGTTCGATCTGGTCGAAGTGGCGCCGGAAGCCCAGCCGCCGGTCTGCCGGATCATGGACTTCGGCAAGTACAAGTACACGCAGGCCCGACGACTCAAGGAAGCGCGCAAGAAGCAGACGACGATCCAGGTGAAGGAAGTGAAGATGGGCCCCAAGACGGAGAAGCACGACTTCGACTTCAAGCTGAAGCACGTGCGGCGCTTCCTCGACGAGGGCCACAAGGCGAAGGTGACCGTGCGCTTCAAGGGCCGCGAGATGGCCCACACCGAGCTCGGCTGGAAGATGCTCCAGAAGATGGTGGAGGCGGTGCAGGACATCGCCACCGTGGACAACAATCCGCGCATGGAAGGGCGGATGCTGCACATCATCCTCTCGCCGAAGGCGCAGCAGCACTAGCCGCGCGACACCCAGGAGATCGGCATGCCGAAGATGAAGACCAAGCGGGGAGCGGCCAAGCGGCTGAAGAAAACCGCCTCCGGCAAGCTCAAACGACACAAGGGATGGAAGAGTCATTTGCTGGAGGCGAAGCGGCCCAAGCGCCGGCGCCATCTGCGCCAGGCTCAGATGATCGCGAAATCGGACGAGCGCCGGCTGAAGGTGCTCGTGCCGTACCTGTAAGGGAGGACGCCGAGCGATGCCACGCGCGAAGGGCGGTGCCAAGACACGCCAGCGGCGCAAGAAAATTCTCAAGAAGGCCAAGGGCTACGTCGGCGGCCGGCGCAAGCTGTACCGGCCGGCGGCCGAAACGGTTCTGCGCGCCGGCGCCTTCGCCTATCGCGATCGCCGGCAGAAGAAGCGGCGCGCCCGGGCGCTGTGGATCGTGCGCATCAACGCCGCCTGCCGTCAGGTCGGCCTTTCATACTCGGTGTTCATGGCCGGGCTCAAGAAGGCGGGGGTACTGCTCGATCGCAAGGTCCTGGCCGAGTTGGCGGTGACCGATCCGCTCAGCTTCGCCAGGCTCGCCGACACCGTCAAGGCTCACGCCGGCTGAGAGCCGTGCGGCACCAGCGTGTCGACGCCCTCGCCGACGAGGCCCGCGCCGCGATCGGTCGCGCGACCTCCTCGGCCCAGCTCGAGGAGCTTCGTGTCCGTTATCTCGGCCGCCAGGGCACGTTGACGCTACTCCTGCGCTCGCTGGGTGCGCTTCCCGCCGCCGATCGCCCGCGCGTGGGCGCCGCCGCCAACGAGGTCAAGCGCGAGCTGGAAGCGCTGCTCGAGGTGCGGCTGGGCGAGACGCGCGAGGCCGAGCGCCGCCTGGAGCGCGCACGGCAGCGCATCGACCTGACGCTCCCCGGACGCCGGCCGCCACAGGGCGGCGTCCACCCGCTCACGCGGGTGCAGGACGAGATCATCAGCGTCTTCGTCGGGCTCGGCTTCTCGGTGGCCGAGGGCCCCGAGATCGAAGACGACCACCACAACTTCGAGGCCCTCAACATCCCGCGCGACCATCCCGCGCGCGACATGCAGGACACGTTCTATCTGAGCGAGGACACGCTCCTCCGCACCCACACCTCGCCCGTGCAGATCCGCGCGATGCAGGCCCAGCGGCCGCCGGTGCGGATCATCTGCCCCGGACGCGTCTATCGGCGCGACGCCGACATCACGCACTCACCGATGTTTCACCAGATCGAAGGCCTGGCCGTCGATCGCCACATCTCGATGGGTGACCTGAAAGGCACGCTGGAGCTGTTCGCGCGGGAGATGTTCGGCGGCCGCTCGAAGATCCGCTTCCGGCCGTCGTTTTTCCCGTTCACCGAGCCCTCGGCGGAAGTCGACGTGGTCTGCTTCCTGTGCGGTGGCGACGGCTGTCGCGTGTGCAAGCAATCCGGTTGGCTCGAGATCCTCGGCTCGGGCATGGTCCACCCTCAGGTGTTGCGGAACGTCGGCTACGATCCCGAAGAAGTCACCGGTTGGGCCTTCGGGATGGGCGTCGAGCGCGTCGCCATGCTCAAGTACGGCATCGACGACATCCGTCTCTTCTTCGAGAACGATCTGCGCTTCCTGCGCCAGTTCGCATGACGGAGCCACGCGCACCCGGAGCCGGGCACCGGCCGCGCAGCCTGGCCGGGTGTCACTCGCAACCATGAAGATTCCGTATCGCTGGATTCGGGAGTTCGTCGATCTCGATCTGACGGCCGAGCAGGCCGCCGACCGCCTGATCAATGCCGGCGTCGAGGTCGCCAGCGTCACGCCACTGACGCCGGAGCTTCGCGGCGTCGTCGTGGGCGAGATCGAGGCGATCGAGCGCGAGCTGGGCGAGAGCCACGGCCACCGACTGGTGCTCTGTCGCGTCTCCACGGCGCGCGAGCGCTTCAGCGTCGTCTGCGGCGCGCCGAACGCCGCCGTCGGTGTGCGCGCCGCCTTTGCGCCGCCCGGCGCCGTGCTGCCCGGCGATCGGCGGATCGCGAGCGCGAAGATCCGCGGTACCGAATCCCAGGGGATGCTGTGCTCGGAGCGTGAGCTGGGCCTCGGCGACGAGCACGAGCGCGGCATCCTCACCGTGGACGCCGACGCGCCGCTGGGCGTAGACCTCGTGGCGCACCTCGGCCTCGACGACCACGTCCTCGAGATCGAGATCACGCCGAATCGTCCCGACTGTCTCTCCGTGGTGGGTGTGGCCCGCGAGCTGTCCGCCCTCACCGGCGCGCCGTTTCGCGCGCCCGTCGCCGCGGTAAAGGAGTTCGACGAGGTCGTCAATGGCCTTGCCATCGTGCGCATCGACGCGCCCGAGCTGTGCCCGCGCTTCACCGCGCGCGTCATCGACCACGTCACGATCGGTCCGTCACCGGCGTGGCTGCGGGCTCGGCTGCGCGCCGTCGGGCTCCGGTCCATCAGCAACGTGGTCGACGTGACCAACTACGTGATGTGGGAGCTAGGCCAGCCGCTGCACGCCTACGACCACGCCACGCTCGCCCGGGCGACGATCGTCGTGCGGGGCGCGCGGGCGGGGGAGCACTTCGTCACGCTCGACGGTCAGGAGCGCGCGCTCACCGAGGGGATGGTCCTCATCGCCGACGCCGAGCGCGCGATCGGCATCGGGGGCGTGATGGGTGGGGCCAACACCGAAGTCAGCGAGCGCACGCAGCGCGTGCTGCTCGAGGCCGCCTGCTTCCACCCCGGCTCGATCCGCCGCACGTCGCGGGCGCTCGGGCTGCTCACCGACGCCGCCTACCGCTTCGAGCGGGGGGCCGACATCGAGGGCGTCCCCGATGCCAACGATCGGGCCGCCCAGCTCATCGCCGAGCTTGCCGGCGGCGCCGTCGCGCGCGGCATGGTCGACGCCTATCCGTCGCCCACGCCGCGCCGCCGCGTGTCGCTGCGCATGAGCCGCGTTCGGCGGGTGCTCGGCGTGGCGCCCCCGACGACCGACGCGGCGCGCATCCTCAAAGGCCTGCAGTTGCCGACGCGCGCCGAGGGCGACACGCTCGAAGTCGAGGTGCCGACGTTTCGGCGCGATCTCGCCATCGAGGACGATCTCGTCGAGGAGGTCATTCGCGTCTGGGGCTATGACAAGATCCCGTCCACGCTGCCCGGCGGCGCGATCCGACTCGTGCAGTTGCCGGCCACGCTGCGTCAGGCCGCGACCGTGCGTCACGCCCTCATCGGGGCCGGGCTGCGAGAGACGATGACCTACAGCTTCAGCGATCCTGCGTACGAAGAGGCGTTGCGCATCAGCGGCACGCAAAAGCCGGTCGCGGTGCTGAATCCGCTCAGTCGCGATGGGTCCTGGCTGCGCTACAACCCGCTCGAAGGCGTCCTCGGTGTCGTCGCGACGAATCTGCGCCGGCAACAGCCCAACGTCCGCGTGTTCGAGATCGCCAAGACGTTCGAGCCCGCACCAGGACTGCCCAGCGAGCCGCGCTGGCTCGCGATCGCCCTCGCCGGCGCTCGCTGGCCCCCGGCGTGGTGGGCGCACCCGGACGAAGGGGGCAAGCTCGAGATGGTGGACGTCTACGACGCCAAGGGCCTGGCCGAGCTGGTGCTCGACGCCCTCGGCGTGCACGAGCTCGAGACACGGCCGTTGCTCGCCGGCGGCGTCAAGGGGTTCGAGCCCGACTGCCATGCCGCGCTCGTCACGTCCACGGGCGTCACCGCCGCCGAGTTCGGTGAGGTGGGCGCCGACGCCCGAAGGCTGTGGGACATCGGCGTGCCGGTCTTTGCCACGCTGCTGCCGCTCGACGAGGTCCTGCGGCTGGTGCCGCCGCCGCTCGCCTACCAGCCGCTGCCCCGGTTTCCCTCCGTGCAGCGCGATCTCGCGTTCGTCATCGGGGCGCTCCGCGCCGTGACGGCGGCCGAGATCGAGGCCGCCATCCGCGAGGGGGCCGGCCCATTGCTCCGGTCGCTCGCGCTCTTCGACGTCTTCACCTTCGACGACGGGCGGCGCGGCCTCGCCTGGCGCCTGACCTTCCAGGCCGACGAGCGCACGCTCACCGACGACGAGGTCAACGCCATCCAGGAGCGCGTGGCCCGCCGCATCGAGGAACACTTCAACATCACCTGGCGAGGCGCATGATGACTGACGACGTGATCGACCGGCTCGGCCAGCTCGAGGACGCCGTGCGCCGCGCGGCGGACGCTCTCGCGCGACTCCGGGAGGAGAACGATCGTCTCCGCCGTGAGGTCGGGCGCCTCACTGCCGAGCGCAAGCAGACGGTGAGCCAGATCGATTCGATCCTCAACGACATCGGCAAGCTCGACCTTGAGTAGTCGCGTCGAGCTGACGCTGCTGGGCCAGACCCTGACGGTCCGCACCGCGGCGGAGGACGACTACGTGCGCTCGCTCGCCCGCTACCTCGAGAGCCGCGTCGCGACGCTGCGCGAGGCGGGCGTGCAGGATCCGACGAAGGCGCTGCTGCTGGCCGCGCTCGACATCACCGACGAGCTGTTCCGCGCGCGTGAGGACAAGGACAAGACCGCCGGTGACGTCGGCGCCCGCCTGGGCGCGCTGCTTACCCTGCTCGAACAGGCCACACCGAAGCCGTCCTGATCGACGTCTCGGGATGAAACTCGACCCGCCGATTCCCGTCCTGCGCATCTTCGACGACGCGCTGGCCAGGGCGTTCTATCGTGACCGGCTCGGCTTCACGATCGACTGGGAGTTCGAATCGGGTTCTGGCGGTCCGCGCTATCTCCAGGTCTCGCGGGGTCCGGTCGTGCTGCATCTCACGGAGCATTACGGTGAACGCGAAGGTCATGGACGTCATCGATCCGTTCGGCAACCGGCTCAGCTTCAACCAGCCGCTCCCGCCACGATCTCCCTAGGCGTGCTCGGCGAATCGGCCGTGACGGCCGGCGCCCGATGCGAAACGGCGCGCGCCCTCCATGCTCTCGCGCGTCTTGAGGGTGGCCAGGCCGAGGACGAATTCCCGCCGGAGCGCCGAATCAAGATTCCTTCCGACTGACTCGTACGCCGAGCGCCGGTCGCTGCGAACGCAGTGGGGCGGGAACTCGGCGATCGCCCGCGCGAGCTTCTCGGCTTCCTCGCGCGCGCGGCCACGCGGCACGACGCGGTTTGCGAGGCCGAAGCGCTCGGCCTCCTGCGCGTCGATGGGACGGCCGGTCAGCATCATGTCCAGCGCGCGACCGAGGCCGACCAGGGCCGGGAGCCGCACGGTTCCCCCGTCGATCAAGGGGATGCCCAAGCGCCGATTGAAGACGCCCATGACGGCGTCTTCCTCGACGACTCGCAGGTCGCACCACAACGCCAGCTCGAAGCCACCGGCGACGGCGTAACCCGCCACCGCCGCGATCACGGGTTTGGTCAGACGCATGCGAGTCGGCCCCATCGGGCCCTCGTCGTACCGTGGCCACGCGTTGCGACCGCGGGTCGCCAGCGCCTTGAGGTCGGCGCCCGCGCAGAACGTGCCGTGGGCGCCCCACAGCACGGCCACACGCGCGGCGCGATCGCGCTCGAACGCCCGGAACGCCGCCCGGAGCGCCTGGGCCGTGGGCGGGTCGATGGCATTCCGCCGATCCGGCCGGTCGAGAATGATCGTCGTCACCGCATCTTGCCGCTCTGTCATGATCGCCATCGCTCGCTCCTCTTGACTTCCGACCTGAGTGCCGAGTACACAGGAAGTGTCCCTGCGCTGCACGTGATGCCGGGGGGAAGTTTCAACCTCATTCACATTGCGGGAGCCGCACCGAGGGCGGTGTGCAAGCCCCTCCTAGAAGGGGAAGCCTGAAGCTCTCATCGTTGGCGCCCACCTGGCAACGCCAGGTTCGAAACACCGTCGGCACACGGCAGAGGCGGGGATTTGACCTCCCCCGTCCGCCCCCTCTATACTTGTCAAATCTGATAGGTATTTGCGTTTTACAACACACCCTCTTTGGGGGGGATGACATAGCGATGGTTCAGCCAATCTGGCTTCTCCTGCCTGCAGTCGCGATCGTCGCCCTCATCGCCGGGTTCGTCGTCCAGAAGCTCATCAGCGAACGCAAGCTTGGTGAAGCGGGCGCGCGCGCGACTCGCATCGTCGGCGACGCCGAGCGCGACGCCGAAGCGCGCCACCGCGCGGGCGAGCTCGAAGCGAAGGAGATCGTCCTCAAGGCGCGCGGCGAGCTCGACACCGAAGTTCGGCGTCGCGAGCGCGAGATCCAGCAGATCGAGCAGCGCATCATCGGCAAGGAAGAGCAACTCGCCCGCAAGCTCGACGATATCGAGCGCCGCCTCGCCGAATATACGTCGAAGGACCGGAGCCTCGCCGAGCGCGACCGGGCCATCGGCGAGAAAGAAGGCCGGCTGGCCCAGGCCGTCGACGAGCAGCGGCGCAAGCTGGAGATGATCGCCGGCCTCACCGCCGAAGAAGCGAGGCGTCAGCTCGTGGCCCAAATGGAAGACGAGGCCAAGCGCGAGGCCCAGCTCATCGGGATGCGGCTCGAGGAGCAGGCGCGCGAGACCGCGCGCGAGAAGGCCAAGGAAGTCCTGGCCACGACGATCCAGCGCCTGGCCCCCGACTACACGGTCGAGACGGCGGTGTCCGTCGTCGATCTCCCGTCGGACGACATGAAGGGCCGCATCATCGGCCGCGAAGGCCGCAACATCCGGGCGCTCGAGCTGCACACCGGCGTGGATCTCATCGTCGACGACACGCCGGAGGCCGTGCTGATCTCCGCCTACGACCCGTATC
>Ga0066710_100005580_pt1 | contig 11514 bp, 11 predicted proteins | sample GraSoiAngelo_159_FD_79666 | JGI IMG/M metagenome (GOLD analysis project Ga0066710, IMG submission 79666) | Grasslands soil microbial communities from the Angelo Coastal Reserve, California, USA - 14_1009_16_40cm | ecosystem: Environmental > Terrestrial > Soil > Grasslands | place: USA... | reverse complement strand
TACCTCACTACGCCCTTCAATCGCGTCATCGCGCTAGACCCCGAGACTGGCGCGCAACGCTGGTCGTACGACCCGAAAGTCGATCTGACACTGCCTTACGGAGACGGGCTCATCAACCGCGGTGCCGCGGCCTGGCTCGATGCTGCACGTAGTGCCGGCCAAACGTGCCGACGTCGGATCTTTGAAGCCACGCTCGACGGTCGGCTGATCGCTCTGGATAGCGCGACAGGCGCGCCTTGCGCCGACTTCGGCCAAGGAGGCCAGGTGAGTCTTAGGAACGTTCCCCGTTACATTCCCGGGCGGTATCACATGACCTCGCCGCCCGCGGTAATTGACGACCTGGTTGTGGTCGGCTCCGCCATCGACGACAACGCTCGCGTGGACATGCCGGGCGGCGTGGTGCGCGCCTTTGACGCGCGTTCGGGCGCCCTGCGCTGGAGCTGGGATCCTATTCCTCCGAACCCCTCGGGCGCAGCGAACCGTGCTGTAGCGCCGGTGTCCCCACCGGCGACTCGTTCCACGACTGCGGGCGCAGGGAACAGCGCCTGGCGCAGCGGCGCGGCCAACGCGTGGTCGGTGATGGCCGTGGACCCTGACCGCGGCTTGGTCTTTGTCCCCACCGGCAGCGCGAGTCCCGATTACTACGGCGGCCTGCGGCTTGGCGATGACAAATGGGCGGACTCCGTGGTTGCCCTCCGCGCCGGGACCGGCGAAGTCGCATGGGGATTCCAGCTCGTCCATCACGATCTTTGGGACTACGATACGGCCTCACCCCCGCTGCTGGCGACGCTGCGGCGCGGCGGCGAGGACGTTCCTGTTGTGGTTCAGGGCAACAAGACTGGCCTTCTGTACGTGCTCAATCGCGAGACGGGCGCACCTATTTTCCCGGTGGAAGAACGCCCCGTGCCGCAGAGCGATGTGCCCGGAGAGGTGACCTCGCCAACACAACCCTTCCCGGTAGCACCGCCGCCGCTCGCCCCACAACGCGTCGCGGCGGACAACGCCTGGGGGCTCACTTCCACCGACCGGGAAACGTGCCGCAAGCGGCTGGGCAGCTTTCGGAACAGCGGCCTCTTCACCCCGCCGGCGCTTGGGGACACTTTGGCGATTCCCGGAAACCTCGGCGGCATGAACTGGAGCGGCTACGCCTTTGACCCACAGCGGCAACTTTTGCTCGTCAATACGAACAACCTTCCTTTCGTCGTGAAGCTGATCCCGCACGACCAGTTCGAAGCGGCCGCTCGCTCGGGGCAGGGCGAGTTCGCGTCGCAGACTGGAGCCCCTTATGGCCTGTCTCGCAACGTCGTCTTCTCTCCGTCGGGCCTGCCGTGCAGCTCGCCGCCCTGGGGCGAACTGGCGGCAGTGGACATGACCTCGGGCAAAATCCTCTGGCGCGTCCCGCTCGGCTCGATGCGCGATGTGACGACTAACTGCGCGCTTTGCCATGGAAGCGGTGGTAGCGGGAACGCAGCCTCGCCGGGGCCGATCCGCGAGCAGGCTCCTCAACTCGCACCGATGTCGGGATCACCCAGCCTCGGTGGTCCGATCGTGACAGCGGGTGGGCTGGTCTTTATCGCTGGCACGGTTGATCCCCACCTCCGCGCGTTTGACGTGGAGACTGGGAAGGAGCTTTGGAAAGCGGAGCTTCCGGCGAGCGGCCACGCCACACCTATGACCTATCGCCTGAGCGCGACGGGCAAACAATATGTGGTGATCGCCGCGGGGGGCCATGCCAAGGTGCGCGAAGAAAAACAGGGCGATGCCCTCGTCGCGTTCGCATTGCCCTGAAACGAAGCGAAACAGGGAATGGATCAACGGAAACGCGGCTACGACGCGAGATACGTCCGGATGTCATGCAGGACCTGCCGCATCATCTCGGGCGTGAGTTTGCCGGTCAGCGTATTCTGCTGGCTGGGATGATAGGACGCGAACAAGCGCGGCAGGCCTTCGCATAGCGTGTAGCTCGCGCCGTGTGCGAACCGAAGCGAAGACCGCGGCGGCAATTGACCTGGAGCCTCGTTGGATAGCCTACCTGAGCCGACCAGGCGCAGATAGGTGTCGAAGGCGATGCGTCCCAGCGCCAGGACGGCCCGGACGCGCTTTAAGAGTCGCAGCTCCTTTTCGAGGTAGGGCCGGCAATTCTGCAACTCCTTGGGCAAAGGTTTGTTCTTGGGTGGGGCGCAACGCAGCGCGGCCGTGATGTAGCAGTTGCTCAACTTCAGCCCATCGCCGCGCTCGCGGGACATTGGCTGGTTTGCGAACCCCGCTTCATAGAGCGCGCGGTACAGGAAATCGCCAGACCGGTCCCCGGTAAATATTCTTCCCGTGCGGTTGCCGCCGTGCGCAGCGGGTGCGAGTCCTACGATCAGAAGTTCTGCGTCGGGATCGCCGAGGCTCGGAATAGGCCTGCCCCAGTACTCAGCGTCGCGGTACATCCGGCGCTTCTCCTTGGCCACCTGGCGGCAATACCGAACAAGCCGCGCGCACCGGGTGCAGCGGATGATTTGTTGTTGGAGAACGTCCAGCTCAGTGCGAGGGTCAATCGGCATCTCGGTCTTTTTGTTGTTCGTTATCTATTCGTCCTTTAGCGCTCCTCTGCCCTTCGCCCCTCAATCTCGGCGCAAGGGACCGAAGACCAACGACAGTGGGCTACACACTGACCGTCGACGAAAAATGACCACGGAGAACCGGCCACAGATTTATTTCTTCGCCAGCTTCATGATCACATTCCACTGGGCTTCTGAGACCGGCATCACCGAGAGGCGTGGGAGCCGCACCAAGTCGAAGTCCCTGAGAGCTGCCTGCTTCTTGATTTCGTCCAGGCCAACGGGTCGTGCGAGTCTTTCGCCGGCCTTCACGTCGACCACCACCAGTCGGGGATCCTTCTGCTTTGGGTCAGGGTAGGAGTCGCTTGCGAGTTCGGCCAAGCCCACGACCGCTTTCTCGTCACCCGTGTGATAGATCAGCGCCAGGTCGCCGTGATGCACGCTGCGCAGATGCTTGAGCGCGAGGTTGTTGGACACGCCGTCCCAAACCGTCTTGCCGTCACGCTCGAGGTCGGAAAACGAATAGGTGTCAGGGTCGGATTTGAACAGCCACTTTGCAGCCAAGGGGGCCTCCCTCGGTGGTCAGCCGATTGTGCGTGCAGTCCAACTGCTGCGGCGTTTGCATGGGTTCAGTTCGCCGGTTATCGGTTTCTCAGTTGTCGGGCAGAACTCGAAGCTGAAAAACTGACCGGCTGAAAACTGATTCAGTCGTCCGTGACAGGCGCCTCCGCGGCGGCCTTGACGTAGCGTAGAACGGTGTGGTTGATCACGGAGCTGAACCACTGGCGACGGAACTCCTTGCCCTCGGGCGACATCAGCCACTCGCGAAAGCGGTCGGCGTGCTCCTGGTCGGGCCAGAAGGCCTCGTTCAGGTATTTGGGGCGTCGCTCGGGCCTGCCCTTCTCGTAGTCGCCGTGGATGCCGTCGATGAAGATCCAGGTCGTGCGTTCCAGGCACCCGAAGCGCTTGGTGATTTCATCCAGGCGGCCGTCCAGCCATTCGATGAAAGATTTTTCCACGACGCCGGGCTTGATGTCGAAGGCATGAATTACGCGCAACATAGTGACCCACCTTGAGACGATTGGTATGGGACTACGGGATGCTCCAGAGCGTGTACGCGGCCAAGACGCTGCCAACCAGGGCGCTTCCGTAGCAGATGACGGCGATCAGCTCGGTCAGGTGCTTCAGTTTCAAGCCGTCGTAGAGAGTGTAACGAAAGCGATGGGCCCAGTGAAAGAGCGGAAGCGAGATGAGCAGAAGAAGATAGAGACGCGCCAGGGGATGGCGGATCAGGCTCAGCAGGGAATCATAGCTTGGTCCCCCGATCCAGCCCAGCGGCTGGGCCAGTCCGAACAAGAGCAGATGGATCGGGATGAGAAAAGCCGCGACCGTTCCCCCCACGCTGAACAGGAACCACAACAAGGGTGTTTTGGGCCGAGCCATGGGTTTTCCACTCCAGCCAAGCACTAGCCTAGAAATGCCCTCGCACCACAATCCACGCCAGGACCGCTGAGATCAGGACCCAGGCGGCGTAATTCGCTCCGATAAGCGCGGAATCCGGCACCCGCTTGCCTCCGACGCGCAGCACCATCGCCTTGGGCGCCAGATTGAACCAGGTGACGGAATGGAAGAGGACAAAACCCAGGGCGATCACGTCGAAAACAATGAACAGCGGACTGCGCAGCCGGGCCAGGACGCGCGCGTAGGCTTCTGGACCGCGTCGGATGGCGTGCACTTGCCAGAGCGTGATAAGCGCAAAGTACCCCACGGCGACGCTGGTCAACTCTCGGAGGACGAACCTCGTGTAGGGCCAGCTCTCCAGCCACCACCAGACCGAAACCGGACGGCGGTACCACTTGGGATGATATAGGGTGTAGCGCGCGCCGCTACTCACTTTCGCTCCCGCTGTGGATTCTCGATTTCGGATTCAATCCCAGGCCGTGTCATTCCGAGCGTAGCGAGGAATCTCGCTCTGAAAAGATGACACTGCGAGATTCCTCGTCGCCTACGGCGCCTCGGAATGACAAGTGCACTGAGTTGTTCAGCAACCGGCTAAACTCGAATCCAAAGTATCCACAATCTCAAAACAGCGACTTGAGCCAGTCAGCCACGCCGGAGAGCTTGTACTGCTGAATGGCCCCTGCCGGGTCGACATCCTTGGGGCAGGCCTTCGTGCACTCGCCCACAAACGTACACTGCCACATGCCGTCGGGGTCAGAAACGATCTCCATCCGCTGTGCCCAGCCTTCGTCGCGCGAGTCCCTGTTGTAGCGCTGCGCGAGCGCGATGGCCGCCGGGCCAATGAAACTGGGCTCCAAGCCATACACCGGGCAGGCCGCGTAGCAGAGCGTGCAGTTGATACACATGCTGAACCGCTTGTAGTTGTCCAACTGCTCGGGCGTCTGGAGGTGCTCGCCGTCGCTAAGCGGCTTGTCGTTCGCCCGGATGAGCCACGGCTTCACCTTCTTCAGCTTGCGCATAAAGTCGGAGATGTCGACCACCAGGTCGCGCACCACCGGGAAATACCGCAGTGGTTCCACGCGGACCGGCCCGGGAAGAAAGCTCGAGAGGAAGGTGGCGCAGGTGAGCTTCGGCGTGCCGTTCACCATCATGCCGCAACTGCCGCAGACCCCCATGCGGCACGACCAGCGATACGAGAGCGACCCGTCGAGCTTGTCCTTGATGTGGTTGAGCGCGTCCAGCACCACCCAGTCCTTGCGGAACGGGACCTCATAATTCTGTACGGTGGGTTCGGACTCTTTCTCGGGACGATAGCGCGTGACAGCGAGAGTCACGGTGTCTGGCATGGCTTCTCCGGCTTTATATCTGCCCAGGGTGGTGAGCGCGTCGTCGGATCTACCTAAAGGCGAATTCCCATTCCGCCCGGAGTCAGTCGTTACTTTCCATAAACTCGCTTTCCCGGCGGCCAGCGTGTAATTGTAACAGGCAAGTAGTCAATCCGGGGAGTGCCGTCCGGGGTTCGAAAAGCCAGCGAGTGCGCCAGAAACTTCCGGTCGTCTCGGACCGGAAAGTCCGTGCGCTGGTGTGAGCCGCGGGACTCGGTTCTGGCGAGCGCAGAGTGCACGATCGCCTCAGCGAGGTCCAGCATATAGGAAAGTTCAAGGGCTGAGGTCAGCTCCGTGTTGAACGTGTACGCGTGGTCGTCGAGCACGACGTTGCCGAATCGTTCCTGCAAGGTCCGGAGGTTGGCGGCGGCCCGCTCGAGAACTGCGCCGCTGCGATAAATGCCTGCGCTCGCCTCGGTGATCCTGGCCATCTCCTCGCGAAGCGTGGCGATTCTTTCCTTCCCGCCGCTGCCGTCCGTCTTGCCGAGGAGATCGTTCTCCAGGCGATTCTGCTCGTCGCGTGCCTGGGCGAAAACCGCCCGGCCAGGCTCCGGCATCGGGTTGGAGGCAAAGGCCGCGGCGGCCTTGCCGGCCCGCGCCCCGAACACCAGGCACTCAGTGAGCGAGTTCGACCCCAGACGGTTGGCGCCATTGATGCTCACACAGGCGGCCTCGCCCGCGGCGAACAAGCCGCGCAGCGGCGTCGCCCCGTGAAGGTCCGTAGAGATCCCACCCATCATGTAATGGACGACCGGCCGCACGGGGATCATCTCCTTCACCGGATCGATGTTCTGATACTTCAGGCAGAGTTCGCGCACGAAGGGGAGCTTCCGGTCGATGACTTTGGCGCCCAGATGCCGGATGTCGAGGTGGACGTAGTGCCCGTACGGCCCTTCCAGCGTGCGCCCTTTCTCCTGTTCCTTGACGAAAGCCTGCGAGAGGCGGTCGCGCGGGCCGAGCTCCATCGAGCGCAGCACGGGTTTGGGCTCGGGCTTGCCCAGGTCGTAATCCTGAAGGTAGCGATAACCGTCCTTGTTCAGCAGCCAGCCGCCCTCGGCGCGCGCCGCCTCGGTGATCAGGATGCCGGTGAACGGAAGCCCGGTGGGATGGTACTGCACGAACTCCATGTCCTTGAGCGGGACGCCGGCGCGGTAAGCTAGGGCCATGCCGTCGCCGTTCTTGATGTTGGCATTGGTGGTGAAAGGGAAGACGCGTCCGCATCCGCCCGTGGCCAGGATCACGGCCTTGGCGGTGATGGCGAGAATCTTGCCGGTCGCGAGCTCGACGGCCACCACGCCTTGGCAGCGCCCGTCGTCCACGAGCAGCTTGGTGACAAAACACTCGTCGTAGCGCTGGATGGACTCGTACTTCAGCGTGGTCTGAAAGAGCGTGTGCAGCATGTGGAAGCCGGTCTTGTCGGCGGCGAACCACGTGCGCTCCACCTTCATGCCGCCGAACGGACGCACGGCGATGTGGCCGTCGGGCTCACGGCTCCAGGGGCATCCCCAGTGCTCCAGTTGCAGCATCTCGGCCGGCGCTTCCTTGACGAAGGCTTCCACCGCGTCCTGGTCGCAAAGCCAATCGCCGCCGGAGATGGTGTCGTAAGCGTGCTCGTCCAAGCTGTCGGCGGGCTTGATGACCGCGGCGGCGCCGCCCTCGGCCGACACTGTGTGGCTGCGCATGGGATATACCTTGGAGATCACCGCGACGCGAAGCTGGGGGATCGCTTCCACGGCGGCAATGGCGGCTCGAAGGCCCGCGCCTCCGCCGCCGACGATCAGGACGTCACAGGAGGAGATTTCCATGGGTGTGCGGATGTCCCGAACCCCCGCAATCTACTCCTTCGGTTCGCGGCATGTCAATCGTCAATCAAATGTCAATCGGGGGCGTCAATCTGGCGCCGGAAACGCCGCCTCCGGACGCGACGGCCAGGGGAGGCTGGAGAGCGGCCGCATGGAGTCCGGCAAGAAGGCCGCGCAAAGTGTTGCCGGACCGGCCACCTATAGTCTACATTCGAGCACCACGGAAAGCGCAGAGTCTTGCGTCCTAGAGACTCTGTGCCTACCCGCATAGCCCGCACCGCTCGTTCATTGTTGGCACGGCCGAAGGGGGTTGCCTTCGATCCCTTCTTAGAGCCGGTCCGAGAGTCCGAGCGATTCGTACGAGACCTGCAATATCGATGTATTCGTATGATACATCTTGATGTATGAAGACGACCGTAGAGATTCCCGATTCATTGCGGGAGCAGGCGAAACGCCTCGCTTCCAAGGAACGCACCACCGTGAGGGCATTGATCGAGGAGGGCCTTCGCCGCGTCGTGGCTGAACGCAAGCGTGCCAGGCCGTTCAAGCTGCGCAAGGTCTCCTTTAGGGGCAACGGTCTTCAGCCCCAGATGGCCGGGGCCTCCTGGCAGCAAATTCGTGACGCCGCCTACGAAGGGCGCGGAGCGTGATCGCCGTCGATACCAACATACTGGTTTACGCTCACCGCGAGGACTCGCCGTGGCATGAGGCCGCGTATGCCCGCCTGCGCGAGCTGGCCGAGGGACGGGAAGCCTGGGCGCTCCCTTGGCCTTGCCTTCATGAGTTCCTCGCCATCGTCACGCACCCACAGATTTACGATCCGCCGAGCCCCCATGAGACAGCGCTGGCTCAGGTGGAGGGTTGGCTGGAGGCTCCTGGCCTGGTGCTCCTGACGGAAACGGGAAGCTATTGGCCGGAATTGCGTGCCGCGCTGACCGCAGGACGCGTCGCGGGTGCGCAGGTACACGATGCCCGGGTCGCCGCGCTGTGCGCCTTGCATGGGGTGCGGGAATTGTGAACGGCAGACCGGGATTTCGGCCGCTTTCCGGGCCTGAAGGTGACCAACCCGCTGCTCGGGTAACTGGTCCTGGAAACTCCGCGGAGATTCGTGGGTGGCGTACAGTCTCGCATCTCTGAGTACTACTGCGCCGTCCATCCGCCGTCAATGAGAATGTCTGTCCCTGTGATGAAGCCTGCCTCCTCGGAGCACAGGTAGAGCGCAAGCTTTCCGATTTCTTCCACGCGCCCCCAGCGACCCAGCGGAATTCTCGATATAAACTGCCGGTTGACCTCCGGATTCTCGATCAGCGCGGTGTTCATCTCGGTGGCAAAGGGGCCAGGGCTGATGCCGTTTACCGTGATGCCGTCGCCTGCGAGCTCGAGCGCCAGCGCTCGCGTGACGCCGAGCAGCGCTGTCTTGCTCGCCGAATAGGCGGCGCGGCCGGGCAGCGAAACCCAGCTCATGATCGACGTCATGTTGATAATTCGCCCGTAGCCCGCGCACTTCATGTGCGGCACGAAGGACCGGCACATTAGAAAGACGCTGGTCAGGTTGGTGTCGAGCACGCGGTGCCACTCTTCCAGGGTGAACTCGACCAGCGGCTTGCGGAGGTTGATGCCCGCATTGTTGATTAAAATGTGAACCTTGCCGAACGCCCCGATCACATCGCGCTCGAGGTTCCGCACCTGCTCTTCTTCGGAGACGTCGGCCTGAAAAACTCGCGCCTCGCCGCCGGCATTTTTCACGGCCCGCCCCACTTCGTTCAGCGGCTCGATATGGCGTGCAACCAACGCGATGCTCGCACCCTCCGCACCCAGCGCCAGGGCCATGGCCTTTCCCAGCCCCCTGCTGGCTCCGGTGATCACCGCCACTTTGCCGTCCAGTTTTTTCGCACTCATCGATGCCTATTAAGAATGGCAAATGGGGTGACAGGCTCTTTTGTAGCTGCGCTGTCCTCAGGCTCCGAAAATGCCCAGTGGAGACATCGCTACAACTACGTCGATCTGGATCAGCAACTGACCACTGACAACCGACGACTGACAACGGACGACTGGCCCAATCATGCCACTTTGGTCTGGCCGGGCATGGCCACGGGCGCCACCGCCAAGTCGCCCCAGTCGAGTTTGGCGGGCATCAGGCTCTCTTCGGAATTCAGGGCCTGCTCCCAGGTGACCTCCTGGCCCGTGTACGCCGCCATGCGCCCGAGGATAGCGGTCAGCGTGCCCTCGGCGATGCTCTTCAGCTCGTTGTACGGCTGCCCGGCGCGGATGGCTGCGATCAAGTCGGTGTGCTCTTGGACATAGGGCAGATTGTCCTTATCGCTCCTTTTCCAGCTTTTCTCACCCGTGATGGTGTACTTGTTGACTTGACAAAAACCTTTAGTGCCGGTGAGGGCCTCCGAAACGTTGTTCTTGCAGCCAGGAATCTGCCGGCAATAACTCGCCACATGCACGCCGTTCGGATACTCATAATCGATCGCGAAGTGATCGTAGATGTTGCCATACACCGGGTCGGTCCGCACCTGGCGGCCGCCCAGACCGACCGCGCTCAGGGGATGCGCGCCGGTGGCCCAATTGATCACATCCAAATTGTGGACGTGCTGCTCGACGATGTGATCGCCACACAGCCAGGTGAAGTAATACCAGTTGCGCAACTGCCACTCCATGTCGCTCCAGCCGGGCTGTTTCGAATGCACCCAGATGGGGCCCTGGTTCCAGTAACAGCGCCCGGCGGTGATCTCACCCATGGCTCCGTCGTGGATGCGCCTCAAGGTCTCGAGATAGCCGGTTTGGTGGCGGCGCTGTGTGCCGACGCCGACGGCGATCCCCTTGCTCTTCACCTCGTCGTAAGCCGCGAGCACGCTGCGGATGCCGGGGCCGTCCACCGCCACCGGCTTCTCGGCGAAAATGTTCTTGCCCGCCGCCACCGCCGCCTTCAGAAACGGCGGGCGGAATCCCGGCGGCGTGGCCAGGATGACGTAGTTCACGTCGTCAAGCGCCAGCACCTTCTGGTAGGCGTCGAAGCCGACGAACTGGCGGTCCGCGGGCACGTCTACGTTGGCGGCAAATTCGGTCTTCTTGAGAAAGTCAAGGCTGGTGTCGAGGCGGTCCTTGAAGACGTCGCCCATGGCCACCAACTTGACTCCGGCAGCAGCGCTGAGAACATTTTCGGCGGCTCCTGTGCCGCGCTCGCCGCAGCCGATCAGGCCGACTCGAATCATGTCGCTGCCCGCGGCGTAGGCGCCGGGGACGGAGCTGAGACGCCCCGCGAGTCCTCCGCCCACCACCGCGGCGGTCGTCCTCTTGAGAAAGTCCCGGCGCGAGGGACGGGGTTCATCAACGTGGAATGACTTGTGCATAGTGCGGTTCCTCCCTTCTGTGGATGTCAGCCGTTCAGTTGTCAGTTCTCAGTCTTCAGTTTTCAGCAATCAGCCTTTAGGCTCTGGCCAACTGACAACTGACCACTGACGACTCACGACGCTAATCGTACTTCTTCACCTGCGACTTCAGGCCCTTCAGCTTCTCTTGTTCCTCGACGGGGCGAACCACCCGGAACCCGACGAAAGTCGCTTCCGTGTGCCACCAGATGCTTTGCGGACGCTGCGGGTCCTGCTGGCTCCAGTCGGGGTCCGATTTCAGGCGCGCTCCACAGCGAACGCGCCCGGGCTCGTCATCCCAGGCGCCGCCGCGAGCGACGTGCGGGTACTTCTTCGCCGTGGGGAGCAGGACGGGCAAGAGCGCTGGCACGTCGGGCTTGAAGGTTTTGTAGAAGTTCTTATCGTACTCGTCCAGGCACCACTCGGCCACGTTGCCCAGCATATCGTACAATCCCCAGGCGTTGGGTTTCTTCTTGCCGACCTCATGAGGGCGAGCGTCCGCGTTATCGAGGTACCAGGCGTAATCGCCCAGTTTCTTGGGATCGTCGCCGAAATAGTACGCCGTCTGGGAGCCGGCGCGGCAGGCGTATTCCCACTCGGCCTCGGTCGGCAGTCGATAGGTCCTGCCCGTTTTGGCCGAAAGCCAGCGAGTGTATTCCATGGCGGCATGATGGGTGATATCGATCGCCGGATGACCTTCACGGCCGAATCCAAAGGTCTCATCTTCGTAGGGTGGAGTGGGACGCGTGACGGCGTCCGCCGCCGTGCTCCCCACCTCGTTGAGGAGGGGCAGGGGTGGTGTCCGCTTTTCCGGCTGCTGCGCCGCGTCGGCGTTCTGCTGCTTCTTCTTCAGCAGGTCCTGGCTGAATGCAAAAACGTCGTATTCGTCCCAGGCAGCCTCGGTCTTCTCCATCCAGAACGGGCGAACGGTGACTAAGTGCTG
>Ga0066710_100005579_pt1 | contig 11514 bp, 12 predicted proteins | sample GraSoiAngelo_159_FD_79666 | JGI IMG/M metagenome (GOLD analysis project Ga0066710, IMG submission 79666) | Grasslands soil microbial communities from the Angelo Coastal Reserve, California, USA - 14_1009_16_40cm | ecosystem: Environmental > Terrestrial > Soil > Grasslands | place: USA... | reverse complement strand
GCGCGCCGACCGCGGCCGACCGCGACGCCGGTCGAGCGGTCGAGGGTCGAATGATCGCCGCACGCGTGCAGGCGCCGGAGCGCGGAGGCGCGCCTCGTGACGGTGCCGCCTTGTGGGACGCCGTCCACGAGCTCGTCTCCGGCGCGGACACCGAGGGCATCCGCGCTCACAAGCTCGGCGCGGTAGCCGCGCGGCTGCTCCGCGCGCACGGAGAGCGCGTCCCTCCGGGTCTCGCTGCCGACGAACGCGGGGCCGCAGCTGCAGTCGTGATGGCGCGGCCGCTGCTCGAGACGGTCCGAAGCGTCTGCCCCGGCCAGCTCGTGCTCGTCAAGGGGCCGGAGGTCGCACGCCTCTACCCGGGCTCCGCGCGCACGTTCGGGGACGTCGATCTCCTCGCCGCCGAGGCACAAGCGGCCCAGCGGGCGCTGATGCGAGCTGGCTTCGTCGAGGTGGACGACCCGGAAGCTTTCCTCGACCACCACCACCTCCGGCCGCTGAAGTCGCCGACCATCGGGCTCAAGGTCGAGTTTCATACGGCGCCACTCTGGCCGGCGGGTACGAAGGCGCCGCCGCTCGAGGAGATCCTCGCTCGGTCCGTGGCCGCGGGCGTGGAGGTGGACGGGATCTCGGCGCCGGATCCGGTGCACCACGCGCTGATCCTCTCCGCACATGCCTGGAGCCACGATCCGCTCCGGACGCTCCGCGACCTCGTCGACATCGCCGCCGTGTCCCTCGCCTGCTCCGAGGCCGAGCTCGCTGAGACCGCAGAGGCGTGGGGAATCCCCAAGATCTGGCGGACGACTCAGGCCTCAATTCAAGCGCTGCTCGGCGACGGGCCGACCACCTTCCCGATCCGGGTGTGGGCTCGGCATCTCCTATCGGTGCGCGAGCGAACGGTGCTCGACAGCCAACTGATGCGGTGGTTGCACGTCTTCTGGGAGCTGCCTCCGGCCGCGGCTGTCGCGGATCTGCGCTCGGCCGCCCAAATGACCCTACTCCCGGCGTCCGGCGAGTCGTGGCGCGAGAAGCTGGCGCGCACCGGGCGTGGCCTCAGGCATCCAGGCGAGCCGATGTCAACGCACCTCATGTGGTCGCACGAGGTTCGCAGACGCCGCGCAAGATCCTGATCACGGGCGCAGCCGGCCTGCTCGGGACCGTGCTGATGGGCGGCCTCGATGGGCGCTACCGCGTCGCCGGGGTCGACCGCGCGCTCCGACGCCCCCCGAACGTCCGCCGCCGGAACCTGGCCCGGTCGAGATCCCTCGCAGCGATCTTCGAAGGCGCCGACGCGGTCGTGGACCTGGCCGGCCTCGCGGACGACAAGGCAGCGTGGCGAGACGTCTGGAAGAACAACCTCGCGGCATCGATGAACTCGCTCGAGGCCGCTCGCCGCGCCGGGGTGCACCGTTACGTCTTCGCAAGCTCGAACCACGTGACAGGAATGTACGAGCGTGAGCCGCCGTACAGCGCGATCGTCGCCGGCGACTATGCGGGCCTCGATCTCGGCTCGATCCCGCTGATCAGCGAGCGCACCCCGCTCCGCCCAGATGGCGCGTACGCGCTGGGAAAGGTGCTCGGAGAGGCCGCCGCGCGGTGGTACGCCGACGAGTTCGGCCTGTCGGCCATCTGTCTTCGGATCGGGACGGTCAACGAGGCGAATCGCCCGCTCAAGCCCCGTGATTTCGCGACCCTCTTGACGCACGCGGACCTGCTTCGGCTCGCCGAGTGCGCCCTGGAGGCGCGTGCCGATCTGGACTTTCGCGTCTACTACGGCGTCTCGCGCAACAAGTGGCGCTTCTGGGAGATCGAGGACGCAGCCGACGAGATCGGCTACCACCCGCAGGACGACGCGGAGCGCTTTCGCGTCTAAAAGGCGCCGACTCGGCGGCGCCGACCAGCAGGACGTGCGGCTCCGCCCGGGCGTCCGTCTGAAATGACCGGTCGACGCGTTCGAGCTCATTTCGAAACGACCTCTAAGAGGCCGGGCGCCAGGCGGCGACCGGGTGCAACTCCCAGCCCGAGTAGGAGTGCCAGGCGTCGTCGACGTGCGCCGGATCCCAGAACACGAAGCCCTGGACGTCCAGCCTCGTCCCGAGGGCCTCCGGCCAAAACGGCGGTGCGACGTTTGCCGAGATCCACGTCCCGTCGATCTCCACGTGAATCGTCTTCATGTACGGGTTCGCGATGTCGGGCCGATCGGCCTGCGTGAGATTCGTCGAGTCGTCGCCGTCGCTGCTTCGGTTCGGCGCCCTGGAGATGACGACGTCGTCCACCTCGACGAACGTCGGCGTTCCTGCGACGTCGCACGGCGGGTTCAGCAGATGCTGCTGCGCGCCGCCACGCAGGTGGGGCTGGAAACGACCGCCGGCCTCTGTGGCGCCGCCTGCCGGGTTCTGCTCCGAGCCGAGGATCTCCGGCACCGTCGTCAGCGCCGGCGTGCATTGCACGTGAGCAGACCAGGGCACGAGCCCTTGCGGCGCGAACCGCGCGACGACGGTCCGCCGCTTGGCGACCCGGACGGTGCAGACGGAGCGGCCGGAGCAGGCGCCGCCCCAGCCCACGAAGCGGCTTCCGGCAGTCGGCCGGGCGCTTAGGCGTGCGAGGGTTCTGTACCGAAAGCGCCAGACGCATCGGCTCCGGCACGTGCGAACGCCGGGCTTCGCGTCGACGGCTCCATCGCCGCGTATGACGAGGACGAGCGGGACGAGAGGACGGCTCGCGCCGACGGCGGCGAGCGGCAACGCCAGCGCGGCGGTCAGCACGAGACTGGGCAGGAGGCGCACCCGGGCTCGGCGTCGCGACGCCACGTCTCGATCGTAGAGAGACCTATCGCACCCCGGCAACACCCGCCGAGGGCGGCTCCGGTACCCAATCTCGCGTGACGTAGAGCCAGAACGCCAGTCCGGCATACCGCCCGTAGCGGCGGAAGCGCTGCTCGATCTGGGCGTCGGTCGCCTTGCGGCCCCGCACGCGCGCGTACTTCGGCCGCGTCCAGGAGTCGAGGACGAGGCGTGAGTGCCGGCCCAGGAGCATCATCATGTGCGCGGTCCCGTACGGGCCTATGCCCGGAAGCGCCAGGAGCCGTGCAGCGACGTCCTCGTCCGAGACCTCGATCGCGGGGTCGCCGAGCTCCTCGAGGTCGATCGTGCCCTCGGCCACGCCCGAGGCGAGCGAGCGCAGATAGGCGCTGCGGTAGCCCGCGCGGACGACGGCGCGGTAGAAGCTCTCCGGCGCGGCGGCCATTGCTTCCGGAGTCGGGAACGCGCGCGCGTCGCTCCCCGACGCGGACTCGCCCAGGTTCTCGACGAGCGCGCTGACCATGCGGACGGTCGCAGACCAGGCGCAGTTCGTCGTGCAAACGGTCTTGACCACTGCCTCAAACACCGTCGGCGTGCGGAGCATGCGGCCCGCTCCCCGGGTGGCCCACTCGAGGTCGGGATCGCCGGCGGCCGCCGCGTAGAAGCCGGAGAGATCCTCGTCGAGGTTGAGGATGCGGCGCACGGCCTCCCGCAAGGCCATGGTGGTCCGGCCACCGAGCTTCAGCCCACGAACCTCCACGCGTGCCACTCCGGCTCCGCCTGCCTCGATCCGGATCGCGCGCGGACGCGAGGGGGAAGGCAAGGCGATTGTCGTCTCGTACGCATACGACTCTTCGTCGACGCGCCCCGGCGGAAGATCCGCGACCCCGTGCGACATGATCGTCCGCGCGAAATCGACGGGTTCGCCCTTCGGGCCGACCAGCGGGACCTCGAAAGCCGACGGCATCGCCCGACCCTACCGTTCCGTGTCGGTTAGAAAACGGCTGCTCCGGGGAGATTTCCGGAGCGACAACAACCGCGAAGGGGGAGTGAGGCGATATGCGGCGTCTGATCTTCAGCCTTGTCGCCGTTTGCGCGGCCGTCGTCCTGACCGGCAGCGCGGCGACGGCGAAGAACGGCAAGGGAGTGATGTGCGTGCTCCACGCGAAGCTGGCGGCCAAGAACGAGACCACCGGCTCCACGTCCACCGCGAAGGGCCACACGCTGATCAAGGTGCGTCAGGACGGGACGATCGAGTTCAAGACCCAGATCTTGAACCGGAACCACGAGACGTTCGTCGCCGGCCATATCCACCAGGCGCCCGTCGGCGTCGCCGGCCCGATCGTCGTGCCGCTGTTCGTGGCACCGACTCCGTCGACGAGCGCGCGCCACATCAAGCAGAGCGGCGTGGCCACGCCGAGTGCAGGCACGACTGGCGCGGCCCTCTGCGCCAATCCGAGCGCCTACTACGTCAACTACCACACGACCGCCTTCCCGGGCGGCGCGATCCGCGGACAGCTGCGCTAGCGGATCGAGCAGAGGATGAGTCCGCCGCTCGCCGCCCGAGCGGCGGCTCCCCTCGGCGTCTATCGCCGGAGCCGCACGATCGAGCCGCGACGGACGCCCCAGCGCCTGAACGCCCCGCGGTTCACCTCGAGCGCGCCGCGATAGGCGACGCCCGCGTCGTAGACGCGGCACGGGTCCGCGCGGCAGGGCGCCATGTCGAGGATCCGCAGGATGCGGCCGCGCCGGTCGTAGAACGCGATCGAGAGCGGGATCAACGTGTCCTTCATCCAGAATTGCGCGCGGGTCGGCGTCGCGAACAGGAAGACCATGCCCGCGTTCGGCGCGAGGGAGCGGCGGTTCATCAGGCCCTGCGCCCGGTGCGCGTCGGTCGAGGCGACCTCGACGCGAAGCGTCACCGACCGCTTCCCCGTGACGATGAGGGCGGTCGCGTGAGGGAAGGTGACTCCGGCCGCGGCGAGAACGGCCGCGGAGGCGAGCCTGAGCACCCGGGCATGTTTGCAAGGATCGCCCGGTGGCCGTGCTCGGCATCGACGTGGGCGGGACGTTCACGGACGCCGTCCTGCTCGATCGCGGGCGCCTGACGACGGCGAAGGTGCCGACGCGCGCGGCACAGGCCGAGTCGGTCGTCGAGGCGGCGCGAACGGTCGGCGCCGGGCAGGTCGATCGGTTCACGCACGGGACGACGGTGGCGACGAATGCACTGCTCGAGCGAACGGGCGCCCGGACTGCCTTCGTCGCGACGGCGGGATTCGAGCACCTGCTCCACCTCCGCCGCCAGACTCGGGCGCACCTCTACCGGCTCTGCGAGCACCATCCGGAGCCGCTCGTCCCGCTCGAGCGCTGCGTCGGCGTGCGCGAGCGAATCGGCCCCGACGGCGTGCTCGAGGAGCTCGACCTCGACTCGCTGCCCGACCTCGACGCCGAGGCCGTCGCCGTCTGCCTCCTCTTCTCGTTCCGGGATCCGAGTCACGAGCGGGCGGTCGCGGAGGAGATCCGTCGCCGCCTGCCGCACGCGCACGTCGTCGCCTCGCACGAGGTGGCGCCCGAGTTCCGGGAGTACGAGCGGGCGTCGACCGCCGGTGCCGACGCCTATCTCGGGCCGGTGACGAGCGGGTATCTCGGTGCGCTCGGGGCGCTCTGCGCGGCTGCGGGACTTCCCGAACCGCTCGTCATGCGCTCGTCCGGCGGGCTGGCGACGCTCGACGAAGCAGCGGCGCACCCGGCGATCGCGCTCGTCTCCGGCCCGGCGGGAGGGGTCGTCGGGGCCGCACGGATCTGCGCCCTCTCCGGGATCGAGAACGCGATCTCGTTCGACATGGGCGGAACGTCGACGGACGTGTGCCTGATCGCGGACGCAGGCGTGACTCGGGCGGCTGAGCGGGTCGTCGGCGGCCTGCCGATCCGGCTGCCGACGGTCGACGTGCACACGGTCGGCGCCGGCGGCGGGTCGATCGCGTGGCGGGACGCGGGCGGCGCTCTTCGGGTGGGACCGAGGAGTGCGGGCGCGTCTCCGGGACCCGCGTGCTACAGGCGCGGTGGCACGGAGCCGACCGTGACGGACGCGAACCTGCTCCTTGGCCGGCTCCCCGAGAAGCTCGCAGGTGGGATCCGGCTCGATCGGGCTGCGGCCGAGCGCGCCCTCGGCTCGCTCGATCCGGCGGACGTCGTTCGCGCTGTGAACGCGGAGATGATCCGCGCGCTGCGGGTGGTCTCGGTTGAGCGCGGTCACGATCCGGGCGATTTCGCGCTGGTCGCCTTCGGCGGGGCTGGGCCGCTGCACGCGTGCGAGCTCGCGGACGAGCTCGGGATCCGGACGGTGCTCGTGCCTGCGGCCGCCGGCGTGCTGTCGGCGCTCGGGCTCGTGGCGAGCGACGAGCGGCGCGACGAGGTGCGGAGCTACGTGTGCCCGCTCGAGGAGGCGGGCGAGCTCCCGCCCGAGGGCGAGGCCGACCTGCGCTACGCAGGCCAGTCGTTCGAGCTGAGCGTGCCGATCGAGCCGGACCTGGCCGGGGCGTTCCACCGCGCGCACGAGGAGCGCTACGGCTACGCCGACCCGGAGCGCGCAATCGAGCTCGTCGCGGTGCGGACCGCCGAGGTGCGCCCCGCGCCGCCGCTCGAGCTGCCCGCCGCGGAGCCGCTGCACGTGGAGGGGCCTACGCTCGTCGAGCTGGACGGCGCCACGTGCTGGGTCGCCCCGGGGTGGGTGGGGGTTAGGGATGGGACCGACCCTCGCGGCGCTTCTAGCACGCTGATCCTCACGAGAGCGTGACGAGAGCGTGAAAGAAGCGTGAGAATCGAGCTACAGGTCCTCGGCGCGGCGCTGCGGTCGATTGCGGACGAGATGGGCGCTGTCCTCGTCCGGTCGGCCTTCTCGGCCAACATCAAGGAGCGGCGGGACTGCTCGACGGCGCTCTTCGACGAGCGCGGGCGCATGATCGCGCAGGCCGAGCACATCCCCGTCCACCTCGGCGCCATGCCCGACGCGGTCGCGGCCGTGCGCCGGCACGACCCCGGCCCGGCGGACACGTTCATCCTCAACGACCCGTACACGGGCGGCACGCACCTCCCGGACGTGACCCTCGTCTCGCGCACGGAGGTCGGCTTCGCCGTCACCCGCGCTCACCACGCGGACGTCGGCGGCGTGGAGCCCGGGAGCATGCCCGCCGAGTCGCGGACCCTCGAGGAGGAGGGTGTGGTCATCCCGCCGACTCGGCTCGACGAGGACGAGCTCGAGCGGCTCGTCGCGCAGATGCGGAATCCCGAGGAGCGCCGCGGCGACCTCCGCGCCCAGCTTGCGGCGCACCGCCTGGCCGAGCGCCGCGTCGCCGAGCTCTGCGAGCGCCGCGGGCGCGAGGCCGTCGCCGCTGCGATGGACGAGCTCTATGCCTACTCGGAACGGGCGGTGCGGGCGGCGATCGCCGCACTTCCGGACGGTCGGTGGGAGGCCGAGGACGCCCTGGAAGCTCGCGTAGGCGAGCTGACGATCCGTGCCGCCGTCACGGTTGCCGGCGACGAGATCGAGATCGACTTCGCTGGCTCGTCGCCACAGCACGCAGGCAACCTCAACTGCCCGCTCTCGGTGACGCGCTCTGCCTGCTTCTTCGTCGTTCGCTGCGTGACCGATCCGGACGTGCCCGCTTCGGGCGGCGCGTTCGCCCCGGTCTCGGTCCGGGCGCCCGCCGGCTCGCTCGTCAACGCCCGGCCGCCGGCCGCGGTCGCCGCGGGGAACGTCGAGACCTCGTGCCGGATCGTCGACGTCGTCTTCGGCGCCCTCGGCCACGCGGTCGAAGTCCCGGCACAGGGCCAGGGCACGATGAACAACGTGACGCTCGGGAACGACCGCTTCACGTACTACGAGACGATCGGCGGCGGCCAGGGCGCGTGCCACGATGCCGACGGCCCGAGCGCAGTCCACGTGACGATGTCGAACACGCTCTCGACGCCGACCGAGGCGCTCGAGCTCGCCTACCCGCTCCGCGTTCGGCGGCACGCGCTCCGCCTCGGCTCCGGGGGCGCGGGGGCGCGTCGCGGCGGCGACGGCGTCGTCCGCGAGCTGGAGGCACTCGAGCCCTGCCGGATCTCGATCGTCTCCGAGCGCCGCGCCCATGCGCCTCACGGCGCGCACGGCGGATCGCCCGGCCAGCTGGGACGTAACCTCTTGAACGGACGGCCGCTTCCAGCGAAAGTGACCGTCGACATGTCGGAAGGAGACGTGGTCAGAATCGAGACGCCGGGCGGCGGCGGCTTCGGCGCGGTGTGAACGAGACGGTCAAGGTCGCCTGCGTCCAGGCCGAGCCGGTCGTTCTCGACCGGGCAGGCACGCTCGACAAGCTCGAGCACGTGACGCGCGAGGCTGCGGATGCGGGAGCCCGCCTCGTCGTCTTCCCGGAGACGTTCGTGCCGGCCTATCCGTCGTCGACGTGGGCGAAGGCGTTCGCCGGCTGGGCCGATCCGCGCGCGAAGGCGGCGTTCGCGCTGCTCGCGCGCGAGTCGCTCGCGGTGCCCGGGCCGGACTGCGACCGGCTCGGGAGGATCGCGCACGAGAACGACGTCTGGCTCGTCACCGGCGTGAACGAGGTCGATCCCGAGCGGCCCGGGACGATCTACAACTCGCTGCTCTACCACGCGCCGGACGGGAGCCTCGCGCTCCACCACCGGAAGCTCGTGCCGACGAACCACGAGCGGCTCGTCTGGGGGCAGGGCGACGGGCGCGGGCTGCGCGCGATCGCGACCGACCTCGGCCGGATCGGCGGGCTCATCTGCTGGGAGAACTACATGCCGCTCGCCCGCTTCGCGCTCTACGAGTCGGGCGTCGAGATCTACGTCGGGTCGACGGCGGACGACGGCGACGCATGGCAGGCGACGCTCGTCCACATCGCGCGGGAGTCGCGCGCGTTCGTCGTGGCGCCCGCGCACTTCCAGCGCGCCTCGGCCTATCCGGACGACTTCCCGCTGCGGGCCGAGCTCGGCGATGCCGACGTGATCGGCCGCGGCGGCAGTGCGATCCTCGGGCCCGACGGCGCCTATCTCGCCGGGCCGCTGTACGACCAGGAGGGGATCCTCTACGCGGAGCTCGAGCCGGCGCGGCTGTACGAGGAGCGGCAGCGCTTCGACCCCGCCGGGCACTATCACCGGCCGGACGTACTGGGACTGACCGTCAAGACGCCGTGAGATGACGCACGCGCTCGTCGCCGGCGGCGGGATCGGCGGCCTCGCGGCGGCGATCGCGCTCCGGCAGGCGGGCGTCGAGGCGCTCGTGCTCGAGCAGGCGCAGTCGTTCGAGGTGGTCGGCGCAGGGCTGGGCCTCTCGTCGAACGCCGTCGCGGCGCTCGAGCGCCTGGGCGTCGCCGATGCCGTGCGCGCCCGCTCCGCGTCCGCGGAGCGCGCACTCGTCCGGGCGAGGAGCGGCCGCGTCCTCGCCCAGGTGCGCTACGCCGACCACGGCTGGGACCTGCTCGGGATCCATCGCGCCGACCTCCAGGAGATCCTGCTCGAGGCCGCCGGGCGCGAGCGGGTCAGGCTCGGCGCGCGCTGTGCCGGCTTCGAGGCGGGGGGCGACCGTGTCCGCGTCCGGCTCGAGGACGGGAGCGCCGAGGAGGGCGATCTGCTCGTCGGCGCAGACGGCATCGAGTCCGTCGTGCGGGATGCGCTCCTCGGGCCGGTTGCGCCCAGGTACTCCGGCTACGCCGGCTGGCGCGCGGTAGCCCCGCTCGATCTGCCCGAGCTGCGGGGGATCGTGAGCGAGACGTGGGGCCCCGGCGACCGCTTCGGCCTCGTCCCGATCGGCGGGGGCCGCCTGTACTGGTTCGTCTCCGAGTCGGTCGCCCACGGGACTCCGCCGCACGCGCACCCGAAGGAGGAATGCCGGCGCCGGTTCGCAGGCTGGCACGACCCGATCCCGCAGGTCGTCGAGGCGACCGACGAGGCGGCGCTCTTCAGGACGTTCGTCTACGACCTGCGGCCGCTTCGCGAATGGGGGCGGGGACGCGTGACGCTGCTCGGCGACGCGGCCCACGCGATGACGCCGAACCTCAGCCAGGGCGCAGGGCAGTCCCTCGAGGACGCGGTCGTGCTAGGGCAGGAGCTGGCGCGGGGCGGCCGGGTCGAGCCGGCGCTGCGCCGCTACGAAGAGCGAAGGCGGAAACGCGCGAACGGGCTGATTCGAGCCTCCCGCCAGGCGGGTTCGCTCGCCCAGCGGAAGACGGCCTTGGGCTGCGCCCTTCGTGACACCGTCGTGCGTGCGCTGCCGGAGCGCGTGGGCAACGCGCAGCAGGCGCGTATGGTCGCCGCCGACCTCGACTAGCCGATCGTGATCTCCGGGAGCGTGACCGTGGCGGAGCCGCCGCCCGCGAAGCCGACGACGATCTGGGTCGGCATCGCGACGGGATTCGGGAGCTCGAGGTAGTACGCATTGTTCCCGACGCGAGCATCCGTCCGGCCGCCGTGGTCGTCGACCACCGTCACGCGAACCACGTTGTTCGGCACGAGGCCGTCGACGCTCGTCGGCGAGCCCTTCCGGTAGCCGTCTGCGTCGGCGAGTCCCCAGGTTGCAGGCTGTGCGGTGGTGAAGTGGTCTTCAATGCATCCCTCCGGCCCGTTCGTGATCACGATGCATACGCGGCCCTTCGCCGTGGGGACCACGTAGAACGACGCCTTCGCGGACCCGAGGTCTGAGAGCGCGAGGTGGCTCGAGCCGGTCTGCACGGTGCCGTTCCGTACCTCTGGGGCGAGCTCCGGCCCGCCGGCAAGCTGAGCGGCGTCGGCGACGAGTCCGGCCGGAAGGTCGTCCTTCGGGCCTCGCGCGCGGGAGAGGATCGCGAGTGGCGCGGTCGACGGCGTACCGGTCGCGCGTGCCGACCGTGTCGCCGGATGGGGCCTCGAATGGGGGCGTGCAAGGGCCACGGTTCCAAGGGCCAGGAGGCCGCCGATCGCAGCCGCGAAGCCCAGAACGAACGAAGGTCGACTTATCCTCTTCATCGCGCGCCTCCTAGCGAGTCGTCTGGCACGTCCAGGTTGTGAAGCTGTTGTCGTTCACGTTGTTGCACCACGCGTCGGCGTAGCCGATGTGCCCGCCCCACCGAGTCGGATTGTTGGAGTCCGTCCTGATTGCGGTGTCACTTCCATCGGTGAGGTGGTAGAGGACGGTCCAGGTCCGGCCCGACTGGTGCCAGACCTGGTTGTAGTCGCGGCCCGTGTAGTTCCCGACCTTGAAGACTCCGCCGACCCCTGCGGTTCCGCTCGCGTAGTTGAACTGGGTTCCCGCGTACGCGAGCGCGGGAGGAAGGGTCATGAGGAGAAGCGCGACGAGCGCGACGAGCCGCCGGCGGAAAGGCCACGCGCAGCGTTGGGCGAGAGACTGCACTGGATGCCTCCTTCGGTCACTGCTCCACTCCGCCGGCGATTGTCGTGAGGAAGCTACACAGGCCACGCGAGAAAAACAATTGTCCCGAAAGGTCAGTTCGAGGCGGGCCGCGCGGCGCGCCGCAGGACGCGTTCGTCGCCCACGCGCCGCGTCACGCCGTCGGCGTCGAAGCGCTCCAACAGGAGCTGCGCCGAGCGGCGCGAGATTCCGAGCAGGTCGCGGAAGCGCGCCAGCGTAATCCTGCCCGCGGCTTCGCACTCGCCGACGAGCGCGGCGCGGGCTAGCTCGTACGCCCCGCGCGAGACGGCGAGGCCGTCGCCGACCCGG
>Ga0066710_100005577_pt1 | contig 11516 bp, 12 predicted proteins | sample GraSoiAngelo_159_FD_79666 | JGI IMG/M metagenome (GOLD analysis project Ga0066710, IMG submission 79666) | Grasslands soil microbial communities from the Angelo Coastal Reserve, California, USA - 14_1009_16_40cm | ecosystem: Environmental > Terrestrial > Soil > Grasslands | place: USA... | reverse complement strand
GTCGTCGCGAAGAGCATGGACCTGGCTCCTGTGGCACTACATGTTACAGAGGTGCATCGCATTCTCGGGGAGGAACTGGAGACACATGAAATCTTCCGCATTCTCGACAAGCTTGGTTTTGATGTGCTCCCTGAGCGCGGGGGCGATGCCGACTTCACAGTACGCATTCCGAGCTGGCGGCTGGATATAGAGCGCGAAGTCGATCTCATTGAAGAGATCGCACGGCTGCACGGCTATGACAAATTTCCCAACACGCTGCCTGCCTACGCTGGCGCGGTTATCGAGCAACCCGAAGCGGAAAAAGATCGCAAGCTGCGGACGTCGGCGCTGGCGCTCGGCTACAACGAAGCTATTTCGCTGACCTTCATTTCGCATCAGGACGCGGAACAATTCTCCGCCGTGCCGGTAATCGAGCTGGCCAATCCGCTGAGCGAAGAAGCTTCCGTCATGCGTACCTCCATGGTGCCGGGCATGTTGAATATGCTTGCCTACAATCTAAATCGCGGAAGCGACAATGTGCGCCTGTTCGAGGCAGGTAATGTGTTTCAGGCTTCCAGCACAACGGCTGAGCAGTTGAAGCGGATCTGCCTCGGAGCAACCGGCAGCGCCGAGCCTCCCGGCGTGCGGCTTCATCAGGAAACCCGTCACGAAGAAGCGCGTCCACTTTCCTTTTTTGATGTGAAGGGTGATGTAGAGAATCTTCTGCGTTTGTTCCAGCGCAAGGCTCTGCATTTTGATGCGGAGACGGCGGACTACTACCATCCCGGCCGCTCGGCGCGCGCTGTGATGGACGGCGTGACGATGGCACAATTTGGACAGATTCATCCCGACATCGCTGCTGCCCGCAAGCTGCGCCAGGATGTGTTCATCGCAGAACTCTATCTCGATCAGCTATATCGTCATGATCTGCGTCAGGTGCGATACGAACCTTTGCCACGCAATCCTGCAGTAGAGCGAGACTTCTCGTTTGTCTTTGCCGATTCGGTTGGGTTTGAGACGGTTTATCAAGCGGTGACCGCGCACGGTCTGAGCCAGTTACGCAGCTTCATTCCGGTCGAGATATTCCGTGGTGGAGCGATTCCAGCGGGCAAGTACTCTCTGCTGCTCCGCGCCCGATTCCAGTTTGCGGAACGAACCCTGCGCGAGGACGAAGTAGCACAATGGTCGCAGCAGATCGTCCGCGCACTGGAAGCCTTAGGCGGAACTTTGCGCTCGTAATAAAGATTCCGAGCTTAAGATGCTGGCGGGAATTCAACTGCCAGAGTAGTTTCCACGTCCACAGCTTTACCATTTATGCGATAGGGATGGAAACGCCACCACCGGACGGCTTCAATAGCGGTCGAACCTAGCGCTTCCGGGCCACTGATGGGATGCAGCTTCACCACCGTCCCATCGCGTCCGATCAGTGCGGCCAACACAACGATGCCATGAACATTCGCCCGCCGCAAAGCTTCGGGATAGATGGGCTCCACCTTGTGGATGATGAGCTGCTGCATCACTTCAGCGGGCACCGTAGCGTGCCGCGGCACGGAGTTTGGTTCCTTGCCGGATCGGATGGGGATGCGGGCTTCCAGCTCATTCCACGCTCGATACCATTGCCACCAGCCTACAGCGGCGACGGCAAAGAAAATCAGAAGTGCGATCCATAGAACGCGATGCAGTGTCGCCGACACCGCCTTGGGCCGACTGGCCGCTGGTGCGGATGGTTCGCTGGATGGCGTTTCCGACGGCTGGATACGCGGCTGGGAATGGGTTCTTCGCCGTGCCCAGTAGCGAATGCTTGCCTGTTGATCGTGAGATAGCCCGAGAAATTCGAAACCACATTGCAATTGTGCTTGATGGCGGACCACGGCTTTGGCGCGCAGCGGCGCGCTTACATCGGGCAGCCGGAACTCGAGTCCCACCGAGTCACCGGGACGAAACTCTGCAGCCAGGACGGCCAACATTCCGCCCTCGCCCAGGTCAAGGGAGCGTCCAGGAATGTTATTCGGAATCCCGGAACGCAATACGGTTACATCCACCGGGATAGCGATGGCGTGACGGGAAACACGGCGTGGGATGATCCCCACGGGAGCGAGAGCTCGTGCGGGTCCGGCACTCATAGATTCCCTTCGGTGCGCATCGAGAAGACCTCCGGGCCGGGTCAAAGCCCACGTGAAAAAGTAGCTAGGTTTGGTGTATGCGGAGAAGTATAGCATCACTTTTTGCGATTGATTTGACGGTGTCGTGCCTCCGGCACTACGGTTCGCCGAACGGCTTCCCAGGGCTGAAGCGCTGGGCTAAGTTGCGTTGCCCCTCCGGGGCGTAGGCGGTAGAAGGCTTGGAGGTCGCTGCGAGGTACGAATGAAGTGAGTTTGAAGCAGAGGCATACTGTCCAAAAACAGATTGGCCCGGAGCGTGGCTCCGGGCCAAGAATATCTCGCGCCATCGAACGGCTGGCGGCCAAGCCCTGGCTTGTGGTCGCGTTTACGGCCAGCGTTTGGCGGTGTCTTCCCATCCCGCGGCGCGGGCGGGCTGCGGATTTGCATTCACCGCAGGTTGGGGAATGCGAATAGGCTGCTGTGTCCCAGTGGACGCGGTCAAGGTCGGTTTATTGGCCGCATCGCTCAGGGCTTCCTTCTCCTCGGATAGTAAGGGAGCGGCCACCCGCAGCGCTTCCACTTCCTTCTCCAGCTTCGAGAGCTCAAGTTCTTTCTGTCTCAGTACCTCATAAACATTTTTCATTGTGGCACCTGTGAAAACGGTTCGAATACAGTGATTGTCCGCACTTTATGCAGGTATAACGCTTTTGTCAAGAAGTAAGCGACGGAACTCGGGTTGGGTGCTTTTGTCAGTAACGCGGCCGCACCGCGGCCAGCAGGAACTTTCCATCTTCACTGTTTCGGCGCAATTCGATTTCGAATCCGCCGCGCTCGATTAGGGAGAAAAATACCGGCTCGTCGTACTTGATTGAACTGCTCATCAATACTTTTTCGTCTTTTGCCAAATGCATCGCAGTCGGGCCGATTCGCAAGTCCAAATCCCGTCCCGCAACAAAATATTTCGCCACTTCGTGAATTCCCTGGCGGCCAGGCCGCAACTCAAATTTGAGCTCTCCGTCCTGTTCTGTCAAACCTAAGCCAGCAAGCGGACCGAAAGCGAAGCGGCGGTTGGTGGGATTGTCATAGCCCGAGAGCGTACTCTCGCGATCAAAAACTTCGCCATCGAATAGGGCGCGATCAGTAGGCCGCATAATCCGCCGCAAGCGCTCGGGAAATCGCAAGGGATCGAATGCGCCCAGAGTATTCCCCAAGGTGGCATAGATGCAGGAGGTACCCTGTCCCGATAAAGTTTGAAGATGTTCATCTGAGGTGATGTCGAGCTTGACGCCGCGGACACTCGATGCAGATCCATCGGTGGCGGCAAGCGCAAGTTCCAACAAGGACTGGCTGAAATCTACGGCAACGTAAGCCAGCGGCTGCCCGGCTTGCTGGAATCCTTGCAGCAGGATTTTGTCTTTGCTGCCCTCGCCGCATCCCAGGCCGCAAAGAGTGTCGGCTCCCGGACAGACGCTTACAAGTTCAGGAGTGCTGGCTGCCAGCAGTTGCAAGGCCCGACTCGCGTTGCGATATTCGGGAGCGCTCATGAGCTCGACCCAGGCGCTCACGGATGCCGGCAGCCAATAGAAAAACTTTTCATCCAGGAAACGCCGGGCAAAAGCAGCAGCAAAGCCAGCGGCGATTTCATCTTCGCGGAGAAGCACTTGCACCGAAAATGGTGTCTGGGGAATGGCCATGCTGTCAGCAGATTATCTGGCTTCTAGGCTGGTTTCAAAGAAATGCGGCAGCTATTTGTGCTACTCTTTGCCGGTTTTCGCATCTATTGTTAACAAGCCTTAGAAGGCTCTGGAGGAAACATCATGAAGATTGTGGAAATCAGCGAAGTGGCCCCCACTTGTCATAGCAACTTTAAACTAGTGGAGACCGCAGAAGTGTCCCCCACCTGCCACAACAATTTCAAACTGGTGGAGAGCACCGAAGTCGCACCGACCTGCCACTAAAAGGTCAGACTGGCTGAGCCTGCGGTGACCAGGCCGCCCAGCCTTATGCTGCCGTTATAATAATGGCAGTTGGACTGGCCGTCGCAGGCTTAATGCTATGCCTTCCATACCTGAGGGCCGGCTCTCCGTCGGCGCCTTTTACAATCCGCACCTGGCTCAAGAGTTGCTCCGCGCCGGCGAGCTTATTGGACACCTCGCTATGGCAGATCCGCCTGCGAGCGACGACGCCTCTTTTCCCTACATCCGCGATCGCTGCCCCTTGCTGGTGCACGATTATCTGGGACAGCTTTCCGATCCATTGAGCCCGCATGCTCTCGACCGGGCGCGGCAGTTGCAGGACATGTACCGCTCGCCCTGGGTCGCGGAACATTTTCAATGTCTGCACACACAAGATCACGACCGCACCCTGGATTATGTGTTTCCGCCCCTCTATACGGAGGAATTTCTACAGCGGTTTGAAGCCAATGCCCGAGTGCTGCGAGATACAGTAGGCGCGCCCCTGGTTATGGAAAACATTCCTGGATTCTTTTCCCTTGAGCACGCTCAAATGAGCGAAGCTGAATTTCTACGGCGTTTTTTTGACGATACTGGCTGCGGCTTCCTGCTCGATTTGCCCCATATCTGGTTAGCGGCACATTATTCCGGGATGGCTGCGCAGGACTATTTGAAGGATTTCCCTCTGGAAAAAGTTGTTGAGTTGCTCGTGGCGGGGGTGGAAGAAGATCGGGATCTTGAAGGGCCGTGGATTGCTCCTACCGCGCCGCCGCAGGAGATTCTGGATCTGGCATTGTGGGTGGCAGAACGCGCGCCCAAGCTGCGGGCTGTGACGTTTGATGCCTTTTCTCCGAGCTTGACGGCGGAAACGGTGCTTGAATCGGTACAAGCGACTCGCCGGGCCTTCGGGTTAAATTAAAAGCAGGTTCTGTGGGCCTGTTTGGATAACTACGCTCCTTTCCGACCATGTCCAAACCAGCATCTTCTAAAAGCGATCGCGATCTACAAGATGAGGTCATCCGCTATCTTGCCGATGCTCGCGCTCGCAACGAAAATTCGGCAGAGATTCCACTCTCCCCGGAACAGGCCAGGAGAGCGGAAAAGTTTGGCCGCTTTCTGGCGCGACGCTATTATCGCGATCGGCTTGCCCGCTCCTTCCGTTACTCACGACTTTTTGCCTCGGCGATAGGCCGCAGTGCGGAGCAAGTGGTGGATCGAGAGTCTTTCCAGGATTTTCTTACCGAATGCGTAATGGGATCGCTCGAAGCCGCGCAACGCGTGGGGCAGATGGCCGTCACATATCTGTGCAGTGTCCAGCAGCCGGGTGCGTGGTGGGAAGAGTTGCTGGCTTACGAGCAAGCATTCTTTGTTCAGGCCGCCACGGCTGAGCCCGAACCGAGAACGGATAGTCCACGCCGTGGGCGCAGCGCCGTGTGTCGTGCTTTTTGCTGGAACTTGCCGGAAATATTGGGTCGGCTAAAGTCTAAGCAGAATATCGGCGACGATTTAAAGAAAGATGTACTCCTGCTCTTCTCCCGCACTGCCGGTGGAAAAATCTATGTGGTTGAAATAGAGGAAAGCAGCGAACTGGTCTGGCGGCATACTGATGGATTCCGAAGCGTGCATCAGATCGCCGCGATAGTGTCTCTTCCGGTGAAAAGTGTACAAGACACTCTGCAAGCTTTAAGTCAGATTGGAGCTCTGGTTCTGCCTCCACCATAAACAGCCGGATGCTGCGGTGTTTCTCCGCCCCCTTCCGGAATCTCTACGGTTTCTTCCCGTGCAACTTCACTGAAGCGACTGCGGTCACCGCTTCGGACACGGCTTGCTCCGAAGTTCCTCCCAGGCAGCAGCCAGTGGTTGTCGTCTTCACCCCGAGCCCATAAGCGTCCACGATGTTTCCGGACGGGACGATCTCAGGAATCCTGAGCTCGATCAAGCCGGCTTCGAGGGCCATGAGGATGTATTCGTTCAGGAGGCTGGCGCCCGCCACGCATCCCACGTACGCGTTCACGTCGTTGGCGATCTTTTCCGGCAACTCCCGCAAAAGCACGATATCGCTTACGGCGAACTGTCCGCCTGGCCTGAGAACACGGCGGATTTCGCGGAAGACGGCGGGTTTATCGGTGCTCAGGTTGATCACGCAGTTACTGATGACGAGATCGACGGAAGAGTCGTCCACCGGCAGACTTTCGATTTTGCCTTTACGGAATTCAACATTGGTAGCACCCAAGCCGGCGGCATTGGCTCGAGCCCGCGCCAGCATGTCGTCAGTCATATCCACGCCGATCACCCGGCCAGTGAGGCCGACTTTCCTCCAAGCAAGAAAGGCGTCGAAGCCAGCACCACTGCCGAGATCAAGCACAGTCATTCCGGGTTGAATCTCCGTGAGAGCGAGCGGGTTGCCGCAGCCCAGGCCGAGATTAGCCTGGTTGGCGAAAGCCACATCCTGCTCGGAATATCCGATGGCTTTGGCGATATCCGTGGTCGCGGCGCACCCGCAACCGGACTGTTCTCCCCGGGCAATCGCGCCGTAGCGCTGTTTGACGATTTCTACAATTCCAGATTCATTGGTGGACATCGGATTTTCTCCTGGAAACAGGTTTGTCGTTGGCTACGCGGCAGCTCACCGCAACATCAGGCCATTCACCGTCAAATTGGCAGCAGCCCTGCGGCCCCAGAGTCTGATTCAGCATGCGCAGAGCCGCGAGGAGTTGGGGGCGAAATCCTGCAGGAATGGCGTTGACGATAGTCCGGGTGCGCGATTGCATCAGCTTGTCAATCCGCCCGCACACTTGGCGCCCGCGCCGAGTGATGGCGACGTTTGCGGCACGGCCATCTCCGGCAGTTCCGCGCACCCTCTGTACCAGCTTTTGCGCCTCAAGCTTTTCCAAAACGCGAGTCATCGCACTGGGGGTAATGCCGGTTTCGGCAGCGAGATCAGAAAGGCGTGCGCCCTGTTTAGCGGTCAGAGTGCGGAGAATACTGCACTGGCGGGGAGTCATACCTTCGCAACAAACTTCATCCGGGCCAATCCGGTTCAGAACCCGGGCTAGTTGTTCCAGTTCCGCGGACCAGCCGGCCACTTGCGAGGCTTTGAGCATGGCAGCAGAATAGATCCATTAGTTGCATGAGTCAAGCAAATAGTTGTTTTTTTTCACCTTGTCTGCCGGCGAACCATGTTGATGACCGACACGAGAGGCTGGCCTCCTTTCGGCATTCCCGGGAATAAATCCCAAGTTTGGAAGTAAATTCGCCACGAGTATGAAAAGACGGAGTTTTACAAACGTGGAGAGAGCGCAACATAACATTTCCAAACCCCAAATATCGCGGCCTGAACGCGGAAAAGTCACAATAATTGCAAACTCTTCTTACCTTTTCTGAACCATAGCGTCTAAAGAAACAATGAGCTCCGCCATTCCGGTCCTATCTGACGCCAACAACGCAGGGTACGCTGACCTCGCAAGTCAGACCTGGCTGATGGAACCCGTGAGAGTGGTTTTGCGTATCAGATCCAGGGATGGTGTGTGCGGGGGAAGCGGTCCGTCAGACGTATGAGGCGCGTCGGACGAGCAGTGGGCTCCGGAGGATAGTCATGGAGAGCGCGCGAAGTACTGGTAACGGAAGCGGGAGCAAGAACCTTCCCGGCAGTGGTGATCCGCATGTGCAGGAAGTAATGCGGGCTGCGCACGAAGAACTCAAGCAACTGCTGCGTCAGCGGGCCGATATCATGAAGCGGATCGGTACGGTGAAACAAACCATCGTTGGGCTAGCCAATCTTTTTGGGGACGATGTGTTGAGTGAAGAGTTGCTGGAGCTGGTGGATCGCAAGAGCAGCGGCCGTCAGCCAGGATTCACCAAGGCCTGCCGGATGGTTTTGATGGAAGCTGATCGGCCTCTGGGAGCGCGTGAGGTTTGCGAGCACATCCAACAGCGCACTTCGCCGGTGTTGCTGCGGCACAAAGATCCACTGGCCTCGGTCACCACAGTGCTGAACCGGTTGGTGGAATATGGCGAGGCTCGGACCGTGATACGCGAAAACGGACGACGCGCTTGGCAGTGGGTGGCAGATCCCGCCAACAGCGGTTTTGCTGGGGAACACTCCTCCTCGAAACTGTAAATAGATGACAACGGTGGGTCCCAGCGGTCAGGTCTCGGGGCTCAGGTGGGTTGGCGCGGGATGTTTGATGGGGCTGATCGGTTGGTCGCGGATTTACCGGGGAGTGCATTACGCCAGCGACGTGCTGGCGGGGTATGCGGCAGCGATTGTATGGATCAGCGCAGTGACGATGATTATCCGGCGGCGTAAAGAGGTTTGAGACGCGGGCGGGGCGCCCGCGCCACACGATCAACAAATTCCACACAATCAATTCCTAGGATGGGGGCAGCAGCATGCCTTTTTCCAGATGCCGGGTTACGTGGGCATAAGAAGCGGCATGCGGATCGTGTGTGACCATCACAATGGTCTTATGAAAATCCTGATTCAGACGTTTGAGAATTTCGAGGACCTCGGTGGCGGAATGGCTATCGAGATCGCCTGTAGGTTCGTCAGCAAGTAACAGAGTGGGATCGCTGACGATAGCACGGGCAATGGCGACACGTTGCTCCTGGCCGCCCGAGAGCTGCTTGGGAAGATGGTTCACACGGTCCTCGAGGCCAACCAGTTTCAACGCGGTCATCACGTGTTCGCGACGCTGCTGAGAATTGAGCTTAGTGAGCAGCAGCGGGAGTTCCACGTTTTCGAAAGCAGTGAGCACAGGGATCAGATTGAAGGTCTGGAAGACGTATCCGATATGCTCGTTGCGCCAGTGGGCAGACTGAGAGTCGCTGAAGCGGAAAATATTCTCGCCTAAGACCAATAGGTCGCCTGAGGTGGGGCGGTCAATGGCGGCAATCATATTCAGCAGGGTGGTCTTGCCCGAGCCGGAAGGGCCCATCAGGGCGAGGAATTCCCCGGAGGCGATCTCGATGGAAACATCGTCGAGGGCTTTGACCTCAAAGGCATCGCGTTTAAATATTTTGCTGACGTTGCGAGCCTGAACGACTTTGGTTTGAGTGGCGGTGCGCGGAAAAGTAGCAGTGCTCATGATTGTCCCTTAATCTTTATTTTTTGTCCGTCTTTCAAATCCGGTGGAGCTGTCGTGATGACGCTTTCGCCTCCATTGAGCCCTTGGACCAGCAATCCGCCGCTGCGTTGCGATTTTATTTGCACCTCACGCATTAGCGCCTTGCCATTGAAAGCCAGGAAGACGACCTTCTTGCCATTGTGATCGCGAACCGCAGTTGTAGGCACTACGACTCCGGAAGGTTGCGAGTTCGTGGTCTTAGCTTCGTTGGCCAGGAATTTGACTGTGGAATTCATTTCCGGCCGAAGGTACTCGTCAGGATTCAAAATTTGCACCTTTACCTGGACAGTCGCTTTCTGACGATTGGCTTCGGGCGAAATTTCGGCTATGACTCCGTCATACTTGCGATCGGGGAAAGCATCGACGGTCACGACGCCTTTTTGGTTGTGGCTTAACTTGGAAAAATCGTCCTGCGCGATGTCGAGTTCGACTTGAAGATCAGTCAGATCGGCGAGAGAAACCACCGATCCTTGTGGGCCGCCCTCCGCCGAACTGGCAAATTGCGCGGTAATCAGCTCGCCCTTTTCCGCGGTACGCTCGAGAATGGTGCCGTTGACCGGAGCTCGAATAATGGTGGCATCGAGTTGCGCCTTGGCGAAGTCAGCGCGGCCCTGGGCTTCAGCGAGGTCGCCACGCCCACGATCGATTTCTTCCTGGCGCGGGCCGAGTTTCGAGAGTTGATATCCCTGCTCTAGTGAGTGGACGCGCTGCTGGCTGGCCTCGAACTTTGCGGTGGCGTCGTCGAGAGCCTGCCGCGAAAGTACGCCCTGAGCAACCAAGTCCTTAGTCCGGTTCAGAGTGAGCCTGTCATTGGCTAAGGTGGCGCGTGCTTCGTCGAGATTGTGCTGCGCCTGCTGAACTTCTTCCGGCCGCGAGCCATGTTCGAGCTGGCTAAGCCGTGCTCGCGTGCTTTCCACGGCCCCTTTAGCTTGCTGATACTGAGCGAGAAATTCCTGGTTCTCGAGACGAACCAGAATCTGGCCTTCTTTTACTTTGTCGCCTTTCTCCACGCCAATCCAGGCCACGCGGCCGGTGACTTTGGAATTCACGTTGATCTTATGGTGAGCGACGATATAACCACTGGCCGAGAGCACAATCCCGCCGATGTCGCTGTTCTCGGCGGTGGCGCGAGCTACCTCGACTTCAGGGATATCGGACGCGAATAAACGGTACAGTAAGGCAGAAAGGCTCAACAGCACCACAATCGAGATGCCGATGATGATGTAGCGCCTGGCCCAGACGGGTATCTCTCCCCCGCCGGGTCCGCCGCTCTTGGCTGAGCGGTCGATACGCAGGCTTTGTAAGTCCTGGTGCTTGATGTCGATTGGCATATTGCTCAAATTGTTATAGCTCCACGGCTGCAACCCGAACGGGAATACCCTTCGCCGCCAAAATTTCTAATCGCGCAGGGCGACAACAATGTCACGGCGAGCGGCGTGCCATGCGGGCGCGATTCCACCGAACAATCCCATAATCAGCGCGAACGCAACCGCGGTGACAACCACGGGCAAAGTCATCCTCAGACTAAAAACAATCTCGCTGAAAGTAACGGCATTCGATGTGCCCGTAGTCATGCCGTTGAAGGGCAGCATCAACAAGATCCCGACTAGCGCGCCCAGGAGCGATAGCAGCAGCGACTCCAGCACGAACGACGTGAGGATGCTGGGTTTTGAAAATCCTATTACTCGCAGGGTGGCAATTTCGCGTCCCCGATACGCGACGGCAGCGTACATGGTATTCATCGCTGCAAAGCTCGAGCCAATAGCCATAATGACCGCAACAATCCAACCGATAATCCTGATGGGAGCGCCGGACGCGGTTTGTTTGGCGTAATAGTCCGTCTCCAGGACGCCTTCGAGTTTTAACCGCTGGTCATCACTCACGCGATGCTTGAGTGCGTCGGCGGAAACAGGGTCGGTTGCACGCAAGTACGCTGAAGAGAAGCCGCCCTGACGATCGAAATCGGCGGCCATCTGGTTCACGTCACCCCAAACTTCGGAATCATAGGCTGACCCGCCGGCGTCGAAAATGCCCACCACCTTCCAGGGGCCTTTGCCGAACGCCATGCTATCTCCAACACTAGCGTTTGAAAAACGTTTATGGATCGACTCGCTGACTACCACTTCACGTTGCCCGGGCATGAACCAGCGACCTTCGACTAACTTTACCTTTGGCCGTAATTCGAGACCATCCGGCATCATGCCACGCACGGTAACGTTGACCTCTCCAGTGCCGTCCTTGCGTGGAAGGACGATCACCACTACCCACTCTCCTGAGGCCATTGGCTCACCGTGGCTATCCTTGGCAATGCCTGGCAGGTTCTTCAACACGGGAAAGGCGGTGGCATCAAAGCCGCC